>Ga0209668_10000142_pt1 | contig 29859 bp, 22 predicted proteins | sample FrelakmetPLP11PL_FD_187150 | JGI IMG/M metagenome (GOLD analysis project Ga0209668, IMG submission 187150) | Freshwater lake sediment microbial communities from the University of Notre Dame, USA, for methane emissions studies - PLP11 PL (SPAdes)... | ecosystem: Environmental > Aquatic >...
AACCCGGCTCCGGCCGCCAACGCTCTGTTCGCGGCAAAACGACCGCTTGCCATAAACAGCTCTTTCCCGACAAATTTGGCTCCGGCCTTAAACAGCTGGCGCTCCGCCGCGGACAGTGTGGCTTGAAAAACAAGCCCGGAAGCCGCTCCGCCGGTGGCGGTGGCGAAAGCGCCCGCGACGGCAATCATGGCGATATCAATGGGCAAATCTTTTACCAGCCGACCAACATGTTCATCGCTCAAGGACCCGGGGTTAATTCCTTTCGAGTCCGCAAACTCATTCCATGCCGCCTGGTCGGCGCTGTCACCGGCATTTTTCTTATTAAGTTTATAATGATTGTTCATCATTATGATGGTTTCCTCCCTTTGCATTTCGGAAAAGGCCTGGTTTTCGATTGCCATGCCGGCTTTCTTTTCGTCCCAGGGATTTTTTTCAGCCCACTCCGGATTGGTTTTGGAATACTCGTCGTACTTTTTTTTTGCCTCTGATACTTTTTTTTCGATGTCGGCATGAAAAGAGTTATTCGCGTCATATTTTTTCCTTAAATCATCGATGGAAACATATTTTTTAGCGGTTTCACCCAGCTTGTCTTTGAAATATTCCTGAAAATATTGTTCGGCGACCTGCAGATATTTGGGATCGCCGAAGTATTTGCCCTTTTTACGGTACTTGCGCGCGAGTTCAAGGAGTCCCTCGCGCCCCTTATCCAGCACCAGCTGGTCCGCAATGGTGTTCATGCCGTCATTGGCGTCAAAGCCGCCCATCCTGGCTGAAACGGCGTTATAGGCATCGGTGAAGTCTAAATATGTGCCTTTTTCGATTTCCCTTTCCATATCCGCGAGGGCGTTTTGATAACGGAAAAATTTCAGGTATTCGGGGTTGGGGATATCGATGATTATTGATGGCACTCTTTTATTTGTATCGGGGTCTGGATTTGGGACTGATTTTGTCACCGTTTCCGGCGGCCTGGTGTTGATGTTGAATTTTTCCCTTGCGTCTGCCAGCTGGGTGAGCGCGATACGCTTGAGGAGTTCCTTTGCCGAACCGGTAAAGTCGGCCTCGCCTTCTTTTTTCACTTTGTGTTCGGCCAGATATTTTTTCAATAATTTTTTCGCGCCGATGATGTCTCCTGACTGGGCGAGTTCCTGCGCGGAAAAGAAATCCTTGTTGCCTCCGTCAATTTTGTCTATTTGGGCAATCATCGCATTGGCCTGGTTCTTAAAAGCTTTTTGTTTGCCTTTCAGCTTGGGGTCGGATGAAATCGCAATCATGCCCAAATCCTCCTTTATGAACTCATTCAGGGTAGTTTTTGCTTCCTGCAGTCGGCCGCCTGCAAACAGCGCTTTGCCCGCCCAGAACCGTTCAGTTATTTTAGGGCAGGTGGCGGCCTCGGCCTCTTCGTAAACTGACTCCCTCACGCCGTAAATCATGTTCGTGATCATTTCCTTTTCTTCCTTGGAAAGTATGTCTGCCGCCGGAGTGAAGGTGAAGGTTGGTTTGTCGCCGGGCTTTTTCGGCTTATCCATGATTACGAACCTGGAAAGCACCGCATCTTTGAAAGGCTGGGTGGCAATGTACTCCTGCTGTTGTCCGCGGATTTTAAGTTCAAGCAGACGGGCTGTCTGTTTTCCATCGATATTTAGCATCGTTTCCTGCACGAATTCTTTTGGAAGATCCTGGTTGTTTTGCAGCATTTTATATACGGCCATGCATCCGCCGTCGCCGTTTACCCCGTACAGGGCGTTATCGATGGCGGCCACAAATACAGGCGGTACAAACGGTTTGACATTGACGACATCCGCGCTGGATTCGACCTGTTTAGCGGCATTGAGCAGGTTGAACGCCTCCTGTTTCTTTGTGATGATAAGGGAAATAGTAGCCAGTTTCGTGGAATAGGTATTCAAGGTCGAGCTTAAAGACCCGGCGAGGTCATTGATATTTGAGTTTTCCGTTGGCGCGGATTTTTTCTCAGGCTTCACATTTGCTTCAGGGGTTTTCGTCTGTGAAGCGGTTGCCGGATTTTCGATCAGCCACCGCCCTCGCGCCGCCATGCGCCGGAGCAAAGTCGTAACCTCGCTTTTGCCTTTATTAAGGACTTTGGCCGCTTCAGGGGTTCCAAGATTCAAGCTCGCGGAAATATCCTGGAATGCATCAACGGTGTGTTGATACAATAATTCCTGCCCCTTTACTTCGCGCTCCTTAGGGGCCTGTGCCGCAAGCTCGGCCTGCGCGGCGTCAATTGATGAATCTTTTTCTCCGGGCATTTTTGTTTTTATATTTTTTTAAGCTGTTCAGTCAGATCAATATCGGCGTCGGGAGACAAGGCTTTTTCTTCCGCGGCGATGGCATCTGTTTTTATTTTATTGATCCTGCTTTTTAATTCCGATAATAGTTTTGGATCATCTTTTACCGCGGCGAGGATGTATTTGTCCACGAGGTCATTCTTGTTTTTAACGCTAAGATAAATGCTATTCAGGAGATCCGGATGTAAACTTTCCGCCCGGGAAATCCAGAATGTTTTGTCTTCATCGGACAGAATCAGACAGCGGGAAATTTCTTTCAGGAACCGGTTTTTTAAGTCTGTGGCCATGAGCGGACAGTGGGTTCAAATATATCCAAATATTATAGCACAAAAAAGCCCTTCGGTTAAGCTAAATCCGGATTGTGGAGCTGGTGCGAAAACAACAGGGTAATATCCCGCCTTGCGGCAGGCAATGTATCTGCTTCGCGGATTTTTTTTCATAAGCGCAAGCCTTTTAGGCTTGCGTGGGGCCCCTCCTTGTTTGAATGCAAGCTATTCCCTGCCTCCGAATATAGTCATCATTTCAACCTGCTCTGGCTTTTTCCGCATACTCATGATACAATTAAGGCATCTACAATTTTTTTAACGCGGCGTCGTTGAAAAAAACGGAGAAAAATATTACTCACTAACATTCTTTTGATGAATGAAGAGAAAAATGCGCATGATGCGCATAAAAACGCGCAACCGGGGGCCAATAGCGGCAACGGCGGCGCAAAGGAAAGCAAGCTTGACCAGTGGATCAGGCAAAATGTCCTGGGCGAACATAAGCCCGAAGAAAAAATAATCCACGAATCCGCCCCTCAAACGGGAGGAAAACCGCCCCAGGCCGTGGGGCAAAAACCGGTCGACAATAAACCCCCAAAAAAACGGGGATTCTTTTTCGGCAGGCGTGATAAGCGTGACGAAGGCAAGGATGCCGCTCCAAAAAAGGAGGGTGCTGTAATGCAAAATAAGCAACCAGAGGCGGAAAAACAGGGCTGGATACACCATCCGGCGCAGGTAAAACCTATGCAGGTTCACCCCGCGCGTCCGGCCGCCGGTCATCCCGCGCCACCGTCCGCGTCCCCCGTAAAACCGGGACACGCACAATTTGCCGGAGCGCCGCATCAGCCGCACCCGGCGCAACCGCTTAAAACCGTCCGTCCGACTCAACCCGGACAGGCGGCTAAACCGGCTCAGCCGGCACGCCCCGCGCCATCCGGCCGCCCCGGCAAATCGATGGGAGGCAAACCGTCTAAAGGCGGCTCTCGCCGCAGGCCGGATCCAAAAAGCAGATTTGCTCCACGCGTTCTTAAAGGCGATACCGCCGCCCGCGGAGGATACCCGGCGGCGCACTCCGCCGCGCGACAACAAACGCAGGGACAGAGCGCCGGACAGGTTCCATACTTTAATCCGACCCCCGCGCAGAAAGCGGCCTTCATGGCACAGCGCGGCACATCGCAGTCATCCCGCCAATACAGCGGAAAACTGCGCGTCATCCCGCTCGGCGGGCTTGATGAAGTCGGCAAGAATTGCATGGCGCTGGAATTTTGCGAGCAGGGTTTTGGCCCCAATGGAGCCAACGGCCCGGCAGACATAATGGTGATTGACCTCGGCTTTCAGTTCCCGGATGAAGATATGCTCGGTGTTGATTATGTCATCCCCGACACTTCATATCTGATGGATAAACTGGATCGCATCAAAGGCATCGTCTTCACTCACGGCCATCTTGACCACATCGGCGGAGTGCCCTATCTGATAAGGAAACTTGGGTTTCCGCAGATGTACGGCACGCGCCTGACCATGGGTCTGGTAGAAAAACGCCTTGAGGAATTCGGCCTGCAGAATGAAGCAAAAATCAGTGTAATTACCGCGGCGGATACATTAAAACTTGGCTCGTTTGATGTCAGCTTTTTTCCGGTCAATCACAGCATCCCCGATTCTGTCGGAGTGTTCGTGAAAACGCCGGCCGGAAACATAGTTCACACGGGCGATTTCAAGTTTGATTTTACTCCGTCCGGCGGACAGAAACCGGCGGATTTCGCCTCAATCGCGGCGCTGTCTTTTCAGGATGTGGCCGCGCTTTTCATTGATTCAACAAACGCCCTTAAACCGGGTTATACGGTCAGTGAAAAAAAGATCGGCGAATCGCTGGAATCAATCATAAAAAATATTGAAGGAAGGATTGTCATTGCCTCATTCGCATCCCAAATCGGACGAATGCAGCAGATCATCGACTTCGCGAAAAAATACGGCCGTTCCATTTTCCTTAGCGGAAGAAGCCTTATAGACAATGTCTTCATGGCGGAAAAATACGGATACCTGAAGATGCCGCAAGGGCTTGTGCAGGACATCCGCAAGGCCAAGAAAATTCCGGAAGAAAGGGTCCTGATTCTTACCACGGGCAGTCAGGGTGAAAGCGTTTCCGCTTTGACCCGCATGTCCACGGAAGAGCATCCTTCAATCCAGATCAGGCGCGGCGACACGGTTGTGCTTTCTTCATCGCCGATTCCCGGCAACGAAAGGCCGATCGCGACAGTCACAAACAATCTTTGCCGACTTGGCGCGCGGGTAATCAACAACAAGATCATGGATGTGCACGCGTCCGGGCATGCCCAGCAGGAAGACCTTAAACTGATGATGAGTCTGGTGAAATCCAAGTACATCGTGCCTATCCACGGCGAATTCTACATGCGCTACGGCACCAAGGAATTGGCCATGAATGTCGGCTACGACGACGCCCACACCATCATGGTGGAAAACGGCGATGTCATAGAGATTGAAAACGGTGAAATCAGCACGAAAGGAGAAAAAGTCCCTTCAAATTATATTTTGATAGATGGACTCGGCATCGGAGACATCGGCGCACAGGTAATCATGGACAGGCAGACGCTGGCGGAAAACGGCGTCCTGATAGTGATTGTCCCAGTCGATGAAAAGACCCGCAGACTAAAAGGTGAAGTGGAAGTCATTTCCCGAGGGTTCATCTATATGCAGGAAGGCGACGAGGTTGTGGCGGAAATCAAGAAAATCGCCGCCGAATCTTATCGCGAAATCCTTGAAAAACGCACGGAACTAAAGAGGGCGGAAGTAAAAAAATTCCTTTGCGAAACACTGGACAAGTTCATACACAAAAAGATTGAACGCCACCCTCTGATTATCCCAATCGTAATGGAGGCCTAGCCCGCTTAATCCTGTGCCCCCTGGCACGGTGCCCGGTGTTGAAAAAACACCTGGCACCGGACGACCACACCTGGCACCGGACGACCACACCTGGCACCGGATTACCACACCGGGCGCCGACAAAGGGGTGCCCGGTGTGGACCCGCGCTCAGGCGTCGGGGAGTTTTCTTTATCCTGTGGCACTCGCAAATTTGCTAGTTTTTTGATATCAATTTTGAGAGTGCCGGATATAGATGTTGCACCTCCGTAATGAAAACCATTCCGCCCCATTTTATTGTGTGAGTACCCGCAAGCTGGCTATCCGGCACAATCCCATTGACAAAGAAGGGATATATGATAAAGTGCGACCCTTGCATATTTATGAAACGCCAACAACATGTCAGAAAAAGCTTTGAACGGAGCCCCGGATAATGATATTCAAAACAGCGTGCCCACCGACCTTGATCGTCTTCCAGACCTGCCTTCTGCAGTCAATAACCCGATTTTCCAGAAACTGGTCCTCATTACAGGAATAATATTCAGAAGGGGAAACCCGGGAATGGTTGATCCTCATTCACTAAACAATGAAGAACTCCTCCTGCACACAAAGAGCGAGAGCTTTGTTTACAGCACTAGCCTGGTTGAATTCGTTCAAAGAGTGGCGAAAGGGGTTATTCCGGTTGAGGAAATGGAGGCCAATTTTAGCGAACAGACAATCAAGACGGATATCATGGACGCGCTAAATGTGCTCGTAGACATGGGTGACCTTCGGATTAGTAAGGAAGAGGGATCCGATTCGGGAACGGGAGAACGCCCGGTAATGAATTATGAATGCCCGGTCCTGGAGCAGATAATCCAGGATATTATTGATAACAGGCTCTTGAGCGAAGATGAAATTCGCATAAGTATTCGCAACGCGGAACTGCACGAGTTTTTTAGCCAGAAATTTATTAAAAAGGAAGATTTCAAGCCGACCTTCATCAGTCGATATTACGAACGGGAAAGGCATGGGGAAAAAGAGAAGATTGAAAGGGCGCACACCCTGCTGGAATTTTCCTCAATAGCCGCCGAAATAGAAAACGAGCAAATCGCTTCTGAAAAGGGAAAAGTTCCTACCGGGGTAAGCGGAAAGGCTGATGATATTGATATTTCGTTTACGGATGAGGAGTCTCCTACTATTAGGCGCAGGATATCGCTTCCGTCAGCCCCGGCGCTGATTCCTCCAACCGCATCGGAAGCCGCTGAACTGGAGGAAAAGGTTAAAGTACCGGGAGCAATTGCGGAAGTGACTATTGATGGCGAGCAAAACTTCAGACCTATTCTGTTTGAAGGAGAAATGTGCACAATCGGTTCCGACCCAATCAATGATTTTGTTGTTAGCGGAAATTACGCAAACAAGACGGAGCCGGAGCACGGAAAGATTTTTGCCAAAGGGGGTGTAATCCATATCGGAGCGATTTCTGCGTTCTTGAAACTGGAAAAAGAATACTATGAACAGGATGAAAACGGGAACATGGAAAAAAGGGAATATCCGGGCGGCAACAATATTGTCTTCAAAGGGCCGGAAAAACCGGTAGCGCGGGGACAGGTCTTCTACCTTATGCCATTGAACGGGGCTTTTAATGATACGACGGATGTGCCGTGTTTTAGCACAAAAGCCGATTACGAGTTTTCAAAGAAAGAGATTCAGGATGAGCTGAAGAGCCGCTTTATCCGTTTTACGGAACTCAAAGCCGACAAGCTTTTTCAAAGCTTGCACGAAAAGGATGAAAAAAAGACAAAAATACTTCGCCAGGAAGCTCTGGCAATAGAAAAAAAACTGGAAAAACTGGATGAGGCCGCGCAAAAATACGGGATAACGATGATGTCCGCCGACGAACGGGAAAGAATCAACCTTGAAGCCACCTTCGCTCTTGGAAGTCTCTTAAATAACACAATTGAAGGATATTTCAAAAACATCGCCAGATTTCTTCTCCAATTCGTAGAAGAGAATTGCCCGAACATATACGCGGGAAGTATCAGCGAAGCGTTTATCAGAAATAACGAAAAATGCGGGCCCGCTATTAAACAAATAGAGGGGTTGTTTCACTTCGCGAACGAGTTTGGCATTCAGCTAATGCCCATGGAAAGGGCGCAAAGCCTGATGATACAGGTTATGGCAAAAGCGGAAAGCAGTCGTCTGGAAATCGTCGCAAAGATTGAAAAAGAACGAGAGAAAAACTCCCGCGTCAATGAAGAAAATATGAAAAGAATGCACGAGCGCGCAGAAAAACGCAGGGGAATTGAGTCGCAATATGCGGGCGTTCACCTCGGGGAAGGGGAAGTCCTTGATGAAAACACAAAGTTTGAATATGTGGGCCCGGTAATAAAAATTACCGACGGCCATATTTTTACCCGTATTGACCCGTTTTTGATCGATAAAATTACCATCGGACACCATTCTGCCAACACTCATCGCGTGCCAAGGCTGGACACGCCCAAACGCAAGACCAGCGATTTTATGGCCGACATAGAAAAAGACGGCGACGAATTTCTGCTGACCTGGCTTAAGGGAACCATCAATTTTACGGGCGCGGTGATGACAAGCCCTACACTCAAGATCGACCCGGGGATGGTATTCAGTCTGTCCACTTATCGGGTTACTCTGGAAGACAATCATGCCTATACCATGCAGGCGCTAAAACAGATTTGCCCATCTTTTGCCAAGGAGCTTCTGGAGGTGTTTTTCAACATGAACGAAACCACCACGGAGCAAAACGAATCCGCCCTGATGAATCTGGAAACTCTGGTGGAAAAAGGCTTCGTGGAAATGAGATTTGTGGAAGAAATAATTGAATACGGGCTTTCGGCCATGTGCGCAAATATCAGTGACTGGAATACCGCCAGGCCAACAACGATACCAAAGGAAAATGAAGACATTCCGGAAGAGGCGATTGGCGGAGAGCCAATGGCAATGGAAGGGGTAATGGAGGGACTATACCAGTTTATAAATGCGGAAATGGATAAGAAGGTCTTGCAGGATGCCAACTACCTTCGCGACCTTAAACTGTTACTGGATATTTCAGGTAAGACGGGTTTTCTCAAGAAGGTAAAAACTGCCCAATTGCGAGCTCTGCTTGATATGCAGGTAAAAAAACGGACGGTCGCATATTGCGCGATGGAAAAAGAAAGAAAAAACATGATTGATGAAGAGCAGTCGACATATTCCATGCGTAAGGTAACAAATTTTTTTAGTGAAAACTCAAAGAAGGAAAGACAGGAACAGCTTAGGGCGCTGGAATTCAAGTCAGCGCTTGGAGCGATCCAGATTGCCCGCTTTCATGAAATGGGGCTGATTGATCTGGAAAAAGATGTAACCCATATACCGGGAGCGTCGGCCGAATATCTTGCGAATATCAGGGAAATCCACATCGTCAGGGGGTTACTCCAGAAATTTGAATCGGGAAAGATAAGCAATGAAGAAATAGCTGAACTGCGTCAAAAAAGCGCAGGCATGAAATTAAGCAGTGTATTAAGCAGTGATGAAATAGAAAATGCGGATCATAACATAGAAGTCGATCTAAGCCACGAAGTTACGCTTGAATACTATGTCAGCAAGCTGGCGGTAATGGTTGGCGGGAAAAAGCTGAGAAAGGCAACGGCGGCGGAAGATCCGCGCAGGTATATTTCCATTATCAGTCAGCTCAAGAATTGCGGCCTGCTAAAGGATACGGACCTGATGCAATTACCGGAAATGCCGGTCGAAAATGTCACAATTATACTTGCCGAACTTTCAGCAAACGCGCATTACCTTAATGAGCAGGATCAGCTGAAGATTGAGCAGGGATGGGAGGTGCGCAGGGAAATAATTGATCTTAAAAAAGCCGCTTTTGAGGTGGATAAGCTCATTACCAGGGCGGCCAAAGAATCGGATCTGGAAATGCTTTTGAGTGGGGCGGGCCATATCGCGGACAATGTTTTGGCGCTCAGAATGGCTCGGCTTGGAGTGACAATGCCGGCATTTGAAAAAATCGAAGACATTTCTGAGGAAGAAATGAAGGCAATAAAGTTTATAGCGCAAATTAATTACGACCGGACCTGGGAAGTCATTCGTAGCGAATACCGTCAGCTGGCGCTGGAGCTATGCAGGATTGAAGTAAAGAAAATCCTTGCATGCGATGATCCGGATTACAGGATGACGATGGTTGGTTTAGCGGTCAGAAAAGGACTCTTTACCTATGAAGAGATTGGCATGACGGCGGAACAGATGCAGGCGGGAGTTGATGGAACCCGCGCGCTTACCAAAGCCAGAATCCTGGATGCCAAAAAGAAAGAGCTTCGTGAAAAATACGCCGCTGTTGCAAAAACATACACCGACGAACTCGATAACATTGATTACCTGAAAGAGATTAAGGCTGGAAAGATCGCCGACGAGGACGAAAGGGAAATCGCAGTGGAGATGGTGGCGGAACTTAACAAATCAAAAATGGCGCAAATATTAGAGAATATCGGCCGCGATGAAGACGCCGGCTACATGAAAATGCTGGCGAAAGGGATTATGCTTTCCGGATATGCCCCGGCTTTGAATTTTTCACCGGAAGAAATGGCCAAGCTGGGCTGATATCAACACCCGATGTTGACAAAATGCTTCCATAGGTGTACAAATACTCTCCTTTTAATACATTTAATTAAAAAATATGACCAATTCACCTTCAGGCGCCCCGGATCCAAACTCTGTAGACCCGAATGCTGTTGATCCAAACGCCGCTCAGGGATCAGACAATAATTCACCTCCAGACGACCCTTTTGCGGCTAATGAACAAAATGCCTCAACTCCGCCACCTGCGCCAGAAGCAGAGCAGGCGGCTCCGGAAGATGAAGACGCCAAAATCCACAAGTGGTTTCTTTTGGAAAAGTGCGGAATGAGTGAACCCGTAGCGGAAGGACTAATTATGCTTTCTACGGAAAATCGCAAAAAGCCATTTTCAAAAAGAAAGTTTTTGAATAATTACTCAATACATGCAGAAATGGAAGAAAGCTCGGGAGGCAACCCTTTGCCGGATATTAAGTCTGTAGATATCAAGAGGGAATATGATATCGCACATCCCGCCCCGCAAACACCGGCCGCACCTGAACAGGCTCAGGAAATGCCGATTTCTCCCGATGAATTAGATAGATTTAAATGGGATCTGAGTTCGCGTATGCGTTCAGATGATTGGGGAAAACTTACAAAAAACGAAAGTGAATTGCTTGCATTCTATAAGGCATATTTAGCCACCAAACTCACCGATTATCCATCTCTTGATGATTTTCTGATAAGCAAGGGGATAGAAGTTATGCCTCCGACTAGTTTTAAGTATGCTTTGACCCCGCGTTTGAGTGACGATGATAAGGATAAACTTGTATACAACGAAAGTGAATTTCGTGCCTTGCACAAGGCATATATGGCCACAAATCCCACAGATGATTCAAATCTTGATGATTTTCTAATAAGCCGGGGGATAGAAGTTATGCCGCCAGCTAGTTTTAAGTATGCGCTGATTGCTCGTTTGAATGACGATGATAAGGATAAACTTGTATACAACGAAAGTGAATTTCGTGCCTTGCACAAGGCATATATAGCCACAAATCCCATAGATGATTCAAGTCTTGATGATTTCCTTATAAGCCGTGGCATAGCTGTAAAACCACCGGGAGGCAACACTCATGATCCAAAACCAAACGCCCCTGCAACCCAACCCGGCGCCCCCGCCACATCATCCCCAAACGCCGCACCATCAGATCCAAATGCTCCAGCTCCAAAACCAACCCCGGAACAGTTTTTTCAGAACTTCATATATTGGTTCAAAAGCGCAGTCGACCCGGAAATTTTTAAGAAATTCACCGATCAGGATTTGCGTAACTTGCATGTTGAATATTCGAATGCGGATCCACTAAAGGTTAGGGATATGGCCGATTTTGCCAGGATTAAGGGTTTTACCAAACCGGCCCCGGCCGCCCCGGAAAGCGCTGAATACGACCCGACTGACTTAAAGCAATTCATAGAAGATGTAAGCAAATTACTGTATAAGCAGGACTCCAGGCAAATGGGAAATGATGTCTTTAGAGACATTCAGGGTTTGTGGATAAAAGAAAAACCAAAAGACGCTTCAGGGCTGAGGCAATTTCTTATGATTCTGAAATGGAAGGAAGGCGAATTCTCAAGAAAACTGTTGCTCGTTCCTCCGGGTGGCTCTCCAAAAGACCCCAAACCGGCGGTTCCTGAAGCCGAAAATTACCCGGGCAATATAAAAATGCACTTCTCGATGTTTAAGGAAAATTTTGAAAAAGCAGTCGGCCCGGAAAAAATAGAGAAATTCACGGAACAGGAGTTGCGTGACTTGCATGAAGAATATGCGAATATGTATCGCGAAGGAAAAGTTCGGAATATTGTCGATTTCGCGGAATTAAAGGGTTATGCCAAACCCGCCCTGGAAAAGGTTGAAGCAGAATACGACCCGACTGACTTAAAGCAATTTAAGAAAGATGTCAGGGAATTACTCTATGAACAGGACTATAAGCTATTGGGAAATGCGGACTTTAAGGACATTCAGAGTTGGTGGATAAAAGATAAACCAAAAGATACTTCAGGTTTGAGGAAATTTCTTGAAGGCATGTCATGGGATGAAGGTAAAAGAAAACTGTTGCTCGTGCCTCCGGGCGGCTCTCCAAAAGACCCCAAGCCGGTGGTTTCTGATGCTGAAAATTACCCCGGCAATCCTCCTCCAAGGAACAACAAATTTTTGTACATTGCAGGCCTCCTTGGTATAACCGCGGTTTCTTTGGGTGGCGCCGCGTATCTGGTAACCAAAACCGACGGATGCAATCCTGGCAAAGGAGAAAGCGCCGCAATCCCGTCAGCAAAGGCATCAGGATCTGCAAAAGCGCCGGCATCCGCAACAGTTGCACAGCCTAAAAAAACAGCGCCGGTTGTAGTAGCAACTCCGCCTGTAGTTCCAACAGTGGCCCCAACCGCAACACCTACGGCAACCCCGACAGTGGAACCATCAGTTGCTCCACCTGTTGCAACGGCCACCGCGGCACCAATTGCAACACCTACTGCGACAGCAACGGCCACCGCCGCCCCAACGGCAACGCCGACTGCGCCAAAACAACCTGCTGGTCCTTCATTCTGGACAACAAACAAACCTTCGAAAATCATCGTGAAATGCGACAATTTCGTTATTCCAACCAACTGTGAGCTTCCACCGGACTGCCGACAAATGAGGACATTCCTATCGGAAAGAGTAAGGATCATCTGCGAGGCTGCAAATAACAGAGCCGTATATGAGACATGGCAGCCCGGAGAGGGTATTTATCCTCACGGCAAGGGAGTGGAAATCAAATTGCACCTGATTGAAGAGGAATAGTTGGCCGAGTCAGGCTCACATTTCTTTCGTCAAACAATTCAAACATTCAAAAAGCCCGGCCGTAAAAACGCCGGGTTTTTTTATAGACAGCTATCCACAGCCAAGTTTTTTTGCAGGGACACTCCGCGCCTTGCGGCGCTCCGTGTCTGGTCTGGTGTTTTGCCTGTCGGCAAAACGGGTTTGCTAATAGGCGCAAACTCTTTGAGTTTGCGTGGTGGGCAGGGAAGGGTTCGAACCTTCGAAGGCCGAAGCCAACAGATTTACAGTCTGTCCTCGTTGACCGCTTGAGTACCTGCCCATAAATCACGGAAGGCATATTATCAAACATCCAGGCATCAAGCCATAGCAAAAAAGGCATAATTATGCTACAATAAACCAATAATATAATATTCTAATACCAAAGACAAAATGCTGAAAACAGATAAACAAAAACAGTACAAAATCGTTGGACTGATCGCATTTGCGGTTGTCGCCCTTACCGTAACGCTCATTTCTTTGCAGGGAGCCGATTTCCAGGGCAAATTAAGCCTAAAGCCGGCCGCGGGCACATCAACGCTCCCGGGTATTAAGCCCCTATCCGGCGAACCCGGCGGCGGTCCCTACAGTGGCGAACCCGCCAATCTCAAAGATATCATCACAAAAGGCGAAATGGCCAAACTGGTAGTGGCCGCGCTAAAAGCCGATCCGTCATCATACGGCGGTTGCGCCACGGACATAAAGGGGCTGTGGTATGAAAAATATGTATGCTACCTGGTTTCCCTCAATGTGATGGGGCTTTCCCCCGACGGCAAATTCCACGGAGATCAGCTGTATACGCGCGCAGAAGGAGCCAAGATATTTGCACTGGCTTTTATCAAGCCGGCCAACTGGTATGCCGGGAACCAGCTCGTTTTTAAGGATGTCACTCCACAAGACTGGTTTTACTTATCCGTGATGACCCTTGCGCAAAAAAAGGTACTTGATGTTGAACCTCTGCTTCCCGGCCAGCTAAAGCCACTGGACACAATCGGCAAAAAAGGACTTTTCTCACCGGCAAATTATCTTACCAGAAAAGCCGCAACAATCTGGGCGCAGAACATCTCCACAAAAGTACTGCCATAGTGATGTGCGCCCGGTTAGTCACACTCCAAATGGAGCCACCTGTCGGACTTGAACCGACGACCCGCTGTTTACAAAACAGCTGCTCTACCACTGAGCTAAGGTGGCTTGGTGCCGTTCCTCTGCGATATATCGTGACAAACATTTTGCCTTGTTGATCTCAGCTTCAAAACAGCAAAAGGGATGATATAAAAATCCGCCCTTCCTGTCAATTCGGCCGTCAAGCCCGAAATCAAATGTTGAGGCAGGATCATCCGCAAATCACTTTGAATAAATTTATCCCATACCACCGACCGCGAAGTCGCCCATAAAGCGTTACCCTGCATGGGTAAGTTCATGATGCCCCTTGCAAAGTGGCTTTAGATAGCGCGGATCGTGGCATCGGTCTTTAGCGAAACCTCTTTCATGGTGCAAATTTTCAGCCGATTTTTCGCATCCGGGCACTCCACATTTATCACCAAATTCTTCGTGAACGATTCTGCGGACCGCCACCGGCACATATCTTTTCGCCGGATAGCCGATAATGGCTCTGTCATCGCGTTCTTGCATTTGTTTTTCCGCAATTTCCGCTTTTCCGCGCTCATGTTTTTCTTTCTTCTCGCGCAAAAATTCCCTTAATAACCCGTTTACATCAATCCCTTTTTCATGCATCTCAAGCAGTTCTTTTGCGATGTCCTCATCCAGGTTTACGGGTAGCTTTTTTGGCTGCATTTGAGCATTATGCACAATCCCGGTTTTTGTGGAATTACCACTCTGTTCATAACCCGTTTTTGCGATGGCTTCTGCATGCCAAATATCCGCATTCTCGTTCTGTCCGTACAGACTCGCTTGGCCATTCTGTGGCTTACATAGGCCATCCGTAATTCCATTTTCCCGTTTATAATCCTTCACGAAACAGTCCAATCCCACTCTTGAAAGCGCCTCAACTTTCCCCAAAAGTTCCTCCTGATTTTCAACTGTAGCGATTGAAACCACCCGCGCCAGTTTGTTCACGCTGACTTCTCCGTTTACCAGGGCCATGCGCAAAACCGGCTTGTCCACAAATCTTTTTTCAAGCCGCAATACATCGTCAACCTGACCGCGGCTCATCCCCGCCAGTCTTGCCGCAAATTCGTAGACGCATGAAAACCCTCTTTTCTTCACCCACGAGCCGCCTTCCCGTTTCGCGGCCATCTCCCTGCGCTGTACTTCCGGCAACAAACCGCCAAACTTTCTGCGAGCGGTAAGGACGGCGGCTCCCCATTTTTTGCAGATTGAGTACAGTTCTTTATCGGACAATTTTTGAAAACTATTCATAGTTTTTATTAATGATTGAATACAAATAATAGCACCGGTAAGCCGCAAATCAACAATTCCAACTGGCGCGATGCTGTCAAATCGTTTCGCAATATGCGCCGATAAAGGCTTCAGTACGCCATTTATAAATTTCCCTGCCCATGCGCAAACCGGCGATATGTTTTAATCGACTTCGCACATCACGCGCAAATCAGCATGATATGCGAACAAGCCGCGCCCCCACGCGCAACCTCCTCCGCCGCCGCTCGACCAAAGCCCCGCGCGCCCCGCTCTCAACTGTATTTATTCGAGTATCAAAATTTATTCAAAGGGAAAAGCGTATGATCCTTGAGGCAATATAGTTCAGCCAGCTCAAAGCTGTGGGGTAGCTCAAAGCTGGCAACGGTTGATATTTTTCATGCGATAGGGTATAAAAACAATGCTATCAAGCCAAAAAGTCCATGCCGACAAACCAGAGATATATCGACTTCGCCGCCGCTCACCCCAAAGTGGAGATGGGCGTTATTCTATCGGCTTTCAGCAGTATGGGCATCGGGGGCCCCGCGGATTTATATTATCGCCTTGAGAAATCGGAAGATTTGGAGTCGCTCATCAAGACCGCCGCGCGCTTGGGAATTCCCTATTTTGTCCTTGGCGGAGGGACAAACACGGTTTTTGCCGATGAAGGTTTCCGTGGCCTGGTGATCCATTTTATGGCCAGAAAGGTTGCGCTGGAGGAGCCCGATGCCGTCGGGGCGCCGGAGTCCGGCGACTCCGGGAACATTGGCCACGCGCATAAAATACTTTCAGCCGACGCGGGCGCGCTATTATCGCAGGTTATTGCGTTTGCCCTCAAAAACAACCTGGCCGGGCTGGAAAAAATGATGGGCGTGCCGGGCACAATCGGCGGAGCGGTGCGCGGAAACGCCGGCGCGCACGGAACCGAAATCAAGGATGTCTTCCACAAGGCGCTCGTCTACTCACAGGAAAAAGGTCTGTTTTCAGCCGGTGCGCGCCATTTCGATTTCTCATACCGTCACTCAACGATCAAACATTCAGAAGAAATCATCATCAAGGTATTTTTAAGACTTGAGGAACAAGACTGTTCGGAAGCCATAAAAACGGGAACGGAAATAATCACAAAACGGATAATCGCACAGCCCAAAGGCCGTTCAACGGGCTCTTTCTTCAAAAACCCAGGGTCAACCCCGGACGCGCCCGCCGCCGCCCACACCGTGCCCACAGACGCAACTTCCGTGGCCGCCGCCGCATCTTCCGCCGCCCCCGCGCCTCACGCCGCCGCCCCAGCCACATCCGTCGCCCCCGCCCCCACATCCGATTCAACCACCCCCAAAGAATCAAAAGCCGGCTACCTGCTTGAACAATGCGGCTGTAAAGGCCTGACGGTCGGCGGGGCGCAGGTTTCATCGGAGCACGCCAACTGGATCATGAATCAGGGCAACGCCACCCAGAATGACCTGCTTGAACTCGCCCGTACCATGCAAAAAAAGGTCAAGGAACGCTTCAATATCACCCTTGAAACGGAAGTCCAACTGGTTGGGCCGAACGGATTTATAAAACTCTAATCCCGCCATCATCGGTTCGGCCATTATTTACCTCGGATCAAAAGCGGCGGAATCTTCACCAGGCCATACTTCAGTGGCCTTCACGACGAGTAAATCTCCCTGCCTGGATACATGCAGAGAGACAAGATGGTCTTTGAGGTCAATTCTGCTGTATGTCTCATAGAAATATTGCATACCGGGAAAAGCGGGATCAGCCAAAACTTTGGAAATTTCCTCTCTGGCAGCTGCTTCAACGCGTTCCTCAAGGCCGGTTTTTATATCGACATCGACCTTATTCTTTGCAAACCTTAATGCTCTATCTACCATATCCAGGGCCCTTGCTTTCTTCTGTCCGTCTTCAGCGCCCTGCCGTTCTTTAACCGTCAAATCCTGTTTCTCACATTCAATCATCATATGTTGAAGTCCCGGAATATATCTGGCAACGAGTCGATATCTTCCCCATTGCAGGGAGGATACGGGTTGATTTACCAATACCTGTTTGCTGCTTACGGCCGTCCTGAAGAAATCTTTCGGGAATGTGGGATCCTGGAGCAATTCTCCGACCTTTTGCTCAGCTTCTTCAATCATCATGCTGTAGCCGGTGGGACCTCCGCTTCTACCATGGCGGCCGCCGCGTCCGCCCCCGCCAAGCCCGGTCGACCTGGCCCATCCTTCCAGGCATTTATCAAGAACCTGTGAAACCCGTCTTTGAACTTCCACTCTTTCTTTGTCCCCTTCCGGCTGTTCCACGGTCTGCAATTCTGCGGGATGTTTGTCTCGAACTGCCGCCTTCTTTTGCTGGGTCTTTTTTTCGCCTGCGCCGGCGGGGGCGGGCTGATTGACCTTTTCGCGGCCGCCGCTTGGGACATCGTTTGATTTGGACATACGGATTATTGGGTTAAATATTATTTTATTTCAATTTTATTATCCCTGGATTTTCTTTCATCAGCCTTTCAATTTCTGTTACCTTCACCGATCTGGAATTGCCGATTCTCATTATTTGTTCGGCATTTTCCAGGTTCCCTTCGCACATTTGCATTTCGGCAAGTTGCGAGAGGAAGTTATCTAATTTTTCCCTGAATTCAGACTGCAATACGGACTTTATCTCACGCAGTTCAGGGAATTTCTTGGCCAGTAATAGATAAAAATCACGCCTTTCTTTCGGAGAATTGGCCTTTTTTACATATTTCTCAACAAAATCCAGGATTTTATCCGCCCTTTCCGGGGCAATCTTGTTTTCATCCATTTTTCTGAACACAATCTTCCTCGAAACCTGATAAACGCGCTGTTTACTCAACGGATTAACCAGTATTTCAAGTTCCGTAGCATTCATCTTTTGAAGAGAAACAAAGGGATATGAGTCTTCAAAACCAATACATTAATAAATTATAGCATAAAACGCACTGCGAAGCAACAAGGCGTAGTGGACTACTATAAACAATAAGAGGCCCCTCATTTTGTGCCAGGGGAAGGGGAAACCCCCGCCCGAAAGCAATCGGGGTAGGGGTCCCGCATTTAGTCGCAGGGGAAAGGGAAAAACCCCGCCCGAAAGCAATCGGGGTAGGGGTCCCGCATTTGGTCGCAGGGGAAAGGGAAAAACCCCGCCCGAAAGCAATCGGGGTGGATTTGCCTAGCGGCAGGCAAGGTGTCTGCTTCGCAGACGGCTGCTCATAGCCGCAAGCCCTTTGGGCTAGCGTAGGGGCCCCGTCTTGATTGAGGGCGGGGTTTTTCCCTTTCCCCCCTCACCACCTACTTGTTTTTTTGGCAACACTATGCTACAATAAACAGAAGAAAAATAAATCTTCAACATTTTACCCACCACACTATGTCAAAACAGAACATAAAGAAGTTCGCCAAGGAGGCGGTAATCGTTATGGGCCTTACCATTATAGGACTTCTGGTTTTCCAGATTGTCCCGGCCTTTGCCCAGGGAGGAAACATCACGACTGATGCCCCTGCATTCGTCGCGGCTCAAACAGGCGGAGCCACAGGTCTACGCGGACTTGTCCTGACGATTGTAAACTTTGTTTTGACCTTTCTGGCGGTGATCGCGGTTATCATGATCATCTACGGAGGCATGCTGTATGTAACAGCCGCCGGTAAACAGGAATCAATCGACAAGGGCAAGAAAATCATCATGTATACCGTTATCGGTATCGTAATCATCATGCTCTCATTCGTAATCGTAAACGCGGTGTTGGGTGCGGGTACCGGAACGGAACAGTAATCCGGATAATATAAGACCTAAAAGCCCTCGTGCCAGTCACGGGGGCTTTTTTTTGCCGATAATCAAGTGACATCATTTATTAGTTGCCGGACTCCGGGAGGAATATTTTTTCTTTGCCAAAAAACTTCTTTCAATCAGATAGTATGTGACAGCGGAAAACGCAAGCGTGGCAAGAAATGCGATGGGGAATTCAAGGCCCAGCAAGTCCCTCTTTTCACTCAATTTGACGATCTGGTCGATGATAATCACATGCCAGATATAAAAGCTGTAACTGATCACTCCCAAAAACGCGAAGACTTTATTGCCGATGATTTTGGAGATTATTTGATACGAATTACTTAGGCCAAAAATGAGTAAAGCCGTAGACAGGCCGATAAACGAATGCAGAAAGACCTGGAGTAAAAGAATGTCCCTAAAACCGGATTGATATTCCTCAAAAACGGTCATCCCGAATATGAGTCCGCTACAGCCGGCCACGATAAAAGACAGAGCGAGCGCTTTTATATAATTCAGAGTTTTTTTGCCGATTGATTTTGCCGCGCTTATTTTTATTGTGGCAAGAGAGGCAAGCATCCCAAGCGCAAACTGATCAAAGCGCCCGATAATATTTTCGGTATAAATAATTCTCTGGGTTGCGTCCCAATGGCTATAGTAAGCCGTAATTCCATAGCGATAAACAATGCAAAGAATAATCATGATAATAATTCCGAAGACAAGGCGGCTGTCTTTTCGTTTTGTAATCAGGAAAAAAATCGGCAGAAAAAGATAGAAGATCAATTCTATAGAAAGGCTCCACAGGACCGGATTTATCCCATAATAGGTTGCGCTGGAAAAACTTTGCAGGAATAGAAGATGGGAAACTATGTTCCACAAGCCCTGCAGTGAAAAAAAGAATGATTGATCGATAAATATGAGGACGAATATCAATGAAAAATAGTATATCGGGGCGATTCTGAAAAATCTTCTGACAAAATATTGCTTGTTTACGCCGTGCAGATACAGGGATCGAAAGATCAGAAATCCGCTTAATACAAAAAATATATCCAATCCGATATGTCCCGCCGCCCCGGTAAGCTCCAGCATTTGCGGAATGGCCGCTTTATCCTGAAATGCGGAATGAAAGTGAAATACAAACACAAACAAAGCCGCAAGACCTCTCAAGGTATCCAGTCCTTCAAATTTATTTAATGAGAGATTTTGCATTCAAAACATGGTCGGGGTTGCAGGACTTGAACCTGCGGCCTCCTGGTCCCAAACCAGGCGCGCTAGCCAACTGCGCCAAACCCCGGGCTACATGCGTATTCTTCCCTTGCGGTAACGCAATATTTATAGGCAAAAGAGCTCTTAAAGTCAATGAAATCGCCGCAGAAAGAAGATGCGCCGTCTGCCAATAGCGGGTGTAATTTCATTGAAGATGATCGATAAAGCAATTGTTAAAGCCCACTGGCGTGGAATATACTGGGAACCGATGGACAGATACTACAGTCAGACCGTCGGAATGCCGATTATGACCGAGGGTGGCCACAGACTCGGCCGCGTTCACGACATTGTCATGAATACGGAAACAGGCAAAATCGCAGGTTTTTTAACCGATTCGGGCGGGAAAAAGGTCCTTGCGCCGATTGATGTGCTCCACTGGGGATCGGTGATGACGGTGCATGATGAGGAATCCATCCTTGAAAGCGAAGAGATCCACCAGGTTATGGACTCGCTGAAAAAGGGAATTAAAATAATGCGCAACCGCGTTGTAACCAAAAGCGGAGAAGAGTTGGGGCGCGTGATTGATTTTGCGGTTAACGACAAGTTTTTCCTGCTGACAAAGCTGATTGTTGGAAAAAACTTTTTAGGTCTTTTCTATCACAAAAAAAGACTTATCCCGGCAACGGACATCATTGAAATCAGGAAGGATAAAATTATCGTAAAAGATCCGCTTAAAGCCGAGACGATTAAAGCGACCGCCAAATTGCGCGTTGATACGGCCACATCGTAACAGGGCCGGGACACTGCGGCACCGACACCGGGCACCTGCGGGGGCCCGTCGACCGGTGCCCGGTGTTGACAAGCTGGGCGCCATCCGTGTAAACCCATTTCATGTTTCACAAAACGCACGAAGTTCACATAGGCAATCCCGCAAATGGAGCCGTTCTTAAAATCGGAGGCGGGCTCAATGGCAAGCCGAGAAATCCAATCGTGGTGCAGTCCATGACGAACACCGACACGGCCGATGTTGCAGAAACGGTTGCGCAAATCTTCCTGCTTTGCGACGCCGGAGCGGAGATGGTGCGCATCACGGTCAATAATTTTGACGCGGCAAAAGCCGTGCCTCGCATAAAAGAAAAGTTATTAAAAAAAGGCTACACTCAGCCAATAATAGGAGACTTCCATTACAACGGGCATATTCTTCTGGCAAATTATCCGGACTGCGCCAAAGCGCTGGATAAATACCGCATCAATCCGGGCAATGTCGGCGCGGGCGCTGAAGAAGGAGAAAACTTTGCGGCCATGGTAAAGACCGCGGTCGCCCTGAATAAGCCGGTTCGCATTGGGGTTAACTGGGGCTCCCTGGATCCGGAAATATTTTTGAAATTGATGGACAAAAACGCCCGCCTTCGTCACCCACGCGCGCCGGAAGAAATCACCCGCGAGGCCGTGGTTCAAAGCGCGCTTAAATCCGCAAAAGCCGCTGAAAAACTGGGACTTCCGGCGGATAAAATCGTCCTAAGCGTAAAAATGTCTGCCGTGCAGGATGTGGTCGCCGCATACGAAAAACTCGCGTCCCTGTGCAATTACGCGCTCCATTTGGGGCTCACGGAAGCCGGCTCCGGCGACAAAGGCCTGATCGCCTCCACCGCCGCGCTCGCAATCCTTCTGCAAAAAGGCATCGGCGACACCATCAGGATTTCACTGACTCCGGGACCCGGGCAATCCCGCGCGCGTGAAGTCATCGCCTGCCAACTGCTCCTGCAAACAATGGGTATCCGCAATTTCCGCCCGCTGGTGACTTCCTGCCCGGGATGCGGCCGCACCGCCAACGATCTTCATCAGAAAATCGCCGCCCAGGTAACCGCATATATCGACCAAAAATTGCCCGTCTGGCGCAAAAAATACTCCGGTGCCGCTCAACTGCGTCCGGCCAACTCCCGCACCGCACCGCCCGCCAACAACGCCGCACACGGGCGCGCCGGCGCCACTCTGCCCCCGGCCACTTCCCGCGCCGGCGCCTCACTCGACAACTCCGCCTGGGACCGCATCGCATCGCTAAAAATCGCGGTCATGGGGTGCATCGTCAACGGCCCCGGTGAAGCCTCCCACGCAGATATCGCCATCTCTCTTCCCGGAAAGACTGAAGAACCCGTCGCGCAGGTTTACCTCAAAGGAAAGCCGTATAGAAAGCTCACAGGCAAATACATCGCCGCGCAATTCATCAAAATCCTGGACGCGCAAATCGCCGCGCGCGCAAAATGACCGCGCAGATATGAATTCGCCCCGCTTATTTCCAGTCACTGCGCTCTTTCTCATACTTCAGCACCATTCTTTTTTGATGTTTGAAAAACGCAGGAGCGCCAGTCTCTCATCCGGACCGGCCATATTTTTTGCGTTATTGCAGATGTCGTCATGCTTTCAGGTGCCGGACACTTTTCCTCCCGTTGGACCTTCGAAAATTGACAAGAATGGAGAATGGTGTAAAGTATAAAGCCAATTACAAATATGACCTATGTCCGAAGTCCCGGAGATCATCTCCGCCGAAACGATTGCCGCATGGAGCGAAGACTCCTACAGGATTGAAAAATACGGCAAGGATCCCTCCGTCGTGCTGATCGGCGAGGAACACCATCGCCCGGATCTTATATCAAAACAATTGGAGCTGATTGAGATGCTGGATCCCGAATTCGTCCTGCATGAATTTGGAAGCGGATGGATACACGACCCGGCAAAAGAGACCACTGAAAGACAGCCCGGCCGCAAATGGGACGCGGTGGAGAACCCCGAGGAATCGCAAGTACCCCGGGAATTCATAGATCATTCGAATCGAATGGGCTACACGATTGTGGGGTGCGACCTGACGGCAACCGAATTCGCTCTGGCGGAGCTGGATATTGCCCGGCTTAATCCGAAATATGAAATTGTCAGCTTGCATGAGCGCGACCTCGGTCATTTGGATATTCCCGGCGATATTTATTGCAAAAAACTGTTTCAGCTGATTGATCCCTACAGGGAAGCCAAAATGATTGAAACAATCCACGAATATAGAGCAAAAACGACCAGGCCGCTCGTGGTGGTCATGGGGCAGATACATGCGAGCCGTATTCACAGGAAAGGCCTGATGAAGGGCAAAGATTTCGGATATGTGATGGTTGACCAAATCGGACGACGGAAGCCGGAAAAGGTTGATGCTGTCCGTAACGCCACCAGGAAAAAAGCCACGGTGATCGGATAGTGCCGGACGGTTTACTCGTCTCCTCGCTTATTCCAACAACGCTTGTTGCCCCCGCCGACCCCGAATAGCAACACGCCAAAAGCCAGATAAGCTCTGCGCAATGCCACTTATTTCAACAACGCTTGTTGCTACCCGGCAATCTTTCTCCAGCTTTTAGCGCCGACTATTTTGTCCTGAAGCTCAAACATGGCTTTACGCTCAGCGGCGCGCTCATGGTCATAGCCGAATAAATGGAGCATCCCGTGCGCAAATAAATACAGCAGTTCTTTTTCCAGCGAGTGTTTATGGCTTTTCGCCTGCCTTCGAGCGGTTTCCACGGAAATCATGATTTCACCGACGAGGTCGCCTTCGCCCGGAAAGCCATCTTCTTCGAAATAGCTCAGCGAGATCACATCCGTTGGCTTATTTTTACCTCTGTAGGCCGCATTCAGGATCGCGATTTCGTCATCCCCGGCCAAAACCGCATGGATTGTTCCGCCGCGCATTTTGGCCTTCAGCCCGGCCTCCTTCTGCAAAACCGCAATCGTTTTTTCCATCAGGGCGTTAAACCCCGCCGCGTTGATTTTCAGTCCGGCCGCTCTCACCGCGAAATCCAGTTTGTATGCGCTTTTTGCCATGTGTAAGGCTATTGGTGGTTATCAATCTTAAAGACAATCAGATTGCCGTCATCGGCAAAAACGCCAAGAGCGCGGAATTGTTTGTTTATGCGAAAATACCAGATACCGCTTCCTTTGGGATTCCTTTCCTTGAACCTGGTGCGCAAAACATCCCCCGTCAAAAGAAATTGCTTGGCTTTCACATATTGCTTGAGGAGATTGCGTTTTTCCAGAAACGGCAATATCCCTTTTCGCTCAAAGATACTCAGGATTCGGGGCATATCAACTACCGGATATTGGTAAGCTCGGATTTTCGGCTTTTCTTAGCCCGTTGGGCTTCTTTCATGAGGTCTTCGTCCACCTCATCTTTTGTCAATTCAATAAGATCAGTATTCAAAAAATGCTTTTCATAAACACTGATATCCACCAAAACCGCAACCGGATGGTTGTTGATAAAAATATACTTTGGTTCTTTTTCGAGGTCCTCAAGGCAATCCTTGGTTTTGGTCCGAAGTTCCGTCACCGAAATGCATTGATCTTTTAACATGTTAAATTTATTAATAAAAATCTATACAAATCATATAACAAATTCATACATAAATCAAGAATCTTTTCACCGGCGAGCTCATTACCTTGCGCGATATTGATGTAAAATTTCATACGCCACTATACCATAAGCTGTAGCCACATTTAACGACTTTCCACGCCCCAGCATTGGGATAGAAATTACAAGATCGGCCAGCGCCAGCACTTCAGCGCTAACCCCGTCAACTTCGTTCCCGACCACCAGGGCCATCGGAAAATCATACGCCGCCGCCTTGAAATCCACGCTCCGGGTAGTCAATTCCAGCGCGCAAATTTTAACCCCATTTTCTTTGAGTTTAAGGAGGGTTTCCCTCGTAGAACGGGAATATTCCCATGGAACGACTTCCGTCGCTCCTAACGCCGTTTTTTCAAGATCACGGCGGGGCGGATGAGCCGTAATCCCGCAAAGAAATAGTTTCTCGGCCAAAACCGCGTCGGAGGTACGGAAAACCGCCCCGATGTTATAAACACTGCGGATATTGTCCAGCACCACCATGACCGGGGTGCGCTTACGGCCCGACATTTTCGTTTGAGACTTGGCTTCCATCGGTCGTTAAGTCAACATCGGGAGTTGTGGAATCGGGCTGGGCGCCATCGATTGACGGGGCGGTGGCATCGGAGGGCGCGCCGGATATACCCGGCATATCTGCGCCATCTGCGGGAGTTGGTGCATCGACTGCCGTACCGGGCGTTATTACAACATCGGGTGTTGAAACCGCCAGCGTTCGCGTCACCATATCGTAGAATTCCGCTTCTGTAACGGCCAGATCGGGGCCAAATGTCGTCCCGGAATCAATAATCGCTTTTTCAAGGGCAAAACCCAAATATCGTGAATACCACCAGGCATCGGCGGAGTTGATTTCCGGGTCGGTAAAGGGCAGATTTTTTGGATAATCGGCATCGGTCATTTCAAATTTGTCTTTCCATTTCATCAGATCAGGCGCGCCCAGGATAACCTTCAAAGCCTGGATTTTCGTCATGTTGATTTCGGAATGGAAAGGGCTGTTTTGCTCTCCCAGAAAACCATGGACAAGCCCAAGAATCGTGGCCGTATTGATGGCGCCATAGTACGGATGAGCGGGGAAGACATCGGGGTACAGGATCAGGGGTGAGAATTGGATCCCGTCATAATCAGACATTCCGCTGAAAACAAAAAAGCACTCGTCGGGATGACCAAGGCAGTCGCGGATAAATGAGCCAAACTTCTTCTTGAGGCTAAAACGATCAACCACTATTGAAACCGCCTCGCCGCGAGTCAGTTCTTTTTGGGGATTTCCCGGTGCGGTAAAGACATCGCCAAAAACTATCCCGGCCGCCGCAGAGGGGATGTGGACAAAAAGTGAGACAACCAGAGCACAGGTTAGAAAGATTTTCCGCGTCAAAAGGGTATTTTTTATTGGAAAGCGCTTGCACCATTATATCTTTTTGCCATAAAAAGTAAATACGGACAAATATGGCTTGGAATAAAGTCAAATATGAGCAATAGGGTTTTGTTATTACCGTAATAATCCGGTGCCCGGTGTTGACAAAGCGGTAGACACGGGGTAGACATGACAGTAGACAGTCTATAGACAGTGTCCACATTGACTAATTTGTGTCTATAGACATCGTAGACAGGTAAATTTTGAAAAATATATGGCTCAAATAGACAGAAAAACCGCTAGCAGACTATTAAAAGTGTCAATCCGGACAGTAGACAGGTATATTCGTTCAAAAAAACTGTCCATTGAAACGCGCGACGGGCGGATATGGTTAAATAAAAGCCAAGTATCAAAGTTGCGCGGTTCAAAGGAGAGTAGACAACCGGTGGACAGTGTAGACAGCGGAATGTCTATAGACAAACAGGTGTCTACTTCGGTAGATATGTCTATAGACAATGACCAGTTCGTGTCTACTCCTTATGATGGAGAAAGGCCTGTAAGAAGAGCAAAAACCTCACGCGCGAACGAAGAAAGCGCACCGTTTATTTATAAAAAACTGTTCGAAGAGGCGCAGGCGGAATTAAAGTCAAAACAGGAGCGCCTGGAAGGCGCGAATTATCGTGTGGGGCATTTGGAGGCACTTTTGAAGGAGGCAATCCCCCTTCCCGACCATAACCGCCTTTTACTGGCGGAACGCACCGATAAACAAAAGCTGGAGGCCGACTTCTCTTCCCTATCCCAGGAAGCCGAACACCTCGCCGAAAGACTCAAAGACGAAAAGTTCACAAAAAAGGTTTTCCTGATCTTCCTTTTCATCATCATGCTCCTTCAACCGCTCTGGTTGCTGGTATCGATTTGGAAGTGAGGGGCACACGGTGGCGGGGGTTGCGCCGGTGTTCCTTCCCGCCCACTCGTAGAAAGGTTAGATATTTTCTACCCTTTTTGTGAGTGCGACATGACCGAAAAGCGGGGGGCGGTTATTCCCTGATTTTCGCGAGTGCTTCGAAAACAGCACCTGCCACATCGGGCACCGCCCAGGTATTGACAAAAAAGCCCCAAAGTGGCAAAGTAGCCGCCACCTTTTTGCCAATACCCCAACCCCAAAATGAAAGAGGAAATAAAAGAACTGGAGCCTTTGCTTCCCCGTGTCGCCTTGCGCATTACCAAAGAGTGGGATTTTCCGGAAGGGAGAGGATACTTCGTTGAGCCGATTGTCGAGTATGGAGTCAGGGCGAAGACAGACCCTGAATGCGTACAGGTTTATATTCTCCAGCGGCTGATTGAGGGACTCGGTGTTATCGCCGGAGTGGTATTTGAAAAAAGGGAACAGCATGTTTTTGTTCCGCGGGCGGTAAATCAACCGACGGAGAGCCTGCCCACAAATATTCAGACTCTTGTGAAATACCGCGAAAACCTGCAGATGGATGACGGCCAGGTCTTTTTCACCACAAGTTCGGCCCGCATGCGCGTGCGCGCAATCGGCGACATCGGTTATCAGACGAATGAAGAGTTTGAACCGGCGACTTTTTCCGTTCCGACGCGCGGAAAAAACGCCCGCCGCGTGGTTACCGCAATCAACAGGGATGACTCTTTCGGGAAAGAGGAGTGGCGGAAAAATATCAGGGATTTCGTGAAGCACACGCTGTTATGTGAAAGGATAAGCGGTTTTCGCAACGATCACCGGCTCCTGTGTTTCCCCGGCCTGGGAAAAGAGGCAATCATGTGGAGGGACTTGATTATCAGCCCCGACCAGATGTTTTTCATTGAGCGCAACCCGCAAATTGCGGAGAAACTGGCAAAGCGATTTCCGGAATCTCACGTGATGCCGCATGAGTTCGGGGCCAATCGGGAAATGACAAGAAAAAAAATAATTGATCCACTGGCGAAAAAGTTGAAGGATGAAAAAAAGAAAAGCCAGGATTTTGATTCCTGGATCATTAACTTCGATCCCGAAAGCGGTCTGACCAGGAATTTTTATCAATCGATGGTGGATCTCTTCCGTTCAATGCCCCTGGGGCATAAATGCTGCATCGGCGTAAATTTTACCGGGAAAAGGGAACAGATGCCCCAAATCCGTTTTTACCGGGAGCTGCATCCCGCCGCGCTCAATCACAATCTTACCCTGGCGCAACTCAGGGGCGCGGCTGTCACAAAAGCGGTACCGGCCGCTCTTAGCGAAGCAGGAAAAGAATATAATATATTAAATCACATCAGCGGGTCGTACGAAGGCGAATCGGATGGAAGCCGCATGTACTACGCGATGCATCTTCTTTGCAGGAAATCATGAAAAATAATCTGGCCGAAAGATTGGAATTGGTTATCGCCGGAGGAGCTGAAAAGGCACCGCCGGACCGGGTTGAAACGGTTGCGCCAGCCGCTCTGCATAAACGTTTTCTGGAAAGCATCCGCACCGCCGATTTCAATAAAACCGCCGGACTTGAAAAAAGAAAATACCAGCAATCCGCGCTGGAAAGCATCAGGGAAAATTTTCTTGAGGGGCATCCGAAAGGCCAGCTGGTCCTTGGCACCGGAGGAGGAAAAACCACAATCGCGCTGGAGCTTGTTGCGCGGACGGACGGTCGCGTCCTCTGGTTGGCCCCTTCAAACACGGCTTTATACAGGGCTGTCGATGAGCTGGAAAAACTGAAGATATCAAAAAAATTCCAGGTGCTGAACGGTAAAGCAATCGATCCGCAAACGGAAATTGTTTTTGCGACTACCCAAATGCTTGTGCACGGACAAAAATTTCGCAAATTTACTCCGGAAGATTTCACCCTGGTCGTGTCGGACGAGGCTCACCACAGCATGGGGGCTGCCACTCGCGGCATCTTCGAACATTTCAAGGCTTTCCAGCTCTATATGACGGCCACTCCGGAAACCACCGTCAACCACCTGGACAGTTTTGCCAAACCGTTTTTCGAGTACTCGTCCGAGGATCTGATCCATAACGACGGTTTCCCTCCCTGGATCCTGCGCCGCTACGAAGTCCCCGACGAAAAAATCTATGAGGCCAAAGTTTTTGGCGACCATTTCGTGATGGAGGACGGCGAGGAAGTGAAACTGCTCAACATGCCACACCGCTTCGCCATCTGCCTGCAGATACTCCGGGAAACCGTAAAGAAGGGCGAAAAAGCGCTGGTCTTCATGCCTTCGGTTGCATCCTCAAAACTTTTCGTCGAACAGATAGCATCCCGCGAAAAAGGCCTGAAAGGCGGGACGGCGCATGTTGACGGAAGCATGCCCAAACAGGATGTCCGCGAAATCGGAAACGATTTCCGCTCGCCGGACGGGAATGTCCTGGCGGTATCCTGCAACAACATCTGGACGGAAAGCCTGGATGTGCCCGACATCAAACACATCATCCTATGCGATCCCTGCTGCTCGCCGCGCGTATTGATGCAACGCATCGGCCGCGGAGCCAGACCCGCGCCGGGAAAAACCCACCTGACCATCCATGATGTCGTTTCGGTCTTCGAAAACGCCGAAGAAACCGCGTCGCCGAACAGGCCGCTGACTGTCGCGGGAGCGCTGGGTATCCGTCGTTACGCGGACGGAATCGTCCTGAACGGACCGAAAAAAGGTAAACGGATTTTTGAGGACAAAAAGGGACAACAAAAAATCCGGTATATCGAATGCACGGAAGCCGAGTCATCGGATATTCCTTTCAGCGAACGGATGCTGGACCTGAATTTCATGGCTGATCCGGATGCAGCGGTCGCGCTCTTCAAACAGTTCGCGAAATGTTTCCGGACGTCTCTGGCCAACCTCGTAAATGAGCAGAGCGGTTTCGTTCGCAGGAAAGAGGAAATTGAACTTGCATATG
>Ga0209668_10000143_pt1 | contig 29638 bp, 43 predicted proteins | sample FrelakmetPLP11PL_FD_187150 | JGI IMG/M metagenome (GOLD analysis project Ga0209668, IMG submission 187150) | Freshwater lake sediment microbial communities from the University of Notre Dame, USA, for methane emissions studies - PLP11 PL (SPAdes)... | ecosystem: Environmental > Aquatic >...
GGGATCAACAGGTTCAGAGTGTTCAGGCTCGGCGGCCTCCCCCGCTAGTTGATCCCAATAAGGAGAGTGGCGCTTATAGCATTGGGATGCAGAACTATGATCCACGCCAGTCGGCGCGGGTTCAAGCTGCCCCGATCTCGGCTAACCAGAGCATGACCCAGCCCCCGACTCAGCAGGAGCAGGGGTCTCAGCAGGCTGCCCCCAATCAGGGTATGGGGATGCTAGATATTATCAACAAGGTGGCAGAGGATGCGCGCGCTCGCGCAGAGGATGCGCGTAAGCCCCAGACTGCCACCTCCAGTGTTGGTCTGACTGCCAACCCCGATCCCCCGGGTCAGGTGGATCCCAACCCACCTGCTCAGGCTCCTAGCAACGCTCCCCCCGCCCAGACTTCTAACCGCGGCAATAGCAATGCCGGTCAGGGTGGAGCTCCCGATTGGTATAATGACCCTCTTGCTGGGCTAGCCCCGCATGAGCAGGAAGCCCTTTTGAAGGGTGCGGCAGATAACCAGATGGCTCTCCAGGAAGCTCGAGCCTTGTGGGAGCAAGGTTATCGTCCTGACGCCTATTGGGGCGACGGTGGGGATTATGATTCATCATGGTATCGTGAGTCAGATGAGACGGCTTTCATCCTAGATCAAAAGGACGGGAAACGGTGGCGTATTGGCAAGAAGAGTGAGGAGCTTGGCATGGATGCCGACGAGGGTGGCCGGGCCATGGCGAAGAACCTACTCGCTGACTACACTCGTCAGACCGAGCAGGACGCCAAGGATCAGGCTCAGGCTGAGTTCGATAGCCTGATCGAACGCATAATGGGGATGGAAGGCCCCGACATTACTCAGGCCCTAGAGGCTTCTCGTAATGCTCGGGAGCGTCAGATCGGGCGGGCTAACCGTTCGCTCTACGCATCCTCCCTAGACCCTCGAGCTATGCAGGCCATTAGCGCAGATCTAAGCGCGGATGTCGCGGCTCAGGGAGCCCAGCAGGATGCTAACCTAGCCCTGCAAAAGGAGATGATGCGGTACGCTAACCAGATCGATGCCCTCAAGGCGGCTGCATCTCTGGCGGGTAACGTCGCTCAGGCTACCAAGCTAAACGACGTGACCTTTGCCCTCCAGGCCAAGCTAGCTATGCTTGCCCAGCAGAACGCGCTCTTTGAGCGTAACCTAATGACCCCGAGTTTCGGTGAGATTCTGGGGGGATTTGCTACGCAAGTTGGTGGTGGTGCTTTGAGTGCCTTCGCCCAAGCTGGCGCTAAGAAGGTATTTGGTCTATGAGATACTACGTTCCAGGAAGCCTCATCCAGCGTGCGGTTGAGTCCGTGGGGTCTCAGCTTGGGGACACGCTGGCCAATATCCCTGACATGCTACGTATGGAGGAGGAGCGGGCTCGGCGTCGTAAGCTCGAAGATGAGGACCGGATTTCCCGTAACTCCCAGATCGAGTGGCAGCGTCGACGCGAGGCAACTCAAGACTCGCGGGCTGACACCCTCTTCAATCAGGATCAAAAGGACTATCAAGCCCAGGTCCCAGTCCGCGAGCGGACGATCAGGGAGGGCTCGATCTCATCGAACTTCAAGAACCGGCGCACGTCGATTCTCAACTCGCTAAGCGACCCTGAGTATACGGACCTTGGGCAGTTTGTGGCTGGTGCGGGAGATGACGAGGCGGACTTCAACGCTCGGATGGGGCTCATTAGTGATGAGCTCAAGAAGCGCGCTGCTGCCAAGGCAAGGGCAGAGGAGCAGATGCGCATTAGAATCGCCTCCGTCAATCGCCCCCCGGATCCATTTGAGCTTTACAGAAAGAAGGCTCTTTTTGATACCGCGACGGACCTGCATGGGCAGGGGCTTACTCCGAAGAACATTGATCAAATCGAGCAGGCTAACAAAGCGCCCGCTACTCTAGGTGACTGGGCGTCTAAACTGGGCTCGACGTTCCCGGTCCTACAACCATTTCTCCCGGAAGTGCGTACCGCTCCAGTAGACCCTGAACTCCAGTCTACGATTGACCTGGCACGTAAAAACCCTTACTTCGGGGTCCCTGCCCAAACGAGACGGAGCGAGGAAGTTCGTATGGAACTACAACGGGCTCAGGCGGAGCGGGCTACCAGGCCCAATGAGGCCCAGCTTGCTCGTATTGACCTGCGCAAGAGGGAGCAGGTCAACCGAGCCCTAGAGCTATATAATAAGGGAGCTCTGGACGATCGTACGTTCCACGCTCAACTAAAGAGCCTGGGTCTAACGACCGAAGAAATCATCTCCCTCTTTGAGGGTCCTCCGGATAGCCCGTAATGGCAGTACCTCCAGGACTAGCCGCCCTTCTTGCTGCGGATGAGGGCCTTACCCCCACTGAGTACGCGATCAAGCGTAAGGGCCAGACCTATCTCCAGAAGATCGATGAGAATACCCGCCCTATTCAGGGCGTGATGCGGACGGGCAAAGAGGCGTTCCATAAGATCATGGAAATCGGTGGGGCGGCCGTTCGAGGAACCCTCGGCGCTCCCTATGGGATTAGTGGCGCAGATCCCACTCAGTTCGCCCAGGAAATGCAGGCGAAGGCCAAAGAGTTCGAGGGTGGTACTGATCCCGTAGATGCTCTCGCTAACCGCTGGGCTGGGTTCATTCCTCGTACTATCACCCGCATTGGTGATGTGGGCGAGGAGGTTATCGGTCGCGGACTAAGAGTCGCCGGTGAGTATGGAAAGAACGTCGGGGCCTTGGCTGGCGGTGCATCCGCCCTTATCTCTGGGGATGTAGAGAAGGCTAAAGAGCGGATTAGTGCCTTCGATCCTACTTCTGGTGCTAAGGCTCTGCTTGAATCCCCCGAGGACAACCCACAGATCCGCGGTCTTGCTGTGGGAATGGCCCTTGATCCCCTCACTCTGATCCCCGGAGAGAAGGTCCTGAGCGGTCTGAGTACGGTACGATCCAAGCTCCCGGGTGCGCTCACTAAGGCCCAGAAGTTAGCCGACGAAAACCGGATTACTGCGGCTCGTCTAGGCCGCGCTCCCTCTGGACTTGAATCCGCACAGGCCCAGCAAGAGGCGGTACAGATCTTCAACCAGGCCAAAGAGGCCGGGATCTCCAAGGATCGTCTGGAGGAGATCGTACGATACTACTTCGATCCGAACGATAGGATCCGCATCTACGGCAAAGTAGATCCGGTGACCGGCGCTACTCGTCTCCGTGGTAAGAAGGCCCTAGCCCGCGCCTTTGAGAACGAGGGTGGCGGGTTCCTGGCGCCTTACATGGGTCCACTGACTCCCGAGCAGTCGGACTACATGGACGCCGTTCAGAAGGCTACTCCCGCCCTCCGGGCAAAGGGGGTTGACCTCCCCATTATGGGGCGTCTTACCGAAGAAGAACAAGTCTTTGCCGACTCCCTAGAGAGGTGGTTTGCTAACCGCAAGTCCGCGATTGACCTCTCGGGAAAGTCTCCAAACGCGAACATCTCTTCCAACCAAGCCGCCTTTGCTGCGGCCCAAGGCAAGCCATACAATATGGTTGGGGACTTCCCGGAGATCTCAGAGGCTAGGAACAAGCTCTCCGGAAAGTATATCCACCGCGCGTACTCTGAGAAGCCGGAAGTTGATCTAGTCAAGAAGCTCCAGGTTCTCACCATTCGTAACGGGATTGGGAAGCAGGGGATCCAGATCGCGCGAACCGGGGATGTCCCCCTAGGATCCAACAGGGCTGAGAAGCTAGGTGGATCCTTCGATCCTGCGGACATCGTGGATGCCTACGACTGGCAAGCTAACCGGGTGTCCACTCTCCAGAGGGCTACTCAGTACCTCCGGTCTCAGTCCGCGACCGGGAAGTTGAACCCCAAGGATCTAGCCTGGCTACGTGATCGCTATGGGTCCTCGAAGTTCCAAGACCAGATGGCGGTGATGTTCCGTGAGACTGGTAACGAGAAATCTGACATCCTGCTGAAGAAGATGAAAAGCGGGTTTGGTCAGGCTACTCAAGCGTATGCCTGGTTTCTGGATAAGATGAACGCGAACGTCCTCCAGCATAACCCGGCGCACCATATATCTAACTATATCTCCGACTCGAACCTAGTGTGGCAGGCTGGGTATAATCCGGTCCACATCGCGGATGAGGGTACTGATCTGCTCAAGATGGGTCAGTCCTCCAAGATCTTTCAGGAGGCAATCGCGGATGGTCTGGATGTCGTGAACGCCGGGCGATCCGAGCTATTGCGTCAGAGTGGGCGACTTGCCGAGAAGCTACGATATAGCGGTGGCTATGGCCCCTCCACTGAGGAGGCTATCAATAAGGTCCTATCCCGGATCCACGATAAGACGGGTATAGCTCTGCCCCTACAACGTGAGGTCTCAGAGAACTGGGACGCCGCGCTAAAGCTGGGGATGTATAAGGTCCTCAAGTACGAGAAGGGCCTCTCTGGACAGCAGGCCGTTGCTGAGGTTTTCCGGATCCTCCCGGAGTATGGGAACGACACCCATCTATTTCGAGCTATCAAGTCTATCATACCATTCCTTACATGGCAGGTTCAGATGGTCAAGAAGGTTCCTCGGAACATGATCCTGAATCCTGGTAGGACTGCCCTCCAGGCTCGAGTTCAAGAGGCAGCGGCACCCCAGGAGGAGGGGCCTCTAACCTGGCGTGAACATCACTCCTTCGTGACCATGCCCGATGAGATGAAGCAGATCTATGATATGCTGGCTCGGTCCATTGGAGCGAATCCAAAGGCCGGGGAACTCATCATGCGTGCATATATGCCGAGCGAGGCCCTAGCCCCGGTATTCTCGGCGGGTGAGACTGCTCTTGCTTCTAGTCGTGCTGCTCTAGACATCACCTCCCAGGCGGCAGCTTTCAAGAATATCGCCCTCCAAACCCTCAACAGGACTAACCCAGTGATCCGTGGTATTGGCGAGTCCCTTGTGGGCCTGGATGCCTTTGATCAGCGTCCCCTGGATAGCATTGGGCCGATCCCCAACCTGATCACTAATACCGCGAGTGAGGTCATCCCCTCACTCATTCCAATCACTCCGCTGGCCTCCGCTGGTATAAACTACCTAGGTAAGGAGATCACCGGATATGATCGTATCGTTGGAGGTATCCGAAAGGACCTCCGGGCGGACCCAGCTAATCAACTAACTGACGCCTTGATTTCCACCATGACTGGTGCTAGAGTCAAGACGACCGATCGCCAGAGGAGGGCGCAAAATGCGCAAATCCTGCGGAGGCGACACTTCCCGGAGAAATCAAGATGATCGCTTCACTAGCTCTTGTGGCGCTACTTGCTCAGACCGAGGGCGCCCCAGTCAGGGTCGAGCCCAACGCCCTACAGTATATGCAGTCCTGTACCCCTGGCCCCTCCTATGGGATCCAGTTCAGCGCGGCTAACCGCGCAAAGGTACTGACTGTGCCGGGTACTTCGGCACCCGTGTTCCTCCCATTCGGGACCCAGTGGAAGGTCTCGTGTAACAACGCTGGGGCTGTCCTGGCCTGTCTACACCAGACCCGGACCACGACCGTCTCCCTAGGTATCGGTAGCGATGGAGGTGATGGGGCTGGTTGGATCTCCCATGATGCGGCTACTACCCAGGCTGGTCCCGGGCGGTGTATCGCCCTTACGGGCGAGATCGGTACTGATTTTATGAAGGTCTCTCAGGCGGCCTTCTCGTGCTCTGTAGCTGCGGGGTCCCGCACTCCTACCACCCGTTGCGGTCGGTGTACCATCGCTAGCAACGGATTCTCTATCGGCGCTCCTTGTTCTGTGAACGCTGATTGTGGCGCCTCGGGTACTTGCTCCACCCGTTCTGCTCTGGGAGCCTATCTATCGTTTGTCCCAGTGAGCGCAAGCTCGGTATGCTGGATCAACCGATGCGATCAGTAAAGTATATTGCGGGAGGAGTCCTTCTCGCGGTATCCCTCCTATCCTTCTCCCATGAGGCGGATGCTATACGTCCTCGGCGCAGTGTCACCACTCGAGCGGGTAGTTCTCGTCTCCCCTTTGAGCCGCTAACTCTCTCTGGTTCTACCTGGCCGACTGGATCTAACGCGCGCTATGACTGGGCGTTCAACGCGCGTACCAACGGGACTACCCACGCAACCATACTGCTTGATGTGGGTATGCCACCGACCAACCTTCCCCAGGCTGGTCTACTCTTAGGACGTGATACTACCGGTGCCCAACGGCACATGCAAATCACTATCAACACGACTGGTGGTATGGTTGTCGCGGCGTCTCCCGCCGTTGCTACCGCCTACTCTACGTGTACCACGGCTGCTGGAACTTTTCCAGTGTCAGCCCGCACTAGAGCGGTCGTTAGGTATGAGGGGCCTGCCACGACGAACGCTGGTCGAATCCGTGTCTGGACCTCGAGCGTTACTGCGGCTGGGTTCACTCTTCCGATGGTCGAGCGTTCCTGTACCTTTGCGGGCACCATTCCTGGGGCTTGGAGTAACGACGTAACTACTGCTCCATGGAGTGTGGGACAGCAGTTCAATGGCACTCTACCTCTCCGCTCCGCAACCCTCTACTCAATCGCTCTATGGAGCGGGATTGCTGCGGATCCGACGGATGTGGTCCCGGAGGTAATGGCGGCTCGTAACCTGTCCTCGACCTCCCTAGGTGCCCCTACCCTGAACTATACATTCAACGCAGCTACCGTCACCGAGACTATCTTTCAGGGGGCTGGCGGTCTTACGGGCACTTCTCCCACGCTCCGTAACTCCCAAGCTATCCGCAATAACCCAGCGGTCACTACGCTTCCTGGGTGTGGGCAGGCGGCTAACTCCGCGACTGCTACAATCTCTGAGACCTTCCAGTTTGCGGTAACCTCCACGATTACCAACTCTCCCAGGGCCATGTTGGTTGTTACCCCGGGCAACTATAGTTCTAGCACTCGATACCCGGTCGTGCTGATTGCGCATGGGTGTAGCTATACTACTGCTTCTCTACGCACCGACGAACTTGCGGCGTCCGGGTTTGGCATTGAAGGTCTGGGCCGTTCTCGCGCCATCTACGTATATCTACAGGGTCTAGGTGGTCCTCGCGGCTACCCTATTGAGTGCCCGACGAATAGTGACACTGGTTGGTCCAGCGCACAGTTCGTAAACAACCCTGATCTGGTGTTCACTCAGAGGGCACTAGATAGCCTAGATCATCGGTTCTGTATTGACCGATCCCGTGTGTATCTCTACGGCCGGTCTATGGGTGGGTCGTTTGTGAACTTTCTTGCTCAATACCGTCCCCAGTTATGGCGCGCGACTGGGACCCTCGTCAGTGTGTATTACAACGGGACTGCCCATGCCGGGCCTCATCCCAACATTCAGACTGGTAACGCTGGGGACACGGTGGCGTTCGATGGCGTCCGGCCAACTGTCCTCAACGCTCGGGATGCGTGGATCACGGCTAACGGATGCAGCACTTTCAACGCGGATCCGACCTACTCTGAGTGTGTTCGGTATAGCTGTACCCAAGCCCAGCTAGACTTCTGTCTGAGCAACCCCAACACCTCGCACACTCCAAGCGTCCAGAGCCGCTCGGCGGTGCGCGACTTCTTCCTACGTCAGGGGATCTAAGTATGAGCACTATCCTCACGTTAGCCCTCCTATCTCAGGTCACGTTCATCACCCCCACGAGGACGGGAACTGAGACGTTCTGGGATAATGCCTTCCGACGGGCCTTTACTCAGGCCGGGGAAAACTGCGTCAATGATTCGGCAAGGCGGTCTGGGTGTCGCATCCGGCTTCCCTGCAACACCACCCTACAGTTCGGGTCGACGCTGCACATATCTAGATCCCATGTGATCGAAGGCTGTGGCCCTGAGAGTACGATCCTCCAGTTCCCATACCACATCACCGGGGTCCGCTTCCACAATGCTACGGGTGGCGGTAACTCCTTCTCCTCAACCTCTCCCTGGGATAGCATCGGAGGACCTGCCGCGTACGGGGCTATTCGTGACTTACAGATTCAAGCGAACAACCATCGCGTAGTGACTGCTACGGTGGGGCATGGAGTGGTGATCGAGGCCCCCTATGCCACACTAGACAACGTGCGTATTGACCGCTTCCGTGGTCATGGGCTCATCATTTCAGCGGACGTAAACCGATCCCCTCCTACCAACGCCAACCACGTTGATCTCAGGAAGGTCCGAGTCCAGAACTCATACTGGAGTGGGGCATTTATTCGCGGAGGCGATGCCAACGCCAATGCCTCGTGGATGTTGGATGCCTCTGCGAACTGCACCCAGCCTTCATTCAGCGTATCCAACCCGGTGATCTGCGGGGGTGTTGTGGATTTGTCCTTCCTGGGCAACACACACATTTCCCCACACACGGCAAGTAACGGGACCACGGGCTACTACTTCTCAGGAGCTAACCAGCGGGCTACCATCATCGGGTCCTACGCAGAGAACGACAACCCCACGAACTTCCTAGGGAACAACGTGATGGCTTCCATTGGTGGGATAACCCCCTGGACTGGTAACGGATTCTACCTGATTGGGTCCTTGGCGAACTCCCTTCGAATCCTCAATGACTCTGACCCGAACAACATCGTCCAGCTAGACCTCGGTGAGGCGGTCCCCTCCTCGGGACATCTCATGTCTTTTGCCTCTTACCGAAACAACCTCGGTGGGTCTCCCTTCCGGATGACGTTTCGGTCGGCTCTTGGTCTCCAGTCTACTAACTGGTTCGCTACGGATATCGGGTTCCTCTCGTCCACTCGATCTTGGATGGCCGCCCAAGAAACTTCATCCCTGGCTCGACAGGGCCAAGTGTGGATGCCTCAACCTCTATTGCTAGGGACTCCCCCTGCTACGGTATCCCAGTTGAGTAACGTGGTAGTCCCACTATCACAACCCTCGGTCGTGTCCGCTAGTGGGCAGGGTAGTCTGTTTAGGGTATCCCCCCGCGTGGGTGATGTCGGTGGATTTGTGGACCTGATCTTCTCGGGATCTAGCGGATCCCCACTGGATATCTCTCTAGCATCGACGATCACCTACACCTTTACTCCCCCGGGTCGTCCCAGCTTCACGAGAAATGCGGCCTTGCGTGGGGCTGGTCTGGATGGTGCCGCGCGCTACGTGATCCAGGTCGGGGATCTGTCTGTCTCCGGACGATGGTCGGTTAGAGGGGCTGTGACCACTCCTCTCGGGACGTGGAATACCAACTCTTTGATCTTCTATGTGAACCCTTGACAGGACACCAATATGGATGATACCATGAAAGACATGAACCCTACGGAGATCCTACTGGCGCGGATCGCGGAGCTAAAGGACTCCCTAGGGGAGTTCAGGGCAGAGCTAAAGGAGGACTTGAAGGGGATCAAGAATGATCTTGATTCCGAGAAGAAGGCCCTTCTGGACAAGATCGACATCCTAGAGAGGCGGATCCAGACCCTAGAGATCGAGGCCGCCAAGTTCCAGGGCTCGACAAAGGTGGTCATTGGTATTGTGTCCTTGCTAGGACTCGGCGGGATCGCCTCTATCGCCCGGGCGCTAGGAGCCTTCTAGTGTCCTACAAGAAGTCCAATCCGATCACTAGCAAGACGATGTGGACCATCTATATCGGTCAAGCGCAGCTTTGGTATCTCGGGTATCATGTGATCTTGACGCTGGGTCCTGCGGTGCCTACAGAGTTCCTACTTACGTTGGCGATCCTTGACTTCCTATTGGCGGGGATTGGCGTATTAGGGATTTCACTCGTTGACAGAGCGGTCATCCTCGGACTAGGATTGATCGATGGACAGAAGGACAGTGGTCGACAAGGCCAGGAGTCAACTAGGGATCAAGGAAGCAACGGGCAAGAATGACGGGATTCCCGCCACTAGGTATATGGGTGGAGACACCCTTCCCTGGTGTGCGGGGTTTGTCCTATGGGTGTATAAGGAATCAGGTCTCCCCCTCCCTGGGAACTGGTGGAAGAATCGGGCAGTAAACGCCCTATTCAAAACCATGAGGGAGTCTGGGATGGAGACCAAGCGCCCAGCCCTGGGAGGACTGGTATTCTTCCACAGGGATCATTCCGCAGCGGGTCCCACTGGACATGTGGAGATCGTGGTGGATATCCACAAGGATGGGTATGGGTTCACCACGGTTGGTGGGAACGTGGGTAATGCGGTACGGAAGTCCTATTACTCCCGCCTGGACAAGCGGATTGCTGGGTTCGCGGATCCCTTTGCTGACGGGGGGCATAACCCATGAATGCCCTGATTGAATACCTCCCAGCGTGGCTAGTCCCCCTAGTGGTAGGGGTGATCTTCTGGTGGGCTAGGCGGGCTAGAGTGGTTATCTCTGAGCCTCCCAAAGAGGATGCTAGGGAGATCGTCGAGGTAGTCACGGCACCTACACCGCAGCTTCCCCCCATCAGCATCCCAGAGAAGAAGCCCGCACTTAGCAGCGACACAGTAACAGTAGCAGATCAGGCGAGACTTGTCAAGGCCCTCGCGGATCTCCGCGCTAATCAGGAGAGGCTGGACAAACTACTAGGGAAGAAAGATGAGTGATACCACGCTGACCTCCTCCACTTCCTCCGTTAGTGAGGTGGAGCTATTCAACCTGGCGGTATCCTCTCAGCAGGGTTGGCTATCTTGTCAGACAGACCTACTCTATTGCGCGGATCGAGCTAACAAGCTCGAGGCTACTGTGAGTATCCTATCCCGCCCCCAGGAGGTTCATGTCCCCGAGCCCGGGATTGACACCTCCCTCGGGATTGCCTTGATTGTGGGGGCTCTCCTAGTTGGTGTGATCGGGGGATCTATCGGCGGATTCATGCTGTCTCGCGATCTTCCCTAACCCTAACCACAGGACATACTCCTCCTCTGCCCTCTGGATTGCCGATTCCTCCTTCCCAGGAATAACGGGAACCCAGTTACCGTAGGAGATCCGCGACACCGCGATATCTCCGGGGAACGCCATCTTGTGCCCCTGGAAGTCATACTCCTTGGTAAAGAGGTGCTGTAGCTTCTCGATGACCGGCATGGGGTCATCGGTCTCGATCTCGATTGAGTCATGGATCTGGCGAGTAATGCACTCGTCATCCAGGGCATCCACGAAATCATTAGCGATCTTCCCCGCCAGGGATTGAGCCTGGAAGTTCAATACTCGGGATGGGTCGACCTTGCCCTCCGGGAAGAACAGGCGCAACCCCGAGACCTTCTCCTCTACGTATCCGAGACGGATTGCCTCTGCAATAGATGCGTCCTGCCATACCTTGATCTCTGGCCGGGCCGCGAACCACTTAGCCACGCACTTAGCAATCTGCATCTTGGTCATGTCCGCGAACATGGGAGCGCCCGTATTGGGATCAGTAGCACTCACAACTTGGGCATAGATGGTGTTGAGACCCGCTCCATAGTTCGCGGAGTAGACAAAGATCTTGGCAAAATGTCGCTGCTTCTTGCTGGGCTTGGGGGTCCCGAAGATCATGCTTGCATTACGCGCGTGGACATCCACCCCATCAGCGTAATCCTTGAGAAGGGATCCACACTGGGAGATCAGGGCTACAATCCTCAACTCAAGCTGAGAGAAGTCGAACTTGACGACCCACTTCTTGCGGGGCTTGTAGAGAATATCCAGCATGTTCGGGAAGTTCTGGCCGTTGGGGTTTCTGCTAGCCCAGCGACCCGAGACCGTCCCACCCGGGGACCACTCAATGTGGACGCACCCATCGTCATAGACGGGAAGCTCATCGATATAGGTGCTCTTGAGCTTCTGTGGAGCACGCCATCCCAAGACCGCCCCAGCGAACGCACGCACGTCCTTATTGTCGTGGGAGATTAGCTCGACGAGGACATCCGCGTCCCAGGCGGTACGCCCGGACTTCGTGAGCTTGGAGTTATGCACCCCCATCGCGGTAAATACGTGTCCGATGTGGGCCACGTTGGTTGGCCGGAACTCCTGGGAGATTGCCTTCCCCTTGCTATTGACGCGAACGATCTTCTCGCATCCGTACTTCTTCACGAGGTCTAGTAGCACGGACTTCTGAGCCTCGATCATCCTCCCATAGTAAGTGGAGAAGAAAGCCCTAACGTCCTCGTGTACGGAGATTCCATACACGGTCATCTGGATCCCCTTGCGGATATTCCTCATGCGTTGGGCGAACAGGGCCTCATAGTTGGGGATCTGCCTCAACTCCTCCATCTGCATCTCACCGACCATATCTTGCATGTAGGAGTCTCGAGCGTTATAGATGGCTCGGTCGGCCTTATCGCCATGCTCAAACACATCCTGCCCCGTGGTGAGCTTTACACTAGTCGCGTGTTTGAACTCGCGCTTCCATCCAGGAGCAAAGGTAAGGGCGGACGCCACGAAATCAAGAGACTTGCCGCTCTTGCCCTTCTTGTCAGTAGCATCCGCGATGAAGGGATGCAACATGCGCCACTGCTCCATGGGATCAATGGCATAGTTCTCACAGGGCAACCCGTTATAGAAGAACACCCGGGCATCGAACTGGCCATTGAACATGACCTTGGGGATGGGGGACTTGAGAAGGTCAATGACCGTCTCCCTGACCTCATCGTCAGCGTCGGGCCATGTCACTGACACGGCAATCCCCAGCTTGCGGGATCCAAAGCCCACGTTGAGTAGTCTCCGGGCTACATCAATAAAGTCCGTGACCTTCTCGGGCATTGGGGTCTCAACGTCAAGGCCAAGCGAGGGGGCCTTCAAGAGATCCCTTAGAGCCTTGACTACAGCAGCCTCGGAGTGGGTCTCTAGCGTGTACGTCTCCGGCCACTTCCAGTGGGTCACTGGATCATTAGTCGCGTACATCCACGCTTTGTAGAGGTTCCACTCGAACACCTTACGGAGTTGTGGCGCCTTGTCCGAGATGACCTCCGCGAAGGAGAAGGTAGCGATGGACTGGTGCTCAGGCTGGATTGCTGGGTTGGGCACCCCCACAACATCCTTGACGTTGGTAACGCCTTGGGTCCCTAGGACTGCAAGGGATCCACTCGCGAGGACATACTCAGTGGGGAATGAGCGATCCTTAGAGCAGGCCCGGGCGGCCTTCTTCAGATCCAGGTAAGATGGGGAGTATTCAACCGAGCACCGTACCGCCGCTTCTAGGGCGACTTCCCCGAGAGGAACGGACAGGGCTCGGGCGGATTCTTGTAGCTCGATCCAAGATGTACCATGACCCATGCGGCCCTTCTTGGCCTCGGTCCAGTTAGGTCTATCTAGGAGAACTGTGAGCTTTGGGTGGGAGACTCCCCGGGGCTGGACTGGCGTACCAGTCGCACTAAAAGGACAGGAAGAACAGTCCGCCCCGGGGAGTTTATTCATGGTGCTAGCTCACTTGATCTTGCCATACGCAACGGGCTTGCCGTCACGATCGAGACTCACGCGAACCGACTGAACGTTGACGTACTCCTTGTTATGCTTGGTGGTAGCATAGAAGGCCACGTTCTGCGCGAGGGGGTGATCCCCAAGCTCCTTGATATCCAGAAGGTTCTCGGCATCCTCGGGAAGCGCGAGATAGAGCGCCGAGATACGCTCGGCGATCTCATCGTTCGCGGCGTTCTTGAGGGCCGAAGCCGCATCCGGCGTGATGAAGTTCCCGTCAGCATCCGCCCACTTCTTGTCATCCTTCATCCAGACCGGGAACTTGTTATCGAGCTCTACCTCAAGGATCTTGAGGAAGGTACGGCACGAACCCAGCACCATCTGGATCTTGTCCTCGGGGATCTCAGCGCACGGAACATCGACCGAGTGAAAGACCGAGAGATTGGGACGCTTGGTCTCGATATCCCCATCCTCCTCGAGCGGGGCGACCTTCATGCTGATCGTGGGGAACTCGAGGTCACCTTCCTCCTTACCCTTGCGCTTGCCACGGCCAGCGTGGGTAACCACGAACATGAGATTCTGGCCGTCGGGGAGCTTGGCCCGCTCCTGAGCGGCCTTGCGCTGAGAGTCCGAGAGCTTGCCGATGGTGAGCTTAGTGGTCGTCATTGTTATTACTCCTTGATGATCGATGAGACGATTGATCGCATGGTGGTGGTGTCACTCAAGACGATCGGATCCGAGCTGGTTAGTCGACTCTTGCCGGTAAACTCGGAACTACCGGAAGGAAGGAACGTCCGCACCTCGACCGGGAGTTTCTTCCCGGGGACTTGCTTGTGTTCCTTGATGATGGCGGAAACAAGGGAGGCGTCATCCACATACGCCTTGAGGCCCTTGCCCGTTACCGCCGGGATGATCTCCTCAATCCCCATAGCGGTAATCTTTCTCCGCGCGTTCTCCACAGAAGCCTTGGTCGCGTCGCTAGCGTTATTGCTAGCGACCTGCTCTTGCACCGCCTGAGCGTGCATACAGAAGATGATTTCCAGCCCCGCCGCAAACTGTCCCACATGGTAGACCAACTCACTGTGAGCATTGGATACCAACCCCCAGCCCCGCCGCCCATCTTCAGCGATGGCGCTAGCGTAGGCACGGCGGGCCGCGTCGTCAAATGGAGATGGAGTGTCGACGACAACCGTCTTGTACCCGGACTTTGTGGCCCCACCCTTCGGGAGGTACTTGGGGAGGTCCTTCAGGAACTCCTTGATAAAGTCTGTGCTGTCCATCTCCGTGCGGAGATCAAGAGCATCCACCGACACACTTTCCTTGTGGAGGGTGTCGAGGGCGCCAATATCGAGAGGGATCCAGAGCATGTCAGAGAGATGTGATTCTTTTCCCCACATCTGGGAGTATGTGGCGGCAAAGCGGGTCTTGCCAGCACCAGGGGGACCATAGATCACGAACCGTCTTGACTTGATGTGATTGGACTTTACGATCTGGAGTTTCATTGGTTATATCCCTTCTTCGAGGATGGTCCGGTATGACCTCCACCCGGTCAGGTTCTTACACACCGCCTTTGGATCGTCAAGCGAGAAAGCAACATGCTCGAAAGGACTCACATGCTTGGAGGCCCACAGGCGATTCCTACGGTCAAGGGATGCCTCCTTTGGCTCATCCACCGGGACCCCACCGTATGAGATTCGAGCGAGCTTCCCCACGCTTTCATCCACACCAAAGGCCCCGAGCAATCTCAGTGGGTAGTGGGTCCCTCCCATGATGGGAGTGTTATACCCCATGTGACTCCGCATCATGTACGCCAGCTTCCTAATCTCTGGCTGTACCCCCTCAGCACACCGGAGCTTGAAGAAGTTTTCCCACCCATCCTCAGTGGCCGTGACTAGGTGGACCACGTAGGCATCGCACGCAAGGCGCCTATTCGCGTGCTCTTTCGCTACCCCCAGCCAGGACAACACCCGCGCCCCTACTCGCTCCATGCCCTGGAGGAACCGCCACACTCCGCGAGCTAGTAAATCTCTGACCGGAGACAACCCCGCCGGATCCCCACTCATCCCTGGACGGCGCGCGTGGAACTTGCTCGGGATCCACGCGGCCTTCTTGATGTATTCAGATGTAGGAATGGCTCTGCTACTCGCGACCTGGTGTGAGAGGGCCTTATGCCTCAACACCTCAGCATGGATTACCAGAGGGTACTCCAAGAGGAAGGTGGTGATCCTAGCCCCCGCAGGGGAGATCGTATCGCCTGTGATCTGGACCCTAGTCACGAGATCTCCACTGAGAAGTGATCAAAGAATATCACCGCGATGTAACACAGAAGGTACAGGATATACCCCTCGTGGAACAGGATCATTCCGACCGAGCTCAGAGTCAACACTCTAAACACCATCCAGAAGTAGTCAAGGAATGCCATTTCGTCCTCATCGCTCATGGCTTCCTCGTGCATCGACCATCCGCGTAGGGGCAGACATTCGCGCGCCTCTTCTGGTAGTCATAGGTGACACAATCCGAGAGGTCATAATCATGGGTGGTCGGGGTCTCCTTCCACCGCTTCTCTTGCCCCCGCAACCACTCCCGAACTGACTCCGCGTCATTGTCCGTATCGATCGTGGGGAGAGTGAAGATCTCCATCACTGGGTCCTCCTCCTTCCTCGTCGGCTTGATGATGAACACATAACCAAACCCCACGAATCCCATCTTGTGGCCAGCCATACGGTAGGCCATCCCTTGGGGATCATTGGCGTAGGAGAGCATCTGCTCTCGCGAGCCAATGAACTTCCAGTCCCAGATCCACTTCCCGGGCGTAGTGATGATGGACTCATATCCCTGGGGGATTTGCTTGAGGTCCCCCACGAAATCCAGGTCGGCCGTGAACAACTCCACCCCGAAGTCTGGGTCGTTCACCGCCTCGAAATGGATCTCTCCATCCCCCACCTTCTCGCCAAGGAAGGTGGGTCCGTACGTGAATCTAAACCAATCACAGACCCTCTCCGCGAGAGCCCGGTCCTTCGGGTCGATCAGGACTTGGGCCGCTGAGAGACCGTCCCGACTCATCCCCATGAACTTGATCGCCGAGAGTGGTCCTTCATACCCACCCGTGATGATGTCCATGAAGGCGTGACACATGGTCCCCACTCCCATTCCACCAACCAGGTTCATCACGGGTTGATGTGCTGGGATGGTCTTGGATAGCTCATCATCCATGCGCTTTCTCCGAAGGCACCCCTTGCCGATCGACTTGTAGAAGGATACCCCACGACCAGATCCCCCATCCCGGAGGAAGTAGGTATTGGTGGAGGCGTTGAAGAATGGTGGTTTCTTGATTTCCTCGGTCATCCGTTCTCCCTCTTTGCGAGACCTTCTAGGTTGTCCTTGGCACTACCCATCTCATCCAGTAGGAACAGCAGGCAACATGCCGCATGTGCCAGATGTGACTCCCCCGTTTCTGGATCCACAGATCCCGGGCTCTGGATGTCCGCGAGTAGGTGGCGCATAGCAGCGGCTCGATACCGCTTCTCCCGCCCATCTACCCGCCTCCAGTTGTCAGGGGAATACTTTTTCGCCCCGTACTCTAGGACTCTTACGATCCGGTCAAGCCCGTTCCTCATCGTTAGGAGGGTATAGTCAGGCTTTCCCTGGTCGTACTTGACACCCTGAGTCGATGGGGGCGCTACAACCACCTCGGGGGAGCCAATATATCGACGTAACTCCTCCCGTAGGGATTTCTCTAGGCTTTCCGGGTGCCAAGTCCCATCACTGAGCACACAGATGCGCACAGAAGCATCTCCAACCTCCGGGTAGAGATTACATGCCTTCGTCTCATCGTCGACCTTATACGCAGGGCACGGGATACGCCTCTCCACAAAGAACTGCTGGATTTTGCGGCGCACGTCATCTGGGTCTCTCATGTTATTCATCCTCGTCGTCTGCGAACATCCCGGAGATGTCCGCGTCAAGATTGCTCTGGGTCAGCTTGGATTCCATGGAGGTAGACTGCATCACAGTATCCACCCCAACTAGCTTTTGCTGTACGGCCAGGATAACGGACTCCTCAAAGGATCCCTCCTCGTAGATGAATCGCACCTTAACCTCGCCATCCTTCCGAGACACCCGTCTAAATCGACCCAAGAACTGGACTACCTCCATCGGGTAGTACGAGAACTGGCAAAGGTCGATCCTCTGCCACTCAGTAAGCTCCAACCCCTCCAACACCGCCTTAGCCGTCACTAGGAGAATGACCGGCTCTCCCTTCTTTACCCTCCGCTTAGCATCCGCGATGGTCTTGGACCGCTTCTTCTCCACCTCAGCCCCGGTAACACCCACCACTAGATCCCCGAACTCCTTGGACAAGAGAGTGTGGAGCTTGTCATAACTCTCGTGGAGTAGGACCGCCACGCACGTTGGCTGACCCGCCGCGACGTTGGCCCTCAACCCCTCTGTAATCACCGGGAGCTTGCAGTCAAGGCACTTGCTAGCATACTCTGCCCAGACCCCGGGTCCCGGTGTGAGGAAATGTGGGTCCGGGTTCTGGACCGGAACCTCAGTGATATCTAGCGGAGGCATTTCCGCTTCGTGATCCTTCACGACCTGCCTATCAAAGGTCGCAGCAATCCGAATCTTGAACTCCTCAAGCATGAGGGGGGATAGTCCACTCACCTTCCACACCTCTCGATCCCCGTAGATCTCGAGCCTGGAGAGTAGGTATCTCTCTCGGTACTTCTCGTACTTCCCGAACGCCCAGGGATTCACGGCCTGGAGAACTCCATACCAATCCTCGATATCATCGGGAGCGGGAGTGGCCGTTAGAGCCAGGATCTTCGGGCGCTCTAGTCCGCTCAGTAGCTTCTGGTATGCCTTGGTCTGGGCGCCCTGGTAGTTCTTTACGTTGTGGATCTCGTCCGCAATCACGAAATCATAGCGCCCCTCATGGATCCCAGTACCCACGAACTTCTCCAGCATGGAGTACGTGACGATCTGGATCTCCCCCTTCTCCGGCTCGGCAATCATGTTGGCGTGGGATGAGAACGCAATCCCCTTCATACCGGGGAGGACCTTCTTGATATCCTCCTGCCACCGACCAATCAACTTGGACGGGATCACGATGATCACCCGGTCATAGGCTTTGATAGTGCAGAGGGCACCGATGGTTTTCCCTAGGCCCATCTCCCAGGCCAGCCCGAAGCGTCCGAACTTCTCGAACTTGTCCCGAGCCTGGACTTGTCGGGGGAATAGTTCCACTCCGGGATCCACAAGGTAGGGACGGTTGTCCGGGCGGGGATACTCAATATCCGTGACGCCCATAGACTCTAGGACAGGGACCACCGACGATGGGATCTTCCACCCTCCCGCTGACTTGGACGCCCCGGGCATATTGTAAAGGAACTGGATATACTTCTGGCCGTGGTACTTGAACCAGCCAGGGGATATGTATGAGATGGATTCAGTACCCATCTTGGATGTATGGACTGGGGGAATCTCAATCCCCTTGAGCTTAAGTTTCATCTCATCAACTCCCCGCACAATGATGCCCCGAACAAGATCCCATTCTGGAAGTCCGCTCGAAGGCTGCGATTTTGTTGCACAACGGCATAGATCAACTCATCCCTCCGGGGGTTGATTGCCACCCCTGCATCCTGCTTCCACACCTTCCACCCATTGAAGATCCGGTGGAATGAATCCTTCTCCCCTTCTTGGATGACTAGACCCTGAGCCGCGAAGGCACCAATAGGATTGACAATCCCCGCGAATACAGACCGCGCCCCCTCGCTCTGCATCGACCTATCAAACCTGCCCCTGGCCTGTAGACGGCGGTAGCCAGCCAATGACCAGAAGAAGATCCCCCGAAGCTCCCTCTCTAGTTTGTTCCCTAGCTCGAAGTCCTCTCGTCCCGCGTGCGTTACTTCTCGGGAGAGGTGCAACGCTCGGGTAGCCAGGGCCTCAGAGGTATCAGAGAACAGGGCCAATCCGTTCGATCCAATGGCGATCCTTCCCGATACCCTACCCCGGAAGTTCCCTTTATACTTCCGGTTGAAGTTGACGTGATCCTCACCCGTGATCATGAGGATCATCTCAAGAGCCTTCTGGATGTTCCCGGGCTTACGAGCATCCGGGATTGTGATTAGCTGGGATGATGCGATCTCCTCATCCATGGCACTCCGATCGAAGGTCCCGAGGGATGCCGGATAATGGTTGTCCCCGCATAGCTGCTGCATAATGCGGATGATCGTACCCTTACCGGATCGGGGAGCGCCCGACACCATGAGGAATACCTGGTACTTGGTTTCCCAGGACATGATCAACCCAAACCACTCTTGTAGTAGGTGCTCCTCTTTCGAGTCAGGACCCCAGTCACCCGCTAGGAACTCTCGCCATGTCGGGCAATCCTCCCACTCCCCATCCCTCCACTCGATAGGTAGATTGCCGATTGCAAAGAACCTGTCCGTCGGAGGGATCAGTCTCCCTGTAGGGAGATGTAGGATCCCATCCTCGAGGACAACACACTCATTGGCCGGGGGATCTTCACTCTCCCTGTCCAACCAACATGGGGCCTTATCATGCCCGTTCAGACAGAGGCTATCCACCTGATCCATGATCCGGATGGTGTTGTCCTTGTTCACCGGGTAACGGTAAAGGTTCCCCTTCTTGTCGGAGACGGTCTGGTTTTCCAGCCAGGACTCAATGAGCGCCTTGACCTTCTCCTCCGGTGTGAGGCGGTATGCCACCCCATCGAAGATAAACACACTCTTCTGGTGGGATATTACCCTACCAGGGAGAGAGGCCAGGAACGCCCTAGCCGTATCCCTTGGATAGTCCAACTTGAGTGGACCCTCGGGGATGTAGGTCTTTGACTTCTTGTCGCTCAGTTTCACCATTGGAGGGTACCACGGGGAATCATCCCTTGACTAGCCGTTGTGCCTTGAGTGTTTTCATTCCATGGTTCTTGAGAAACCTGGTAACTACTGGGGCTGTATATCCCATCTTGTCCGCGATCTCTTTGACCGTGGCACCTTCCTTGATAAGAGCCCGGATTTCCTGACTCCTGCCCTCTAGTGTCTGCATCTTATTCTCTGGATATCCGTAGAGTCGGTATAGGTACTCGAGGGCCGCCGTGTCCCCGACTCCGAACACCCCCTTGATCTGATCCTTGGTCCACTTATCCCCACTAGGGGGAGGAGTGGATCTCAGGAACTCATCCCGGTTCTCACGCTCTTTGCGCTTGTTCCCGGAGACGTGATCCAATCGAGTAGGGATCATCATCACTCGTTCTCCTCATCCTCGCTGTAATCTCGGCCATACAGGAACCCGTCCCCGAGACAGTAAGGACAGGTATCCCGTAGATCATCCCCATCTGGGGCATAGTGCGCCGACTTGGGTACAAGCCCCTCTCCGTTACAGTTGGAGCAGGGCATGGTTGGCATAGTCTCACAGATGCTAGTCATTCTTCCTCCTTGGTGGGGAGAGGAAGATCTAGCTGGGTAGTTTCCAGCGGGATCCCGTTCTCATAGTAACTCATGGTCCTTGTGAGGGATCCATGGATCAGGGTGTACCCATCCCGCTTGCCCTTGTAGTAGTCCGCCAGACTGGAGCGATCTAGCTCAGTGATCCGGCCGTCACAGTAGGCAATCTCCCGCTCAAGGTATGTGATGAGATGCTTGATGCTGTCCAACCCGATCATCGGGTCCTTCTTGCGGTAGCTCATACCGGCGTAACCTCCATGAACACAATGTCAAGGGGCTCGCCCCTATCAACCGCCTCGGGCATGAGTAACCCGCGTTCATTCAACTCGGTCAGCATCTCCTCGATATCCTCCGGACTAGTGAGCCCGGACTCAAGGATGAAGGTGATTGAGACTGTGTATTGCTGACGCCTCACTTTGCCTCCTCGAACTCTACTTCGATCCCGTTGACTGACAGAGTGGATAACGCATACCACCACTCCGCTTGATACTCACTCAGGAACTTGTCAATATCTTCGGCCGTCACGCTATTGGACCCGACCGTATTCCCACCCACGTTGATGCCCATGGTCAACCCTTCTCTCAACACATATGGAATGTTGGGAACCGTGACCTTGCACTTGATGTTGATGTGGAACTCGCGGGTTGGAAACGGATGCTTCTCCATTACTTGATCTCCGTCTTGAGATCTGGAATCTCAATGACTTCGATACCCTTCGGGATATCCCGCTTGAGTACCCAGACACACCGGAACCCGATGTTGTTGTCCCGATTGGACGGCGCGTTCGTGTTGCGACCGGCCGCCGACAGGGCGTACTGGGCGCCGTCGTACCAGCCGCCGCCGCAGAGCACGCGCATCTTCTCCGCAGCCTCCGTACTCCACGTCCACACAGGATCCTTGACATTATCAAGGACCATACCCCCGAGCACATCGAAATCCGCCTTGGATGGTAGTGACCCACCCAGCTTCCTACAGATGGTGACTGCCTCATCAAAAGTGACGGCACGGATGGCGATATCCGTGCCCGGGTAGGTGATTGGTAGTCGACTCATGTATCGTGCTGTTACGCGCATCACTTCTCCCACATGCGGGCGTCGTCCGCATCCTCTGCGGATTCGAGGCCCAGCTTGAATATCAACTCTTTGCATTGGGATACCGACATCCCTCGGTCAATCGCCAGGGCCATCCCCTCTACGTTGTTACTCAGGTGGTCTAGCCGCGAAGCAACCTTGCATTGGTCCCGTGTGTGCTTGGCGTCATTCTCGTAGATGGCGCCACTCACAAGCAGCCCCAGGGCCAATCCCACAATCATCCCAAATCCCGCATCCCCTGCGTTCATTCGCTCACCCTTTCTCCGTTGATGGCGCGGATGACGCTTTCAACGGGATCCCCACGTAACCACCGCCGCGCGTCCGTCAACACCCCTCGGAACTGGTAGGGATAACACCGGATAGTGTAGACCTGACAGATGTCCTGGCCGATCAGGGTCAGGTCCACCAGTAGGGTATCCGATAGGGTCATCTCCATGACGCTGTTGATCTCAACGGTCCGGCCCCCATCAACCGATGTGTACCTATCTCCGTCCGAGAGGTATTCTCCGAACTCATGCTTGATCTGCTCTGCGTAATCTTGGGGAATCATTGGTTATTCACTCCTGGATAAAGCGGAGGATCTTCTTGGTGGCCATCTCTAGTTACTCCCTTTCAAGAATGACCGAAGGTTATTCACAACTTCAATGAGTCGGTCCTGGCTCATTGAAGAATCAAGTACCTCATAGCACTTGAAGGTTGACCCATGATACTTCGCCATTGGGATCTCCCAATCATTCGTGAATGGGTCACCCTGTAGTTCTGAGTCATACACGCGGATGGTTGGGTCCTCCTCTGATCCCTCACCCCACTCTGAGTAATGTCCCTCCTTCAAAGAGAACTTGCTCTTGGGGAATCCCAGAAGCTCTTGGATTGTAGCCCATGGCTTGATCATTCGGTCTCCTTATACCACTTGTCCCAGTATCGTAGTGCCTCTAGCTGTAGTTTCTCTGGCCAATACATCCCAGGACCTCCGTCTCCCCACTCCAGATTGAGGGGATGGTTATTCTCTCGGTCGCCGTCGGCGTGGGTAATCTTGGTCCCCCTCGCCCTCCACCCCCACCATGCGGTACATACCACATAGCGCAGGGGGTGTTGTCCGATCCCTCCCAGGTTTATCCGCCCCTCGAACCCATAGACACGGACGAAGGAGTGTCTAGCCCGATTCCACACCCACACATCCCCATCCCGGTCCACCCGTACGGGCTTACCACCTTGCAAAAGGTAGGGTCTAGTGGAACATTCTTCGAGCGCGCGCCTACGCTCGCCAGGATCGAGCGCACGATCGGTCCGCCACCAGGAGGCGGTGAAGTCCTCCCGATCGATTCTAGGGGCATCCGGCCGCGTCAGGATGCGTCCTGCCCGCGCCGGGATCGCCTTGATCCGACGGTGACGCGGGTTGGCGCATCGCACATTTCCACACACCGCATGGCTCTTGGCATCCTCGGGTAAATACCCGAGCACGCGAGCCCACACCGGGATGGGATTGGATCGCTTATATCCCGTGAAGTTGATGGACGGGGCGCCCATATGGAAGCTCCCCCTCCAGATCCAACAAGCGTCGGGATCATTGTCCGGCTTGTGAATCCTCGACTCGATAGACTCAATCTGATTTGGGGTTAACCAAATCAGGGGCAGTAGCTCCGACTTTGGTGGTGGTGGCCAGGCCATGTCAGTCCTCTAGTTACCCACCTCCCAGCGTCAAGGTGTCTCAGAACAAACACATTTCCCCACATCCCCCTACCCGTCAACTGTTCCAACCCGGGGGTGGGTTGATATATAGTTTAGGCTCTATTTTCTCTCCTCCCCCCACACCCCCCACCTAGACACCGCCATCCCGGGCGCCTGAAACTCGCGACTGATACCCCATTTCTTTTCGCTTGACGAAGGATTGCCGGTGTATTATAGTTGTGGCGGGGAAGTGTAATCCTTTGGATTCTTTCTAATACAGAGAGTAGGATGTTGTCCTACATGTTCTGTGCTAGAAGGATCTTGATAGGGGGCCTCTAAAAGTAAAGGGCGAAAATCGCCATAGGAAACTCTCAAGGGGTGCCCCCCCTCAGAACAGTTGAGGGGGAAGCGGTGGGATCCACACCTACACGGGGCCGGAATCATTGAGGAATCCGGCCTAGACTGAAAGGTCAGTACATGAGTAACAAGTTATATTATGATAGTCTAGATGAGGCTAATGAGGATATCGAGAGACTGACTCATGTTCAGTCTGGTTTTACATTTGCCAAATGTAGATTGGGAGGCGCCATGCTCAGCATGGCGCAGAGACACGGGATCCACCCATGTGAGATTTGCCCGGTAACAAATAGGTTGAGGCCCTCTATGTGCGGAGGTAAGGAGCGTACCTACAAAGACATACACCCAGATTTCTTCGAGGCCGCAAGAAAAAATATTGACGGCGGGGCGGGGGGTGCTAGACTGATCTCAGGCGGCGGGGAAAAGCGGGCACAGCGCATCGCGACCATCGCGGCTCTAGAGAGGATGACAAGATGACCGAGACCGAAATCACTGAGACCACCGAGAAGAAGCAGCGCGCAGAGGTGGACGTGCGCGGGCAGCTGCTTACCTCACTCAATGAGGCCGTCAGCCAGGTGGATGTCCTGGCCCGCAAGCTGGGGCGCTACCTACGACACCCGACCCGCGCGCTCACGGCCGAGTTCGCGGATGCGACGGCGGCCGGGCAAATGCTTCGGACGCTGGTCCCTCTTATCGAGGGACTTCCCTCGGATTACCAGCTTCCCCGGGGTCGCGCGGCTGACCCGAATCGCCCGAAGACCACGGGTCCCGAGCCCTTCGAGGTGGGGGATATCGTGTTCTGTGCGTCTTGGGCTCAGGGGCGGTTGTCGGAAAAGCTGCGCGGTATCGGCCGCGCGCTCGTGGTGGTGGAGCTCACGGGTGAGGGGCGTCACGCGCAGGTGATTGTCGCGGATGCCGACAAGCCCGAGGGGCGTTCGTCGAGCGTTTACCCGGGCCACCTATTCCGTGAGGGGGAGAATGAACCCAAGCAGCAGGTTGTCTTGCGCAAGGGCGACGGCGCCTCGGCGTGAGTACAATCACCCTTGACGCACGCTAGCGCGTGCGTACAAGGGTGGTAGAGGGGGCGGGGGACAAGGTGCTTGGTCACTCCGTCCCCTCTATTTTGGGTGGTTAGCCCAATAGGTAGAGGCGGCGGACTTAGAATCCGCTCAGTGTAGGTTCGAGTCCTACACCACCCATCCCCGGGTCGTGACTGTTTCGCAGGATGTGACTAGCACCCTTGAATGTCTGGGTTCCGTCACGATCAACCCGGGTTGCGCAGCTTTTCATTGGGATCCGACAGCTAGTCCGGTGTAGGGGATACATCGTAAACGCCAACCTCGGGGACCATGAAGCCCCCGCAAAGGTTGGATAATCCCCACTTTTTCAAAATCGCATGGCGCATGTAAATAAGCCCCGAGTCCCGCGGATGTAGGAGAATATCCTACCCAGTGGGATCGGGGCTTTTCTTGTTGGGGTTCCCCCTCCCCTAGTCGGGGAGGGGGATAGAAGGACTAGAGGTCAATCCCGGTAGAGGTAGGATTCCCCAGTCGCCTTTCAGCGATACCAGTAGGTCTTTCCGTCGATCTCGACCGAGCTATAGTCCACGCGGAGTTCGTTCGCGGCCTTCTCCCAGTCGATACACGTCATCGGCCAGCTCGCGTTTCGATCGATGGCCCCGATGTCATAGGCCAAGTCTTGCGCGTAACGCTCGAAGTAGTCGTCTGCGATCAAGCTTCCCGGATACCAGTCCCCTTCCCAGTCGTGGTCACCGCCGCACCCGCACAAATCGTCGAGCACGGACTTCACGAGCGCGGTCTGCGCCCGCGTCTCGTCGTCCCGCTCGTCCTCCTCGTCTTCGTCCGGGTCCGGGTTGTCGTCGATATAGTCGGTCAACGTGGACATGTCGATATAGTCCGCGTGAAAGTCGAAAGTGGTCTTGGTCTCGTCGTTCGTCATTGTTTCGCTCTTTTCTATTCTGTGACAGACTTGCGCATCAGAACGGGGGGCATATGCCACCCGAAGCGCCGAGCAAAACCGCCCTTCTCCGGGTCCCATGTATAGGTGAAAGGCTTACCCCGGGTGTCGCGCACCCTCCACGTCTCCGGGACCATATACCCCCGGTCCGCATGGACCTTCTGGGGGAAAAATCGGGCGACCTGCACACACCCCTTGACCCCTGGGAACGTGACCCATTCCCCTGTCTCGGGATGGGGCTCCCCGTCGATTGTCATCTTTTCACGAGCCATTACGATGCCTGCTTTCTTCCCGCGCTTCATTGAGTCACGGGATAACCCCTAGAGGGGAGTTGAACCCTCTACCTCGGCCGATTCCGATGGGGCTACGGGAACCAATGCCTATCGTGAGAAGATGGCCCAGAGGATGAGGATACCTGCGATGACTCCGATGCAGGTCATGGCAAACCCGGAAGATTTTGGCCTACGTGGGCTCTGAATACTATAATCCCATCCCTTGATATCACGTATCCCCGGAGAGTCTTTCCCTTGTACCGGCAAGCGGCGGGTATGGAAAACCACGTATCGGCCTCGCCCGTGATATAGACGGTCCTCGGCGGAATATCCGCGTTTTCGACACGGCATTTCGTGACCTTGGCCAGCGAAGGCCCACCAATCCATCGGGCATACCAAGCCACGGACCCATCAGCCTGGACGGACGCTTCATCCGCGCGATACTTTTGCAGTCCCATGGCTTACCCGTACATCCTGGAACCCGCCTCAATAGCGATAAGCGGCTTCCTATTGCTCTTGTCGAGGATAACGAGATTGTACCCGTCATCCTCTATTGCCACTCGGCCCGCTGAATAGGCGGACAAGTGTCCCGCTTGCCGGAGATAGGCCAGCGTCTTTCGGGCACTCCCGAGGATTGATAGCCTGTCCTCTGGAATAATCCCGATGGAGTACCAAGCGTTCCACGTCCACCCTTCCGGACTATTCCATGCGTCGATGGACACAATGCGTTTATCTTTCATTCGTGACCTGCTTTCCGGTATCCCATGTGAGAGATACCCATAAGAGCATATCCGAGGGAGTGACCCGGTTACACCGCGTCCGACGCAAACTGCTGCTGCATATCAGCAAGCCACTTGTCGGCTTGTGCCGCAGCGTCATCCGCCAAGTCTTCGAGCCACTCCGCGATACCGGTCAAGTCATCATGCGTAGCGTATACGCTCCACACCGAAGATTCGCCTATGTTGATGCCGTTCCACGTACTACGAACGATGAGACCATATAGGTCCGCATACTCGCTGTCCGCTACTCTCGCAAACTCACGTCGTTGACGCTGGACCCACAACCGGGCGGGTTCTTTCGCCATACCATGCGGCGCATTGAAGCGTTCGATGCACGTAAGCCAAGCTCGGCGCTCGAATGAGTAGTAGCTGTGCGGCTCGGGAGCTTCATGCGTGGGCTTCCTAGTCCGAGTGTAGTTTATCATCCGGAACCATCAGACCATCCGAGCCACATACATACGACCCGTCAAACCATCGGAGGCGGACCCCATGCTCCTTGCATATCTTATCCAGCGTGGCGCGAGATTCAGTGTAGGAGCCTTCGTTTCCCGTAGATAGGAGTACCGCTTGTGCGTAGTTCCACGCGACGGATACATACCTGTCCCCGGCTTCGAGCGGGAAACGAATAACACGATAGGTAGCCTCTTTCATAGCCCGAGCCTTTCGTGGGTCTGGCGTACCAGGGACCCAATCGCGTCCAGAGAAGTCTCTCCGAACCCTTGTAGGGCCACGATTGCGGGACAGTCAATCTCCCATGTGGCCATCACACCGATGACCCCGGTCGCCGGGTCGATGGCACGCCGAAGCCGGACTTCAACGAGTGTGAAGGGGTCCGTATGGTATAGGCATCCCCACTCTTGGGTTCCCGAAGCTTCGATGGTCGCGAGATTCACGGCGCCACCCCCAAAACGGACGTATCCAGGCCGAACTCCTCGCCGAGGGCGGCAAGCTCTTGAAGCCACTGTGCCGGAAGATATGTATCATGGACCCATTGAAGCCGCCGCACGAGGCTATGATTCCCGATGCGGTTCGCCGCGTCGTTCGCGGCGTCGCGCTCGGGGTCGAAATCGTCGGGTGTGGGCCATGACCATCCCTCACCACATGCCGATGCCTCCGCGTCGGTGAGAAGGACTCCGGCCGCACACTTCCGCCCATCCGCACCCCTGTAGGCGCATGTGGAGCCATCCTCTTGATAGGACTTAGCGTTTTGCCCGATAAGGTGTCGGGCGACGGTATCGAAGATTTCTTGTGCTTCCATCAGTCAGGGCCTCCCATGCCCTTCGGGGTGTTGTGTCGACGCCCCCGGACGTGCGTAGGCACGTTTCGGCCCCCGTCAAGGGCCTCATCAGCGGGGTTTACTCGGACACGAGCGGGTTACTCGCCAGACAGGAAGTAACGGCGGACAACAAACGTGTTGCTCATGTCGTCCTGGTTCCACCGTCCAACCTGGACGCCGACTTGACGCCCCATGAGTCGACCTGTGTGGCAGTCTGGCTCCCTTACGCGGTACGCGGTCAACGATGGCTCTAGCATCGCCGTGACTTCGACGGAATCGGCGCCGTTGTCGAGCATGACGTGAAGCGCGGCAAGCGCGATAGCCTCGAAGATATGGTCCGTGTTGTGGAAGAAAATGCGCATGTCTCTCGGTCCTTTCAGGTTTCCGCCTTCGCTTGAACCAGAGCACGGAATCGGTTACGCCACGCGCGGCAGGGCCAAGGCTCAATCATGGCTTGTCCTCGTCTTTCTGGCTCCGGGGTGTCCGGAGCGGTTGGGGGGTAGGGTGCGTAGGTCCGAAAACCGAGGCGCGCGGGGTGACACTTTTTGTCATTGACGTTTTCCGTCACTGACAGTTTTTGTCACCCGTGCCGCCGTGCCTAGTGCCAGTCATACAACCCCCCGCATCCCCATCAACACGGTGATGTTCGCCCGAAACTCGTCCGGCGTGCCTTTGACGAACGACACCCATGTACCGTCGTCGTCCCGTACTTCGGTGTAGAGCATGATGATGTTATCATCGAGTGATGATTGCTCCCCGATGCGGAACACCTTTCCAGGCCAGGCGCGAAGGCCAAAGAGCGCGGGGAAGCTGGCGATAGCGTCTCGGATAGCCTGCTTTTCTTCCTGATAGGTCATCGTTTCTGCTTTCTGCTCTTGCTTCAGAGCGGGTCAGGCGAGAAGGGCGAGCGCGGCGCGCTCTGGCTCAGTCGCGCATCGCAGCGGCGGCACGGATGACGCGCACACACTCGGCGCGCGCCGCCTCGTGCCCGTCGAGCCTGTCCAGTGCGATGCGGCACAAGACCGATTGTGCGAGGTCGCCAGCGTCGAGCGCCTCCTCGCGGAGGGTTTCGATTTGCTCGTTGGTGATGGTGGTGTCGGCGTGACAGGTCATCGTTTATCTCTGCTTTCTGCTCTTGCTTCGCTGCAAGCGCAAGCGGAGCTTACCAGTTTATATTGTCCCGAGCAACCTGAACAAAACAAACCGCAAAGAAACCCACGGGTCGGAAGGGGGAAGGGAGCCCCGAGGGTATCCCCACCCCTACCTAGCCGAGCGGCACCCCGAACGTGCCCGAGGTAGGATGAAGTGCGCGCCTGTGTGCGTCCCCCTCCCATGTAGGGGGGACGGGTCCAATGTGGGGGTGGGTGCGAGCGGCGCCGGGTACTGACGAGGGACCCACTCCCATATACCTCAGAACCCAATAACCCCACTAGGCCCAACACAATGACCATCTATAATGGATCCTAAACACCCATCTTGAAGCGTCAAGGGG
>Ga0209668_10000144_pt1 | contig 29601 bp, 43 predicted proteins | sample FrelakmetPLP11PL_FD_187150 | JGI IMG/M metagenome (GOLD analysis project Ga0209668, IMG submission 187150) | Freshwater lake sediment microbial communities from the University of Notre Dame, USA, for methane emissions studies - PLP11 PL (SPAdes)... | ecosystem: Environmental > Aquatic >...
CAAGAAGGGGAGGATCGGCGGTATCGTGATCAACTAGCGACCAGCGATATTGTTTGAAACGGCGCACATAGGTGCACAACGGTGCGAAAAGCCGCGTGAATAGCGGGGTTTCTGCGTGCGGCGCGAGGTCGATGGAGGCCGTTGGAGAAAAGGGTAGAAACAGGGCGCATAGAAAAGGGTCGATGGACGCCCAGAATCGCCCACGTTGCGGCGGCCTGGGAGGGGCGAGGGTTGCCACAACCCAGGCACAGAAGCCGACGTGCGCGAACGTGGCGCGACGGCACCGGCAAAGCGCGATGGATGACCAATCTTCATCATAGATTATGGATCAGCAGTTCAGCCCTGGACTTTCCCCTGGTGTCGGCAGTGACGCGGGAGTTTCCGCTTGAATAGGTGGTAACGATGCGATCCTGCCGGAATCCCTTATAGATCGCCCGGACATCCTTCGAGTCGTTCAGACTGAGAATGAAGCGGCCCTTAATGCCGTCGAGGGTCGTCCGAAGCCGAAGGAAGTCTTCGTGCGAGAACTTGTGGGCGTAACACTGGGCGACGTCGTAGTACGGCGGGTCGATATAGAAAAGGGTCTCCTTCCGATCGTACCGCTCGATGCATTTGCAGGCGTCGATGTGTTCCAGCGTGACGCGCTCGACGCGCCAGTGAACTTCAAGCAGGCTTTCCTCCATCGTCGTTAGGTTGAGGTTCATCGGCCTGGTCGCGCCCGATCCGAACGTGCGGGCGACGGTCTTCCCGCCGAAGCCGAGGCGCTGAAGATAGTAGTACCTGACGGCCCGCTGAATGTCGGTCAGGGTTTCGGGATCCTTCTTGTTCTCCAGCGTCCAGAGTTTGCGACTGATGACGGCGTACTTGTAGTAATCCATGAACGGCTGAAGATGGTTCTGGATGACTCTCCAGAAGTTCACGAGTTCACCATCCATGTCGTTCAGGACTTCGACCTTCGACGGTTTCTTCCTGAAGAAGACCCACGCGGCTCCACAGAAAGGCTCACAGTAACAGATGTGATCTTTCGGAATCCGGGCGACGATGCGATCTGCGAGACGAGACTTGCCACCGAAGTAACCGAGCGGACTATTCATACTACCCCTTTTTGATGTACCGTGTCGCCAGAGTACGAGCGCCTTGCGGCAGATAGCCCCGGCGAGGTGTTTGACGTTGTCGACGTCAGACGGTTGGAGGGGTAGTGACCCTCTGACCTATTTGCCGGTCTGCACCACGCGGACCGGCCCAACACATTCTTTACCTGGCTGGAACCGAACCGTTCGCCGCGTAAGCACCGAGAGCGTCGGCGACCAACGTATTGACTCGCTCAGGTTTCCAGCTGACACAAAACTCCCTGATCCTCGATTCGCATTCGTCGGCAGACCGGCTCTCGCGGATGATCCGCGCAATGGGCGCGAGGCTCCCGCGAAACGCTTGCGCGAGGTCCGCGGCCCCGGCTTCTGCGATGGCATCCAAGTGCCGAGGCGTGCGTTGCCCGGCCATGAAGATATAGGGCGAGGAAAAAGGCAGAGGCCCTTGTGCCGCCTGGGACCGGCGTTCGATCTGTAGCCCGAGACGTTCGCTGAGACCGAACAGAGAATCTTCGGAGACCTGGAGCCCGGCATCGCTCAGTGCCTTCAGGAGCGCGATCGTCCATTGCGCCTTCGCCTCAGATTCAGAACCCCAGGCGAGGATCGGAGGCTTTCCGGGCAACCGATTGATTGTACAGTACTGCGTGACCAGCTGATCTCGCAGGGTTTCGGATAGGAGCCGGGCGTCGAACTTCCTGATATCCTGCCGGACATTCTCCTGGATCTTCGACGTTCCCGAGCCGAGCCCGGTAGGCTGGGCCTCGCTGGACAGGGTTTGTCCCAGTATGAGTTTCGACATCTCGCGGTTGCAGACCGAGAGGAACTTATCGAAGGCATCCCCGGAATCGGAGGCCGCCGCCTGTTTGATCTCCACCGATGTCTCGTCGGATATCGCCAGGCCGCCCAACTTCGTTGCAAGCGCGAAGGCGCGTTCAAGAATCGTTCGGCCTTCTTCGTCGCTGTACTTGCCGAGCATGAATGGCGAACCATAGCGATCAAGGAACTTCGCCCACCACTCACGGTTCATAGTGGCCAGCAGCCACCAGAACAGAACCGATCGCATCGGGCCTCCCCAGTTGTCCGGAGCCGAAATCAGGTGACCGCGATGAACGATATAGCGATCCGGGTCGGCCTCGTGCTTCGTGCCGCGAGGTTGGCCGGTGACCGGGTCGACGTCAAAGATCATCAGATGGCCAGAAGTAAAGTCCAGCAGTTGATAGGGAACGGGCGTCAGGTCTTCGATCGAATAGCCGGAGTCAGTCGCCTTGTAGAGTTTCTCCACGACACTGACGGGATAGAGCGACCCGTCGAGGAGGAAAGCGCAAGCCCCGATCCATCCACGGAACGCGGAGATTTCCGCTTCAACCTTTGTAGCGGCATCGACGTCGATCTGAGCCTTCTTGTCGAATGGAAGGAACTGGAGCGCATCGCCCAGGACGGCCAGCTTTCTTTTCGCAAACTCGGTCTGAAGGTGAGACGAGGCCAGCACCATATCGCGGTAGAGCGCGAAGAGATCGCGTGTCTGCCCCTGCTCGGCAGCGCTGAGAACACTGTGCACGAGTTCGACGGTGATTCCTCTGGCCATTGACGGAGGTTCCGCTCGTGAATCTGTGACGATGACTCTCTGCATGGGGATCATCGACTTCGGTAAACGTTGAAGCCAACTTCTTATTGTCGTTTTCAGGTTCATGCCATCACCACTCCTCTTTCCTTTATGTGATCGGACTCATGGTTGGGCCGCATGGTCATTCTTCCTCGCGGCGTTCCAGAGGATCGCCCGTAGGTTCCAACCTGCGCCCCGCTGGCCTTGATTTCTCCCGACCCAACCACGACCGCCCAGCGTGCGAGCTTCGATCCATCGAACGTGTCGCCGTGTTTCCCGTCGACATCCGGATCGCAAACGAGAGCGCCGCGCTCCTTCTTCACCAGCCGCCAGTCTTGCCGGACGTATCGCTCGGGAGGAAGCGTCAGATGGTTGTCGTCGAGGTCGCCGATCAGCTGACTGCCGAGGAACTGCTTCGTCGTCATCGGCTCATAACCCGGCTTCTCAATCGTTTCGCTTCCCACGATAACGTCGACCGGGAGCAGATGGCGCAATGCCTTCTTCAACCGCGCCGCGAAAAAGCGTTCATTCGTTCCGTCGATACAGAGTTTCCTGGCACGTCCGCCTTCCTTCCGCTTCTGCACGGTCTCGACAATCCGCTTGATCCGCTCTTCTTCAACGTCGGGATCTGCCGTCTTCCAGACGATCATGAGGGGAAACGTGTATTCAAGTCCGACCTCTTCAACTACGGAAACGGCTGTGGGATTGCTGACCGCCTTTGTCGTAGTGGCCGGATCGACCCCGATCCCGACTCGCCCGCTCCCCAGGTGCGATACCAGGAACGTAAGAGCGCGTTCGAAATCGGCATCCGAGTCCACATTGATGAAGGCACACTTCCCGATGCCTCGCTGCTGGGCCGTATCGAGCGACATCAGGCTACAGGCGCCCACGCCTCCCATGACAAACCGGCACCCATAGTTGCGGTCCCAAGCGTCCTTGTCGTGTTCCCGGCGGCGCGATTCTTCCGGGCTCAACGGATCGCCCGTCTTCAAATCGTAGAGGGGGATGCCATCTGCGTAGGCGTCCCAGGCATCGACCCGGAGAACCATGATCCCCATGTCGCTCTCGTAGAGATTCCCCTCGGCATTGGCGGCGAACTCGGTGCCGACCGGCGGTGCCAGCATCTCGAACGAATAGTGCATGTCGTCCGGAGGCGGCGTGGTGGAGAGCGTCAATCGAAACTCCGGGTTGCTGGCCACGATCGGGTTGACGGCTTCCCACACTTCGCGCCAGTCCTTCACGCGCCCGATCTCGTCGCACATTAGATCGCCGGTCTCACCCACCGCGTCGGGCCGCAACGCCACGACCTTGGTGCGTGAATAGCAGGACCGGGAATGGAAGAAACGGAACTCCAGGCGCTGGGCCTCGAAGAGTTCAGCGAAGTCATCGAACTTGAGAACGTCCGGCGACTTCTGCGTTTCGCTATCGAAGACTTGAAGCGCGCCCTTCGCTGCCCTGGCTTCGGTCACCAGGTCGGCGATCGCCGCCTGGAGAATCTCCGCTTCCTTCCGGACGATCTCGCGGGAGAGGTTCAGTTTCGCGGAACCGAAGATGACGGTGTGATTCTTCCGCTTCATCATCTTCTTGAGGGCCACCTTGGCAAAGGTGGTCGTCTTGCCGTACTGCCGACGTGCTACGAAGGCCAGCGCCCGGTGCGTATCCACCAGGCGCAGGAAACGCCGCTGCGCCTTTCGCATAGAGAGAATGCTCACTTCCAGTCCTCTCCGAACATAAGACGGCCGAGTCGCTCGACCTTTTCATCAGCGCCTGACTCCGGTTGATCCGCGATGTCCTTTGCCTTCTGACTCGCATACCACTTGAGGAAAAGTTTCGCCGTATCGCGTTGGTATCTCTGGCGGAGGAGATCGAGGGTCTGTCCTTTCTGCCCCACTTCGATGGCCTTGAGCCGTAGCGATTCGGCCTCCAGGAGAACACTCAGAACGGGGGTAAACTTCTTGTAGTCGTCTTCCCCGAGCGCATCGATCTGCTCGTCGATCTGTCCAGCCAACCGGACCACGACGCTCTGCGGTAACGATCCGCCTGCGGCCTGCGCCATCCGCATCGCCAGTTCCGCCCGGTCCTTGATCTTCTCGACCTGGCCTTCGCTCTTCAGCCATTCCTGGTACCCGCCATTACGCCACTGCGTCATATTGCTATCGGTGATGTCGGCCGGGTGGCCGTCGCACTTCTGAGTCGCGAGCCAGCGAATGATCTGCTTGCCCGTCTGCCCATCGTAGAGCCGACGGTTGATCTGCTCCCGGATCTCGGCCGGCAGCCTGGCAACCTTGCCTACCCGTTGCCGACTCATACTTCACCCTCCGCTGGATTCTCTTCGACGCGCTTGCGCTGATGGCGGGCGACGCCTGCGCTTGTCGCCTGCCAGCTGGGAACGACAGCCAGCGCATCCGTGACGCTGGCCGAGAAACCTTCATCCTTCAGAAACGAGACAGCCGCCACAACGTCGGAGGCCATGACCGGGTAATCGATCCGCTGACGGCGCGTGAGCATCCGGGCGATCGCGTCGGCGGTGTAGGCGTTGGGGTAACGTACCGCCAGAAACTCCAGACACGCCTCGCGCAGGTCAGCCTGTTGTCCGATCGTCAGCATTGGATCACCCCTTTTTTCCAGCCTTCCCACGAAGTCCAGCCCGCCGGGAGATTCGCCGTGTAGGGGCCATCCGGCATTCGCCCTTCTTCATCCTCGGCCTCTGTCATTATATAGAGACCGTGCCAGCCCCACGCCTGGCCCCAGGAGTTCAGATTCACGTTGAACTTCGTTCCCTCCTGGACAAGCCTCCCGATCCTAAGCGTTGCGTGGTATCCATCCGCCGCTGTCGGAGCATAGGAATGATCGATGCAGCCGCTCTTCGGGTCCGGAGTTTCCCAACCTTGGTGGATGTGGTGCCCCTGGACCAGTGGCGTGCTGAGCAATGCATACCCAACCGAGACCCAGTCCGGACTGATGGCCAGCAACTGGCTTTCCGGTGGGATCAAACCGAGATCGCGCATGGCCTCGAACCCCTGGGGAAGCTCCAGGCCGCCGTCAAGGTTGCCCTTGCAGAACATCTCGCGGCCTCGTTTCCAGATCATCTCACCGCTGATCTGGTCGCCCGGTTTGAACGGATCCTCCTCGGCATACCGTCGCAACATCAGTTCAAGCCAATTGGCCCACGCCTGGCCTACGCACGATGGCCCGTTCTGGTTATAGGTCGGCAGACACCAGCGGAACCAACAGAAGATCGGAGCATCGTCGACCGCCGCGCTCGCCTTGACCAGGTGAACGAACCCGGCCTTTGTCGGATCGCCAGCGATGGCCCCTTGCCATTTCCAGGGCTGAAACAGAATCGTCTTAGTTCGGGATCGCTTCATAGTGTGGCTCCGGTACAGGATTGCCATTGGGATCAACGATTGGCCCATGCCAGGGATAGTGCTCGACCGGCGACGGCGAGGCGCATCCAGCGATGCCCAATGCCAGCAAAGCGAATGCGATCAGGATTCTCACTTTCATTCTTGCCTCCCTGCCATGAGCTGTGTCGAATGGCCCGCAGAACCTTCTTCTTTCTTGTCATTCCTTGGGCCGCTTCCCATCCGAGTGGGCGTGGGCGGGAACGGCCGCTTGCTCGTAGTCTCCGAACACCCACATTGCGGGCACCGTTCAAAGTCCGCGTTCTCACTTCCGGCATGGCAGTTCACGCACCACATCTCAGATGGTCCCTTCTGGATAGAACATGATCTTCAGGGGCGGCTGCCAATTACGTCTGACAACACTCCAGGCGGATCCGGGCGTGACCTCGTCGAACCGCGTGTGGATGGAATCGCGGAGTTCAAACTCCGGATGCAACACGCGAGCCGCATATTCCGAACAGACCACGCGACCCGGCGACCTGGGGACGTGCCAACCCCATCGTTTTCCGAAACGTTCAAACGCCCACATGGCCAGCAACTGCCATTCCCCGTAACCGATCAGGCCGGAGTAGGTCTGCGCGATCCCGTACTTCCGTTCGCAGATGTTCTCCGGGATCATCAACTCGACGATGGCCAGGCGTCTGCCAGGTTTCTCTTTGCTCCAGGCGACCAGGTGCGGCAGTGGCTTCGGGCCGCGGACGCCTTTGGCGAACAGGGCTTCGAAGTACACACTGCTCGTGTCGCTGAAGCGGAACCCGATGCCTGCGTGCGACCATCCGCCACAGACCTTGGCGATCAGGCGAGAGAACCAACTGTCGCCAGCGGCAAAGAAGAGGAACATGGATACGATGCGCGGTGCCATTGCGATCCTCACGTTTCGGTCTTACTTTTCAACATACCTTCGACCCGGCCGAGCCCGCGTTCGAGAGTCTTGAAGTCCGCCTGAGTGACCGCCTGGACCCTCTCGATTTGTTGCGTGGCCCATGTTCTCTCTTCCCGGATCAGGTTGAATATCTCGACGTGGGTTTCGGAGTTGTGATTGTCCAGGGAGTCCAGCCGATTCTTCACGGCGGAGCATTGCCGATCGTGGTCGCGGGTCGGGAGATAGTCCTTATAGAGTTCTTCCGACACTGGAGGTTTGCGACGGAGATTAGCGAAAAGACTTGCCAGATTCCCCACGCCCGTTAGCACAATGATCAGCATCCACAGGAAGTTCCCCTCATTCATGCCAATAGGGTAAATCGGATCGGGCAGTTCCAGCGAGAGACGGTGCAAGACGTGAATGATAGAAAGTGCGTCGCGCTCTGGTTCAGGGCTTCAGCAGTTTCGCCAGGGCAACCTTCGCCGCCGCCTCGACCTTTTGCTTGGCCGCTGGCGTCATGTTGCCGCTGGCATCGAACGGAAAGAATGGCCGGGCAGGTAGACCGGGGTGATGAACGCCCTTCACCGGGTGCGCCGCGCCCGGCCAGAAGAGAGCCTTCTTCAGACGCGCCACGATCTCATAGGGCCGCGTCCCGAACTGGTGGTAGGGTGCATAAGGCCTGTCGGTTCCGAACGTCACGTACTTGCTCGTGAGCCCTGTAATGCGGATACTCTGCCATAGGGCTCCCGATCGCTTGAGGGGAGCGCCGCCCTGTTTCTTGACCGGCGGCCACGGCATTGGCCGCAGGGCCTCGTCATTGAACGCCCGCTTGGTCAGGCCGACGCCTGCATTGCCCATCGCTTCAAGGATGCTACGCGGATCCGCGCAGTTCCGGGCCATCTTGGCCACGGCCGGGGACAGGGTGTTCTTTTTGATCTTGAAACTCACTTGGCCACCATAGTCTTGGCGGATGTGGCTGACTTCACCAACTTCTTTCCCTTCAGCCAATCCATAACCGTTACCCCGACATCGTCCAGAGGTTGCTTCTGCGCCCACTTCTGGAAACTGTCCCACACTTCCGGGTCGTAGCGGTCCTTTAGCTGGTCCACCGGGATCCGGAGATCGCCGGGGTTCCACTGGAACGCGCCTTCCTTCCCGCTCGCGGAGGGAGAAGTGACGTCGATATTGTGTCCGGCCCCGTCGTCCAGGACTCCCTGGTTCACCAGGCGTTCCTGCTCCACGTCGGACAACACGCGGCCGTAGTCGGTCTCACCATCCTTGGTCGCCTGCATCTCCTCTTCCATCAGGCTGACGACCTGGCAGCGACAGCCCCAGTCCCAGGGCGGATAGTGGTCCTGCCAGAACGGCGAGTCTGCGGGCAGGATAAGGCCATCCAGCGCCGCGTGGGACTCGCGCACGGCCTCATCCTCCATCGTCATGTACTGCCAGAACGGGAAGACTTCCTTCTGCCGCGTCATGACGTCGTACTGCGTCGCCTGGTATGCCTGGAAACCGTGAGTGCGGATCAGGAGCTCAGCTCGCCTATTCGCCGCAGCGATTTGGGCATCCCGAACTTCCGGGTCCGCGCTCTCGTCTACCAGCCAGGGCGAGAGGTCCGCCACAATGTCCTTCTTCACATCGTCCCAGTTCGCACCGGCCGGGAGGTCCGCAATGCGATCGCGGACCTTCTGCCGCACGTTCGCCGACTCCACGCCGGTGATCGTGAACGCCCGCGCCTTCAGGTCCGGAAGGAAGTGGTCGAACACATCCCGAGAGACGACCGGCTTGTCCTTTATGAAAGCGATCGCCTCGTCGTGGGGCACCGGCTCGAGTAGGTATTTGCCGTCGGTCTTCATGGCGTTTCCTGTCGAATCCACTTTCCGTTCGGGAACACATCGAGCACTTCCTTCTTCAGTTGCGCGAGCGCGTCTTCCTCAGATTCTCCGATCTGGAACCAGATGTCCTTTTGAGGTTCGAACAGTGGACCGTCGGTTAACAACCTCTTCAGGCCGCACCATGCAATCCAACGGTTCGAAGGATGATGGGTCTTCCTGCAACTATAGTAGATCGGCCTCACAGGTCGGAAACCTCCTCCTCAATTTCCTTCACGTCGAGGTCCAGCTTCTTGAGGCGCTGAAAGGTGTACGTCTCATGTTGGTCCGTGAGGTCGCCACCCATCGTGGCCACGTCCTTGACGATTTCGATTGGAATCGTCACGGCGTGGAGCGTTGTCTTCAGCAGAGTTCCAAGTCCCATGTCACCCCTTCCTTTCTTTCCAATACTTGATCGCCTGGTCGCAGATGCAGACATCGTCCGGCGCGTACCACACGCATGCCACGATATGACCCGAGTCCCACTTCGGCCCCATGGTTCCGCGACGGTAGTGCCAGTTTCGCCGCATCCGCCACGTCCAAAAGGCAATGCGGATGCACATGACAATCGACGCCAAGAACGTTTCCTGGCACGCCCGGCATCCGTGCTCGCGGTAATCGCATAGACTATTGGCGTTCGTCGTCCAGCATTCCCGGTTGTGTCCGGAAACGAACCTCGCCTTCCGGCACTCCAGGATGATCCGGCCATTCCGGCGCAGATCGTGAGCGAGGCTCCACTTGTGCGTGGGGCCCCACACGGACAACCAACCTCCTAAGGTTCTCAGCAATCTGTTCATAGTCACCACATCACCAGGTCGCCGTGGAACGGCAGGCCGTGCGTCTTGCTGAACCACACCACCATGCCGGGCCAGTGAGAGAAGCCGTCCGCCTGGGCGAAGCTTTCCAAGAGTTCATCCTGCATCTGCCGCCCATCCAACCATACGCCTTGCTTGGTCAGCATGACGTCGCGCACGCGCCTGATTGGCCAGGTTACTAGGCGGCGGCACTTCTTCGTGCGCATGCCCGTGAAACAGTACGCCGTCTGCCCGACTCGTGGCTGGTTGTTCCGCTTCGCTCGGATCGTCTGACGCTTCAATCCCCGCAAGATTGCATCGGCGAACCGATGCTGGAAGTTGTAGGATGGCATGGTCAGTTCCCGGTTTCTGGTTCTTCGTTCTTGGTTGCGCGATCCAAGCGAAATTCGAACATCGGCAGGTTTCGCAAGTACAGCATCCCATTCCAGCCATCACGATCGCGCCTGAGAACATCGCGAATACCGCGCACGCTGCGAGGGTTTCTTGGATCGTTGTAGTTAAGCCTGAGACTACTGGACCCCAGTTCTTCTACGGAGAACCAACCCCACTCTCGTCCGCCCATTTCGTTGTGCCCGATACCATCGACAATCTCCTTGCGATCTTGCAGAAGATTCATTGGCCAACCAACGCCGAAGGTGGTAACGAGCCATTCCCCATTGAGAGCTTCCATGAGCGATGTCTTCACGCCGCCACCACCTTTCGATTTGTCTTGTCCGACCCATGCTCTCTACACTCTGCTCCATGCTCTTGAACGCCCGGACTCTTCTTCTCCAGGGGAAGGCCCAGCCGTTTCTTCATAGATTCCTTCCAACGGATCAGCGGGTCGTCCTTCAGGTTGGCGTAGATCCGGCGCACGATGGGGTCGGTGAACGACTCCATCAGTTCCTGCCCCATCTGGCGGACGTTGTCAGGCTCGCCATTGATCGCCAGGCGCTGCGCTATGAAGTTCGGCAGGCCGATCCAGATGGACTCCGTCACGTGCGGGCGCACGAGCGCCACGACGCGCTCGGGCATGGTGTCGAGCATCGGCTCGATCGATACGCTGGTCTTGAACCCCTGGTAGGTCGCCATGATCAAACTCTCCAGCCGGTCGCCCAGACTGGGCGCCTTCGGCTCCCAGTAGTTCAGCGCGTAACGAAACACGGAGCCGATCGTGAACCGGAACTCGATCCGGCCCACGCCTCCGTTCTCAGAGAAGTACCGGCAGATGATGTCGATGGCAGCCGGATCCGGCTTGGAGACGACCAGCACCGTGTGCCCCGCGTTGATCAAGCGGTGGATCGCCGGGATGCACTGCCGAAGATTCACGGTCGTGATGTCGTGGTGCGCCGGGAACATCACGCGCAGCGGCCTCTTCGACTTCTCCAGGCGAGCGAGCTTCGGCGGCGCGACGATGATGTCCGCCGTGTGCCACTGCCGAGGCTGCATGCCGAAACGCACCGCCTCCGCCTTCGCGTAGCAGTACCGGCAGCCGTTCGGACACCCGCGCTGGATGTCCAAGGTCTCTTCTGCCCATTCCTTCGTTCCAAAGATTTTCTTCATTGATCTACTCCATGAAGGAAACGCAGTTCTCGGTTGAACAGCGGGCGTGGACGTGGCCGTTACACCTGGCCACCGAATAGCGAAGGCGACCGGTACCGCAGGCGGGGCAATCCATGTCGCCGGTGATTCCCCGTTCACCCTTCGTCTTCTGAACGATGGCATCGCGGACCTTCTGGATCCGGGCGAAACCGGTCTTGAACTGTTCTTCTTGGCGTACCTCTGCCCGGTACAACAGGAACATGGCACGGTTGGCAATGTCGATGGAGCGCAGGGAAATCTCCTGATCGGTCAGGCCCGTGCAGGCAATGCGCAGAGCGTCCTGTCCGATCTGTTGGCAGAGATCACCCGCCGGATGTTCGCCGTCCCATCCGGAATATCCCTTGAGCAACTTCTCCATGAGCCGCCGCTTCATCAACTCGGCGAACTTGTCCACGGTCCTATTGAGTCTCGCCACTTCTGCCCGCTGTATGTCATTCATGCTTTCCTCGTTGGTTTGGACTCGTTAACGTTCAGTGATTTGAAGTCCTCCCGTGGACTGAACCAATCGTTCTGGATGATGTGACCGATTGTCTCGACTCCCGAGTGGTCGGCCTTCACCCGGATGGACTTCCCTTTCAGTTTGTTCCAGTCGGTGACACCCGCGATTTCCATGACTCGGAAGATAAAGTGTCCGGCGGGTGATACGATCTCGTGGTGTTCAAATGACTTCGGAAGGTAGAGGCAGAAGCCGCCGAAGCCTTGGCCGGATCCGCCGTAATCCAGATTCAGCCACGCATCCAGGAATCCACGCTCTCCCGTAGTGAGCGTGGCCGATTCGATAACTGCATTCTTGATCTCGATCATGTTGCTTCCTCCTTTAGAAAATCGACTTCCGGTATTCCTTGTAGTTGTTTCGGTGCGCGTCCCAGAACTCGGTGTCCTCTGCGCAGCGGCGCAGATGGTTGAACCAGGAGTCCAGGTTCAAGAGGGTAAAGTGGGGCGCGATCTGGATGGTCTCGATGAACCCGGCGCGGGCCAGCCGGGTCAGCGTACACCATTGCCCAGGGAAGCCCAGGAGGCGCACCAGGTTCTGGTCGAGCCGCACCAGGCGTTCGGTGCAGGGCAGCGGCGAGAACGTTCCATCGCCGTTCGTTTGCCAACGGCATAGCGAGACCTCGGGCGGCTCCTGGGTGCGGTTCGGAGCGTACTTGCCGGGCGCAACCTGAACCATGCTCGGCTTCGTCGCTTCGCGCAGACGATCGGGAAGAGTTCCCCGCGAATCATCCGCCTTCGCCGAGGCTACGGCGGACGTGCGCGAAACATTGCGAATAGGAGATCCGACCGGCCCCTTCCACTTTCTGTTCTTCGTTCCCATTATGCTCCCTTGAGGTTAAGTTCCGGTTGAACAAGTGTCTGTGCCTTCCGAGTTTCGAACGTCTTCTCCGCCTCGATTGCCGAGAGCGCCTTGTAGACTCCGCGTCTGCCGCTCCGACCGACCAACTCCACGAAGCCCAACTCGTAAAGTTCCGTCACACGCGGCGCGATCGAGAGCACGTCCGCGCCGTTCTTCGCAGCCAATTCCCGAACTGTGCAGGGGCCGCCCTGGGACAGCATCAGGTGAACCCGGCAGCGGTCGCCATCAACACGGGTGAGGACGTCCGCCCAAGTCGCGTTCCGTAGATCGATCGGCTTCATTTCGACATCCTCCCTTCGTTACGAACCTGTCCGTTCCACGCCTTGCTCAACCACGCCAAACTCTACCTGCCGTTCCCTGCCGGTCCGGATCCAGCCGGGCCTCACCTGGCCCCTGTAAACCCTTCCTCGCCTGCCGCGCCTTTCCCTGGCATGCATTTCCCGTCCTCGCCATGCCATGCCTGCCAAGCCCCTCTGTGCCTCACCGGTCCCATCCTGTCCCCGTCTTAACCTGTCAAACCCTCTGAAATCGTCCCCAGCCCAACGCGCTGGACTTCTCCGGCCGTCCCTCGCAGATCCCCACGCCCCAACCGGCCTGGTCCACCAGGGCCAGCAACTGCTCTTCGCTGACCAGGCGCGGGTTGAACTCGATCCGGACCCGCAGCTGCCATTCCTTGTATTCCGGCCGGTAGGTCAATCCTCGGGTGTTGATGCCGATCGTCACGGCGTCTTCGCGCATCACGCCAACGGCCGGGGATCCATCGTGGCGTTCAATGGGGATCAGCGCCGCGCCCGGTACCGCAACGGAGTCCACGAACACGGCCTGGCGCAAACCGACCTTCGTCAGATCGTCAAAGGCGCTGGCGGCGGTGATGATCGCTTTCTTCAATGTGGTGATCGGAGCGCACTCCCGGCCTTCTTCATCCACATACCGCGCCGCCCGGAACTCGGCTTCCGGGTCGCGCTGCTCCTTGGCCTTCTTGGCTTTCTTCTGCTGCTTGTCCCGGATCTCCTGCTTCGCCTTCTCCGCGAAGGCATGGATCACCAGCGGCGCTCCAGGGCGTCCGCGCAACGTGACCTCGACCGACTTGATCCCGATTTCCGCACTTCCTTTACCAACCGTCTGCTTCTCCGTCTTCATGCCACCTTCCTTCGTAGTTGCGAGGCCCGCCGCCTGATGATGTAGATGGCGTGCCACAGTTGTTTCTCGGATGCGTCGTCCAGATCCACTCCGCGGGCGTTGCGCAAGAATCCCGCCGCGTACTCGCGGGCGTGCGGCAGAACGTCCGCTGCGTCGCGGCATTCCCGTTCGAACCGGCTCTTCGCCCATATCCTCGGCTCGCAGGTGGCGCGGACCCGCAGCGCGTTCGCGGTGTCCTTCTTGCCGAGCAAGGTCAAGAAATGCGCCTTCAGGAAAAGGAAGTCTTCGTTCGTGCAAACCGTCAGGCTCTTCCGCTCCACCGCCATCAGCTGCTGTTGGTGCCGCCACTCCTCGAAGTCCATGACATCCAGGCTCTGCGCCATGCGTTCCTGGCCGTAGACGTTCCACGCCTTCTTCGCCAGGAGGATGAGATCCCGCTTCTGGTCGTTCGACAGCGGTGCCAGCGCCGCTCCTCCGATCGCTTTCTGTGTGTGGGAGTCCATGTTCTTAACTCAGGAAATGGGGATTCGTCAGATGCGCGAATGTGGTTTTTCGATGCTGGATCGGAGGAACGTTCCACTCCGCATCCTGCGCCCAACGAGTCGCCTTGGTGGCCATCATAAAGGTCTTAGCGAACCGGCGTGAGAATAGTGCGCTTCCCGTCCTAGCGAGCGCGTCCTGATCCCGTTTCCAGCACCAAAGCGCGAGTTGCATGCCTCCCATGACGCCCACGACCAGGGCCAGCGCTACGATCCCAAGGAACCCGATGATGTCTGTCGCGTCCATGTGTACCTGCCTTTCAGCCTTGCGTGAGTTCTTCGCGTTTCGGTTCGATGAAGAAACTCTCGTCCTGGACAACCTTCATGCCCATCTTCCGCAACTCGGTCTCGGTCAACTTATCCCGGTCGGCAATGAGTTCTTCCTTATTCACCGACACTTCGGTGCGCGTATACCCGCCGCCGTGGTTCAGCAACCACGCCTTCACGGCATCCCAAGTCCACCCGGCGATCGTCTTCAACTTCGGCATGCCGGTCCGGAATCCGAACGTTGCATGTACGCCCTCGATGGACTTCGCCTTCCCGAAGGCGTCTCGATTTCGTTCCGCCCAGTCCTGGGCGATCGCCAGTTTCGTTTCCGTCAGGTTGGTGTTCTCCAGCAGCCGTGCCTCGTACTCGGCCCGGATGTCCTGAAGACGGCCTTCCATCTCCGCCGTCATGGCGTCGCGGTCGATGACGAGCGCGGCGATCTCTCCGACCGTCCGCTCCATCTCTTCCCGCGTTTCGATAATCTCTCTCGCTATCTTCACTCGCTTGCTCATGCTTGTCCTCCGATTTGCGTCCGCAAATCGCCGCGCCGTAGGCTTGGCGAAGGCGGGCTATTTCACTTCATGTTCTGACGTTCCAATTCTCTGAACTTCATGGCGCTATCGAAGTCCTGGCTGAGGATGCAGACTTCCTTCAGGACTTTGGCGATGACCCTGCGTTGCTTGCGGTCCGCCCGTTTCAACATGGCGTCGGCGAGTTCGAGTCCCGACGTCTTTGTGATTGGTCTGACCAGTGTTCCGTTCATCGCCGCTACTTCCTTTCCTGGGCGGGAAGCAGTTCCCGCACGGCCGCTTCGATCAATTCCCCGTCCAGATCCTCGCCGGTCTCGTCGGCATTCATCCGGGCCAGTTCCACGCTGTCGGCCAGGAAACGGAGATTCCCGCCGCGCCGGATCTCCGGGAGGATCCGCTCGGCCAGGACGCGGCAATCGCCATTGAGCCCGGCGGAGCAGTCGAGATACTTCTCCACGTCCTTCAGCGTCAGGCCGCGCACCCACTGAGTGGCTATCGGCTTCAGGGACCGGCCCAGCAGTTGCTGGGCTTCCGCCGTGGCGTCCGTGGATCCGTTCAACAGTCGGCTCCAGGCCGTGGGATAGATTCCGAGCATGAGCTTGGCCCGCGTCTCGTTGATGATGCTCTTCACGAGTTTCATCAGCAGCACGCCGCCCTCGTGCATTTCGTCGACGCAGAGCGTGATCGGATGGCCCTTGAGATGTTCAAGCACGTTCCGGAAGGTGCCAGCCGCCGAAAGACCTTCGGCGCAGCCGAGCGCCAGGGCAAACCCGCGTGCGATCTGCATGCGGGAATCCTTCCAGGTCTCGTTGGCGGAGAGATAGGCCGCTTCGGTTCGATTGTCCTGTGCGATCTTGCGGAGCGCCCACGTCTTGCCGGTACCGGTCGTCCCGATGATCCAGACGCAACGGCGATCCGTATCCGTTCCCTGGAGGATGTGGTAGGCCGCCTGCGCGTACTTGGCGATCGGGAGTTCCGCGTAATAGGTTTCAAGATCGCTGCCGCCGTCGATCTCAAGTACAAAGGCCGTGAGCTTCTTCTCCCACTTGTCCAGGCGGGCTCCGAACTCCTTCCAGTTCCGGGCGCAGAGCCGTTCGCGCCAGGTCTTCGACGTTCCGATGTACCGCTGGTAGCGGGCGACGAACTGAGAATCGTTCAACTTCAGTTCCTTCTGATGCTTCTCGATCCGCTTCACCAGACTGCTGATCTTCTCCTGCTGTTCACTCATGCTTCTCCTTTGGGTTGGTTACTGGTTCTTGCTTCATCCATGTGGCTAACTTCTTGACGCAAAGATCGTGTATGGTGTCGAAACAACCTTCCCGATCGTCGCACCGATAGGATTCGGGATTGTCCGGGTCGGTCATGTTGGCGATATCCTGAATTAGTGCCCGCGAGTTCTCCGACAGAAACCCGGCCACTCTCAGTTGCCCGATCCCGAGTTGTATCTGCTCGATCCTCTTCCGAAGGGATTCTGCACGGACTTGGTTGGTCCGATGTGGATCTGCCTCACGCTCCCACTCATTGACGTTCTCCTCGTAGGTCTTTACGTGGTTCTTCAGAATCTCTATGGCATCTTCGTACATCGCGTCTTCTCCGGACCAACTGACCACTGACTTCTGACAACTGACCTCTGGCCTATGCGTCGACCAGATCCATGCGGTTCAGGATGCGCCTGCGGGAGGCGCGTTCCCCCTTCGCCCCTGTTTGCCCATTGCTACGGCGGGACGCATCCAGTTCGAACCTGGATGCGGAAGTGGCCCCGGCGTCCTCGCGCCGGTGCGGATCGGCCTCTCTTTTGCCCTCGAGGCCGGAGACCCCAGCCCGTTGGGCTGGAAGGCGAACAGGTGAAGCATGAGAAGGCCTGTCAGTTCTTGAGGAATCTCCATCAGGCGTGTGATCATTAGGACGGTCGAATCGTTCGATCGTCGTGACGTTGCCGCGTCCATCCCGCGACTCGATCGCGGACATGGCGCGCTTGCCGAAGATGCCGGTCCCGGCGTAGGCGTTCACGAAGGCGCGGTGGAACCGCTTGCCCCGCCCGATGCTTTCCGCCACCTGGTCGCTGTAGCCGAAGAGCGGACGGCTGTTCTCCCATTCCGCGTGGCCGATCCATTCCATGTGAGACCAGCCGTGCGTGTTCCGGGCTCCGGTTTCCAGGTTGTAGACCTCCGCACCGGCGGCGGGATTGGAATCGTCGAACGACAGCATCAAACGGTAGCCAGCGCCCAGCGTCCCGAACACTTCCGGGATCATGAATCGATAGATGTCACCGCCCATTTTCTTCTCCAGGCATCCCTGCCGGATCTGAGTTTCAAGTTTCACTGGCATGAAGACCCCCATGTCTTTCGGTTCGAGTTGACTGAGTTGAAAGCGGTTCGTGTCCTTGACCCAGCGTTCATCAGGAACGCCGTGTTGAATGCGTCCGAACTTCTCCCTGGAGTTTGCGTAGGTGACGGCCTTGAGATCATTCTGAAGAGCTTCGTTGATGTGCTCCAGCCCGGCTTCCGCCGGATGCATGACGCCCTGCTGGATCCGGGAGATCAACTTGCTCTCGCCTTCCATCTCTCCGCGCTTGCGGCCGATGTCAGGAGCGCCTTCGTACAGCGACTGGATGCTCTGGAGATAATTGAACCAGGACTCGATCAGCGCCTTGCCTTCCGACGTGTGGACGTGCTCCACCAGGAAGCCCAGGCTCTTCATGCCGCCCACCACGGCGCTGCGTTCTTCGTCGGGCACCCACACCTTGTGGCCGTCCACCGTCTTGGCTGCCCAGCAACCTTTCTCGAGGATCCAACCGATGCGCGGCTTGCCGTGATCGGCCTGGATGGACTTCATGTGGCGCAGAACATCGGCGGAGGTGTAGGCGTCGCGGGCGCAACCCACGAGCGTAACCCCGAGGCCCTTCCCGGCTGCGTCGATCGTGTAGAGCCCCTGGCGACCGATGGCCACGCCGTACTTGCGGGCCAGTTTGTCGCCCCGGTTCGCCCTGGTCTCGATCTCCGGATCCGAAAGCTGGAACCAAAAGTAGCGGTTGCGGCTCATGTCGTCCGAGATGTAGATATCGCCCGCCATCAGGTCGCGGGCCTCGTCGGTCGCCGGATCGATCACCGTTCCGTTGTGGCGGCACTTGAAACCGATGTGCTGGTAATGGACCGGCCCCCGGTGCCTCGCCTGCATCTCAGGCGTCACGTTGCAGGCGCGGCGCAGTGAGAGCGGGATCGCATGCGGGTTGGGCATGGCGAGAATCTTGTCGCGGAGCGGATCGGGACAGAGCGGATCGTCGGCAAAGTGCTGGACCGCCAGCGCCACGGATCCGCAGCGCAGCACCTTGCGGCGCAAGCGGTCAACCGCATCCTGTGACAAATCCCCGATGGCGGTCTTGCGTCCGGTCGACCGCTTCCGCAACAACGCCCGGCGGTCGCCCGCGAGCGCATCGTGGTAGCGATCGATCCAGCGGCGAATCGTGGCAGCCGAGATCCCGAGCGATGAACCTATCTCGCTGTACCGCTCGCCGTCTTCGCCGCGCTTGACGATCGCTTCGGCGAAGAGGCGGTTCTCCTGGTACTCGGTTTCCTCGTCGGGCGTCAGATCCGGGACGACAGGCGTGATGCGCTGGAGAGTCTCCGGCTCCTCAACGCCGCATGGTATCGACTGCCCTGTGGGGTTCTCGATCATGTTACTTATGGAGTTTGCTCTTGAGTTCCACGAAGAGACGCTTCTGGTCGTGGGCTGGCCAGGACTTCACGATTGCATCGGCATTGAGCGTGCGAACTTCATCAGGCATAACAGCGAACGCTGTGGCGAACTTCTGAAGGGTAGCCTCACGGTGAATCGTGCTGAGCCACTTGATCTTGCCCCAGTTGATGAACGTGTTGGCGATCGTCGTCGCAGCCCTGGGCGCGAGCCTGCCATAAACGGGATCGATCCGTTTCTTCCCCTTGGTGTGCTGGCTCCCGGCGAGCATCGACGGAATGCGCGGGATGCAAGTTTCGCCTTCGAGGATCGCCATCTTGACGAAGCTCCACTTCTCTTCGTCGCACTGCTCGCGAATCTCCGCCAAGGCGGAGAAATACTCTCGGGGAACCCGGTACTTTTCGGCGAGCGATGCGAAACTTGACTGACCCTTTTCTCTACCCTTTTCTACCGACCCTGTGAATTTATTCACAGGGTTCCCTCCGGCCTTGCTTCTGGCCTTCCTTGCCGCCGGGTTGTTCAGGTCCGGATGGTTCAAAAAGAGGATGAGAACGATTCCCGATTTCGTCAGTTGCCTACCCTGGACCGACTTCTCGATGGCGAAATCCAATGGGTCTTTTTCGGCATGGACCACGCAGGGAATCGGGTTCCCTGCCTTTCGTAGAACCTCGAAGCGATGTCGGCCATCGAGGATCAAATAGGTTCCTTCATGCTGAGGGTTCGGAACGACGGCCAGGGGATCCATGAGTCCTTTGCTGGCGATGGATTCGGCCAGCGCCGACAACTGGTCTGACGTCAGGCGCGGGATATTTTCGAGAACCGAATGCTCCATCAGAAATTCCGGAGCCACCTCAATGATCTGCCGCGTTCCATTCTTCATGCTTTTTCCTTCTCCTTCCGTTACTCCATTTTGGTGTTGCCTATAACCCGAGTTCTGCTCTAAGTTTCCGGCGAATCGCAATCGAAAGGCGGCCCTGGTGAGAACGCGTGATCGCATAGTGAACGGTGGGGCGGAGGTAGCCGCGCGTCTTTGCCCAGCTGGCCAGTGTCAAACCTCTCCGCATCAGTTCAGCACGGACACTCAGGGGATCGTCGAAGGCCGGTTCTTTATCTGTCTTCACTTTCACGGAAGGTAAATTAACACCGGAGCGGAAATGAGTCAATACCAAAACGGAAAGATTTTCTCCGAGCGATTACGCGAGGTTCGCGGAAGTCGCTCTCAGGCCGAATTTGCTAGGTTTCTCGGCATAAACAACCAAGCAACCTACCACCGTTATGAACACGGCCGCATTCCCAATTCGGAGATTCTTTCGGTAATGGCTTCCCGTTGCGGGAAGACGGTTGGCTGGCTTCTCGGGACGGAATCCCACACCTCGAAACACGAGTTCGATCCTGCTCTTGTGACGATGCCGAAGGACGTTCACTCGCGTCTCCTTTGGCTGAAAGGAGCCATCGCCAGGATCGAAAGTGTCGATGAAAGGACGCGGCATCATTTCTGCGCTGCCGCCGAAACCGAGATCGAAAGCATCCTTCGTCTTTGCGATTCGATCATCGAGAAAGAATCCGCTTCCGCGCCGGCGGAGGCCGGGAAGGATTTGGCGACGAAGGAGGAATCGAAATGAGAACAGTCCTCATCCCATTGGTGTTGGCATTCGTACTCGGATTTACTGATCCGGTCAGTGCCGCCGAGACGCAGACCACCGACCGAGTTAATATTACGACTGTCAGTGGAGCGACGTACACGAACTGCAAAATCACAAGAACCGATCCTGACGGGATCACCGTCATGCATGGTACTGGAATAACCAAAATTCCGTTCACTGATCTTTCGGGAGAAGACCAGACGAGCTATGGCTACGATCAAAAGGAGGCGGAAGAATACTCGCGAACCATGACAGAAAACCGGGCACGGAAACAGGCAGCAGAGATGTTCAAGGATGCGGCTGGGAAATATGCCGTTCTGGGCGAAAAACTGATTCCCCGATCCGACGTCAAAACCGTCAGCGGGAAAATCAGAAGCAAGAACGAGGAGGACTTTGGCAAAGATAACCATCCTCTTGGAAAGGGGACGTTCATCGAAGAATATCGCGATTCAAGCAAGTTGATCCTTCCTGAAGGGGATCGCTTCTCAAAGATCGGTGCATATCAAAGTCGTCCGAGTTCTCCGATTGTCGTTCACAGTTCCAAATCGTCTGGACACCAGGCATTCGTCATCGATTATTTCCCGGAGGAGTCTGTTGGCAAGATGGTCACCATTGAAGTCTTTGAGGTTGGCCAGAACAGTTTCGAGGAGCCCGTTTACCGTGTTGTCAAGCCACTCACGCTTGATTCTTGGATCCGGTTGAGACCAGCCAAGTGAAGTCGCCCTCCGTGTAATCCGTCGTCCTTTCCCCTTCTTCCCCGAAACATTCACGTCTTGCAGGAGCCCATGACCGCCTTTGGTCTCTCGTGGCACACTGATGCCACTAATGAAGACCGAGAAGGCAAACATTCGTCTGTTGGCGCTGATCAGCAACAACGCGCTCGCAGGGGATCAACTGCCCACGGAACTCAAACTCCTCGACTTCGGCGTGAACCAGACTCGCAAGGGTCCGGTACACGTTGGACAGAAAACGCGGGACATGCTCCCGCGTCTCCAGCGCGAACGCGGGTTCGATAGCGTCGCGCTCGACTTCGAGCACAACACCGTTCCAGGCACCAAGGCGTACAAAGAGAGCACGGAGCCGAGGTCGGTTGCCGCGTATGGCATTCCTCAACTCCGAACGGACGGCATCTACCTGACGAGTCTTACTTGGACTCCCGACGGTAAGAAGTCGGCCCGCAACTTCATCGATCTCTCTCCCGCGCCTGAACTCGACGACAACGGCGAGGTGATCTTCCTCCACTCGGCGGCGCTCTGCCGCCAAGGCGCTGTGGACGGCTTGAGCTTTTATTCGGTCGATGTGCCGGTCAACGCCGGTCAAACTCAACAGGAGAATGCGGTCATGGACAAGATACTTGCAGCACTCAGAAAAGGGTTGGGCCTGGCGGAGACGGCCACCGAGGAAGATATCCAGAAATGCCTGACGACGCTCATGGCGAGCATCGCGGGGTTCAAGGAGAGCATCACACCGCTTTCCGGGACCGGAACCGCCATCACGGCCTTGAACGCCAAGCTGGCCGAGATCGAGAAGTCGATCACGACACTTTCCGCCGCGGGCGGTGGAGAGAAAGCTGCGAAGGAACTCGGCGAGAAGATCACGACTCTGACCGCGTCGGTCGCTGATGCCTCGACCAAGATCGCGACCTTCCAGGCCGAGATCGAGAAGCGGGACCGCGCCGACCTCGTCGCACTGTCGCGCCGCGAAGGCAAAGTTCTGCCTCTCAATGCGGACCAGATCGCCGCCACGCCGGTGGCGACCCTGCGTGACCTGGTGAAGAACCTCGCCGTCACGGTGCCGGTCGAGAAGCGCACGCCCCTTCACGTCCAGGAGTTCTCTGTGACCGCCGAAGCGGAACTCACGGAAGCTCAGAAACAGATCGCCCGCAACTGCGGCGTGGATCCCGAAAAGCTCAAGAAGAAGTAGTCGGAGGTTGGCCACAAAAAGGCACAAGAGTCGCAAAGAGGGAAAAGACAGAAACCAGTAACGAGGAGACGAGAAAATGAGAGTGAAACGAATCCTGATTTCGATGGTAGCCGTGATCGCGGCGATCGCCATGACAAGCGATGTGTTTGCGACGGCCTTGTCGGCGTCGAGGAATACGCCGAGCCGGACCGGCGCAAAAATCCAACTGACGATCGCGAGCAACGTCGTCATCTACGCGGGCTCGCTGGTCTGCGTGGATTCGAGCGGCCTGGCCAACCCGGCGGCCGATACTTCCGGATTTGCGGTGATCGGCATGGCCGAGCAGACGGTGGATAACCGCACGGCGGTCTATGTGGCCACGAAGAAAATCGCGGTGTCGCGCGGAGTCTTCCGCTGGGCCAATGCGGACGTGATCGCTGCGGCCGACATCGGAAAGATCGTCTACGTAACCGACGACGCCACCGTCAACAAGACCGGCGGCGGCCAGAACATCATCGCCGGATCGGTTGTCGACGTGGATGACGACGGCGTGTGGGTGGATACCGCCAAAGTCGGCCCGAGCGGAGCGGCGACACCCTCCAGCCTGTCGGTGAGCGGCGTCTCGACTTTCACCGGTGTGGCGACCTTCACGGCCGAAAGCGTCCATAACGGCGGCATCGATGCCGACTACATCACGACGGACGCAGCGGCGGGAATCGATAGCAAGACGGCCGGAACGCTGGTCGTCGGGGCCTCGACGGCGACCAAGGTTGAGATTGCCGATACGGCCGTCGAGACCGAGATCCAGGGCACACTCGACCAGCAAGAGGCCGCCACCTTCGCCACCACTGTGGAAGTCACCGGTCTGACGACGCTGACGGGCGGAGCCACCGTAGGTGCGGCCGGGAAAGTTACCACCACTCCCGTGGCAGCGGCCAACGCCACGAACGGTCAGGCTGTAACACTCTCCGGCGTCATCAATCTAATCAACGCCACCGGCAGCGCCGCCAACGGCACAAACACGGTGACGCTGGCCAACGCCTCCGCCGCTGGAGTGTGGGCGGTGATCGTTAACGTGGATACGGCGACGAACCTCTTGGCGGTCGCCAAGACCGGCAACTACTACGGGCCGGCACTGGAACTCGCCCCGGGCGAGAGCGCCATTTTGTGGGCGCAGAGCACGTCGAAGTGGCACGGAATCGGGGAATAGGCAGTCGAACAGCGGAATAACCGCTCAAGAAGGAGATCGAAGATGGATACGAATCGAACAAACATGGCAACCCTGTTCAACACGTTCCGTGTGGCCTTCACCGAAGGCATGCAGCGCGGCCCGGCAATTCCTGCCGAGTTGCAGGGACTGTATATGACCCTCGCGGATCTCGCGATGACGGTGCCATCGAGCGGTGCCGCCACGGTTCACGCGTGGCTCAACCAGATCCCCGGCTTCCGGGAATGGACTGGCGATCGCCAGAAGAAGAACATCTCGACCGACAAGCTCGAAGTCGTCAACGCGGACTTTGAGGACACGGTCGGAGTCGCCCGGAACGACATCCTGGACGACCAGTACGGCCTGTATGCCCCGCTCATGGCCAACATGGGCATCGAAGCCTCGGACGATTGCCTGTGGCTCGACAGGGCCGTCGCAGCCCTCCTGGCGAACGGCAAGTGGATTGACGACAAGGCGTTCTTCGTCGCCAATCGAGTGTACGGCGCGAACACCATCAACAACGTGGGCACGGGTGCTCTCACCCAGATCACGCTGGAAGCCGCCGCAGTTCTGATGGCCGGTTACAAGGGGCCGGAAAACAATACGCTCAACGTGATCCCGGTTTATCTCATGGTCGGCCCGAGTCTGAGGGGCACGGCATGGGATCTGGTGAAGAACCAGTTCGTGTCGAGCGGCACCGGCAAGGGCGGCAACATCGAGAACCGTTGCAGGGGTCTCGCGGGTCTCCGCGTCAGCCCGAAACTGACGGGCGCGTATGCCAACTACTGGTATCTCCTGGGCGTCAAGGGCGGCATGAAGGCCGTGGCGGTCCAGAAGCGCCAGGCTCCGCAGTTCACGTCGAAGGATCAGGCCAGCGACGACAATGTGTTCTTCAACAAGGAGTTCATCTACGGTGCCGACGCCCGCGGCGAAGCGTTCCTTACCTTCCCGCATCTGGCGTACTTCAGCACCGGCGCGGCGTAATCGAAACTAAGCTCTGGATAGAGCCTCGTGTGCATCGAAGGGCCGGCCGGAAAACCCGGACCGGCCCTTCAACTTCTGAGATATGAGATAGTGGATTTGAGATCCCAATGAGTTACGTCGAACAAGCCGATATCGAAGCCCTGATCCCAGCCGACTTCCTCAAGCAGGCGCTTGACGATGATGGCGACGGCGAGGCCGATGCGGGCGTGTGGGACAAAGTGGTCGCCGCCGTCCAGGATGAGATCGATGGCGCCCTGGGCCAGAAGTACTCCGTGCCATTCACCGATCCGTACCCGGCCGTCGTCAAGGCCGCTGCCAAGGTGCTGACTCTCTGGTCGCTCTATCAGCGGCGCGGCCATCATGGCGATGCCAATCCCTGGGAGACCGAGGCCAAGCGGCAACGCGACAAGCTGGACCGGATTGGGCGCGGCACGGATCCACTGACACCCGACAACCTGGGCAAGATGCCTGGCGGCATTGTGATCACCGAACCGGCAAAGACTTTCGATAGTGGCGGAAACCTGATGGCGTAAGAAAGGAACACGACGATGGACATCAAAGCAGCGAAGTTGACCAAGCAAGGCAAAGCGATCGAAGGCGACCCGCAACCCGGAAAGTATTACCGCGTCGAAGTCCCTGAAGGCGTGGACGTCAAGGCCGCCGCGCTCGCGTTCAAGAAGGAGTTCCCGAAGAGTTTCTTCGCGTTCAGAGCCACGAAGCCGCGCACGGCGGAAGAAGCGGCTCCCGCGAATGACGCGAAAGGTCGCGAAACGAAGAAGAGTTAGCGGATGGGCCTATCGGTGGAGAGACAATGCGAATCGACCAGATAATTGATGATCTGAGGAAAGACTTCGACGGCTGGGTCAAAGAGCGCCGTGGAACGTTGACTGTGGCGAAGGATCCCTGGCACGCGCTGGAGATCCTCTGCACCGGTCCCCAGGGCATTCAGTTCATCCTGGGCTGGGGTGGAGACGACACGGAAGGCGATCAGGCCCAGGAGCCGCTGGGTGACAACGTCATCGAATTGACGGTGGCCTACAATCTTGGTCTTGAAGCCGATCGCGATGCGGCGCTGATGAAGAATCGGGACAACCGGCCGAGCCTCTTGAAACTCGTCAACGATGCCAGGGCTCGCCTATTGGCCTATGTCTTTGCCGCCGATGACGAGCCGCAGTTCCTGGCCTATGGCGGCACCACTCCCGTAACGGTGCCCGAGGGACTTCCCCTGGCGGCGTTCAGGATCCGCGCCACCATTTTGCAGAAGGTTGAGATCGACGAGCAGTATCGAGGCCCAGGCGCTGACCTATTGAGTCAGTAAAGAGCAGCAAGCCCTGAACCGTGCCAAAGGCTCTGGTTCAGGGAAAGGAACGAAGAACGGAGGATAATATGGCAAATGCAGTCATTCGCGGCCGAGCGGCCATTTGGGGAATCAAGACCGAGTCGGGCGACACCTATGCCGCCGGTATCATTACCAACCAGGCGCGGGTGATCGCCGGGGAAGAGGACTTCGTTTTCGACAACGATGGCTTCACGATCGCAGAAGTCTTTTTCGACGACCGCGACGAATGCGACATCAATGTCATCTGCGAAAGCGCCACGACGCCACCGGCGCGCAGCGACGACATTCAGATCGTCGGCGTTGATTGCATCGTGCAGTCGGCGGAGGTCAAGTGGGACCAGAAGGGCTGGAAACTTCTGAACGTCAAGGCGAAGAAGTTTGCCAACCTGACGGAATAGCGGTGGAGAAAGGAATCGATATGGTCAGGAATCATTCGCGTCTCTTCGCGCTTTTCGCGGGCTCAGTGTGCGCTCTGATCTTTGCGTTGCGCCTTCTTGCCGACACCGTCGCTCCGGCGAGCGTCACGTTCACGAACTGCCGGGCCGACTTGGTGAACGGAGCGGTCTCGCTGACGTCGTTCGTTGAAGGCACCACGTTGATCATGACGAATTGCGTCGTCTACTCGGGTGGCACCACGTCGAGCGCCGTTCAGGGTCTGACCGACGTCGCGATCGAGATCCGGATCGGCGATCTCTTCTCGAGCACCGCCTACACGGGACACGTGATCAATGCGGAATCGGGAACCTGGTGGACGAGCATCACAGTGCCCACCAATTATCCGACGACGTTCCTTCAGATGAAACTGACGGACGCCGCAACGAACATGTTCATTTATCCTCTGCGGATCATCCGAACCGTTCAGCCGTTGGATTGAGAGGAGCGCCTATGGCCAGGAATCCAAAGAAGGTAGTCGAGGCATTGAACGCGCACGGGGCGAAGGTGGGCGGGATCACGCTGCGCGACTTCACCCCATCCACGATCACCATCATGCAGCAGATCAACAGTCCGCTCATGAAAGCGTCGAACGGCAAGGTCGAGATGACGGATATGGACATCCTCCGCATGTTGTTCGTGCTCGCGCATCCGGCGGGTCACAGCTTCCAGTTCTTGAGTTCAGGGATGAAGGCGTTCGACCAGGCTGTCATCGAGTTCGGCGATGCGATCGCCATGAGCGAGATGCCGGACCTCGGGAAGAAACTGCTGGCGCTGTTCTCCAAGGCCATGTCCACGGCTCCATCGAGTCCCACCTTGGAGGGCACCTCGGGCTCAAAAAAAGACGAGGGAGCCGCCCAGATCCGTTCTTCGAAATCCCCTGTAGGGGAAACGGACTCGGCTGGCTCCTGACGATCATCGATGCCATTGCCAGTGAATATGGCTGGGCCGAGCAGTTCATCTTCGAGGAACTCCCGCTCTGTAGAGCCTTCATGTACTTCAGGGCGATCAAGTCGCGGTATGACGAGAACGATACCGGGCCGACGTTCGAAGATGAAGACATGCTGGATGGCGACATGAAGGAATATCGAAACCTGCTCCGCGCCGCCGTCGCGCAGTTCCGGCGGATGAAGCGCGGCGGGTCCGCGAGGCGAAGGAAGGGGAAGAAATAGCCATGCTGCTCCAAGCCATGATGAAACTCGACTCGACGGGTTTCACGAATCCCCTCAACGGGATCCGGAGCGGCGTCAGCGGCACGATCAAGACGCTCGCGGCGCTGGCCGGGATCACCGTCAGTGTCGCCGGAACGATCGCTGGCCTCAAGAACGCGCTTCAGGTAGGCGGTCAGCTCTCCGAACTCTCCCAGCGGACCGGCATTGCGGTCAAAGACCTGGTCATCCTGCGCCAGGCATTCGACGACACCGGCGTGGGAGCCGACTCCGGCGTGCAGGCCATCACTCTCATGCAGAAGTCCCTCAGCGGAATGAACGACGAGGGCCAGCCCACCAACAAGATGTTCAAGCAACTTGGCCTCAATATGGAAGAGTTGAAGGGGATGGGTACGGGCGACCAGCTCCAGGCCATCGGCAAGGCCATCATGACGCTCAAGGATCCGGCCCAGCAGACGGCCGCGAGCATGGCCATCTTCGGGCGATCCGGAGCGGCGATGAAACAGTTCTTCTCCGACCCGGCCGCGATCGAGACGGCCACCAAGTCGCTGGGCAGCATGCCCGCCGTTCTTGAACGGAACGCCGCGCTCTTCGATTCGATCGGGGACGCAATGGGTCGCATCAAGAGCAAGGCGACCGGCTTCTTCGCGGGCATCATGGAAGGCATCGCACCGGCGCTCAAGAGCATCACGGATTCCCTGGACACAATCGACTTCACCAAGTGGGGCGTCGAGATCGGGAAGGTCATCGGGATCCTGCTGGAGGCGTTCAAGGAGGGCAAGCTGGGTACACTGGCCGGGCTCAGCCTGAAGATCGGATTCGGAGAGGCCATAAACTTCCTGGCCGGGACGATCGGTAGCGCTCAGTTCTGGAAAGGCGTAGGTCAGCTGGTCCTGGGCGCGTTCCTCGGCATTGGCGGCGCACTGCTTAAGATATTCATGACGCCGATCACCTATCTCCAGGCGGGCATGGACAAGGTCGTCGATGAACTCTTCGCCGCCCTGGCGAAAGTGCCTGGCATCAGCAAGGCGATGGGCTTGGAGAACTACGGCGAGGCCAAGAGCTTCAAGGAGCATCTGACGGATCGCGAGCAGAACGGATTCTTCCTGAAGGACGCGGCGGACGAGTCCAGCAAGATGTCCGCCGACATGATGGCCTCCGGGATGGCGAATCTCCGGGAAGGCATGAAGTCCAAGAACGTGATCGATACCTCCGAGTGGAAGAACTCGCTCGGCGATATCTGGAGCGGACTGAGCGAAACCTTCAAGGCCAAGCAGGAGGCTCTCCAGGAAGCAGCGAAGACCGTCGTCCCCACGGGGACGGCTTCTCTTCAACCCGTTGGCCGGGACAAGACGAAGCTGGAGATCGCGAGCGATCGCCTGGCGAAGATCGGCCTCTATGTGGGCGGTGGGGCGACGATCGATCTCGCCAGGAAGACCGCAGCGGCGACGGAGCGGACCGCCAAGGCCGTTGAGAAGATGGTGTCGAAGATGACAGCGGGACAGCAAGTGGTTCCTGTGTGGGGAGCGTAATATGGCAGTGCCACGATGGAGAGGAAGCCGACAATTAAACGAGACTCCGGATTCTCCCGACTGGGATTTTTCAGGAGAAGCTGTCACCTGCACTCGTATCTTCGAAGGCCCCTACGGAACCTGCCTTGAGAGCCGTCCTCAGCGCGGCGAATCCATGACGGGTTACACCGGGCTCGTGGTGGACAATGCCAAGGTCAAGAAAGCTCCAGGCGGAAAAGGGCGGCTCACTGTCACGGCCTTCGCAAAGGCTCCCTCGTCAAGCGTAGTGGACATGCCGGAAGAGAAGTTCGAGGTCGACTGGGTCGAGGTGCAACGGCCATTGATCACGAATCCTTGTTTTGCCGCCGACGGCTCGTACCCGCTGACGATGGACGACAAGATCGCGATCGAGAAATGGGAGGATTGCCCTGACGCCGACATCAAGGCTGATTACGGGTACTACACCAACAACGATACACGCGAACCGGATGGAGGCATCCAACTTTCCGACAATGCCAAGGTCTACGTGGACAAGCGCCTGAAGGGCGTGGACTCGTGGGTGGAGTATATGCCCGTCTGCCGAAAGACATCGCTGACCGTTGCCAAGCCGAGCGAGTCGGCGGCTGGCTTCATCAATGAGCCGGATGGATTTGGGAGCGCACTGCCA
>Ga0209668_10000145_pt1 | contig 29438 bp, 32 predicted proteins | sample FrelakmetPLP11PL_FD_187150 | JGI IMG/M metagenome (GOLD analysis project Ga0209668, IMG submission 187150) | Freshwater lake sediment microbial communities from the University of Notre Dame, USA, for methane emissions studies - PLP11 PL (SPAdes)... | ecosystem: Environmental > Aquatic >...
GAACTGCCGCCGGATCATCCGCCGATCGGCGGAGCCCCGGCCCCGGCTCCGGCCCCGGGCGCCGGAAAGTAGCCGAGCAACGCGGCAGTGCGTCGCGGCCACCCGGCCGCGGCGCTGCTGCCGGCGGTGTACGCAGCGCCCAGCCGGCCCGCCAGCGCGGCGAGATCCTCCGCTTCGTCGACGTCCCACCACGCTTCCAGCTCCCGCACCTGCCACGGCGGCGTCGCCGCCGTCGCGAGGCGACGCGTGCGCGCGCACACCCCGGCCGTGCCCCACTCCGGTTCGTCGCGCAGCATCGCTCCCGGCGCGCGATCGGCCCCGATGAGGACGAACCCGCCATCGGCCGCCGGCCCCAGGACCAGCTGCGGTACGCCCGACGGCCGGGCCAGCCACGCCATCGCCTGCTGAATGAACGCCGGCGGCAGGTCCGGGACATCCGCCCCGACCAGCACGCTCGGTCCGCGCGTGCAGAGGGCCGCGAGGGCATGGTCCATGCGCGCGCCCAGGTGCGGGCCCTCCTGCAGCGCCACGTGCACGCGGGCGTCCACTAGCCCCCGGGCGGCGGCGAGCGACGCCCCGGCGTCGTCCGCCGCCTCGGGCGCGACGTAGAACCACGTTCCCTCCGGCGCGAGCGCCAGGGAGCGGTCCAGGCCGTCGAGCAGGAAGGCCCGGGCGAGTTCCGCCGCGCGCTCCTCGCCCACCCCGCGCGCCAGCCGGGTCTTTCCCGCGCCCGGTCGCGGAATGCGCCCGAAGATGGCGATCTGCTGACTTTCCGGCAAGAATTGCGGCGTCATTGCGCTCCAGCGGCTCCCGGGGTCAAGGGCCCGTCAAATCCCGACTCCCGACCAAAATATCGGGATCCGAACCGGGGTCCCGTGCGTCTACACGTGCGAGGACGCGCTCGGGCCCCGCGACAGGCGGCCACAGCGACCCGGTCCAGAGCAGGACCGGGAGATGCTCGGAGCAAGTCGCCCCGCGCCCTGCCGTCCGACATTATGAAGTTCCCTGCGGCTCACGTGAGCAGGTTGTTCGGCGCATCCTCTCTTGCGGAGGAGTTGATCCGGCGGCCCCACGGTCCTCAGGCGGGGAACTTCTTCTTCGGGCCGGCGCTCTGCGGAGGGCGCCGGCCCTCTTCTTTACGCGCCCCGGCCCGCCCGCTAAGGTAGCTGCCATGCCCGAACGCGCCGTGCGACGCGAAGCCTTCCTCGAAGCCGCTCACGACCACTTCGGCCGGTTCCTCGTCGGTCGCGGGCTGCGCTATACCTCCGAGCGCCGCGCCGTCGTCGACGTCGTGTTCGAGAAGCATCGCCACTTCGAGGCCGACGACCTGGTGCTGAGGACGCGCGGGCAGGACGCCCGCGTCTCGCGCGCCACGATCTATCGCACGCTCGAGCTGCTGGTGAACTCGGGCCTGGTCCGCCAGATGACGTTCGGCGACCGCTCGGCCCAGCACTACGAGCAGGTGCTGGGCATCCCGCACCACGATCACCTGATCTGCCTGTCGTGCGGACGCGTGCAGGAGGTCTTCTCGGCCGAGCTCGAGCGCGAACAGGACGCGCTGTGCGCCCGCCACGGCTTCGAGGTCCACCACCACAACCTGGAAGTCTTCGGTCTCTGCCGCCGCTGCCGCGCCGCGGGTGCCACCGCGAAGAAGCGCGGCCGCAGCTGACCCGACCTGCGTGCGCCGCTCCTTCGCGCTGACCGCGGTCTTCGCCCTGGCCGTGGTCGTCGTCGTCACGGCCGCGTCGTGGTTCACCTATGCTCGCGTGCGCGACGCGCTGGAGTCGGAGTTCGCCCGCCGCCTCGAGTGGGTCGCCGCCGCCGGCGCCGCCGACGTGACCGGCCGCTCGGTGCGGATCCTGCGCCAGGAGGGTCGCGCCGCGTTCGCGCTCTCCGATTCGGTGCTGCTGTCGCTGGGCTCGGTGCGGCGCTCGTCGCAGGCCTCGCGCGTCTTCCTCTTCCACTCCGACGGCACGCTGCTGCTCGATACCGAGGCGGATTCGCTGGTGGGCTCGCGCGCGGAGGTGGCCGATCGCGAAGCGGCGGCGGTGGCGCAGGCGCTCGAGGGGCGGCCGGCGCACGGCGGCATGACCGTGCGCGACGGCCGGCGCTACCTGACGGCGCTCGCGCCGGTGCGCGACGCGGCCGCGCTCCCGCCCGACGCGACGGCGCCGGTCATCGGCGTGCTCGGTGTCGAGGCGAGCGCGGACTTCCTCGCGGTGCTGCCCGAGATCGCGCGCCTGCTCGCCTCCACCGCGCTCGTCGGCGCGCTGGCGGTGCTGGCCCTGGCCGCGTTGTTCGTGCGCCTGCTTGCCGCGCAGCAGACGCTCGAGGGTTCGTTGTCGCGGGCGGAGAACCTGGCGTCCGTCGGCGAGCTGGCGGCGACGCTGGCGCACGAGGTGCGCAACCCGCTCGGCGTGATCGACGGTGCGGCGAAGCGCCTGCGCCGGCACTACACCGGGCCCGAGCCCGAGCTGTTCGGCTACATCGAGGAGGAGGTCGCGCGCCTTTCCCGCACCGTGCACCGCTACCTCGCGTTCGCGCGGCCCGCCCCGGCCGGCGCGGGCGGCGACGTGGCCGAGGCCTTCGCCGTCACGCTGGGCCTGCTCGAGCGCGAGGCCGAGCGGCACGCCGTGCGCATCGTGCGCGAGGGCGCGGCCGAGGCAATGACGGACGACGCCATGACGGCCGATGCGGGCGGCCCGCGCGTCGCGCTGGGCGGCGAGGAACTCAAGCAGGTGCTGTTCAACCTCGTGCGCAATGCCCTCGAGGCCCTGCCCGCCGGCGGGACGATTCGCGTAGGATGGACCGCGGAACCGCGCCGCGTCGCGTTGTGGGTGAGCGACGACGGCCCGGGCATGGACGAGGCGACCCTCGCCCGCGCGCGCCGGCCGTTCGTGACCACGCGGGCGCAGGGCACCGGGCTGGGGCTCGCCATCGTCGACCGCCTGGTGCGCGAGGCGGGGGGACGCCTGGAGCTGAAGAGCGCGCCGGGAGCGGGCACGACCGCCCGCATCGAGCTGCCGCGCGCGCGAGGAGAGGCATGATCCGGATCCTGGTGGTGGACGACGAGGCGCGGGGCGCCGACCTGTTGCGCCGCGAGCTGGCCGATCGCGGGCACGCGGTCGAGGCGCTGACCAGCTCGCAGGCCGCGCTGGCGCGCCTGGCCGAGGCGTCGTTCGACCTCGTGCTCACGGACCTGCGCATGCCGCCGCCCGACGGCCTGGTGCTGCTGGCCGAGATCAAGCGCCGCTGGCCGGCGACCGAAGTGATCCTGATGACCGCGCACGGCGACGAAACGACCGCCGTGCAGGCGATGCGTGCCGGCGCCGCCGACTACCTGAAGAAGGACCCACGCGTCGAGCCCGACGAGATCCAGGTGCGCATCGAGCGCCTGCTCGAGGCCCGCGGCGGCCGGGCCGAGCGCGAGCGCCTGACCCGCGAGGTCGAGGCGCTGCGCACGGGCACGCTGGCGGTCATCGGCAGGAGCGACACGCTGGCCCGCGCGGCCGCGCTCGCCCGCAAGGTCGCGGCGACCGACGCGACCGTGCTGCTGCGCGGCGAGAGCGGCACGGGCAAGGACCTGTTCGCGCGCGCGATCCACTTCGACTCGCCGCGCTCGGCCGGGCCGTGGGTCAAGGTCAACTGCGGCGCGATTCCCGAAAACCTGCTGGAGAGCGAGCTGTTCGGCCACGAGAAGGGCGCGTTCACCGGGGCGGTGACGCGCAAGCTGGGGCGCTTCGAGCAGGCCGACGGCGGGACGATCTTCCTCGACGAGATCGGCGAGCTGTCGCCGGCGCTGCAGGTGAAGCTCCTGCAGGTGCTCGAGGAGAAGGCGTTCGTGCGCGTCGGCGGGAACGAGACGCGCTCGGTGGACGTGCGGATCCTGGCGGCGACGAACCGCGACCTCGAGGGCGAGGTCGGCGAGGGCCGCTTCCGCGAGGACCTGTTCTATCGCCTGAACGTGTTCCCGATCGTGCTGCCGCCGCTGCGCGGGCGGCCGGGGGACCTCGAGCCGCTGGTGCACCACTTCCTGGCGAAGGCCGGCTCGCCGCCGGACAAGATCACGCCCGAGGGCTACCGCGCGCTCGCTACGTATCCGTTTCCGGGGAACGTGCGCGAGCTGGCGCACGTGATCGAGCGCGCGCTGATCATCGCCGGCGGCGATCCAATCACGCCCGACGAGCTTCTGTTTCAGCCCGCGCGTCGCGCCATCGCCGCGGGGTTCCTCGAGGGCGGCTTCGCGGTGCCCGAGATTCCCGATGGCGGGCTGTCGCTCGAGGCGCTGGAGCGGGCGCTGGTGTTGCAGGCCCTGGACAAGGCGAAGGGCAACAAGAGCGCGGCCGCGCGCCTGCTGGGACTGACGCGGCGCACCCTCTACTCGCGGATGGAGAAGCACGGGCTGGGCCTCGGCGCCGACGCGGGCGAGGCGAACGAGGCGGCGGACGCCGCGGAGGAACGGCCGTGAAGTGGACCGGCTGGCTGTTCGACAACCTGGGACTCAAGCTGTTCGCGCTGCTCCTGGCGATCCTCCTCTACCTGCACGTGCTGACCGATCGCACCGTCGAGGAGACGGTCGACTTCCCGCTCGTGATCGGCGGGCTCGTCGACTCGCTGTCGCTGGCGAGCGCGCCGCCCGAGAGCGTCTCGGTGCGCCTGCGCGCCACGGGAAAGCAGATCCTGCAGCTGCGCTACCTCAAGCCGCCGGTGACGATCGGCCTGGCCGACGTGGGCCCCGGCACGTTCCAGCGCACGCTCGGACCCGCCGACGTGCCGCTCGAGGGCACGACCGGCGTGACGGTGCTGTCGGTGCTGTCCCCGGAGGTGCTGTCGCTCGAGATCGAAGCCCGTGGCCATCGCCGCGTGCGCGTCGTCGCGTCGCTCAGCGGCGCTCCGCAGCGCGGCTACACGGCCGGCGATCCGCTGGTGCGCCCATCGCTGGTGCGCCTGACCGGCCCGGCCGGCTGGCTGGCTGAACAGGAGTCGCTGCTGACGCTGCCGATCGCGGTCTCGGGCCGGCGCGAGACGCTCGAGGTGATGCAGGCGATCGCGCTGCTGCCGCCCTTCGCGGCGGTCTCTCCCGGCTCGGTGCTCGTGGCGGTGCCGATCGAACCCGAGGAGTTCCGCACCCTCCAGGTGCCGATCGAGGTCCGCGGCGTGCGCGGCGAGCTGCGCGCCGAGCCCCAGCCGGCCGCGGGCACCGTCACCTGGCGCGGCCCGCGCTCGCGCGCGGCGCGGCTCGACGCCGACGCCTTCCGCGCCTCGGTCGACGCCGGCGGCCGCGGCCGCGGCGAGTGGAAGCTGCCGCTCGAGTGGAGCGGGCCGGGACTCCGCGACGGCGTCGCCGTGCCCGACAGCGTGCGCGTCACGCTGCACTGAGCGATCAACGCGCGGCGCAGCTTCGGGATCTCAGCGCAGCAACGGTCGCGTGAGCTCGGTGAGATACGTCTCCTGGTTCGGACCCGACTCCGGGCCCCGCACGTAGCGCTCCCACAGGTCCGGCGCCGCGCGGTGGCCCTCGGCCGCGATCCACGCGTCGAGCTCGACCCAGGCCATTCCCAGCCCCTCGTAGCCGCCGCGGTAGACGGCGCGGGCCACCGTTCCCGCGGGCAGTTCGCTCGCGATGATGCGGCCGACCGGCGTGATCGGCGACGCCACGGGCATGCCGACCTCGAAGTCGAATGTGTCCGGGTGCATGCGCAGGTGGTGCGAGAACGCGGATCCGGCGGTGGCGATCTTCTGTGCGCTCAGGGCGGCCATCACCTCGGCGATCGCCGGGCGCATGACGTTGCGGATCTCCGCGCGGGGAATCGTCAGGTGGATGACGGCGGTGGGCTGGGCGGTGGTTTCGGTGACATGCGGCGTTTCGAGCATGAGCGAACTCCTCCATGGGACCCGGGCGGGAAATCCGCTCCGGGCCGCCGACCCCGCCATCCTAAGGTCATGCTCCGAAGATTGCATCTCGGGGTCGCGCCCAGGCCCCGGGTTACCGATCACTCAGGGGGAAGCTGGGGGTCGACCCACCCGAAGTGGTCTTCCGGGCCATCCACAGCCCACCTGACCTACTCGCTACATCCGGCCAACCCATTGCCAATAGGTTGGTTGAGGCAACCAAACCCGAGCTGCAATCTTCGGAGCATGACCCGCGGGTTGACGCGCTGGGCGGCATTCTCTAGCGTCTGGGTTCGGTTGGCTCGGATCACGGCAGCACCGTTGGCAGGGAGGTGGGATGCGGAATCGACTTCGGAACCTGGTCCTGGCCCTCGCGATCGCCCTCGCCCTGGCGGGGGTCCTTCTCCCCGGCCGGGCCCTCGCCGCCGATGCCTCGCCCCCGGATGTCCGCTCCTCCCAACTGCGCGAACTCGCCGTCACCCTCCAGCACCTTGCGCCGGGTCTCGACCTCCGGCCGATCGAGCGCGCCCTCGAGGCCGCCCGAGCTGCCCGGGCGCACGGCGTCGAGGTGCACTCGGACCTGCTCACCGTGATCGACTACACCCGGCCTTCGTGGCAGCCCCGACTGTGGGTCTTCGACACGGTGGGCGCGCGGCTCCTGTTCAGTGATCGCGTGGCGCACGGCGCGAACACGGGCGAGGCCTGGGCGCGGCACTTCTCGAACGCCCTCGGCAGCAAGCAGACGAGCCTCGGGCTGTTCCTTACCGGCGATCCGTACGTGGGGGATAACGGCTATTCGCTGCGCCTGCATGGGCTCGACCGGGGCGTGAACGACCGGGCCTACGAGCGGGCGGTCGTCATGCACGGCGCGCCGTACGTCAGCGACCAGTTCGTGCGTGAGCACGGGCGGATCGGGCGCTCGTGGGGATGTCCGGCCGTGTCGCAGGAGATCGCGCGACCGCTGATCGAAACCATCCGCGGCGGCAGCCTCGTCTACGCGTATTACGAACCGGGCGCGGCATCGAACTGATGACCGGCCAGGCGCGCGGCACGTTCGAAGTGACGATGAAGCCGCTGGCACCGCCCGACGAGTCGCCCGGGGCGAAGCTCGGCCGCATGTCCCTCGAGAAGACGTTTGCCGGCGACCTCGTCGCGACGAGCGTCGGCACACTCCTCACCGCGATGACCGACACGAAGGGATCCGCCGGCTACGTCGCAATGGAGCGCGTGACCGGAACGCTCGCCGGCCGGGCGGGGAGTTTCGTGTTCCAGCACTCGTCGACGATGGACCGCGGCGCGCCGACGCAGTCGATCCGCGTTGTTCCCGACTCGGGGACGGGCGAGTTCGCGGGCCTGGCCGGCTCGTTCACCATCGACATCATCGAGCAGCAGCACCGCTACCTGTTCGAGTACTCCCTGCCGGACTGACTTCCCCGCTCGCCCGCGGCATCGTCGAGCGCGCGCATGAACTCGTCGACTTCGCTGGTCCTCATTCGATCGTGAACTCCGTCCCGATCCGCATCATGTCGAGCCGGCGGGCCAGCGCGAGCGACGCCTCGTTCGTCCCCTCGGCCGCGTAGCAGGGGACCACTCCTTGTTGCCAGGCGCGCTCCGCCCACGCCGCGACGACGCCAGCGCCGTAGCCGCGTCTGCGCTGCCCGGCGATCGTGTCGACACCGGCCTCGAGCGCGATCCGCGAGCGACGCGCCGCGCGGCAGATTGCGACCGCATGGCCGTCGATCACGTGCGCGGCGCACGGGGCGAGCGCGTCGAGATGGGCGTGGGTGTGCGGGAAATGGCGGGCGAGCGCGTCGCGGCTCGACGCGTCGATGAAGGTCACGCCGGCGGGCGGCGGAAGTCCGCGCGGAATGCGGAATACCGGGCCGGTAATCACCACGGGCGCGTCGCCCCAGTCCGCGGCGATCGCGGCCGCGGCATCGGCGACGCGATCGGGCGCCTCGAACAGCGCGCCGGCGAGCGCCTCGAGCGCCGCCGTCGCGTGCTCCATGCGATCGTCGGGCACGTCGTGGCGGAAGGCGTAGACGAGGCCGTCGGCGCCGAGGCAGGCGTACAGCCGGGGTGCCGTACGATCGGCGGGGTCCTCGGGCAGGTTCTCGCCGAGAAGACGGCCTGCGGGATCGAGGCGGAAGCGCAACTCGACGCGGCGGCGGATCAGGATCTGGTTGATGGCGGCGGGATCGAGGTTCATGGGGCGCAGACTACGGGATTCGAGCCCCATTGACACCCGGCCTGCCCGCCGGCTAATGTCCTCCCGACCGGTAGACGGCCGGCGCAACTCCGTAGTCTCCATCCCCTCCGATCCCTTCACCCCGGCACCCCGAACGGAGCAGGAAGAGCCCGCATTCCGGGCGTTTTCATGGATTACGGCTCGGCGTCCCACCCCGATCCACGGTCAACTGATCCACGGCTCGCCCCCCGGCGAGCGCCCCGGGAAGACGGCCCGGACCCTCCCCGATTCACCTGCGCTCGCCCCCGCGGGCCCCGGTGAACCGGCGGATCCCCAAAGGAGCAAGTCCGCAATGGACATCATGGAACTCAAGGGCAAGACCATCTCCGAGCTGTTGTCGGTGGCCCAGGAACTCGACCTCCAGGGCACCAGCGGCATGCGCAAGCAGGAGCTGATCTTCAAGATCCTCGAGGCCCAGACCGAGAAGAGCGGCCTGATCTTCGCCGAGGGCGTGCTCGAGATCCTGCCCGAGGGCTACGGATTCCTCCGTTCGCCCGACTACAACTACCTGCCGGGCCCAGACGACATCTACGTCTCGCCCAGCCAGATCAAGCGCTTCGACCTGCGCACCGGCGACACCATCTCCGGCCAGGTGCGTCCTCCGAAGGAAGGCGAGCGCTACTTCGCGCTGCTGCGCGTCGAGGCGATCAACTTCGAGAGCCCCGAGGCGGCGAAGGAGAAGATCCTCTTCGACAACCTCACGCCGCTCTATCCGCAGGAGAAGCTGAACCTCGAGACGAAGTCGCGGGCCATCGAGACGCGCATCATCGACCTCGTGGCTCCCATCGGAAAGGGCCAGCGCGGCCTGATCGTGGCGCCGCCGCGCACGGGCAAGACGATCATCCTGCAGCGGATCGCCAACGCGATCACCGAGAACCACCCCGAGGTCGTGCTCATCGTGCTGCTCATCGACGAGCGCCCCGAGGAAGTCACCGACATGAAGCGCACCGTGCGTGGCGAGGTCGTGTCGTCGACGTTCGACGAGCCGGCCGAGCGCCACGTCCAGGTCGCCGACATGGTGATCGAGAAGGCGAAGCGGCTGGTCGAGCACAAGCGCGACGTCGTCATCCTGCTCGACTCGATCACGCGCCTGGCGCGCGCCCACAACGCGGTCGTGCCCCACTCGGGCAAGATCCTGTCGGGCGGCGTCGACGCCAACGCGCTGCAGCGCCCGAAGCGGTTCTTCGGCGCGGCGCGCAACGTCGAGGAGGGCGGCTCGCTGACGATCGTGGCGACCGCGCTCATCGAGACCGGATCGCGCATGGACGAGGTGATCTTCGAGGAGTTCAAGGGCACCGGCAACATGGAGCTCGTCCTCGACCGCAAGCTGGCCGACAAGCGCAGCTTCCCGGCCATCGACCTGAATCGTTCCGGCACGCGCAAGGAGGAGCTGCTCCTCCCGGCCGACGTGCTGTCGCGCATGTGGATCCTGCGCAAGTTCATGAACGAGCTGAACCCGGTCGAGGCGATGGAGTTCCTGATCAACAAGATCAACGAGACGAAGACGAACAAGAAGTTCCTCGAGTCGATGAACCAGTAGGAGGACGACGATGAAGCCGATCCACCCGCAGTACGAGTCGTGCACCATCCTCTGCACGGGCTGCAACACGGCGTACGAGACGCGTTCGACGAACGTGAAGGGCTACCACGTCGAAATCTGCTCGGCGTGCCACCCGTTCTTCACCGGCAAGCAGCGCCTGCTGGACACCGCCGGCCGTGTCGAGCGCTTCAACCGCAAGTACCGCAAGGGCGGCGAAGCGGCCGCGACCCCGGCTCCGGCCGAGAACGCGTAGGAGCGTCCTTCCTCCGTGTCGCTGCATGATGCGCTCACCCGGGTCGAGGCTCGCTTCCAGGAACTGACGGACGCGCTGTCCGACCCGGCCGTGCTCGGCAACCCCGCCGAGCTCAAGCGCACGGCCAAGGAGCGCTCGTCGCTCGAGACGCTGATCACGGCCGCGCGCGAACTGCGCTCGGTCGAGAAGCAGATCGCCGACGACGAGGGCATCCTGCGCGCCGGTGACGCCGAGATGGCGGAGCTGGCCGAGGCCGAGCTGCCCGGACTGCGCGCGCGCAAGGACGAGCTCGATGCGCGCGTGCGCACGCTGCTCCTGCCGCGTGATCCCAACGACGACAAGAGCGTCATCGTCGAGATCCGCGCCGGCACCGGCGGCGAGGAGGCCGCGCTCTTCGCCGGCGAGATCTACCGCATGTACCAGCGCTACGCCGAGCGGATGGGCTGGAAGGTCGAGGTCCTGTCGGCCTCGCCGGCCGAGATGGGCGGCATGCGCGAGGTCGTCGTCGCCATCGAGGGCGACGGCGCCTACTCCAAGCTCAAGTGGGAATCCGGAGTGCACCGCGTGCAGCGCGTGCCCGAGACCGAGGCACAGGGCCGCATCCACACCTCGGCCGCGACCGTCGTCGTGCTGCCCGAGGCCGAGGACGTCGACGTCGAGATCAAGGACGACGAGATCGTCGTCGACGTCTACCGCTCGAGCGGCAAGGGCGGCCAGGGCGTCAACACGACCGACTCGGCGGTGCGCATCCATCACCTGCCGTCCGGGCTCATCGTCACCTGCCAGGACGAGCGCTCGCAGATCAAGAACAAGGCGAAGGCGATGAAGGTCCTCCGCGCCCGCCTGCTCGACATCAAGATCCAGAAGGAGTCCGCCGATCGCTCGCGGGCGCGCAAGGAGCAGGTCTCCTCGGGCGACCGCTCGGCCAAGATCCGCACCTACAACTTCCCGCAGGGGCGCGTCACCGATCACCGCATCGGGCTCACGCTCTACAAGATCGACGACGTGCTGCAGGGCAACATCGACGCCCTGATCGACGGCATGATCGCCGCCGATGCCGCCGAGCGGCTGCGCGAAGCGGGGGAGGGCACGGCGGCGTGACCGTCCGCCAGGCCCTCGACGGGGCCGCCCGAGAACTCGCGCGAGCGGGAGAGCACGACGGCCGGGGAGAGGCGGAAATCCTCCTCGGCCGCCTGCTTTCCGCCGGGCGAGCCGACCTGTACCTGCGCGGCGAGGAGGAGTTCGACACCGGCGCCGCGCGCACCCTCGCGCTGTGGATCCTGCGCCGCCAGGGCGGCGAGCCCCTCCAGTACATCACCGGCGAGGCGGCCTACCGCGACCTCGTGCTCGAGGTCGGCCCGGGCGTGTTTATCCCCCGGCCCGAGACTGAGTTGCTGGTGGATGTGGCACTGGCGTTCCTGCGCGAGCGCTTCGGATCCGGCGCGGCGGCGGGCGCGGCCCGGCCGCGCGTGCTCGAATGCTGCGCCGGGAGCGGGGCCATCGCCCTTTCCATCGCGGCCGAGCGGCCCGATGCCACGGTCTTCGCCACTGAGCTGTCGCCCCGCGCGATCGCGTTCGCGGCCCGCAACCGGGCGCGGCTCGCGCCTTCCGAGGCCGCGCGCGTCCACCTGGTGCAGGGCGACCTGGCGACCGCGCTCGGCGCCGAGTTCGACGTGCTGCTCGCCAATCCCCCTTACATCGCCGAGTCCGAGCGAGCCGACCTGCCGCCCGACGTGCTCCACCACGAGCCGCACCTGGCGCTGTTCGCCGCGCACGACGGGCTCGCCATCGTCGAGCGCCTGATCGACGAGGGCGCGGCGCGGGTCGCGCCCGGCGGACTGCTCGCGCTTGAACTCGGTGCGGGGCAGGGCGATACTGCGCGGACGCGTCTCGCTGCCGATCCACGCTGGGTCGGCGCCGAGGTGCGCAAGGACCTCGCGGGCCGCTCGCGCATGCTGATCGCCCGCCGATCTCAGGAAGGGACGCCATGAGCGACAGCGCCACCGCCACGGAGAAACAGAGCATGGACTGTCTCGTGATCCAGGGTGGCCGGCCGCTCTCGGGCTCGGTCGAGGTCTCCGGCGCGAAGAACGCCGCGCTGCCCCTGATGGCCGCCACGCTGCTGGCCCCCGGCGAACACGTGATCACACGCGTGCCGCGCCTGGCCGACACCGCGACCATGGTCCGCGTCCTCGAGGCGCTCGGCGCGAAGGTGCGCTGGGACGCCACCGGCATGCACGTCGACACGCGCTCGACGTCGTCGGTCGAGGCGCCCTACGAGCTGGTCAAAACCATGCGCGCCTCGGTCTACGTGCTGGGGCCGCTGCTGGCGCGCTTCGGCCGCGCCCGGGTCTCGCTGCCGGGCGGCTGCGCCTGGGGCCCGCGCCCGGTCGACCTGCACATCAAGGGCATGGAGGCGCTCGGCGCCACGATCGACATCGACGAGGGCTACATCGTCGCGGCGGCCCCGGCGGGCGGCGTGCGCGGCACGCGCTTCGACTTCCCGATCTCGAGCGTGGGCGCGACCGGCAACCTGCTCATGGCCGCCGTGCTCGCCCGCGGCACGACCGAGATCACGAACGCCGCGATCGAGCCCGAGATCACGCAGCTCGCCGAGATGCTGGTCGCCATGGGAGCGCAGATCGAGGGGATCGGCACGACGCACCTGACCGTCGAGGGCGTCGGCGACCTGTCGCCCACGACGATCGAGGTCATCCCGGATCGCATCGAGGCCGGCACGTACCTGGCCGCCGGCGCGATGACGCTCGGCGACGTGACGATCACGCGCTGCCGCCCGGCGCACCTGGCGGCGACGCTGCACGCGCTCGAGAACACGGGCAGCCGGGTCACGATCGAGGGCAGCACGGTCTCGCTACAGTCGCAGGGCCGCCCGCGCGGCGCGGACCTCACGACCGCCGTCTTCCCCGGCTTCCCCACCGACATGCAGGCCCAGATGATGGCCGTGGCGACGATCGCCGAAGGCACGAGCACGATCACCGACACGATCTACCACGACCGCTTCGCGCACGCGCCCGAGCTGGCGCGCATGGGCGCCGACATCCGCGTCACCGACAACGTCGCCGTCGTCACCGGCCGCGATCGCCTCAAGGGCGCGCCCGTGATGGCCACCGACCTGCGCGCCTCGGCTGCTCTGGTGCTCGCCGGCCTCGCCGCCGAGGGTGAGACGCGCGTCTCGCGCATCTACCACCTCGATCGCGGCTACGAAGCGCTGGCGGACAAGCTGGCGACGCTGGGGGCGCAGGTGGAGCGACGGCGGGAGAGCGAGTAGGTCTCCAGGAGCCTTCATGCGACTGATGATCCGGTGGCCCGAAACGGGAAAGCTGCTGCCGACCGGCGTGGCGATGGACCCCGGGTCGTTCGAGCGCAGCAACTTCGTAAGCAACGCCGCGAGCTGTCCGCACTGTGGTGGCACGCATCGGTGGAGCAAGGCCGACGCGATCCTCATGGATGAACCCAGCCTGAACTAGACGTCGAGGCGAGAGTGTCCGGAAGCCATGTCTGATTCCGCCCGCACCCTCGCCGTCATCGGCACCGCAGGTCACATCGATCATGGCAAGACCGCGCTCGTCCGCCGCCTGACGGGCGTCGACACCGATCGCCTGAAGGAAGAGAAGGAGCGCGGGATCTCCATCGATCTCGGCTTCGCCCCGCTCACCACGCCGGCCGGGCACCACGTCGGCATCGTCGACGTGCCCGGCCACGAGCGCTTCGTGCGCAACATGCTCGCGGGTGTCGGCGGCATCGACCTCGTGCTGCTGGTCGTCGCCGCCGACGAAGGCGTCATGCCGCAGACGCGCGAGCACTTCGCGATCGTCAAGCTGCTGGGCATTCCGCGCGGCATCGTCGTCCTCACCAAGGCCGATCGCGTCGACGACGACGCGTGGTGGGGCGAGGTCGAGTCCGACGTCGCGGCGCTCGTCGCCGGCTCGTTCCTCGAGACTGTACCGATGGTGCGCTTTTCGGCAATCACGGGCGCGGGCACTGCGGAACTGCTGGCCGCGATCGACGCTGTGCTCGAGGGCGGAACCGCGCGCCCCGACGACGAACCCGCGCGCCTCCCCATCGATCGCGTGTTCTCGGTCGAGGGCTTCGGCACGGTCGTCACCGGCACGCTGTGGCGCGGCCGCATCGCCGTCGGCGACACGGTGGCGATCGAGCCCGCCGGCCGCACCGCGCGCGTGCGCAGCGTCGAGACGCACGGCGCGCAGGTCGAGGCCGCGTTCGCCGGGCAGCGCACGGCGATCGCGCTCCACGGCCTGGCGAAGGAGGACCTGGCGCGCGGCGACTGGGTGATCGCGCCGGGCTCGCTCGCCGCGTCGACGCTCGTCACCGCCCGCATCGACCTGCTGCCCGACGCGCCGAAACCGCTGGCGACGCGACAGCGCGTGCGCCTTCACCTGGGCTCGGGCGAGGCGCTCGCGCGCGTGGTGTTGCTCGAAAGCGACGAACTCGAACCCGGCGGAAGCGCGCTTGCTCAATTTCTGCTCGAAACGCCGGTCGTGCCCGCACGCGGTGATCGCTTCGTGTTCCGCGCCTACTCGCCGATGCGCACGCTGGGCGGCGGCACCGTGCTCGAGCCGGCCGCAGCGAAGCGCAAGCGCGGCGACGTGCGCGGCCTGGCCGTCACCGAGCGCGGCGATGCGACGGCGCGGGTGGCGCAGGCGCTGCGCACGGCGGGGCTCGCGCCACAGCGCGAGGATGACCTGGCGCGCGCGCTCGAGCTGTCGCCCGCCGTCGTCACGGCCGAAGTGGAGCGCCTGGTCGCCGACGGCGACATCGCGCGCCTGCCCGACGGACGCGCGATCGCCGTCGCCGAAGGCCTGCACGCGGCGACGGCACGGGTGCGCGAGGAACTGGCCGCCTACGCAAAGGCGCACCCGCTGCGCTTCGGACCCGGTCGCGGTGAACTGAAGTCACGCCTGTCGCGCGCGCTCGACGGCGTGGTCTTCGACGCGGTGCTCGTGGCGGGGCTGGCCGACGGCACGCTCGTCTCGCGCGGCGATCGCGTGAGCGAGGCGCCCGGGCGCGAACTGACCGGCAAGTACGCCGAGGCTGCCGAGCGACTGCTCGAGGCGCTCGATCGCGGCGGCTTCGCGCCGCCCGAGCTGGCGACGCTCCTACCGCCGCCGGGCCTCAATGCGGCCGAGGCGACGGAGCTGGTGGGCCGGCTGCTGGCCGACGGACGCGCGATTCGCATCGATGCGACATTCGTCTGGTCACGCGCGGCGTGGGACCGCGCAGTCGCGTGGGTGCGCGGTCACTTCGCGAGCGCGCCCGCGCTCACGGTGGCCGACCTCAAGAACGGGCTCGAGATCTCGCGCAAGTGGGCGGTGCCGCTGCTCGAGGCGCTCGATCGCGAGGAGATCACGCGGCGTGAAGGGGACGTGCGCGTGCCGGGGGCGCGGGGGGCCTCTACGGCCGGATGAATCGCCCAAATCGCCCAATTCACCTCTCCCAGGCGAGGTGAATTGGGCGATTTGTGGGCAGGACGCTTCGCGGAGACCCCGTCAGGCCTCGTCGTTGAGCAGCGCGAACACGGTCTTCGAGCGCATCACCTCCGCGAGCCCGGCGGGGGCCTTGCGCGGTGAAGGCAGGCGGGTCGTTCGGGTCAGGCCGCGCCGCGTCGAGGAGAGTCTGGGACTTCGCGTCCCGCAAGCAGACCCGCGACGCTCAGGTCCTCGTCGACGTCCGGCCAGTGGATGCCCTCGCCCTGACCGAGCAAGATCCAGTGATTGCGAGCCTCAGGTGTCGCGTTCAGCAGGCGCGGGAACCACACCAACGGCACGCTCAGGGACCGGCCGTCCGCGAGGTCAACCGTCAACTGGTCGTCGCTGATCGCGACGGCGAGTGCGCGTGGGCTATTCGTCGGAATTGAAGTACTCATGCCAGGCAGCCTCCAGACGCGGTGCCTCGTTCTGCACGATGCGTTGAATCCTACGCAGCTCACCGGCTCCGAATCCGGTCGACGACGCCAACCCGACGGGGCTCAACCAGAACTTCGCCAGCGAACCGTCACGCTCGACGTGAATATGGGGCGGCTCCAATCCTTCATTGCTGAAGAAGAAGAGGCGATAGGGGCCGATCCGCAGCACCGTCGGTGACATGCGGACGAGAATACCACGATCTGCCCGCTCTCTGCAGGGCAGGTGATCCGTCCTAGCCCGAGTCCCCGTCGTTGAGCCGCGCCGAGTCCGGTGGCTCGGTCGGGCGCGCGAACACAGTCTTCGAGCGCATCACCTCCGCGAGGCCGGCGGGGGCCTTGCGCGGTTTGCGCACGTACTTCTTCTCGGTCACCGTCACCGGCACGGTCCCGGCGTTGCGGGCCTGCGAGTAGAACGCGGCCCAGCCCGCGACCTCGGCGAGCGTCGTCTTGCTCGGCTCATTGGGGCCCTTGCCGCGGCGCAGCACGACATGCGAGCCGGCTGCGCCGTGCACGTGCATCCAGATGTCCTCGGGACGGGCCAGACGATGGGTCAGGTGATCGTTTCCCTGATTGTTCTTGCCGATCCACACTTCCCAGCCTTCGCTCGTCCTGTAGCGCCGTGGCTCGAGCGCGCTCGGCACCGCCGGGCGCCCCTTGCCCGCGGGCTTCCGCGCGGGGGCGGCGCCACCGCCACCGGGGCGGAGCTCGCGCCGCGGCGGGGCCGCAGGGCCGGCTTCGCCGCGCTCGATCGCCGCCACCGCTGCCTTCGCCGCGGCCAGTTCCGCGCGCGCGGCCTCGATCAGTTCGGGCGCCCGCTCGGCGGCGCGCTCGAGCTTGCCTGCGCGGGTGAACAGGCGATCGGCGTTCTCGTGCGGACGCAGCTTCGGATCGAGCGCGATGTCGAACGTGTGCGACGGATCGGCCGGATCAGGCAGCGTGACGCTCGCCGCGCCGCGGGTCACGCGCGGCAGGAACGCGACCAGCGCTCGCGCGCGGGCGCGCACGTCGGCGGCCTCGGTGGCGCCGGCGATGTCGTCCATCAGCGCGGCCACCGTGCGCTCCAGCTTCTTGACCCGTCCCTTCGCCAGCGCCAGCGCATCGGCATCGACCGGCTCGGGCAGCCCGCGGCCGACGGAGCGCGCCGCCTCGTTCCACGACGCGTGCGGCTCGGTGCACGGCGCGACAGCGATCAGGTGCGCGCCCGGCGATGGTGTGCTCCACGCGAGGCCGGCGATCGAAGTCGCCTCGGGCGCGTACGAGCGTCTCGCCCAGGCCCGGATCGCCGCGGCCATCGTGTCGTCGGGGACGCGCGCCTCGTCGAACAGCGCCGGGGGCAGCCCGGGAGCGAGCACCTCGAGAGCGCCCTTCGGCAGCCCGGCGCAACGCTTCGCCAGCGCGACCAGGCGCTCGTCGGCCGGAAGTCCATACAGGATCGACTCGAGCGTCGCGTGGTCGAGCGACGTCGGATCGACGATCGACGTCGGCGGCGGCGGGGGATACGGCGCGTCGGGCGCGATCGCGCCGCGCTTCGTCGAGGCGGCGCGCACGCGCGCGCACCACACGATGCGCCGCCCCGTCTCCTCGACGATCAGGTTGCCCGGCGCCCACAGTTCGACGTGCAGGCGGAACGGCCGGCGGCCCGGCGCCTCGGCGTCGAGCGTGAAGCCACGATCGAGCGGCAGCGCCGCCGCGCCGGTGATCTGCGTCTCCTCGGGCGGGCGGTAGGCGAAGTCGCGCCCGCCGTCGCGCCCGGCATCGTCGAGCCACGCCCATAGCGGCGGCGCGAGGCGCGCCACGAGCGCGAGCCGACGGCCCGGCCGAGCGCCGTCGGGTGCGCGATCGAACACGGCCGCGAAGCCGGCGCGGGTGGGGCGGAGGCCGGCCCACATCGCGCCGGTCAGCTCGTCTTGCCAGCCGGGCACCAGTCGGGAGAGGACGATGGGATCCATGCGGGGTATTCTGGCGGACGGACGCTCGCGGGGGAAGCCCCGTGCCCGGGCAACGTGGAGGGAATGGACGATGTCTTGGTGCCAGAAGTGCGGCGAGGAGTTCCCGTACCGCTCGGGCGACGTGGTGGGCCGCACGAAGACGTGCGCGCGCTGCAACGTCGACCTGCATGCCTGCGTGCAGTGCGATCACCACGACCCGCGCTCGAACAACGAGTGTCGCGAGCCGAACTCCGATCGCGTCGAAAACCGCACGGCGTCGAACTTCTGCGACTTCTATCGCCCGAAGGCGAAGCCGCCGGCCACGCGCGGCGCCGGGCAGGGGAAGGAAGCCGACGCGCGGTCGAAGCTCGAGGGCCTGTTCCGGAAGAAGGAGTCCTAGGTCCGCACCGGGATGCGCAGCTTGGTCATCGCCCGGGTGAGCGCTTCGACGAGGCGATCGACGTCGGCCTCGGTCGTGGGCCGGCCGAGCGAGAAGCGCAGGCACGCCCCCTCGCCGGTGCCCATGGCGCACAGGACGTGCGACGGACCGCCGTCCTTCGAGTGGCAGGCCGATCCCGCCGACACCGAGATCCCCTCGGCCGACAGCGCGCCGTGCAGCGTCTCGGTCGGCGCGCCGCGGAAGCACACGTTGACGATGTACGGCGCGCGCTTCGCGTACGGAGGGGTGTCGTCGGCGACGCCGTTCAGGTGGGCGTCGGGGAAGCGCGCGGCCACCGCGGCGAGGAAGCGCGACGACAGCGCCGCGTAGTGCGCCATGTCCGCCTCGCGGGTCGCCTCGAGCAGGCGCGCCGCCTCGGCCAGGCCGACGATGCCCGGCACGTTGTGCGTGCCCGAGCGCAGCCCGCCTTCCTGTCCGCCGCCGGTGATGATGGGCAGGAGCTTCGTGCCCGGACGCACGAACAGCGCGCCCACGCCCTTCGGCCCGTAGATCTTGTGCGCCGCGACCGCGATCAGGTCGACGTCGGGCCACGCGTCGAACGAGACGCGATAGCGCCCGAACGACTGCACGGCATCGACGTGGACCAGGGCGCTGGGATTCCTGGCCTTGACCAGGCGGGAGAGCTCGAGGATCGGCTGCACGGCGCCGGTTTCGTTGTTCACGTGCATGACCGAGACGATCACGGTGCCGGCGTCGACGACCGCCGCCACGGCCGCCGGATCGACGCAGCCATCGGGACCGACGGTGACGATCCGCGCCTCGCAGCCCTCGGCTTCCATGCCGCGGGCGGTCTCGAGCACGGCGTGATGCTCGACGGCCGACAGGACGATCGAGCGCGTCGCGACACCCGCCGGCAACGGCCGGGCCGCCAGCGCCGCGCGCAGGGCGCCGCGCAGGGCGAGCACGTCGGCCTCGGTGCCGCCGGCGGTGAAGATGACGCCGGTCGGAGGGACGCCGACGATCGAGCCCAGCGTGCGCCGCGCCAGTCCCACGCCCTGGTTCGCCTCGAGCCCGGCGGCGTGGACCGATGACGGGTTGGCGAACTTCTCGGTGAAATAGGGGAGAATCGCCGCCAGGACCTCGGGTCGAACGGGGGTGGTGGCGGCGTAGTCGAGATAGAGGGGGGTGGGCGTCATGCGCGGAGAATAGCCCCGCGCGGGCCCGGCGGACAAGCCGGGCTCACGCGAAGCCCTTCGCCGCGGCATAGACGGCCTCGTGCCTCGCGTGCTCCGACCAGAACGCGCGCCGCGGACGTCCGGCCAGATCGTCACCGAGGATGTCGAGGTGCGCATGCCATCCCGCCGCCGCGCTCACGCGCTCGTCGTCGCCCAGGCCGTGGTGGGTGACCGTGAGGCGCGCGCCATCGCCCGCGGCCACGAGGTCGAACATCACCTCGGATTCGCCGAAATCCTCCTCGATCCATGCATAGCCGAAGCGGAGCGGCGGATCCCACGCCGTCACGCGGCCCTCGAAGTGGAGCCCCTCGGCCATCGCCGCGTACTCCTCGGGCGTCGCCTCGGCCCGGTCGGTGATCCGCCGGTGATCGAAGTCGAGGTCGAAGCGTCCACCCACGCGCGGCTCGATCGCGCCGCCACAGAACCAGCGGGCGCGCCTGTCGGGGTCGGCCAGGTACGTCCAGACGCGCTTGATCGGCCCCGGGAGCGTCCGCTCGAAGCGGATCGTATCCGGTCCGACGATTACTCCCTTGTCACTCATCGGAATCCTCCCGGGGGTTCGGCCTGCTCGGCCTCGACCAGGGCCTCCAGTTCGTCGAGCCGCGACGACCACAGGTTACGCTGTCGCTCGATCCAGGTCGCCGCCGCAGCGAGCGGGGCGCGGTCGAGCGCGAGCCAGTGCTCCCGGCCGGCGCGCCGGCGGCGGACGAGCCCGGCCTGCTCGAGCACCCGGATGTGCTTCGACACCGCGTTCAGGGACATGGCGAACGGCGCGGCCAGGTCGGTCACCCGGACCTCGGCATCGCCCAGCCGTTCGAGGATGGCTCGGCGGGTCGGGTTGGCGAGGGCGTCGAGGGTGGTGTCGAGGTCGGGGGAAGGCGGCATGGAGCCATCATTCAACCAAACGGATGAATACGGCAACTGCAATCTCCACAGGAGCTTCCAAGACAAGGAATTAGCGTGCGCGCAGGGGCCCCGGGTTCGTTGACAGGGCGCCGCTAAGTGACGTACTTTCCGGCCTCTCGGGAGGGATCTCATGATTCGCAGCATGACCGGCTATGGCGCCGCGGAACGGGCCACCGAGGCGGGACGCCTCAGCGCCGAAATCCGCAGCGTGAACCACCGCTATTGTGAGATTTCACTTCGACTTCCGCGCTCCATCGCGGGTCTCGAGGGCGCCGTCCGAGCGTACCTGATCGAGAAGCTCGCCCGGGGCAAGATCAACCTCACCGTGACCTGGGAGGGGTACGAGGAGGACGGCGGACGGCTGAAGGTCAATCACGCCGTCGCCCAGCAGGTCGTCGCCGCCCTCTCCGAGCTCAAGGCGAAGTACAGTCTGGGCGGCGAAGTCGACGCCCGGTCCGTCGCGACCATGCCCGACGTGCTGACCTGGGAGCGCCCGGCGGGAGACGACGAGAAGCGCTGGACCGAGCTCAAGGTCGTGCTCGAGGCGGTCGTCGAGAACATGGCGAAGATGAAGGAGCGCGAGGGCAACGCGCTCGAGCACGAATTCGAGACCCGGTTGCAGGGGATCGAACGCCGGCTCGCCCGCGCCGAGGAGCGCGCGCCGCTGCGGCCGAAAGAGGCGCAGGAGCGCATGCTCGCCCGGCTCAAGCCGCTGCTGGCCGACGTGCCGGTCGATCCGGTGCGCGTCGCCCAGGAGGTGGCGTTCCTCGCCGAGCGCCTCGATTGCACCGAGGAGTGCGTGCGCCTGCGGGCGCACCTGAGCCAGTTCCGGCGGCTGTTCACCGACGCCGAGCCCGCGGGGCGGAAGCTCAACTTCCTCCTGCAGGAGATGAACCGCGAGGTGAACACGATCGGCTCGAAGGGCAACGACGCGATCATCGCCGAGGTGGTGATCGAGCTGAAGGACGAGGTCGAGAAGCTCCGCGAGCAGGTGCAGAATGTCGAGTGATCGCGCCGAGGCGCCGTCGCGCTTCACGCGTCGTGGGTTCCTCGTCGTCGTCTCGGGACCGTCGGGCGTGGGCAAGACGTCGTTCTGCACGCACCTGCTCGAGACGCGTCGCGACGCGATCCGCTCGGTGTCGGCGACGACGCGCGCGCCGCGGCCGGGCGAGGTCGACGGGCGCGACTATTTCTACTTCGACCCCGCCGGCTTCGCGGCGAAGGTGGCCGCCGGCGAGTTCCTCGAGTTCGCCGACGTGCACGGACATCGCTACGGCACGCCGCGGCGGTTCGTCGACGAACAGGTCGCGGCCGGCCGGATCGTGCTACTCAACATCGACGTGCAGGGCGGGCTGCAGGTGAAGGAGCGCTACGACGATGCGGTCGCCATCTTCGTCTGGCCGCCGTCGCTCGATGCGCTCAAGGCCCGTCTCGAAGCGCGCGCGCAGGACGACCCGGCCGAGGTCGCGCGTCGCCTGGCCGACGCGCCCGGCGAGCTCGCGCAGCACGGACGTTACGATTACCTGGTGGTGAACGAGGATCTGCCGGCGGCGCTCACGCGCGTGTCGGCGATCGTCGAGGCGGAACGGGCGCGCGTCTCGCGCCTGGTGCCCGCCGAAACCCTGACACACACGGAGGATCGATGAACACTCGGGTCTCGCTGGTGATGAACATGCCCATGGGCGCGAACAAGTACGAGGTGGCGATCGTGGCCGCGCGCGAGGCGCGTCGCCTCAACAACTACCTGCGCCTGCATGGCGAGACCGAGACCTCGAGCGCCAAGGTGACGACGATCGCGCTCGCCTCCACGCTGCACGGCGAAGTGCCGTTCCAGTACGTGACCGGCCGTGCCCTGCCCGCCGAGTCGCAGCCGACGCCGCCGATGCCGTCGTCGGTCGACGCGGAGTAACCCGTGCTCGCCGGCAAGACGATCGTCCTCGGCGTGACCGGGGGCATCGCGGCCTACAAGGCCGCCGAGATCGTCCGCTGGCTGCGGAAGGAAGACGCTGCCGTCGTCGTGGTCATGACCGAGGCGGCGAAGAAGTTCATCACCCCGCTCACGCTCGCCACGCTGTCGGGCAATCCCGTGCTCGACGACCTGTGGGGCCCGGAGCAATCGCTCACGTTCGGTCGCGCCCGTCCGGCCGATCGCGTGAGCCCGATCGAGCACATCGAGGTGGCCGACGCGGCCGACCTGGTGCTCGTGGCGCCGGCGACCGCCGGCCTGCTCGCCCGCGCCGCCCACGGCCATGGTGACGACCTCCTGTCGACGATCCTCCTCGCCACGCGCGCGCCGGTCGTGTTCGCGCCGGCGATGAACGTGCAGATGTGGGCGAACCCGATCGTGCAGGAGAACGTCGCGCGTTTGCGCGCGCACGGGCGCAGCTTCGTCGAGCCCGAGTCGGGCGAACTCGCCTGCGGCTGGGAAGGTCGCGGTCGGCTCGCCTCGCTCGAGGCGATCGCGGCCGAGGTGAAGGCCGCGTTGGGCGCGAAGCCCGCCGCGGTGTCCGCGCCCGCCGGGCGCGTGCTCGCGGGTCCCCTGGCGGGGCGCCATGTCGTCGTCACCGCCGGGCCCACCGTCGAGCCGCTCGATCCGGTGCGCGCGCTGACCAATCATTCGAGCGGCAAGATGGGCTTCGCCCTGGCCGTCGCCGCGCGCGACGCCGGCGCGCGTGTGACGCTGGTGCATGGGCCGGTCGCGCTCACGCCCCCGCCGGGCGTCGAGGCCATCGCCGTGACCACCGCGCGCTCGATGGGCGCCGCGCTCAAGAAGGCCGCGCGCGACGCGGACGCGGTGCTCATGGCCGCCGCCGTTGCCGACTGGCGTCCCGCGAGCGTCGCCGCGCACAAGCTGAAGAAGGGCGACGCGCGCGCGCTGACGCTCACGCTGGTGCCGAACCCTGACCTGCTGGCCACGCTGCCGCGGCGACCGGGGATGAAGGTGGTCGGCTTCGCCGTCGAGACCGAGCGCGAACTCGAGGGCGCGCGGCGGAAGCTCGCCGCCAAGAACTGCGACCTGCTCGTGCTCAACAACCCGACGAAGCCCGGCTCCGAGTTCGGCGGCGACACGAACGAGATCACGATCCTCGACCGCAAGGGCGAAGCCGAGCGCCTTCCGTTGCTCGGCAAGGACCAGGCTGCCGCGCGCATCGTCGCGCGGCTGGCCGCGTTGTTCGGCGGCGCGAAGGCCGCCGGGAAGGGCGTGAAGCGTGGCCGAGCATGACGAGGTGCGCCGCCTGGCCCGCGAGGCACGGCTCGAGCTTTCCCGCGAGGCCGAACGGGGCCGCGGCGACCTGTGGGCGATCGCGGCGGGGGAGAAGGTGAGCCCGCGCCCAAGACGCGCGGCCGACCCGGCCGCGCCGGCCGTTTCGGCGGCGAGCGCGACCGCTGCAATCGGAGTCGATACGTCCGATCTGCCGCCGCCGGTCGTGTCCCCGCCCGGCGATACTCTCGAGCAGATCGCCGCCGAGGTCCGGGGCTGCACGAAGTGCGGCCTGCACGAGACGCGCACGCAGGCCGTGCCCGGCGTCGGTCGCGGCACGACCGGGATCGTCTTCGTCGGCGAGGCCCCGGGCGCGGAGGAGGACCGTCGTGGCGAGCCGTTCGTCGGCCGCTCCGGCGACCTGCTCACCAAGATCATCGCGGCGATGGACGAGAAGCAGCTCATCCCCGGCGTCAGCGTGTCGCGCGAGGCGGCGTTCATCGGCAACGTGCTCAAGTGCCGGCCGCCCGAGAATCGCAACCCGATGCCGCAGGAGATCGAGACCTGCAGCCCGTACCTGCGCCGCCAGCTCGCGGTCCTCAAGCCGAGGGTGATCGTCTGCCTCGGCAAGTTCGCCGCCGAGCTGCTGGTCGGCGCGAAGGGCACCATCGGCGGGATGCGTGGCACCGTGTACCGCTACGGAGATTCGAAATTGATCGTCACCTACCACCCGGCCGCCTGCCTGCGGAACCCCGCGTACAAGCGCCCGGTCTGGGAGGACATGCAACTCCTCGCCCGCGAGTACGTCTCGCCGTAGGAAGAATCCGTCATGAACGACCTCGAGCTGTCCCTTCCCACCGAGGGCTCGGTCCCGCCGCAGGCGATCGAGGCCGAGCGCGCGGTGCTGTGCGCCATGCTCCTCGACCTCGAAGCCGTGGAGAAGGCGCTGGAGCGCCTCGGTGAAGAACCGCACGCGTTCCATCGCGAAGCCCACCGCCGCATCTACGCCGCCATCGTCGGCATCACCGACCGCAACGAACGCCCCGACCTGGTCACGCTGACCGACGAGCTGTCGCGTCGCGGCGAGCTCGAGACCGCGGGCGGCGTCGCCTACCTGTCGTCGCTGTTCGAGTACTCGGCGACGTCGGCCAATGTCGACCAGCACATCGCGCTGGTGAAGGAGAAGGGCCTGCTGCGCCGCCTCATCACCGCGACGCGCCAGATCGCCGCCGACGCCTACTCCGGCCGCGACCGCGCCGAGGAGATCCTCGACCGGGCCGAGGCCCGCATCTTCGAGATCGGGCAGGAGCGTTCGACGCAGGGCTTCGTCGCCGTCAAGGACATGGTCAACGACAGCGTCCACCGCATCGAGGAACTGGCCAAGCGGCAGGAGCACATCACCGGCTGCCCGACCGGCTTCACCGACCTCGACGACAAGACCGCCGGCCTGCAGCCGTCCGACCTCATCGTCATCGCCGGACGCCCGGGCATGGGCAAGACGTCCTTCGCGCTCAACGTGGCCGAGAACGCCGCGCTGCTGGGCAAGAAGGTCGGCGTGTTCAGCCTCGAAATGTCGCGCGACCAGCTGGTGCAGCGCCTGCTCTGCTCGCTGGCGCGCGTCGACCTGTCGCGCCTGCGCCGCGGCTACCTGTCCGACCGCGACTGGCGCGGCCTGTCGATGGCCGCCGGCCGCCTGTACGACGCGCCGATCTTCATCGACGAGACCGCCGGTGTCTCGGTGCTCGACATCCGCACGCGCGCCCGCCGCCTCAAGGCCGAGCACGGGCTCGACCTGCTGGTGATCGACTACCTGCAGCTGATGCACGGCGACTCGAAGGCCGAGAACCGCGTGCAGGCCGTCTCGCAGATGACGCGCTCGCTGAAGGGTCTGGCCAAAGAACTCAACCTGCCGGTCGTCGTGCTGTCGCAGCTGTCGCGCGCGCCCGAGAGCACGGAGCGGCGGAGCAAGATCCCGCAGCTGTCGGACCTGCGCGAGTCGGGCGCCATCGAGCAGGACGCCGACATCGTGCTCTTCATCTTCCGCGAGGAGCTCTACAAGCCGGAGGACGAGGAGCTGAAGAACAAGGCGCAGGTCGTGATCGCCAAGCACCGCAACGGCCCGACCGGCATCGTCAACCTGACCTTCCTGAAGGAATCGACGCGCTTCGAGAACTACTCGCCGATCCAGGAAGGGGACATCCGCTGATCGACCACGACCGGCCCTGGCCGCGCGATCCCGCGCTCACGGGTTCGGCGCTTGTCGGCCGGAAGGTGCTGCGTTTTCTCGAGGACACGGGGCGCGTGAGCATGCTGCTCGGCCAGATGCTGGCCGGGCTGCCAACGTGCGGTCGCTACGCGGGCGAGATCGTCAAGCAGATGTCGGCGGTCGGCGTCGGGTCGCTGCCGCTGGTCATCCTGGTCGCGATCTTCACCGGCGCCGTTACCGCGGTGCAGTCGGCCTACCAGCTCGAGGGCATGGTCCCGCTGCGCTACATCGGCGCGGTGGTGCAGAAGTCGGTGCTCATCGAGCTCGGTCCCGTCCTCACCGCGCTCGTCTGCGGCGGTCGGGTCGGCGCGTCGATCGCCGCCGAGCTGGGCACCATGCGCGTCACCGAGCAGATCGACGCGCTCGAGACGATGGCGATTCCGCCGGTCCGCTATCTCATCCTGCCGCGCGTCCTGGCGACGACGATCATGCTGCCCGTGATCACCGTGTTCGCGGATTTCGTGGCCGTCGCCGGCGGGTTCGTCGTCACGTCGATGGTGTTCGACCAGTCGTGGCACACGTACTTCGAGGCGGTGCGCAACACGTTCGAAGCGAAGGACCTGTTCTCGGGCCTGACCAAGGCCGCCGTGTTCGGCGCCGTGATCGGGCTCATGGGCTCGTTCTACGGGTTCCGCACCGAGGGCGGCGCCGAGGGCGTCGGCAAGGCGACGACGCAGGCGGTCGTGTCCTCGTGCGTGCTCGTGCTGGTGCTCGACTACGTCCTGGCGAACCTGCTGTTCCGGGTGGCGTTCTGAGCGCGGTCGCGCCCGCGGGGCGCGAGGTCCTGGTGCGCGCCCGCGGGCTGGTCAAGCGCTTCGGGACGCGCGCCGTGCTCGACGGCGTTGACCTCGACGTCCATGCCGGCGAGACCGTGGTGCTGCTCGGCCGCTCGGGCTCGGGCAAGAGCGTCTTCCTCAAGCACGCGATCGGGCTCCTGCGCGCCGACGCGGGCACGCTCGAGGTCATGGGCGCCGACGTCACGCGGGCCGATTCCACGGCATGGGACCGCGTGCGTCACGACGTGGCCATGGTATTCCAGGGCGGGGCGCTGTTCGACTCGATGACGGTGGGGGAGAACATCGCGTTGGGCCTGCGCCACCAGCGCCGCGTCGCCCCACAGGAGATCGACGCCGAGGTCGAGCGTTGCCTGGCGGTGGTCGGCCTCGCCGACACGGCCCCGCTCCGTCCGTCGTCGCTGTCGGGTGGGATGCGCAAGCGGGTGGGCATCGCGCGCGCGATCGCGCTCCGACCCCGGCTTCTCCTGTACGATGAGCCGACGAGCGGGCTCGATCCGGTCACCTCGGACGTGATCAACCGCCTGATCCGCCGCCTGCAGCGCGAACTCGGCGCGTCGGCCATCGTGGTGACCCACGACATGGCGAGCGCGCGGTTCGTCGGCGACCGGATCACGATGCTGCACGAGGGCAAGTTGGTGTTCGACGGCACGGTCGACGAGGTCGATCGCGCCACGGATCCGGTGGTGCGCCGCTTCGTCGAAGGACGCAGCGACGAGCCCGTCGGCGAGGCAGCCCCCGCGGGAGGTTCGTGATGGCGTCGCGCAATACCGAGATCATGGTCGGCGTCACCGTGCTCGCCGCGCTGGCGGGCGTGATCTGGAGCGTGACCGCGCTCCGCCAGGTTCGGCTCGCCGAGGGCACGCAGCGCTGGCTCGTGCGCTTCCCCGACGTCGGCGGACTGGCCGAGGACGATCCGGTCACCGTGCAGGGCGTGAAGAAGGGCGCGGTGAAGGAGATCCGCCTGCTGCGCAACGGGGTGCTCGTCGATTTCCTGCTCGAGAAGGACCTGACGCTCACCTCGGGGAGCCGTGTGTTCGTGCGCAACGTCGGCCTGATGGGGGAGAAGTTCCTCGCCATCGACGGCGTCGGCATCGGCGCCCCGCTGGTCGCCTGGCGCGACACGATCGAGGGCGTGTACGAAAGCGGCATCCCGGAAGTGATCAGCCAGATGGGCGACGCGCTGGCCTCGCTCGAGAACCTGAGCGCCTCGGTCGACCGTGTCATCGCCCTCGCCGAGGAGAAGAACACGCTGCGCACCACGCTCTCCAATGTCGAGACGGCGAGTTCCGATCTCCGGCGCGCGCTGGCCGAGAACCGCGACGACCTGCGCGAGACCGTGGTCAGCCTGCGCGCTGCCTCCGAGGCGGGCCGTCGCCTGGCCGAGTCGGCCGAGCCGCGCGTCGCCGGCGCGCTCGACGACGTGCGCGGCTCGACCGCGCGGATCGACTCGCTGGCCCAGCGGATGGACTCGCTCGCCGTGGTGCTCACCCGCGTGGCCGCGAAGCTGGATCAGGGCAGTGGCACGGCGGCGCAGCTGCTGAACGATCGCCGGCTGTACGACGAGTCGCGCGCCACCATGCGCGAGGTCGCGGCGCTGGTGCGCGACCTGCGCACGAATCCGCGCAAGTACTTCAAGGTCTCGGTGTTCTGATGGCGACCGGACGCCCCCCCCGCGCCGCCGGCAAGAAGGCCCCGCCGCGCTCGTTCTTCTGCACGCAGTGCGGCAACGAGGAGCCGCGCTGGTTCGGCCAGTGCCCGTCGTGCCAGGCGTGGAACACGCTGACCGAGGCGCCGGCCGACGCGCCGGTCGCGACGGCGGCCGTCGCGCGCGGCCCGCGCGGCGCGGCCGGCGGCGCCACGACCGCGCCGCGGCGCCGCTGGGTCGAGGGCGACGGCGAGCGCGCGCCGCGTCCGCTCGCCACCGTCGACCTGGCCGCGACACCGCGCCGCGCGACCGGCATCGGCGAACTCGATCGCGTGCTCGGCGGCGGCGTCGTGCCGGGCTCGCTGATCCTGGTCGGCGGCGATCCGGGCATCGGCAAGTCGACGCTGCTCCTGCAACTGAGCCGCGCGATGGCGCACGACGGCGCGCGCGTCCTCTACGTCGCGGGCGAGGAATCGGCGGCGCAGGTGCGCCTGCGCGCCGAGCGCCTGGGCGACGTGCCGCCGTCGCTCTACCTGCTGTGCGAGACCGAGGTCGAGGAGGTGCTGGCCGCGGCCGCGCCGCTGGCGCCGGACGTCGTGATCGTCGACTCGATCCAGACCGCGTTCTCGACCGCCAGCGCCGGAGCGCCCGGGTCGGTGACGCAGGTGCGCGAATGCGCCCTGCGCTACCTCGACCTGGCGAAGGGCGGGGGCGTGCCCGTGTTCCTCGTCGGCCACGTGACCAAGGACGGCGCCGTCGCCGGGCCGCGCGTGCTCGAGCACATGGTCGACGCCGTGCTGTACCTCGAGGGCGAGCGCTACCACGATGTGCGCGTGCTCCGCGCGGCCAAGAATCGCTTCGGCTCCACCGACGAGATCGGCGTGTTCACCATGGCCGAGGACGGCCTGCGCGAGGTCGCCGACGCGTCGCGCGCGTTCCTCTCCGAGGGCCCGGCGCGGCCGGGCGCGATCGCGGCCGGCGTCGTCGAGGGTAGCCGCGCGCTGCTCGTCGAGGTGCAGGCGCTGGTCTCGCCGTCGAGCCTCGCCGCGCCGCAGCGGGTGACCAACGGCTTCGACGCGCGCCGCCTCGCCATGCTGCTGGCCGTGCTCGAGAAGCGCGTCGGCGTGCGCGTCGTCCACGGCGACGTGTTCGCCAACGTCGCCGGCGGCCTGACGCTCGAGG
>Ga0209668_10000146_pt1 | contig 29433 bp, 41 predicted proteins | sample FrelakmetPLP11PL_FD_187150 | JGI IMG/M metagenome (GOLD analysis project Ga0209668, IMG submission 187150) | Freshwater lake sediment microbial communities from the University of Notre Dame, USA, for methane emissions studies - PLP11 PL (SPAdes)... | ecosystem: Environmental > Aquatic >...
GGGGCTATGCGCGCATGGGGGGGCGTGATGTGAGGGTGCGGTGGGCATGGGGGCATGATGGGGAACGCGGGGGCATGTGTTTTATGTGGCGGTAATGCGCGGTGGGGCGCAAAGTGCGGGGGTGGGGGTCTAAGTTGGCAAGGAGGGGCGGGGGGGTGGCGAGAGTGGTCGTGGGTGCGCAGAGGAGCATGATGGTGCGCTGGGAAAAGTTAGGAAGCGAGTTGGTAATGGTAAAGATGTGCGCGCGGCGGTGGAATCTTACTCTCTGTTTTTGTCCGTCGCGACGCTTCTGTGGGCTTCTATGTTGGCTGGTCCGCATGTTGGCTGGTCCGGACTGGTGTGTTGGTGTGTTGGCTGGCAGGATTTTTTTTGGAAAAATGCCGTGCTATTTGATTGAACACTGTGACTGCAAGGACGGCATTGTGGGGGAGACTTGCGTGTATAACGCACAGAAGGAGTACCATAACGCTGCACCGTTCAAGGGGCGCGCGGGTGGTGGCGTTTGCAGGTGCGATAATTGCGGCCGGTGCGAGCTGATTGACATTAAAAGCGCGGTGACTCCGGCCAAGAGCCCGTTGGGCGGCGCGTGCAAGTGCTGGTCGTGCCATTTGCGCCATGTGAGCATGAAGGTGCGCAACGTGTGCAAGGGCAGCTGCTTTTTTTGCCGGGTGCCAAAGCCTAAGGTGAAGAAGGTGGTGGTGGAGGACTCTTCTGACTCTTCGGATTCTTCCGACTCTTCGGACTCTTCCGACGATGAGGAGCTGGTTGCGGTCAAGGCTGAATTGGAGGCGGTTAAGAAGCAGCTGGCTGAAAAAGTGGATGGCGGTGCGAAGCCCGATGCGCAGGATGCTGAGCGCGACGCGAAGGAGCTGGAGCTGCGCAACCTGGTTAACGCCCGAGCTGCGGTTATCAAGGAGCTTTATGCGGGCAAGCGCGAGTTGGAAGGCGAGCTGGAAGCGGAGAAGAAGTCGGCTGAGAGGCTGGGCGCTGAGCTGGACAAGGAGCGCGAGGAGAACGAGGGGTTGAAGGCTCGGTTGGAGAACGCAGGGGGGGCGGAGAAGGAGATTGCGGAGCTTAAGGCCAAATTGGCGGGGGAGGATGGGCGGCGCGACGAGCTGAAGGCCGAGTTGCTAAAGCAGTATGGGGTCCAGGTGGAGGAGCTGCGGGCGTCAATTGCGGAAGACAAGGGTGTGATTGAGCGGGGCGCGCAGCAGATTGCTTTAATGCGCGGTCAGATGGATGCGATGCGCGCCGAGCTGGATGTTCGCGATAAGCAGCTTAAGGTTTGCGATGAGCAGCTCAAGACCCGGAATGAGCAGTTTGAGGCTTTGGAAGAGCAGCTCAAGGCTCGGAATGAGCAGTTTAAGGCGTTGGAGGAGCAGCTTAAGGATGCAAAGAGCGTCGTGTTGCCTTTTCCAAGCCCTCTTGCGGTTGCTGCATTTAACAGCCCTCCTCCTCAGGCTGCTGCCGCGGCGGCGAGCCCTCCCTCTTCCTCCAAGCGCAAGTTGTTTGGCGAGGAATTGGACTCTCCTCCTCCTCTTCCTAAGCAGCCGAGGGTGGCGCGGTGCCTGAAAGAGATTTCGGATGAAGCTCATGCGGCGGGCATTGCAGAGCAGCACAGTTTGCGTCCTCGCCGTAACACTAGAAAGTAAGATAAAGATTTTATAGGTTTAAAAAGGTCGTATTCTCCGTTAGCGTTGGGTTGGGCGCACTTGGGGCATGTGGGCGCAACGGCCAGTTCAGCCTTGGTGTGGTAGAGGTTGAAAAAGTAATTGGCTTCAACCGGATCCAAAACGCGAAAACCGGAGGTGTAGGTCGGCCCCTTGATCACGTAGGACTCGCGTAGACATTTGCGGCAGTGTAGTTCAACGGGCAGCTGCTGCAGCATGATTAAAAAAATGAGACTATAATAACCAGCCAGCCTCCTGCCATTAAAGTATAAGAAAAATACAAAATCAAATGGCGTACCAAGAGCTGATCGAGGCTGCGTGCTATCACGTTGACGAACAAACAAAGCAGATCCGGGCATTTGATTTACGCGAAACAACCGCAGAGCTGCCCTCGCGCGCAATCCAACTTTTTTCGCTCGTCGCTGAGCACGCCCAGTCCATTGGCAAGCTGCTCCGATACATCTACACTGACGACAGCCGCGTGCGCGTAACGCCAGAGAATGAAGTGCAAATCGCTACCGGCGGGGACAATTTTGCAATCATTCTCGCTGTCGGTCATCCTCGCTGTCGGTTAAAGTGCATCCTTCCATCCGAGAAGCAGGGCGAGGTGCAGCACTTTGATACAAGCGCCGACATGGTCGCGTGGCTAAAAATTCACGTTCCTTAGTTCTCATATGGTTTTTTTACGGAGGTTAATAAAATGCCAATTGACACTAAAGTTTTTGTTGCAGTCACTTTGGTCCTGTCTATCACCACAATTGTGTTTTTAGGTTTGTACATCAGCTATGCCACCCTCCCGGTAATGGTAACGGATGTAAAGCTAAAGGCGGGTCAGAGCACTCCGATAAAAGCTAAGTCTGAAGGGTTATTGCAATTTAATTTTACTTGCTTGCCCGCAGATGCAAATCGGTCTTAAAGCTGTGCAAAAATTAAATCCCTCCAACCGGAGTTGAACCAGTGACTGCCCGATATCAGATAAGTATATATCTACAGTCGAGAGCTCTACCAACTGAGCTATAGAGGGAGTTTACTATTTCACTCAAGTCGCACTATTTATACGTTTGCTTTAAAATAAATTACAATACGGGTAGTTTAATCCAAATTTTGAAATATTCCCAGATGCACATGCCCTGGATGGCAGTGAGCTCCTTGTCGCCGAGGCCCCAGTGCGCGCCCTTGTGTGGCGGCATGAGCTTGCCTTTCAGCGCCTCCACCACGGCGTAGACGGTGCACAGCAAGTCTTTTTGCGTAAAGTTGAGGTCGTGCTGCACGCGCTTAAAGTCCTTGTAGGCAAAGACAAAGCAGCCGCCAAGGTTTGAGATGACCGACGCGATGCAAAGGCATGCGCAGTTGAGCAGACGCATGGTAATGCCCTTTTTGGTGGCAGTGCACATTCCGGTGGCGTAGGCGCGCAGAAAAAGGTCCAGGGAGCAGCCAACAAGGCGCGTGATTTCCCAGTTGGTCAGCACCTTTTCTTCCGCGTCTAGCGCGTTGACAATGACCGAGGTGTCGTGAACCAGGCCGTCCATAAAAATGGGGTTGAGCATGCCCACGTAGCCTGCGCCGGGGTTTCCGGGGGGAATGTTGGGCTGAATAGGAGGCTGGCGCAGTGCGGGGTCGACGATGAGCATGGTGGCTGCAAGGGCCAGAATGCATGGATTAAAATGGGGAAACTCGCGCTGCAGCGCGTCAAAGTTGTCGTTGACGCAGTTGGTGAACTGGATGCGCCTCAAGCGCTCGACGCCCACGTAGTGTCCAAGCTCTAGGGCGAGGAGCGTGATTCCGGCGGCCCAAATGTCGGCGGCTTGGGTGACTACAATGACGCTTTGGTCGGGAGCAAGGTAAAACTCGGGCGCGCGAAACTCTTCGGCGTAAATGGCCCCGCGGTTCTTGATGACGCAGGGCGCAGCGGTGAAGAGGCCAAAGTCGATGAGGATGACCGAGTTGTCGGCGTTTAAGGCAATGTTGTCGGGCTTGACGTCGCCGTGGATGTAGCCTTCGGTGTGCACTTTGTGCAGCGCGCGCTGCAGGCCGCCTGCAAACTTGAGACGCTGCTGCTCGTTGAAGGAGCGGTATAGCGAGAAGGAGAGGGGGCGCACTTGGGGCATGACGGCTCCCCACATGAGGCCGTGGCCGGAGACGTGGAGCAAGCAGTGCTGCATGGCGAGGTCGGCAACTCCGGCGCCTCGAGCTGCGATTTCGGGGACGAGGCAGGTCAAAAAGTCCCACAGCAGAACGTCATAGTCGGGATCTTTGCCCAGCATTTCTTCGTCGTCGTCGTCAAAGAGGGAGACGGGGGATACAAGCTCGCCTCCTCGAGGTCCAAATGGCGAAAAGACTTTAATGACCCCGGCCTCCTTTTTGCAGTCGACAATAGTGGTAAAGACGGTACCGTAGCTCCCACCGCCCAGCATTTCATCCAACATGATCATTTCCATGCAGTTTTTATGATTTATTATACTCCCCCCCAGCTGGGCTTGCCGGGTTGGCTGGCTAGCTGTTGGCTGGCTGGTTGGTAAACTTTTTCCCACTTGACGTCACCTTATTTAATATCTTTGGGTTTAGGGAAGATCTGAACATCGGTGACAGTAGCGAATGTGCTGTCGGTTGAGTATTGAAGGTGCAGGTCGCCGGATGGGCCTATTATAAGACGCCAGTTGTCGCCAATTTGCACCTTGTCTACTTTGACGGTGCCTACTTTAATCATACTGTTGTCCATAAAAGTTTATTTTAATTGGTATATTTTAATTGGTTTTTTTAATTTGTGCAGGTCCACTGCGCGGAGCACGTGGATTGGGGACCGCAGGGTACAGCAGCTCCGGGGCCGCCGTAGCACCATGCGCCAAGGGGTTTGCCACGGCACTCGGAGTCAAAGGTGCACATGGACACGGCGGGCTTGCCTTGAAAGGGTAGGGGCGGATGGCCCATCCATTGGGACGCGGTGTTGCGGGCTTCCATGAGGGCTCTTGGGGTGCCGGCGTACTTGACTTGGTTCATGGCGTTGGGTTGCGACAAGTAGAGTTTGGCGTCGGGGATGCCTAGAAAAGTGCCGTACAGTACCATCTTTATTAAAGTCTATAATAAAATGCCTCTGCGACCGTGTTACACGGAGCGTCCTCCCATGCACCCTGTGATGAAAGGGCAGTTTATTTCGGGAAAGTACACTAACAGCTCGGCGGATAACAACAAGGAGGTGCCGCTGACGGGCGTGACGTATGCCCAGTTCGCCCCGACGAGTTACCAAGCCCCTCGAGGCATGTCGCCGTATAGGGCGTGGTGGGATACTGACGCTAATCGCGCCGTGCAAAAATTAGGGTGGTAGATTAGCCGAGGAGGGGCATGGTGCCTTTCATGGCGAGGTTGGCGGAAGCGTACTTTTCAATAAACATGTCGTCTTTAAGCTTTTTGGGTTCGAGCGAGTTTGCACCCCACTGTGTTCTTTCGCCCATGATGGTGGTTTGGTTGGTTCCTCGTGCGCCGCGGTACATGTAAGGCCAGGAGGGGGCGGTGAGGTACTCTTCAGAGTTGCAGCACCCGTCTCTCCACGAGTCCCTGATGGCGTCACGCACGCCCATTCTGTCTGTGGTGCACGGTGGACACGCGGCGCAGTCTTGTTTGTACTGTCGCGTCTTAAAATCTCCCCATCGGTTCATGCTGCCGCAAGGCCACTCGCCGCCGGCCATAAGGTCGCGATATGGCGAGGTGGTCACAAAAGTTGTGGACGTCTGCATATTTACCTTTGGAAGAGATTTTCAGGGCCTTTAAATAAAAATGGTGCAATGGTGGGCCTGGGTGATATTGGCGGTGCTGTATGTAATCATTATAGTGTTGTTAATTTTAGGGTTGACGCGAAAGTGCCCAGGTCCGGCGCCAATGGACAAGTTTTGGGTAGTGGATGGTTGGGATAGACCGTAATATTTATTTCTTGGCGGCGTCGCACTGGTACGGATTGTGGCAGGGTACGTACGAGTACGTGATTTGTCTGGTTTGACGGTCAATGTGCATTTTTCTATCAGGCTCGCACCCGTTCACAAAGTCGCACCGTTGCTCTACGCACTTGTTCTTTAAGTAAGGAAAATTGCGCGTGCCTACAGTAACGTTTGCGCAGTTGCAGTCTTTAGACGTGTTGCACCACGAGGTTTTTAGCATGTTTTATTTATAACCAGCTTTTTATTGTTTAAGTGCTAAGTGCTAAGGATAATTTAGCGAAAGTGCTTGGGCGCGCCCATCATGGTGGGGCGCTGCGCCGTGGTGGTGGTGCGCATCATGCCAAGGCGGGCAGAGGGCTGTCTAGCGCCCCACGCGCCCACATCCCAGCCACCCTCGCAGCCGCCAACCGAGTACGAGTAGGTAAGAGCCGAGTCGGGCACAACGGCGCCAGTGGCAGGGTCGCGGATGGGGAAGGCCGTCTTGGACACGCCGGCGCACTGCTCGGGCGTAAGGGTAAGGTGCTCGCCAAGGTCGGGCGAGAACGCGGTGCACTGATTGCCCGGAGTGCGCTTCCACATGGAGCCGTTGTCGCTTTGGGCCAGGCCGCACTTTTGGAGGGGCGTGGCGGGCGCAGCGGCCATAGAATCCGTGCCAGAGGGGAACTGAGGGGGCGCAAAGGGCACACCGGTGCCAGCGGGAACTTGGGCGTCGGGAATTCTGAAGGACATGGGTAGTGAGTAGGTTTATTATGTCGCCGGTAAAAAAGATGGTTTGCAATGCGTGCAGTGTCCCTCCTGCCCGAAAAGTGCGATTGGCAACTAGTGAAGAGGAAGGTGGAAAGCAAATGTCCACTGGCGTGATTATTGGCATCATTGTGCTAATTTTCATGATTGTAGTGTCGGTGGGAGTAGGGTTGGCGTGCACGTGCGGCCCTAGACAAGCAAGACTTTATTGAATGGAGCCGCCAGTGTCTAGGCGGAAGCTGGCCATGCCGAGAGAGGATAGGATCTCGCCAAAGTAGGGCGTTTTAGCGCGCACTTCAAACTCAACGTTGGTGTCGGGAAAGATGAGTTGGAGAAGGGCGTACTGCGAGTTGTACATGCGGCCCCAAATGTACTTGCCCTTCTTTACATGCCCGTCAAGCGTCCAGATGCACTCGGAGGGCGAGGTGAAGCCGATAGTGACGTGAGCACGCTCGTAAATGTCAAAAGAGGCTCGCGCGGCATCCGACACGCCCATGTCAAAGAGGAGGGACATGGTGGCGCCTTGGATAGAGTCGGGGAGCATGTGGTTGCATGATACGGGCGGCCGTTCCTGCGCGTCCCACGAGCCCAGATTGCGGGGCACAATGGGCATGGTGCACGACGGAAGAATGGCGGGCGTGTTGTAAGCAGAGTCGACTTCGGCGCTGTGGAACTGCTTCATGAAGCCTTGCGAGTAGGCATCCTGAACTGTTTCGTAGGGCAAGTGCCAGTCCATGCGTTTATTATCTCGAGTCAAAATAAATGGTCAACCAGTACGCTATTATCGGCGGGTTTCTGATTCTTGTTATTATTGGGTTAACTGTGGGCCTTGTGCTGGCTACCAAGAAGCCTTCACCGGAGGAAATGTTGCGGGAACTTCGAGGCATGCCGCAAAATAAGCACATGGCTCAACAAAACATGCAGAATGCTATTGCTCATCACCGCAGACTAAACGCCACGCAGCCTCCCCGCCCTCCTCCTGTGCGCCTAAACATGGCCTCAGTGCACACCGCAGCGGAGCCTATTCCGCCTGTTCGCGAGCAGCACAATTTCAACGTGCGCTTTGGCCAGTCTAGAGAGCCGCTGCGCAACATGATGGCTTCAGACAACGAGGGCGCGCATTTGTCCAGTGCAATCTGGAACCGCGAGTCGCTGATTCGCAAGCACAAAGTGATTTCCTAAAAAATTGGGGGTTTTAAATAAACATGTGTGACTTATCTCATCCGACGCAAGTTTTAAAGACGCCAGGGTCGCGCGCAAGTGCTGTAATCGACTCCAAGTGCATGTGGAACAACACGGGCATTTGGCTAGAAGCTGGGCAAACGTATCATGTAGATGCGCCTGGCATGTGGAAAGATTGGTATATTGACACTACAGCGGATGGATACACGTCGTTTGACCCCAAAGTGGCGTGGTATGCTAGACCCGTGCTCTACATGGCCGAGTCGTTGCGCAGGGAGCCTAAACAAAACTGGCTCAAGCTGATTGGCTGCGTGAATCAGACAAGCTGCATGCCGTTTGGAAGCCGCTACACGTTCACTGCGCCAAACAGCGGGTACTTAACGTGTTACGCAAACGACTACGTGTCTTATTTTAACACAAATGGTTACTCCAATAACGTGGGCTCAATTACAATCACGGTGACTCGTGTGTCCTAGTTATTCCAGCAGTATTTAGTCAGGTTCCACGGATTTCGCGAGCACGTGGCGCCTTGTCTGCACGGCTCGGTGATCGAGTCCCAAGATGAGGTGGGCAAGTGGTATCCAGGCGTGACACACATGGCGCCCACATTGCAGTCTGTGGCCGCGCTGCAGTTATACGGCTGGTGTTTGGTTACGCATACGTTATTAGAGCCACACCAGCCTTCTGCGCCGCAAGGAATGAGTTTGCCGTCTTTAACACACTTTGTGCTTAAACCTGCACATGCTCTTAATGGATCATTTCTTAAAGCCGAGGCGCTATACGTGCACTTAACTCCGCCGTTAAGAGCAGCAAGGATGTTTTGCATCATGGGAATGTACGTATACACTAAACGGTGACGTCCGGCGTATGCTGGATTAAAGTACCACGGAACGTTTGAGCTGGAAGAAATTACAAAAGTGGGCTCTTCGACGGTACCGTTAAGAATAAAGTTGCGCTGAGGCCCACCATTTCCAATACGTTCTAGCCAAGGCAGAGAAATTGCGGGTACGGGATCGTTTTGCGCAGTTACATCGTAAGCTTCTAACTTGTACTTTTCAAACAATTGTTTGGCGGCCATATTGCCAAAGACGGGCGTGGCGTAGGTGTATATTACAGGCTTTACTCTTAAAATGCGTTGCGAAGTGAGCCACAAAGCGGCAAAATAGGATAATGCTGCACCTAGACTGTGTCCGCAAATAGTACAGCTTTTAGCGTTTTGAATGGTGCTTTGAAACGTCTTGAACCACGGAATTAAAATGTCGATTGTGATGTCAAGAAAGCCGTCGGCAAACTGAGCGTTGCCGGTGGGATCAAGAGTAGGCCAAATTTCATTTGTAGAGCTCTCAATGTCTTTAATAACGTCTGACAAATCATCGGTGCCTTTAAACGCAAGAATTAAATGCCCCTGTGCGGAAATAGCTGCAATGGCTGGAGTGAAGCCGTAAATACCGTATGCTTGATTAATGCTGGACACTACAGTAAACTCGTCAAGTTTTGCGCCTTTAACTGGCAAAGGATCAATGCCAGCGTACAACGCCCGCTTGGCATTTGTGAGTAAGTTTGAGAGCAAGCTTGCCGACATTTTATTAGTAAAGTATAATTTTTTGGCATAAATTGGATGAACGAGAGAGCGTGGTTTTGGATGACGCGACTTTCTGGAGCTTTTATTGCATCCGTGCTGATTGTGGTCTACTTGACCAACTCTAAAGCAACCGCAGTGCATGTTACCAAAGTAGTTTCGGACAACTCGTGCTTTATCAGCAACGAGGGCAACTTGACGACGCACTTGGCGGCACACTGCGTAATGAACAAGGACCGCGAAGTGGTGATTAGCGCGTCGTTTAACGGCGACACTAACGTATCCAACACGTACATTCAAATTAGCGCGTACAATGCTAATTTGAGCTTGCTGTGGCGCGACATTCTACGCGTGTGCACGACGGAAGGGTTTGAGCATCATCACGATTTGGCCGATGCAGAGCTGACGCCTTGCATTTCCGAGACGGAAAAGCAGCTTGCGCTAAACATCTACGCGCCGCCAGAGGTACAGCGCTTGCACGTGCGGTATGACCCGCTCTTCTTTTTTGATGCCGACCTGTAAAGTTAAATGGACGTAATAGTGTCGTATTCGGGCCCGGGGGAGAATGGGGGACACGCCAGACTGTCGTTTGTGTCGGATGTGCAGGATTGGTGGATTTCGTTCAATATGCGCACAAGGAGGAGCGAGTTGTGGGAAAACTTGATGGCTTGTTTAGAGTTAAACGAAGGCGGCGAAATACTTGTGCAGTTTGGCAATGTGAGCGTGCAAGTGGAGGATGGCATGACGACTCTTCATGCGCCTAATGCTTGGGTGAGCACGTTCAACGAGCGATGCATAAATGCATTCAGGGCCATGAGAGCGGATCCGGAACCTTTATGGCAAAATAATGGAGCTGCTGAGCCTTAAAAAAATTCTCGCGGAAAATAAAATGACTCCTACTGCTCAGTGGCTCCTTGTCCTCCTTTTCTCTGTTCTGGTCATTGCGCAGTCGGCTATTGCTATTCAGCAGTACAATGAGCAGAAGCCCACGACGGAGGCTAACTACATTTTCTCCATTGTTGTGATCTCGACGGCGGTAATTGCTACGCTAGGTGCGCTGGTAAAGCTAGGTAAGGAGGCGAGAGCGGGTGGGCTGAGACGCATGTACGGCGAGCTGGGGTCCGACTTTGGCTCGGCTCGCAGCAGCCTTGGCCTGTAAAAAAAATCGAGCCACGCGGGACTCGAACCCGCAACCTCCTGCTTAGAAGGCAGGCGCGCTATCCAATTGCGCCAGCAGCCCTTAATAAAAAACCTACCTAACTAACTAGACTATACCTGTATTTGGGGGAAAGGGGGAGGAAATGTAGGACCTAAAATATATATATACCTTTGGTAAAATGGGCGATCGTCGCATTATGATTGTATTCACGGGTTTGCCTGAAGTGTTTGTCCCGGCAGATGACACGCATTTCGGCACTACACGGGAAATTGCAGTAACAAGTCTGTTATGGAATATTAACGCGTGGTCGCTTATTGGCGCGAACCATGAAGAGTTTGCTAATCCTCCTACTGGCTGGATTTTGCCTTCTTGGAGACTAAAGCGCGCCGAGTTTCTTCCCGATGGTTATCACGTGTGGCTTAAGGTTCCGACCCAATATTATCAAGTCCAGTTGGACAAGTTGAGAGAATTGAGAGAAACGCTAAACGCGTTTACTAATTTTACCTCATCGTCAAATTACATGGGGGTTGTTGGTGATGATAACGAGAATTTTACGCCACCGAGTCCTGCGGCAGAGCCTTTGCCAATCCGCCTTATTTTCAATCAAGATGAGGTGCAAGCTATATACCCCCCCGCGCCAATCGCCAATGCAGATTTGCCTTAATAAAACAGTTTAAACCACTCTTTCGCGCGATCTGACCAGGTGGGAACGACGGTAGGATAAAATGATTCCGTGTCAAACATTTGCAGCGTTTTAGACACGGCGGCATCTTGCCAACTCTCATCGATAAGCCCTGGGATAAGGGTACCGCATTTTAAGCTGCGCAGAACGTCGGCAATGCCGCTGTAATCTCGCGCAATGACGTGGCATCCTGCGGCAGAAGCTTCTAAAGCAACTTGGCAGTAGGTTTCGTGTCCGTGGTTGGGATAGAGCAGGACTTGGGCTTCTTGCATGGCGCTAAACAAATCGGATTGCGACACTTTGCCTTTAAACACAACTCCGTCTTGTGCCGGGTAGTCGAACGAGCTCCAATAAACGTGCAGCTCAGCGTAAGGCGCTTTTTCTTTGATGCGCGCAAACAGCTTAAGAAGCAATTCAAGTCCTCGAGTGGGATCCGAGCAGAAAATCATGCGGCCTTTGACTTTATCTTTTGGCTCCCAGCTTACAACCGACATGGCATTGCCAATGACTAGCGGATCTTCGCCATTTGCCATAAGCTCTTTAACGTGCTCGGCTTGCCAGTTGGAGACGCATACGACGTGGTGAATAACGTTGTGACTACACAGTGTGCGAAACAGCGGCCTGCCTTGCTCAGGCAAAGGGGGTCCTCCGCCAACCGTGAGGTAGTGAGGAACTTTGTCGTGAACCCAAAAAAACACGCGTTTAGCAGCACGCGTGTCGTATTTGATGAAAAACGAGAGGTAGCGCGATACGATGAGGTAGACGCTTTTGGGAGGCCGGTTGGCGCTCCATGTGCCGTAGAATTGGTGAGGCAGGTAGGTTACGCCATTATGAGGTTTCGGCGGCTTGAATTGCAGACACTCGCAGAAAATGACAACGGGAATTTTGAGTGCGACTAGGGCTTCGGCCAAATTGACTGCAGCCATTTCGGAGCCCCATACGCCAGAACCACCCATTTCGGATCCTGTGAAATACCCGGACGCGCCAGTGTAAATGGCAACCACGTCTTCAACGGGCATATGCAAGTACATTTGGTTGTACATGTTGTCTACGAGTTGGTACAAGTCGGATCCGATTTGACGCAAAACGCTGGACCACGTGTAGAGTGCGGCTTGGGTGGGCTTGGCGCTTACAGCTTGCATCATTTGCGCAATGGCTTCTTGGTTTTTGCGCTGACTAAAGAGTTTAGTGGCATATTGCAAGCGCATAGAGCACTCGACATCCTCATTCCACACCACGGGATTGGCACTAGTCTCGCGGATCAAAGCCTCCATTTTTGCTAAAAAATATTATACTTTTTTGCTTGCAGGCAAGCTTTTGAAAAAGCAAAAAAGATGATGACGCGCTTTGCGTGCCACAAATGTTTTGAAGTGGGACATTTTCGGAAACAGTGCAAAGCGAAAGCGCAAAGGTCGCTAAAAACTGGCTTTTTTAAAAAAGATAAAGTGGTGGAAGACAAAGCGGTGGTGGAGAAGGAAGAATCGAAGGTGATGGAAGAATCGAAAGTGATGGAAGAAGTGAAGGAAGAAGAAAAGGCCATATGCTGCAAGTGGTGTGGCGAAGTGACGCACGCGACCAAAATGTGTAGGAGGTACAAGACGCGGTTATGCGACTTTGACGAGTGCAAGGGTCCCGAGTGCCCTTACGCGCACTCTGCTGCCGAATTGAGAAGCACGATTTGGTTTCACACGGAGTTGTGCACCCTGTTGGAGCACACTTCGGAATGCAGACGCACTTATGCGCACTCGGAGGAAGAGCGCTACAACGCGTTGTCGGCTTTAACAGCGGTTCATATGATTGCAGACCTGTTGTGACAAAATCTTTTTGTAAAGTAAATGCCTCCCAAACTCGCCGCAACTTTTCAAAAAGTACACTTGTCTGCTTATGTGTCGGGCAGTGATTTTACGGGGTTGACGGATAACCAAGCCGCACCCAAGTCGTACGTAGATTACGCAATTGCCAATGCTACTTCTTCTACAGCAGTAAATGATGCCATTTCAGGGGAGAGAGCCGCCAGAATTGCAGCAGACACTACGCTGTCTGGCCTTATTTTAGGCAAGGCAAGCCTAACGGAGGCTAACACGTTTACTGCAGCTAACACGTTCGAGGCGGGGCTAACCATTAGCGCGCCGCAGTACTTGTACTTTGGGACTAATTGGCGCGTGGGCGGTGTGGCTAACGAGCTCAAGTTTCAGTACGCAGTGTCTGGCGATTTCACGGATCCGGAAGAGATTGTGTTTACTACAGTACCTGCCGCTCCAGTTGAACTTGGCACTATAAGCATTTCAGGGTTTGACGGAATTGCGGCAGAAGGCACGCTAACTATCACGGCAGCTTTTGTGCCAGAAGACAGTGTTGCGACCATTACTCCAGGTGACCTAAGCATTACTTCTGCAGGCTCTACGAGCACTACTGCGCCAGGCGAAACAACTCTTTATACTCTCACGGTAACCAACAGCTCTTGCGACCCTTCTGTTGTAACTAGCGCATTTACATTCACGCCTGCTGCGCCCCTATCTGGAGTCATCAGCATTGCGGGATTTGACGGAGCTGTTGCAGACGGCATGCTAACTATCACGGCAGCCTTCTCACCGGAAGACAGTGTTGCAACCATTACTCCAGGTGACCTAAGCATCACCTCGGCAGGCTCTACTAGCACTACAATTCCTGATGTTACGACGGTATACACGTTAACTGTGACGAATAGCGCATGCGATCCTTCGGTTGTAACTAGTAGTTACACCTACTTTGTCCCCGAAGGCATAACGTCCGATATTACCACAGCGCCGGCCGGAATTGTTATTTCAGGATTTAATGGTGTGCTAGATGGGGGCTCGCTCACATTTTCAGCCGAGTTTTTCCCAGGGGACAGCACAGCAAGTATTTCGGGGCTTAATCTCAGTGGCGAACTAAGCATTAGTTCAGGCGGTTCTGTAAATACTACCGAAGTTCCCAGTGCAGAACAAGATTTTATTCTTACGGTGACCAATGCTAGCTACGACCCAGCTTTTTTGACTCAAACTTATCACTTTAACCCCGCACAGTAATAAATAATATGTCAATGTTTCAGGAAGTTGTGAGCACTGTAATGTCTGCGGGCGACATAGCAGTACGTGGGTCTATTCAGACCGGCTCAATTCAAACAGGCTCAATTAAAGTCTCAAAGTCTGCAGTATTGGCAAACCTGGCCGTGTCGGGAACATTATCTGGCAGTGCTTTTGTTAGCGCAGGTGGAGGCGCTATTTCCGGCAATGCGGTGCTAAATAACCTTACGGTTAACCAAGATGCTACAGTGGATGGCACACTTGACGCTGGAAATACGGTGATTATTGGCCAAACAGCTGCGGACGTGGCTAAAGCTCTTGTAGTAACTAGTGCAACGCTGCAGCTTGGCCCAGCATGGCGCATTGTAGGTACAGACAGCTCTATTGACGTGCACTTTTCGCCGGATTTTATTAATTTCACCAAAGTAGCAACTCTAGTTCAATTAGAAGATTAGCTTATGTGTACATGACCCCCTTTAAGACAATACCGGTCCATCATAAGCATCAGCTTCTTCTCGCAGCTCTTGCACGGCTTGGAGGAGGCAAGGTTTCCGGCGGGAGTAATGCGCGCCACGACCAGGGTGCATCCGCGCAACCGCCTCAAATCGCCAATCTTTTTAATGGCTGCCATTTCAGCGTGAATCGTGTGAAAGTCGGCGCCGCAGCCACTAGCCCTAGTCATGGGCCTATTCCTTGCAGCGCACAGCATGTTGCCGCTGCCGTCGTACACCATGGCAAAATGGTTCCACGTGTTGAGCTCCAGCTTCTTCTTGCCCACCCTAACCTGATTCCGCAGCTTGTCCAAATAGGTCCGAGCGCATGATGCCACAGCAGTTGCCATTTTTTTAGTTAGTATAAGATAAATGCCCTCTTCTCGTGGCCGGCAGTACAGCCGCAAGTACACCAGCCGGCCATCACCACCCTACCCTGCAAATCGTAATTGCGGTGCTGTGAAGCGGGGCAACGACGGGACTATGTGGCGCAGCTCGCGTGTAGGCCGCCAGACTGCGTGCACCTGGAAACGAGTAAATTCTAAGCGTTCCCCGAGAAGATCAGGGCGCCGCAGTTCTAGAAAATCAGGACGCCGGAGAAGCTCTAAATTGCGTCGCAGTTCTAGAAAATCTGGACGCCGTAGAAGCCCCAAGAAGTTAGAATTGCGTTTAAGTTTAAGACGGCCAAAGGGGAGTGGCTGGAGAAAAACTGGCGGCTGGGAAAGGAGTGTGCGAAACGGCAAGGTAAGCGGCAGGGTGCGTTATGAATGGAGCAGATAGGTTGCAGGGGGTAGAAAATGCAGAGGGTGGGCGAGTTGTTTATGCGGCACCAGAAGGCGTTGATTGGAGGTGGCGTCTTGGTGGGCGCGGCGTTATTAGGAGGCCAGGCGCTGCGCATGATTCCCAAAGAGGATTTGGAAGAGCTGGATGAAACTCAGAATGCGCTATTACAAAGTCACACGGAGTTGTACGGCTCCATGGTTAGGATGAGGCGGTTTGGATTATTAAACAAATTGGCATGGGCCCGGTTATTGGATCGGACTTTGCTGTTGATAGAGCTGGCGAAAGAAGACAAGTTGAGCACGCCGCGCAAAGTGGCTGCGGTGTGTGCCGAAATGGTGCTGTGCATTCGCAGTATCCGGAATGTGATTAAGCGCAAGTTTGAGGGCGCGCTGCCTGAATTTGACGACGTGGCATCCGTGTTGCAAGAAGAAATCAAGAATGCCCAATTTAATGCCCTGCAAAAATAAAAAATGTTGATTAAATAAATGGGAGCGGCTATAAATTTGCCTATACCAAAAGAGCTTGAGAAAGATTTAAATGCGCCATTGAGTCCTGTGCGCGTAGATTATCTAGATTTTATCAATTCGAATCGCGCAAATAACGCTTTTCGAGACATTGCAGGAGTTGTCGCTAATGTTCGCAATGAAAGCGACAAAGGAAGATTTTGGGAGTTTTTAGTGGTTCAAATTTTATTACGGTTTAAACCACTAGAAAACGTGAATTTTGTCAAGTATTTTGAATTATCAGACGATAACCCTGATCCAAACCCTAACGTTAACCCGACATTTCGCGATGTAATCAAAGCAAAAGAACCGATTATAATTTTAAATGCGTTATATTCTCCAGTACTTCCAGATGGAAGAAAAATTCGAGGTTGGCACGCGTATTCGCTTATAATAGATAAGCTTAAAAGAACTGTAATGTTAGTTAATCCACATGGTTTACATGAAGATAATGACAATGATTTGTTTAGAATGTATAAAGTTATGAATTGGATTGATAAAAGTATTGAGCGATATGAATGGCAAGATCAAGAATCGGCAAAAAGGGAAATTCTCGAATTAAAAACAGAACGATACCGATACATTAAAGTTAGAGATTACAGAAAACGAAGGTGGTACTTTACAAATAATTTGCTTAACTTCCAACCTGAAGCTTACGGCGGATCATGTGTAACGATTAGCTTGATGATTGCAATTACCGTAGCGGTAAACAGCGCTAATATAGTTAACGGAAATTTATCTTTGTCAGGTGTATTGAACAAGTTAAATGAAGCACATGAAAACGTCGGATACAATCTGCCGCTATCCTTTGCGTACTTTGTCAATGAAATTTTACAAAAACTTCCGCCGGAAATGAGAGCTCCAATTAGCCCTGGTCGAGAACAAACCTATATAAGTCCTTCAAACAGGTTGATAAGACGGCTTTCTGTTGGTGAAGCTGATGACGAAGGTAACGAAGGCCGCATTCGAATTTCCCGCCGACGAAAAGAGTCAAGGAAACGAAAAGCCGTTGAAGTGATTGATTTAACTGATGATGACTATAAGCGGCAAAAACCTCCCGTGATTGATTTGACAGGCGGCGCGCGAAAGCGCAGCGTTCGCATTTTGGTGAATCGCGAGTTTAGGGAGCAAAAGCAGCAATTTGTGGACATTGTCAAATCTATTTTATCGGATAGCAGAGGGTGGCGCAAGTTTGGGCACGAGTTTATTTTTGTGGACACTCAAGCAGACATTACGGTACGTCTGGCCTCCCTCCGACACATGGAGCGCGAGTATGACGAGAGTTTTAAAGGCCTAAGTGTGTGCAACATGGCTACACGCGTGATTGATATTAATTCAGGCAGATGGTTTGGAGGCTCTGAGGCGTCAGGGCTGCCTCTGGATCAGTACAGGCAGTATGTAATTAACCACGAGGTGGGTCACGCGCTAGGATGCAGGCAGCACGCGCATCAGTGCGTAGATGGCGTGGCGCCAGTCATGATGCAGCAGACTAAAGGCACGTACTGCAAAAAGCACAAGCACATTGCTGCAGCTCAGCCTTGGCCTTTGCCAGAAGACGCAGCGCAATGTGATTAAAAGTCGGCGTCTGTGCTAAATACTTGTTCGGCAGCGTCTACACCCACGCCGGCCTTAGAATACTCGCCAACACGCTTTTCAAAAAAGTTGGTTTTTCCTTGAAGCGAAATGAGCGTCATCCAGTCAAACGGGTTGACGGCGTTGTAAAGTTTGGGCACATTTAGAGCTACAAGCAGTCTATCGGCGCAAAACTGTACGTATTGCTTCATCAGATCGGCGTTCATGCCGATGAGCGAGACGGGCAGCGACTCGGACACAAAGCGCGACTCTGCTGCAACAGCATCGTTTATGATTTCGTATACCAGCTTGTCATCTAGCTTGTTTTGTAGCTGCGAGTAGAGTAAGCACGCAAAGTCGGTGTGCAATCCTTCATCTCGCGAGATGAGCTCATTGGAAAAAGCCAGACCGGGCATTAGTCCGCGTTTCTTTAGCCAAAAGATGGCGCAGAACGAAGCGCTAAAGAACACGCCTTCAATTGCCGCAAAAGCCACTAGCCGCTCGGCAAAGGGTTTGTCGGCTCCTAACCATTTGAGCGCCCACGCAGCTTTTTCAGCGACACACGGCATGGTGTGCATGGCTGCAAATAGCGCGGCTTTTTCTTTTTGGCTGCCAATGAGAGAATCGATGAGCAAGCTGTACATTTCGCTGTGCACGCTCTCAATAGCAGCCTGGAACGCGTAAAACGCGCGGGCTTCAGGCAATGTGACTTCTACGCTAAACCGAGTAAGCACGTTTTCATTAACAATGCCGTCAGAAGCGGCGAAAAATGCGAGTACGTGGCTAATAAAGTAGCGCTCGTTGTCGGTCAACTTGTCGCGCCAATCCTTCAAATCGCTTTGCAAATCCACTTCTTCCACAGTCCAAAACGAAGCTACTGCCAGTTTGTAAAATCGCCACACTTCCGAGTTGTGAATGGGGAACAGCACGTAGCGTTGCGGATTTTCTTGGAGCAGGGGTTCGTCCATTGCTTTAATTGACAAAGTGGTTTTTATTTGCCTAGGTAAAAGCCATAGCTGAAGCTTCCAGTTTTTCCAAAGCTTCAGCCGTTTCCACCAATTTCTTGGCTTGCGGAAGAAAACAAAAAGCGTGTATTGCTACGGAAGTTTGTCCTTTTGACAAGTCGGTAAGGTTCCGCAAAGCGTTTTGTTTAGTACTTAACGATTCCTTGGAATCTTTAAGCACCGTCAATAAACGATTTGCCCGGCTAAGATCATGAGCTGCTTCTTTTTGTGCATTAGTCCAATGATCCATTTCGGGTTCGTGAAAGTATCTTCCCTCTTGGCCGTTCCAAATGTATTCCATAGTATTTTTTGTAATTTTTATTTTCTTATACCGCAAAGTTATACCGACAAAAATAAAATGGAGGCGCCGACTGAACCTAAGGTTGAACCGATAAACCCGTTTTTGACTTACGAGGCAATGCGCACGTACACAGACACTGCTCGGTTTATTGCTTTAGTGGATGTTGCAGTTGCAGCTAAAAAGCTGGAAGTGCCAGAAATAAAATCTACTGCTTCTTCTTAAACTTTTTTGCGAGCATAATGCCGCCCACAACAAGTACTAGCCCGCCCAAACTTGCGCCAATAATAACCCCTATGTTGCTGTTACCAGCTGGGGCTGGCGGGGGTTTGGCGCATCCACTAGCCAAGCAGGCGGTTTTGGAAGAATAAGCCCCGGCGGCATTTGGCACACAGCTTCCATCTACGCACGCGTATTTGGTTTGCACGCCACCGCCGCATCCAGATGCTTGACATTCGGTAATAGTGTTAAATGCGCCAGTTGGGCTAGGCACGCACGCCGCGCCATTTTGGCATGCGTATTTAGTTTGAGGCGCAGCACATCCTGCGACACACTCGGCCATACTCTCAAAGGTGCCATCAGGGGACTGCGTGCAAGCTCCAGTGGCCGCATTACACTTAAACATGGGCGGGGCTGGAGCGCCACACTTTTCCATGCAATCTGCGGCAGACACGACGCCATTAGCAGGATCTCGAATGCATTGCTTTTCCTCAGTGCCCGACGGCGCACACCGATATCCACCCGCCGCAATAGCTTCGCCACATTTAGAGCCCGCAAAAGGCCCGGTGGCTTGCGCGCCGTCTTTTACAATGCAGCAGTTGTTAGCCGCACTTACGTCCACAGTAGAATTTTTAGCGACAATGTTGCCCAAATTAATAGTACAGTTTTGCTGCGTGCATCCTTTGCTGTACAACGCATAATCCTTGTACGCCTCTTTGGCAATACATCGCTTGTCGTAACATTCCGGCGGGATGTTGGGATTGCTGTAAAACAGCGGGTCTAATTGGCACCCACATCGAGTCATCCAGTAGTCCTCTACAGAGCCGGGAGCAAAAGGGCCCCACCCAATAAAGTCGGGCGAGTCGGACTTTACGTACCGCGGACAGATGGAATTGTATTTTCCGCCCGTTTTACCAATGTCGTTAAGTTGCGAGTTGCACGCTAGTGATCCGGCAAACAAGTTGGGCGGACAGTGCAGCTCTTCTCTATCGGGTCCTTCCGCGGGCCACTCGGCATTGCAGCACTTCATGATTGCCATGTCTTTGACGAGTTGAGAAAAGCCAGGGTTTTGCCGCTCGCCGCCAAGCGTAGTGCTCACAACATCACCGTCAAGTTCAATAAGATCTTTAGGCCGTGATGCATCAAATCCGTATCTATTATCGCCTTGATGATAATCACTGATTCCATACAGCGTCCACTTAAGCTGTTCCTTATTAGTTGGCGCAAGTGGCGCTGAAAACTCTTGAACTGTAGATTCCCACGAAGCTTTGGATGGAACCCATTCGGTTATAGTTTGCGGAAAAAAGCCGGTAACTTGAGGCCATCCAGAAAGACCGTTTGGACGTGCCCTGTACCCGTGCACATTAAAGTTAGGTAAAGAAATAGTTCCCCTGTAGCCCGCAACGTACTGATCGCCGCCATTAACAAGTTTATACACGGGGTCGCTGCTTGCGCCAAGCTGAAATTTTGCATTTCTTGGAAAGTCCGGTTCTTGCACTTTGATGCCGTACAGCGGCTTGACGATTGGACTAGGCGTTAAAGTAGCAGCATTTCCAGTTCCGTTTTGTAAATCGCCCAAAAATGCAAAGAATTTTGGGTCTTGATTGGATATAGCTGCATTCGCCATGCCTGGAGTAAATACGCCTCTGTATTTAGTACTGTAATACTGCGGCGCGGGTCCCATTCTCACTGTATTAGGACATATAAACGCATAACAATCTGAAGTGCCAGTTGCAGGATTAGTTAGGGTCATGTTGGGTTGCGCAAATACCCACAGTACATCAGTTCGGGCCATAGTTGCAGGTTTGTCATCTGCTTCCACGTACTCGCCGTAGAACTCGACTCCCAACTTGCCCCCGGATGCGGATGCAGTGACTGCAGCGGGAAGAGGAGGTTGAACGCCCTCTAATTCTGGCGCGATGACTGACCAGTTAGGTTCACATACACTGTGATTTTGCCACGCTAAATAACAGTATTCAGGCTGATTTGAGCCTCCTCCTCCAGTCATTCGCCCTTTTTGAATCCAATAACCCTTTGAGTTTACACCGCACCCGGCGTTACCCGCATCAGAACATTCAGTGAAAAAGCCATTGCGGGATTTGTAGCTCCACGGCACATCTTCGGAGAGATCTACGCCGTTTCGGTTTAGACCCGAATAGCCATTTCCGCTCACATCCACCTCCCCGTTATTTGAGCCTTCGCGCCACATTGTGCCCTTAGCCGGCTCTCTTCCTTCTTTAAACTTTGGCATTTTACTTTAGGCAAACATAATCTCTGTAAAAGTAAATGGATAACGTCCAACCTATTCGTGATGCACATTGGCTAAGATACGGCAAGGGTGTTCGTAGAGGTGGGGGAGGTGGTGGTGGTCATGGTGGTGGCGGAGGGGGTAGAGGTGGTGGCGGTATGGGTTTTGGTAGAGGTGGTGGCGGTATGGGTTTTGGTAGAGGTGGTGGTGGCGGATTTGGTAGAGGTGGTGGTGGCGGATTTGGTAGAGGTTGGCACGGAGGTTGGGGTCATCGTGGTTGGGGAGGCAGAGGGTTGGGTGGTGGGTGGGGTTGGGGCTATCCTTACTACTGGGATTACCCTGCGGCTGTAGTGCTAGATCAAGATGACTGGGCAGTGCGCTGTGCGGCACGTTCGTCGACTATGGACATATGCGAGGCAACCGGGGAGTGCGTTATGTATGGCGGTGCATGCATCCCGCGACGCTAATAAATGAAGCTTGAGTACAACAAACACGATTGTGTAGGTTTATCAGCGCATGCGTGCGTACAGTGGGGCGGCTTGACTGTGGAGTGTGTCCCAAGTACGGACACTGTGCTGTATTTGCCGTGGGGAGAATATAGAGGTAAAGCGGTAGTGTTTTATTTGGCGCGATTGGCCGGATTGCTCTCTACGTTTCCAGATGACGCGCTGCCGGTGGAAGAGTACGTTTTAAAGATTTGGGATGGTGTGGAAAGTCTGTATGGCTTAAAAATTGCGGCTTTTGCAGCACATCGGCACGCGCCGTCGTTAGCAGACGTTGCGCTTTATGTGCAAATCACGCATTTGGGAAAACACAAGACCTTGCACCTGTACCCAACGCTGAACGAATGGTATACAAAGATAAATGCGCGCCTTACCTGAATTCAGAGTAAATGCGGACAATGTAAGTTCCATAGCCAGGGACGTGAACAGAGTCGCCGTCGTCCTTCCACTTGACATTTTCGCCAATTTCAAGCATGACGCCGTTGTTATCTTGGGCTCGGTAATCGTACCTGCTGCGGCCACTGGAGAGCTGGCGGTGGTATAACGGCATGCTTTTAACTTTGTTGTCGCTGGTAAGATAGCCGATGCGGATCCATGCAGACGGAGGTCCGCGAGTGTAAATGGAGGGCAAGATTGCGGGTATGGGCATCATAACTGGCATTGGTGGTTGTGGTCGAGTTGGCGGAATGGGGCACACTTTGACTGCCATGGCGCCACGGTTTTCAATCCAGCACCTTGGTTGCATTTAATAAAACACCAATTTATTTAAAACGGATATTCGGGCACTGAAAGTGCTGCGGCTGCAGGAGGCGCAGCGGAAGATTTGCAGGCCATGGCAATAAGAAAGCCAATGAGGATGAACACGAGCACAATGCTGACCCACATAAACACGCTAGAGCTCGAGTCTGTGCCAAGTCGTTTGGCAAAGCGCGCAAATCCGCCTGCCGCAGTTCTAAGCTCAGAGGGCTGCTCTTTTTCGGGTTGCGGTTGTTGCTGCTGCTGCATTTGCCGCTGCATTTGCTGCATCTGCATCATCTTTTGTTGTTGCTGCTGTTGCTGCATGGCAGCTCTTTGCTGCATAAGCGCTTGACGCCGCTGCATTTCTTCAGGGGAAGGCTGTTGGGGAGGAAGAGCCGTAAAGTTTGCATCGCCACTTTGCATGTTTCTAGCTTGCGTGTGCGTAGGAGGGTGCATGTGCTGTTGCTGAGAATGCGGCATAGGCTGTTGCATGTGCTGCATGTGCTGCTGAGAATGCTGCATAGGCTGCTGGGAATGCTGCATAGGCTGCTGCGAATGCTGCATGTGCTGCTGCGAATGCTGCATAGGTTGCATAGGTTGATGATGCATTTGGGGTTGCTGCATTTGACCTTGAGGCGGTCTGGGTCTGTGCTCCATGCCGGCGTGCATGTCGGGGTTCATGGTGTTGCTTCGGCTGCCGTTGGAGGCTTCGGGTTGGTTGAGGGACCCAAAGGCGGCGTCAAGGTCCAGCATGTTTCCAGCACTCATGCTCGAGTTTTTCGTCATTTATAACAGGCAACATTTTAGCTAGTCGGTGAGTTGGAGCTCGGGACCGAACGCGTGGCCAGAGGTGAGTGAAAGGCGTTGGTGTTGCTGTGAAAAGTGGCTGACTAGGGTATCGGCGGCCGGGTAGTCTTGAAGAAACAAAACGCCAAGAGCGGCGTAAGTTAGAGCTACAAGCTCGCTGCAAAACACGCTGCCTCGATTGGGTTTTACGGCTGGCATGGGCAGATTCCACGTAGACACAATGGACCTGAAAAACTCGAGACTGTAGGTAAAGTTTCGAAACTGGCGAATGCACTGCTCAAACTTCCACAAGTTAATGGGATTAACGCTGTGCAAGTGGCGCACAATGCATGACGTAGGCTCTCCAAGCCGTTTAAGCAGTGAGTTTAGTCGTGGGTTTTTAAATCCGCGAATTTCCCACACAAACGGTTTACCGGCAGAGTCGACAAAAAGTATGCCTACGTGGGTAAACTCGCTGCCGGTCAAGACTTTGCCAAAGTCCATAAAGGCTTTGCCTTTGTGAGACCATAGTAGCAAGTCGCCAGTTTTTAAATCTGCGAGTTTGGCACGCTGTCGCCGCACTACGGGTGCAGTAAGCAAGGCGCGCTTGAGTGCCCAGTACGCCAGCCACATTACCAAACTTAGCGATACAATAAGAAACGTGTGCCTTTGCTTCATATAACCATGTTGTTGTTAACAAGCATAAATGCGCGGCGCGTTTAGACGAGAGGGAAATATTTGTAATTATCGAATAAAACATGTCTACGCTGGAAGAGCAGGCTGAGGCATGGCTACAGGCATCCGCAGAGCTAAAAGCCGAGTCTAAAGAGCTGGCTGCGAGACGGAAGGAGGTCAAGCAGCTTGAGCAGGCTCTGTCTGCGCGCATGGCGGCTGCAAAGCGCGAGACTGTGGTAATTAATGGCGAGACCATTGTTCGGTCCAAGGGCCTGAGGCTTGCAAAGGACGCCGAGGGGGGTGACGAATAAAAATTATACCATAAAATTTGAAGAATGGCACGTGCGTTTGAGGCAGTTGAGCATGACGTGTACGGTGATTGCAAGGGCGAATGGGTGCCTATTGCAGACGTTGAAGGCCGCGAGTGGTGCAAGTACGGCAAGTCGTGTTATGGCCGAGGCTGCTCCCATCTGCACGTGGCGGTAAAAAATGGCGTTTACGGCGAGTGTGACGGCAAAGTGTTTGTGATGCCAACGGAGCAGTACAGTCCTTTACCGGATTTAATGGAAATGAAACGCGCTGGAGAAATGGCGTTGAAAGACGCGGATGCCGAGTTGGCGTGGTTGAGTCGACTGATCCTACATAAGCAGCAGCAGCGCGAAATGATCATTGGAGGTCTTCGCTACACGGACAGCCGCATTGCTGCTGCACATCAATTTTTTGTGGTTTAAGTTAAGGCGACATGGGTTCAAACGTCCATTCACGGGAAGCAGGGGGAGAGCCGGGGGCAAAAAGCCATTGTTGCGCGCTAGGCATTTCTTCATCAACCTCAATAGGCGCAGTGTAGAGCAAAGGTGGTTTAACTGCCACGGATGTGGTGTGTGTAGTAATGGTGTGTACGCGACCTGTGCCCACTGGTGGCGTAGTGCCCATCATGAGAGCGGCTGTAACACACGTCAACGAATCCTTGGCTCCCTTTACGGCACCGTTGCGCAACACGTCCATGGCTTGCTCAAAGCATGCGCGCTGAAGAATAGAGTCGCTCATTTGAGACATGCCGTGCCGGGAAACGGCAGTCAGTTTGCCCCCATGCGTCATCAAATCGACCAACAGCTGCATGTGCCTCGGGTTAACAAACGTGCCATTGGAAGAAAGCACTTTAACCAGCTCGTCATACAGCACGCGCGCGGCGGCATCAATGCCCAGAACTGCACACACTTCGTGAATGTCGTTGCATCCGACGCGCGCGGCATCTACGCCCACAGTATTAAACACGCGCTGCAAATTCACGCCTTGCGACAACACGCTCCAAAACTCACGTGTGCTCACTTTGCCATCCATCAACACCGATTCGCGCTCGCGCTGAGGCACGGCTTTCCTAATATTCTCAATGCCGCGCACCGCAATCTTAAGCATTTGGTCGTGCGCTTCTTGCAGCGCTACGCGTTCCAGTTCCATGGCATCGCCTCCAGGGGGCGCGCCTTGCATAAGACTTAGTGCATCAAGAAGCCGGATGCGCACAATCCAGTCCGTCTCGGTACGCTCGGATCGAATGACTTGAACCTCGGTGTCGCCAAGTGAACGTAAGAGGGCGTCGGCCACATCTTTGGGCACCATATTTCTCGCCCCTAAAGCCGCCCGATCTAAAATAAATCGAATAACGTGCTTGGAATACGCCGAGGTACTGCCTCCTGTAAACAGCAATTGCGCGGTGCGCACGGCAAACTTGTCGCTCTCAAACTGCGTGTCCCACACTCCAGGCTCGTAAATTACTGACGACGAGGTAACTAGTCGGCCCAGAGGCAAATGCTCAATGCGCACGCACATGCGCTTAGCTTCCTCCTCCGTCTCTAGACGCATCCGAGTGGTCATAAACCCTGCTTCGGGAGGCGCCTTAGTCACGCGAATAAGCGCCATTAAACGCTCTAATCCCGAAGTGCCCGTCATGCCAGTTCCAGCCACGTGAAACGTGTTGAGCGTCATTTGGGTGGCGGGCTCCGACATGGACTGGCCAGCTAAAGGCCCAACCATTTCACCGGGCTCCACAACCGCGCGCTCCACAAGCTCCACAATGCGCTCTTGCAGCCTCCTAAGATTAGGACGGAGCTCATTGACTAGTTTAGGCGTAATCCAGCATCGAGCGAATGCGCGCGTAGTCAGTGACGCTCTGGATCCCAAAACTCTAGATATGCGAATGCACAGCTTGTCTAGCATGTCTTCGAGGTCGGAAACAGTGGGCGTTACGTCAGAGCTGCATTGACGCATAAGACGCACAGGCTCGAATGGCATGCGCACGTCTGTGCTAAGCACTGTTCCAGGCACCATCCACGCATGACGCAGCTGAATGCACAGCGCCTCCAACTTGCGCGCCAGTCCTACATGTCCAACCCAGGCTTTCATTTCAGTGGGCGACATGAGGAGGGCGGGCAGTTTGCGTTTCTCCAACTTGGCCGAATCGTATCCTTCGCCGCCGTACTTGAACTGCACAACGCGATTGGTGGCAGCGTCGAGCACAAGACCGCCACCGGCTCCCCACTCAATAGTCAGATTGGCCATAACCGCCATAATTTGACGCTGGACGTAGCCTACCTGCCCCGTCTTGCACGCCGTGTCAATCAACCCTTCACGCCCAGCCATGGCATGAAAGAAAAAGTCGGGAGCGTCTAGGCCCGTCATAAACGAGTTTTCCATAAAACCTCGAGCGGGAGCAGACGCGTCACCGGGCTTAAAGCACGGCAAGGTGCGATTGGTAGTGGGCAGAGGGGCAACGCGACGGCCTTGGGGACACTGCTGGCCAACTACGCCCATGATTTGCGTATAGTTTACAGGGCCGCCTTTAGCTCCGCTGTTGACAGAAGCCAGAACCGAGTTGGTAGGATGCATGTGCTTTTTTACGGCAGCAGCAGCATTGGGCAAAACGCCCTGAAGCAGTTTGAGCACAGAGTCTTCAACGGCTTTTAAATTATTGCTGCTCGCGGCTTGAAGATGAGCTACGCGGTCCAGTGTGCGATGCACAACGCCCTCAACAGCTTCGGACCCGCCAGGTCGCATAAAGCAATCCTGAAGTCCGATAGAAAATCCGCGTTTCAAAATGTATTCGCCAGTAATGCGCTGCGCATCCGAGATGAGGTGGTTGGCAGCTTCATGCCCGCAATCGTTAAACACGAGGTGTACAAGCCCATTGGCGCTAGTGCCCATAGTGCGCTTACACAGCGTGCCATCCAACAACTCGCCGGCTTGAACAAGGACGCGCTCTTCAACATCATGCTCCACCTTTTCATCAAAGTATAGCGTAGGTGGAAGCAATACGGAAAAGAGCGTTTTTCCAGTCCACAGAGCCACGGGCTTTAAGATGCTGGGCGGCGGAAAGGGTTTGTAAGGATAATGGATTTGCATGTACAGCTGCATAGCCTGCGCCTTGTCCAGCAGCGTGTCGGGCTGGGTGAGCAGGTAGACCCCAATTAAAGCATCTTGGACAAGCGCAATAATGGGCTTGTTGGAAGCGGCAGACACGATTTGGCGCGAAACCATGAGCAAATGCTCCATTTCGGCTCGAGCCTCGGCGCCCACAAAGTGCAAGTTTAGCTCGTCGCCGTCAAAGTCGGCGTTGAGTGGCGTGGTTACCGAGAGAGGCAGCTCAAACGTACGGTTTTGTGTAATGTAGGCCTTGAACGCCATAAATCCCATTTTGTGGAGCGTAGGCTGCCTGTTCATAATGACCAAGTCGCCGTTGGCCATGTAGCGCTCCACAATGCAACCGGGCCCAATGTGGACAGCGGCGTCGTTTTTCAGCAGCTTGAGATCCACGCGCTCGCCTTCCGGTGATATCACGGCGCGAAGTTGTCCATTGCGCATAAGTGTAGTCATAGTGCCCACATTGCCATCAAACACGCGCTCGTTAAACGTAAGTTTTTCGGCAATGTCTTTGGGAACGCCAATAACGTCCATGTCGCGCACGGGTTGGCCTACAACAACAGTCCGAGCACCTCCATTCACGCGCTTGCCCATAACATTGCCTCGAAACTGGCCTTCTTTGCCTTTAAGCAGCTTTTCAACATTAGCCAGCTTTTGGCGCTGCGACCGGTACCCGCCATTGGCCGCACCGCCTACAGCAGTGCTCATGCGGGGCTCTCTGTGCACAAATGCGCCCACGTGAACTTGAAGGTCTAGCCACAGCTTCATCTTGTCATCATCTTCAGCGTCATGCAGCCCTTGATTGATCTTGACAATGTTGGTGTACCTCTGCGTAAGCGGATTTTGCGCCTTGACCCGGGAGCACTCGGAATAACTAACTGCAGGCCGAGCCGTGAGTGGTAACACGGGAAGCACGGTGAGCACCATGTGTGCCGGATTAGACAGCGTCTTGTCAAAGCCTAGTATGGCGTAGGTTTCATGATTGGCATGCTTGAGAATTTGCAGCGCCACTTCAGGCGTAAAAGGCCGACGCGCATACGCTTCTTCTTCCGGGGACTCGAACGCAGTGTCTGGCGCATAGACGGCCTCAATGCCAAAGTCGCCTCCGGGATGAACGTCGGGGTGCGGGTAGGCGCAATGTGGGCACGCGGTCTTGGTTTTGGCCAACGTGATGATGCGGTCCAAATCGGTAGGCGGCGTGTCCACAATGATGCGCGAGCACGCGTGGCACAAGCATCGGAGCAGTTTGACAAGAAGACCAATGTAGCCGGTATGATACACTGGAAAAGCAAGGTCAATGTGCATAAAGTGGCCGACGCATGCCAGGCCGTGCTTGCACGTCGAGCATCGCGTAGATCTGTCTGAAGGTCCGGTGAGCAGCGAGTTGATGCCGTCGGGATTAGGGATGCTTTTGGTAAATGCAACTGGATTGGTCACGGCGCCAACCGATCTGCGCCTTGTTTCATCCGGGTCGACCAGCTCAAGACGCACGCTCTGCATGTTAAAAATGGCGTTAATCTTATACTGCGCACAAGTATAATAATCATTAAAATGGACGCTAGCGTGGTAATGAAGGGCGATGTGCCTATCACGGAGGATGACTATGTGCGACTTCATGCGTGCGCGGGTGGAGTGGCGCTAAATGCAGAGGGCACGATTGCAGTGTCGGTCAAGGTGGTGCGCTCGGGCAAGTACAATAATCGCGAAACCCCCAATTCGGTGGATTACTGCAAGTCGCCGTCACCCAAGCACAACGATGGGCTGCGCGAAGCTATGCGTCAAGGTGTGCTGATTCGCGTGTGTGCCGAGCACCGCAAGCCGCACGATACGCGCAAGTTTGTGGATCGCGGCTTTTTCAAGGTGGTGCGTGAAGACGAGACGACGTTCAGGCTGGAGAAGGACGGCATTGTGATTAGCAGCGACGAGGAGTCGGCCGATGAAATATTTAGTGATGCGGCATCAGGAGCTCAAGCTGCGGTTTTGGCATCAATGGTGCCTTTGCCCGAGGTCCAAGTAGTTCCCCAAGTAGAGGCGGTAGCTGAGCCTGCTGTAAAGCGGGCAAGACTGTATGGCGGGCCTATAATCACGTATTTGCATGGACATCGGTTTAGGTCGCGCAACGAGGCTCGGTTGGCTACATTCTTAAAAGCGCTGAATGTGGATTACGAGTATGAGGGCACGACGTTTGCAATGGCGAATGGCAGCCGCTA
>Ga0209668_10000147_pt1 | contig 29402 bp, 32 predicted proteins | sample FrelakmetPLP11PL_FD_187150 | JGI IMG/M metagenome (GOLD analysis project Ga0209668, IMG submission 187150) | Freshwater lake sediment microbial communities from the University of Notre Dame, USA, for methane emissions studies - PLP11 PL (SPAdes)... | ecosystem: Environmental > Aquatic >...
CGCTTCTAAATCGACCGGTTGCTGTTTACTCCAAACCAACACCCCTTCGTACATCGCCGATACCACAAACGACTCCCTTTCGTTCAACTTTTTGCTAATTTCTTCAGGTGTATATACAAGCGCCTCTACCGCAGGGCCATCATCCGGAATACACTCCAGAACCCGCACGATTCGCTCGACAAAAGGCACATCGGTTTTGGCGATCACCAGCAAATCCATCGATCGCTCAAGAGAATAGTCCCCACGCCCATAGCTTCCAAAAAGAATAATCTCCTCGGCGCCAAAGCACTCAACGATCGCAGTTACAACCTCTTTTAGTCTTTTAACAACGATTCCGTGATTTTTATCACTTCCCTTGCTTCTTCGATACATTGCTTTGCCTGATTGGCATTTATATAATTGTGGGGCGCATCATACTCCCCAGGTAACAAAAATGGATATCTTGCGATAAATGTAAAGGCCTGGAGCATACTGATCTGCATGTAGTGCTGTCTAAGTGCTGGCACTTCCTTTTTTGCTATACCTATAAGCGCAGACAGTTTATGGATTTTAGGCGCAGTGTGCCCGGCAGATACAATCAACGCTTTCAGCGCTTTCTCAGCCGCCTGCTCAGACTGGAAACATGCCCATTCGTGAAAGACATTCGTGGTCGACAGCTCAGCAGCCTCAAGGTCATAGTTAGCCTGTTTTAGCCATATCACAGCATTTTTTCTACCCTGTTCGATCTGTTTTCGCCAGAACTCCTCTTTTTGCGCCTCATCAACTGGTTGCATTCGTTAGTATATAATAGCATCTTTAAAAGACTATTCAAAACTGCTATAAACGACCCAATGGAAATACAAGTAGAATCAAACGTCCGCCTAACGGCAAACCAGAAACTACATACACGTGTAGAAACAGTACTCCCTAAAGTTGCTGAGTATGCACGTATCGCTTGGGAAACCTCAACCAACACCTCCGAGGGTTGTTTCTGTATATACCGCAAAGGGGATAAAGACGGAACAATTGAAATAACTGAACCTTACGTTGAAAGACAACGTAGCCCAAGAATCACCAATAAGCAAGCAGAGACAGTCGTGGCACCTGGTGAAGTTGTTCGGAAAAGCGAACTTCACCCAGTAGGAAAAGGCTTTAGAACAGCAGAGCTAGCACAACCCATTTTCATGCTTCATACACACAAAAGCGGGAGTATTGGTCCTTCTATGGGTGACATCTTTGGCGCACTTCAAACCGCAATTGAAAACTTTAGAGTCTCGCAATTACTTAACAAGGAAGTATTTATCAATCCTGTATGTGCAATCATGCTTGAAAACCAAGTTTTTCTTTTCCAGATACCTCCTGCATGGATAAGTTTCCCAGGCTTTGATAAGGAAACGGCAGAAGACAAAAGATATGACATCATCATAGACCAAATCTACCAAAGAGCAGTGGAGCAGGGAATAAAAATTCCACGGAAAAAGACGGCTTACACTCCAGGATACTTATCCCCGACAGATCCGATTATGAATGCTTACCTTTCATATATTGTCAGACAAGATAAACCAAAGGAAAAATATATCGACATGGATAGGGTTAGAGACGTTCTGACTTACCTAGGTTTCCAACATGCCACTTGTCCGGTCGAAGAGATCCCGTCAAGGGTTAAAGCGTTTAATTTGGTCGCAAGATGCCCATACTAAAACTTAATATATGGATACCTATTTCAAAAAACAAATCGAGTACAAGCTAGGTGGATTATCTTTTAAGTTCGATGTAGCAAATACCCTTTTCTCGACGTTTAAGATCGACGCAGGAAGTGATCTACTTCTTCGCGCAACAAAACTTGAAACCCCGCCGACTTCAATTCTGGACCTTGGTTGCGGCTATGGCACCCTCGGAATTGTTCTCGCAAAAACATATCCTTCAACAAAGGTATTAATGGCTGACAAGGACTTACTCGCGGTTCGGTATGCGAAAAGCAATTCTGACCTGAACAGCGTTCCGAATGTTGAAGTGATCGGAAGCGTTGGCATTGAGAACATCCCCAAAGAAAAATATGACGTTATCGTTTCAAATATTCCCGCAAAAATCGGCGACGAGGCTATCGAACAGGAGTTTATTCTTAAGCCGCTGGAACTGCTTTCGGAGAAGGGCAGCTACTGGTTTGTGGTTGTTAGCGGACTAAATCGCCTGATTCCCAAGATCGCCGCAAGAAACAAACTCAAGATTAAGGAGGTTCGCAAACGCTCAGGATACACGGTCTATCGATTGGCAAAAGGCATGTAGCTCTGCTATATTAATTTGACAATGAATTTTGCTGCCCAAGATAATACACAACCTAACCCTTTCACTAATACTGCGAATGCGGTAAATCCACCGATCGTAAAACCTACGGACGTAAATACCGCTGCTGCAATAAAAACAGACAACAAACCAGCGGGCATGACTGATGAAATTCAATATTTGGAGAATCTTGTAGCTAAAACAACACTTCCAGAAGCACTCAAGACTGAAGCTGCTCGGATGATCACGCGTGTCAAACGTGTAACCGAGGCCACAGGTTTTTCGCAGGAGTACGAGCTAGTACGAAAGTATGTCGAATGGATCACACGTATCCCTTGGGGAAAGTACACACAAGACAACTATGATCTGAATAACGCTAAGGCCGTTTTGGATCAGTCGCATTACGGGCTGGACAAAATCAAAGACCGCATACTCGAATACCTCGCAACAATGCGGATCAAGCAGCAAAAAGGAGAGGCCGTACCAAGAGCGCCAATCTTTTTATTTGTCGGGCTTCAAGGAATCGGTAAAACTACAATGGCCAAAGCAGTCGCAAAAGCACTTGGAAGGAAATGTCTTCGAATATCACTTGGTGCAATGGGCGCAATCACAGAACTTCGCGGTGTCCCAAAAACAGAAATAGATGCCGAACCAGGACAGATCGTCAAAGCCGTAGTTAGTGCAGAAAACATGAACCCAGTGATTATTCTAGACGAAATGGACAAAGCTAGCGCGAAAGAAGGGACAAGAACCGATATTATGGCGGCTTTACTAGAGATTTTGGATCCTGAGCAGAACGTCTCCTTTAGGGACCACTACCTTGACTACCCAATCGATCTTTCGAAGGTTATGTTTATCTGCACAGCCAACAACCTTGGTACGATTTCAACAGCCTTGCTCGATAGGCTTGAAGTCATTCGGTTCTTTAGCTACAGCGATGACGAAAAAGTCGTCATCGCGAAACAATATCTTCTACCTAGAGTTTTTGAGCGGACAGGTTTGTCCAATGAAACGATTGATTTTACTGATGACGCCTGGCCTGTGATCGTACGCCCGCTAGGTTACGACGCGGGCGTCAGACAGCTCGAACGCAATATCGAAAGCATCTGCCGCAAGTCCGCCAAGCTAATCGTTGAAGGCAAGATCCAAAAGGTCGTTATAAACGCCGAAAACGTCAAACAGTTCATTCAGGAGTCTGGGGTTATTTAAATGTGGTACGGTAACCCATGTGTGTTTTTCCGAACATTATCAAAACAATGTGACTTTGTAATAATACCTGTGTAAATACCTTGCCTCTCCCTCGGTCACTACCGGTTTTTACCTGAACATGAGGTATTCGATCTCGAAACTTGGAAAACCTCCCTCGAATGGAGTACAATCTACTCACGATGTTACTCACACCACACGTTTTAACCGGCCTAGCAATCGCATACAAAATCCCATATCCGTGGCTATCACTTCCATTATCTGCTGTTAGCCACCAATTTCTAGACCTGATACCACATGATGACTTTGGCACCAACGGCGACCAAGGGCTTTTCGACAACGGCCACGGACTTATAGTGATTAACGGAAAACTTCGCTTTACATGGCGCCACGCAATTGTTTTCGCAGACGCGCTAATAGCCCTCAGCGCCACAACGTTTTTTGCACTCAAGTTCAACAATCCACTACTTTTCTTTACCGCCGCCGGACTATCTATCTGGAGCGATCTTTTGCGTGCCCCATACTTTCTGTTCGGGTGGAAAAACAAGTTTCTACACTTTGCTCACCATATAGACAGTGATTTTTGCCACAACAAAGAAAAAAGCGCCTGGGGTAAAGCCGTTGTTTTCGCGGTCGTCATAGTCGCACTCGCGATTCTTCTTAACTCTTTCCCCTGGCTGGACTGAAAAGTGAACAGCTTGAACTTTTAGTCAATAATTTTTGTTTGCGCAAGCCGCCATTTACATATTTCTTCGTGGTTTCCACTAAGCAAAACCTCTGGGACTTTCAACTCCTTCTCACCTAGAGTCTTGAACACTTCCGGGCGCGTATACTGCGGATATTCAAGTATCTGCCGACTTTTACCGTTTACCGACACCGTAGCAAAGCTCTCCATCTCAACCGATTCTTGTTTACCAACAATCCCGGGTATCAACCTTGCAGTAGCGTCTAGCACAACAAGCGCAGGCAGTTCGCCACCGGTCAGGACATATGGGCCTATCGAAAGCTCAAAATCAGCGAACTGCTGGATCACCCGTTCATCAATACCCTCGTAATGCGGTGCAATAATGATCAAATGTCCTTCCTTCGAAAGCGCCAACGCGTTATTCTGAGAAAACAGTTTACCTTTTGCCGACATCACAAGTACCTTTGCTTTGGTCTCACACTTGTCACCGGAACCAGAATCTTTCGCTTTAAGCTCGGCCAATGCCTTGGCAATTGGCTCTATCATCATCACCATACCAGGACCGCCGCCAAAAGGTCTATCGTCTACACTCCGATGCGAATCAGTAGTCCAGTCGCGCAAGTCGTGGATAGTGACCTCAAGGAGACCCTGCTTTTGCGCGCGTCCGAGGATCGACTCGCATAGAAAGCCCTTAAACATCTTTGGGAATATTGTCAGAATATCAACTTTCATACTATTCCTTAGATACTAACTTGCTCTTAGAAGTAGCTTTCCTACCACTTACCGTCTTTTTTGTGTTTTTATCAAGCGTAAAATTCTCATTGATAAGTTTACCTGCTGCCTTTACACTAATCGTTTTCTCAGTAGTTATAAAAGCAGGATGAATAATTTTTAAAATATATTCGCCTTCATTCACGAAGAATTGATAGCGACCGGTTTCATCAGTTAAGCGATTGTCTACTACTTGATTTGTGACTCCATTCACCAGATAAATGGTAACTGCCTTAAGTGGCTTCATCGTTATTGAATTCCGAATTACTCCAAAAGATCTCGCTTTTCTGATATATGATGTCGCAATATGTGTTGAAACCAATAGATACAAACCAATAACTACAAAATTATACCAAACAGGGGCAGTCAACACGCAATACATACTCCATGCAAACCCGGCAAAAAACAGTATCTGACCAACAACGCCCACTACATTTACATGCAAAGGGCGTTTCCTAGAAAGCTTCATTTTATCAAGCGGTAGCGCAAGACCAGAAGAAACTGCGCCTGCGGAAAGAACTTCACGGCGATACACCTTTCCATAAGGGTCATCTTGCGCACCAGTGACTGTAGTCGAAGGGAAAACATAACCAGCCATCGCAGCTTCTAGTTTGTAATCAAACGCCGGAGGAAGATATGTAAATCTACCAAGCTCATCTGTTACCATTGTGTTTTTGACTCTTTCATCAGTTGACAGCAGCCGTATTACTGCAAACACAAGTGGTTTTTTCGTTTCGGCATCGTAAACCGTGTTCCATGGGACTTTTTTACGCTTGGAATACCTGATAAAACCAAATGGCGCGCCAAAAACAGTCTGCCAAAAGCCTCCTTGTTGCGCGAGCAGGGCAAAGCCTTCAGTGACACCCAGTCCAATCGATGATATAAAAACGGGTAGTGCTGTTGCGGCGATCCCTATGGCCGTATTCACGGCCGGAATCGCCGCACCCCCATCGTCGATATATCTCGAAGTAGCATCAATAGCCGCAACAATCCCAGTTTCAAATGGCCCTGGAGCATCATCATCCACAGGAGGCAAATCTTCTATGTCAAAGACCACAATTCCATCCGAAATTACAGCCGGAGAACGGACTCCAATCGTATTATACGACCTAACTTTAGCATAATATACCTGGTTTAATACAAGTTCCAAATCATTCGCAGTGTATTGCAGGTTTTGAGAAACATCTGTCCAAGAAAGAATGTCTTCTTCTGACGGGTCTGTCGTCAATGCAAATTCATATCCGGATAGATGCGTATCCGCTACAGCCTCCCAGTTTCCAGATAAGGTATCTGTTGAGAGCTGAGCATCTGAATCACCAGTAAGGCCATCACGAACACTCTCAGGCGCAATCGCAGTATCATAAAAAACAACTTCATATTCAGATTGAATTGGCTCAGGAGAACCGAAATATACTGCGACATATTTCGTCCCAGGATAGGTAGACGCAAGAAAGGCACGCGTTACGCCATCAGTGGTTGTTGCAGGAGCTGAAACCAGAATACATTCTGCTCCATCAGCACTTATACTAGGAGTATATCCGGCCACAGGGTTTCCATACATATCAAGCACTATAATTAGTATTGTTGCCTGTTCAATCCCATCCGCATATACCTCGCTAGGAGAGATTGTAACCGTGGAGTTTGCCGAAACCATACCGGCTACTACAGCGATCGGACTACTTTGGCTATCAGCAAAAACAGCCTCGTTATCCTCTGCTGTTATTCGCCAACCAGCACTTGTCGCAGTATAAAATATTACATTAAACGTACCAACACCATTGTTTATTGCAATATTATTGCTCGAGAGCTTTGCTGGATACAGATCATCTGTAGTAAGACCTACGGTTGTATCATAGTCTGAAATAATCTGATAGTTACCATCTACTACATACACGCGGAAGGTACCAGAGCGGATACCTGCAGTTTGCACAGCAGGTGTACCAGCTCTTCCATCCCCTTCAACAAGGCTTTCGCCTGCTGCGACTATAAGCATCTGGTTCGGAACACTCACTCCAAAATCAAATGTTTCCACACCAGGATAAACTACCGGCGCGAAGGCAACCCAATCGCTATAGTTTCCAGCGTCGTCCCGCACACGAGCTTGCCAATGATAGTTTTTACCTGACTCAAGACTAGTTACCGAAACAGCAACCTCAGGCCAAACAATAGGAAGCCCCACCGGGACAGCTACTGCACTACCCTCAACTGTTTCCGTACCAGTGAAGCCATGCCCATACTCTGCTACCTCCACCTGCGGGTACACATACACAGAACCGCCAGTTTCGCTCACTAGCTGAAAACGCATTGTGAGCCTGTTCTCAGAGATTACTGTTCCATAAGGTATATCGTCAGTTAAGCCAAAGACTGTTTGTGCAAGCGAAGAAGGAGTACCTGGTGGCTCGAGATCTACAGTAAATCCATCTGAGACAGCTATCGTGCTTGGTCCAAAATAGTTCCATGCACGAACACAAACATAGTATGTTTCACCTCCTGTCAGAGTTAGATCACTTCGATTTAGCAAGGCAGACGTGCCACTGCTTGTCCAGTCTACTTCATCGCAATTATTAATCGTAGTTCCTATACAATAAGTATAAAACAGAACACTCCCCACTGGCTCCCAATTTGCTGCAAAATCAGTTGTAGAACTAATAAAGTCCACATCTGCACCACTTCCATCATTAACATACGAAGGAGGTTCAAGGACATTGAGCGCTTCATCTGAGTAAGAGGCATATCTTAGATAGTCTGCTACAATATCTCCAGAACCATTATTGCATTCACCATCACCACACGTTCCATCAGGAGGCAATGCATCACTAGGCCCATCTGCAGCGCCCCACCAGTTATTCGGAATATCTACCCAGTGGCCTGTTGTACTTGAAAAAGCAAGAGTATTCCCGGTAAAGTTTGTCGCAATCACTTTATCATCCATCCACGTATCATCATGTTTATTAGCATATATACCCAATTCGTTTTGGTGAAAGGCTGATTTAAAAACATCAGCAGATTCGCCATTTAGCTGAAGCGCACCTGAAGCTCCACCGTAACTAAACACCGAGTATTCAAACTGTGAATCATCTATAACCGCATTCGTATTTAGTATAATCGATTCCCAGTCTCCAGCAGTTGGAACACTTATGTCTCCATCATTATTAGTATCCCCACCAGCGAGATCGTCTTTTGCTGATGTGAATATCACTGGAGAAGACATTTGCCCAGCTGCATATACTTTTGCACCAACAATATTAATAGTTCCTCCGTCAAGCTTAATTATCACGCCATGCTCGACGTTTACATCACAAGAGCTTGGTATTGAATCCCCTACTGATAAAGTCATTGGGTCTCCGTCTAGATTTCTTGGAACTACATAAGGAATATTCTCATATGCCCCAATATCCCGTGGTAATATCGTATATGTTGAGCTGCCACAAGCTGGTACACCATATGACGTTCCACTAATATCCTCAACTAGTGAGATACCTTTATACGTTCCGGATAAACCTGTATCTCCAAGCACATTACCTGCACCAAGTGTTACATTCGCTTCTGGAGTTATCGCCATAGGCAGAATGTAGTTGGTAAAATTAGAATTTGCTATAGTGGTTGCCGACTCTGCCCCAGATGTAGAAACTCCCATATAGTTAAAATCAAACGTGCAGTGATCCACTTCTAATGTTGAATCTTGATTTCGCAGTGTCGCCTGACCAGTTCCACCTCCATTCTGGAAAGTTACATACTCGAACACACCACTACTTCCAGTACCTTGAACAACTATGCTATTCCACTGTCCAGGCGCCATTAAGTCAATTCCAGTACTTGTAAACTCGATACCATTTTCTGCGGTTCCGCTTGCTACAATATGCCCAGAGGACACGACAATTCCATAACCACCATCAAAGTATATCATGACGCCAGGATCGATTGTAAGCGTAGCATCAGTAGTAATCGTAATGTCGCTAGTAACAGCAAATGGACTATCAGCTAGCTTCCATTCTGTATCAGTTTTTATCTCTCCGCCAACATCTGTCGCGAACGCAAGCCGAATTGGCTTTATGTTCGTATACAAAAGATAGGCCACACCCCAGGTTACGATAAAAATACCGAGTATTAGAAGAATAGGTTTAAGCCACCGCATTGCGCGTTTTCCATTTATAAACTTACGCAGGAACAAGTAGCTTTCCTTCTTGGCTTTCCCGTGTTTGTTCCCGCTCATACGCATTAATGTACACGGCTTTTGCGTAGAATTCAATAGCAAAGAAAACATACGGTTGCTAAAAGACAGATTGACAAAACTTACTTTAGAAGTGTGCCGCGGGTGGGAATCGAACCCACACTCCTGATTAAGGAACCGGATTTTAAGTCCGACGCGTCTACCAGTTCCGCCACCGCGGCACATTATCGATACAGTTGATTGTACCATTCTCTGAGGGCTACACTCAACACAGTGGAAGCTCCAGTAAGTAAGCGCTACAAGATTGTCCCGGGTGTGTCCCCTCCTGAAGAACCGCTCTCAGGAGAATAGTCTTTGGGCAAGTCCTTGTCAAATGGATCGTTTGCCACACCTGAGCGCTCAGGTGCTGGTGCATAAAGCGAATCTGCTGGACTTGAATTCATATTTACCTCTGGCTGCAGCGAAGAGCTTGCCTGAGGTACAGTTGGTGAACTCTCAAGCGGAGTAGCCAGACCAGCTTTTGTATCTGCACCTTTCCCCTCGACAATGTCTGAACCTGGCAAGGCGCTTGCTCCTGGCTCAATCACTGGTGTTTGTGTTGGATCCACAAAATCTGGACCACTACTATTCCCGTAATCAGCATAGTACTGCGGAATTTCCATCTCCTCATCAGGCTTTTTTAGTGCCTTAATCAGCTTTATCGTAACAATCACCAGTAGAACGACAACACCAAGTATCAGGCACACAATCAAAGCAATCCCAATTGGCATAGCAACTTGCCCAATTATTGGAAGATCCATCACCTTTTTAGTATTTATCGTCGCACCTTCGGGCTCGACTTCACCAAAGACTGTAAAGGACCAAGCTTTTTGAGCTTCATCTCCATTAACATTACGTACTACCAACTCAACCCGATGCGCACCAGTTGCCAGTTCTGCAGTAGGCGTATAATGACAACTGCTAGTCAGAACAGTAGCCTGAACAGCCGTATTATCAAGTTTCATAACTACGCTGTTTATGTCAATCTCCACATCACCACTAGTATACGAAGCACTGATCGTCGGAACTGTATTCTCAATCACATCACCTTCTCCAGGCTGAACTCCGCGTATCTGCGGTTTATTCGTTCCCTCAGGATTGTTATCTACGCTAAACGCTGGCGACGTCGCCGTATTAGAAAGCGGCGACGTCGCAGCATCTGTCGCTGTTACCCGAACATAATACTTACCTGAAACAATCAGGGAAACATCCCATACATAATCTACTGTTGTACCAGGAAGCCCTTCAGCAATTGCTACCCACGTTTCTCCATCTAGTGAATAATGGAGGCTGATGCTCGCGATGCCGTCGGCATCGCTCGCCTGCCAGGAGATAGTATTTGCCGCACCCCGAAACACCGAAGTAACCTCTGGAACAACTACACTGACTGCAGGTGGCTCATTTGTAATAATAGGCTCACCGTAAACATTTACAGTGTATGCTTGTTTCGTGCTTGTTTTCCCATCAGAGACCACCACTGTAACCGAGTGCTTGCCTATATACCGGTCCTCTGGTGTACCAGAAAGCACCTTGCCACTAAGCGTTAGCCATCCTGGTTTTGAGCTTACCGTATATGTTAGCTTGTCTCTGTCCGCATCAGTAGCTACAACTTCATATCTATACAACTGCCCCACCTTAATTCTCGTTGCTGGCTTAGATGTAATTACGGGCACGTGGTTTGTCTCAGTTTTTGTATTCCAAGTACCAGTGCCTTCCTGTGTCCAATATTCAGTTGCATTATGATTGGCGCCCAGCCCAACAGTGTTATCGTTCGCGTGAAAATATATATTTGTATTTTCTACTGGAAAGTTTGAATAAAATGTAATTTCCCAAACAACTTGTAGAGTATTCGCATCAGGTGTGGTTACACTTTTTACCTTCCACTCAGCTGTTCGTCCACTGCCACTGGCTGTAGAATCTGAGTAACTACCTCCTGAATAGATCTTATTTGATTTATTATCGCTCGGTGCATAACCACCCAAATTTATCGAGTAGTTTGCCCAACACGCCTCAGCCGTACTTTTATCCGCGCACGTATTGTTGTTTCCATTATATGTCCAGCCCCAGTACCGCCACCCAGTAGTCCCGTTCGCGTCCTTAGACAAGGCCATTTTCCCGGCAGCAGCCGTACGTGAAGAGACAGGCAATCGATTATCCAGCCAAACATAAACATTACTAAGCGTATTTATCCCGTCAGCGTCTTTGACCGTGGTCACAAGAGACAAAGTAGTGCCAGCACCAGCTTTTGGTGAAACACTCGAAAAATACGGTCTATTATTACCTGCTGCTTGCCCAGTTAATAGCTGGTTTTGCCTGGATATAAGATATGCGCTCAGCGGTAATGAAATTGCCAGTAACAAAAGACCGCCAAGCACCGCATATTTCTTGTTCGCTCGTTTTATCCATTTCAATACTCCGCCATTTCTACCTGTGCCTTTTCCTGAAATATTATGAGAAGAACTAGGAACCAACTTAATTGAACCGTTTTTACTCAGCTTTTCTTTGACCTTTGCTTTATTGCTCACTGATCGAGACTATCATATATCGATGCTATTTCTCGCATAAACTTCTCCACGCCACCTGACCATTTGCCTGGACTATATAACGCACAAGTAGGACAATAACTTGATTCCATTAATCTAGGTTTTAGTCTATCACTCCCATATCCTTCTGCCAACCGCCACGCTACATAATCAATACCCTCAGTCCAGCCATCAAAAACTCTGTAACTCTCACCATTTCGCCATCCCCAGGCATTATAACTTGATCCACCTTTACCATCTCCTGGCACGACTTTTCCAGCGCCTGATTCAACCATTGCGATAGAGGCTTCGATTCGATAATCAATATCGTATTTTTCTGCTGACGCGGCAAAAACATCCGAATATGGAGCCATTGGCGATTTATACTTTTGAAGCATAATCTGAAGCGCTTCAGCCTCACGACTTTGGTATGTAGTACTAGTACTGCACATATTCCCTAAAGCCGGTGTAATCTGAACAACCGACGCATTATCTGAATTTAGCGTGACAAATAACGATGACTCTTTGACTTTTTCTTTCGGTTGTGCCTCTATTGTCGCAGCAAACGCGGTCACTTCTGAAAGTGGCACATGTACGGGAACTGTACGGGAATGTACGACCAACGCAAACGCACCAATCCACAGCGTAGTATACACGAAAGCCATAACTTTTAATCGAACTTTCAAGCCCATTACTGCAATCAGTGTAGGGGTTTAGTCACAGAGTGTCAAGCCACAGAGGCGAGAACTACTGTTAATATTTCTAGGGGTTTGTATTCAGCGCTATAGCATGCTGGAGCAGATCAGCCCTAACCTGCTCAACTAACGCTGCCGAGTTTGAGAGTCCACCGTCTGTTAAAACTGTAACCAGGGTATCTCCAACATGTACCGTGGTATTCCCATCCAGAAGTAATTTGTATGTATCTTTCCCATGATCTGTTAACCATTCAAGCTGCGCCGGAGTAAGATTCGTAAATGCATCAGGACGCTCCGCTGCAATTCCTGTTATCTGCTGTTCGGTTAAATCCCAAACACCGCCATGCCTCTGAAGTGTACCATCTGCAACCCTTCTGTTTACTTCTTTTATCAACGATTGTGTAGCCAAGGAAGGCGTAACCGAAACCTCAGTTGCTTGCGAATGCACCACAGGAGCTTGTTCCACTTGTGTACTTGGATTTAGCTTTTCAACGCGAGGCAAGTATGCAACACTATTTGGCTTGGGCGCTCTCACAACATTCGGAAAAAACTCCGTATACTCCAACGTTTGAACTGGTGTAGCCACTGGTTGTGGATGTACTTCTTTGGAAATTCTATTAGCAACGGTTTGGCCAAGTGTACCAAAAGGTCTTTCAGGTACAGACACAGCCACTGGTCTACTAAACTTGTTAGCAACACTTCTAAGTCCATCATCTGTGTCCAGTCCACCAAGGGTTAACAGTGTTGCCACAGCTGCCGCCGCAAGCATCATCGGCTTTTTAGCCATACGCAGGCCTGCCGCCACAAATTTGTCGTCTCGCTTAATCTTTTGCAGTAACCATTCAGCCCCATATACGTAACCCTTCCCGGCAAAAGATGCTACTGTTGCACTTAACGCTGCCTCGGAAACTCCAGCTACCGCAGCCAACACAGTTTTAATTGGTCCTGGAAGATTAATCGCCAACGCAAAGAAAGCTCCCAAGCCAGCACCAGCTATCGCACCGCCCACATTGAAAAACAAGACATCTGAAACATACTTAATTTTCTTTAAAACAGAATCCCTTTTTTGCAGTTCAGCTTTGTGAAAAGAACCCAAACTACGTACTTTACTAAAAACATCACTCACTGTATTGACGATTGACTGTAATGGGTGAACTATTGTTGCCGAAACAATAGAGCTAAATATGCGTATCGCCCCAGGAGTCGTCTTTCCCTTCAAGGTCTTTTTATATCTCTCATATGCTGAGTTGTAGTTCGTCAACCATACTCTTGCACCCTTATAAGCTAACCGCGCAACACCAATCCCTGCTGGGATTAAGAAAACTATTGGGCTAACAGGTGTAAACGCAGACACAACAAGCCCTCCTAACATCACCAGGTTTGGCAGTTTCTTTAAGGTAAATGAACCTGCACGCTTTAACGTTTTCGTAACATTCCTAACTTGAATTGCATCAGCGACTTCTCGCCGTAAGCTACTAAACATTACCTTTCCAGCTGTGACAAAACGCGAAGCGATTCGCTGCGCAACATTTTCTTTCTTGACATCAACAGGACTTGCTGTTTCCTCCCGTTCTTGTGACAGATTACCAAATGCGTGCATGACCTTCTCTTTTGTGTTGTTAATCCACAGTTGTGAACGTTTTGCTACTCCGGAAATGCGCGCTTTCAGTGAAGACAGTGAAGTTAATGCCGATACCACGCTGGAGATTACCGCCTTAGAGGGAGCAGCCTCTGTTTTCTTTTCTCGTCTCGCAAATAGCTGATTTACCCAGGAAGAAACAGCCTCTGTCACTCTTTGTATTACCGATTCAGAAGGCCCATCTTCCTCTAGTTCTTCCTCTGTTTCTTTCTGCGGTGCCAAGGCTGTGTTTCCGATTATTTTTTCCGCTTCATCAGAAAAACCATTTCTGGTACGATCAGCTGGTTGAGCTCGTTCAGGCGTAGATACCACAGATGCAGGTTTACTGTTTCTTCCAAACTTACCTGCAGGAACCATTTCCACTATAATCCCCTTCGAAGAAGAGCCTGGTGTAGGTGTAGGCACTGGCTCATCAGAAAAAAGTTCTTCCTTTGGCGATTCTTGAAGCGAAGTAGACTGAACGTTCTGAACAGGTTGACTCGGTTGTGGATCAACTCGTTTAGGCTTCTGCCCATTTCCGTTTCCATTGGCTAAATCCTCTCGAGTACCCTCTACCAAGAGATCCGCCACAGCTTGTTGATTCATCTGCGTTACTTGCAGTAGACGCTCCAAAGACCCCTCTGCATCATGACTACTTACAGCCATGAGAATGGGTTCGGTTTTATCATCAGGCACTTCAGTGGGCACATCGATAGCAGATACTGTACCCTGAGAAGGCTGTACTTCTTTGGGGTCTTGGGTAGGTTGTGTCGCCCCCTGTTCGGGCCTACGTGTAAACCAATGTGTCAGCGCCTTTGTGGCGGACCCTACTGCACGAACCGCAACAGCGCCAACAAATACCGCTTTCGCTACCGGCGTAAGCGCATATACACTCTCTAGTTCTAGTGCAGCAGATCTCACTATGATGTCAGCTTTAGGTTCCATATAGCTATATTATATCTGCTTTGTGTTGGATTTTCAATACCTGGCGTTGACTGCATGCGATGTTTGTGGGACAATTTGATAGTTATGAACCAGAAAATACCGTCGATAACCGAGTATGATCGCAAGAATTATGACTATTCCAGGTACTGGGAAGGGCAAGAACGAGAGTACGAACATAAAGCGGAGGTTGTTGCGCTCGAGCGGATGCTCGAGCGCATCGAAAACAAGTCACAAAAAACGTTCGTCGATCTCGGTGGCGGCTACGGCCGATTAATGCCGGTGTACGCGCCCAAGTTCAAACACTCGATCCTGTTGGACTACTCGATAAAAAACCTGCAAAAAGGTGTTGAGCTGGCCGAGCACAACGGGCTAAACCTGGAGAACACCACATTTGTAGCCGCAAACCTGTATAAAATGCCGTTTAAAGACATGGCGATCGATGCGGGCGAGCTCATCCGTGTCATTCACCATATCAAGGATTTACCCCTGTTGATGGATGAGCTCGCCCGCATCATCCGGTCCGATTTACTCATCGACTGCCCAAACAAACGCCACTTTTTGGCAGTTGCCCGAAGCCTTTTGAAAGGCACAGGCGCACTCAAGCAGACGCTTTCGCTCGCACCCTACCAACAGCCTCACCAAAAAGACAGCAAAGACTTTTGCGGAGGTTCACAGATCTTTTTAAACTATCATCCAAAGCACTTGAGCAAGGTAGCATCAGAAAAAGGATTTGAGGAAAACGCAACACTGAGCATCTCCAACTTCCGCCATCCGCAACTCAAAAAACTGATCCCGCTCAAACTCCTATTATCGCTTGAGAAACTAGTGCAAAAAACCGGCGCACCACTTCTGTTTGGGCCAAACATTTGGTTACTGCTTTCGCGCAAAGACAAAGAAGTTGAGACCAAACCACGTTTTGAAACCACCGGAACAACCGACCCGTTCGAACTTTTTTCTTGTCCAAAATGCCACGGCGATCTTTCGCGCACAACAACCGGCGCAACCTGTAGCGACTGCAATGCGCAGTGGAGCTTAATCGATGGTAAAATCTGGGACTTCAGGCACAACTAACAGCATGGATATTACACAAACCACCAAACTACCAACGATAACTGACACCAAAACGATTCGCGCAATCTGTAAGCGGGCAGGTCTCCGGCTTAACAAAGATCTGGGCCAGAACTACCTGTGCAACTCAACTGTTGCAGAGCGCATCGTCTTGGCTGGCGAGGTTGGGCCTGACGACATCGTAGTTGAACCAGGCGCAGGAATTGGAGCACTCACTTTTCATATTGCTGCCGTGGCTAAAAAGATATTCGCAATCGAACTCGATCCAAGAGCCGCAAAAGTTTTACGCGAGCTGGTGATAGGTCTCGGCTACACTAACATTGAAGTTGTAGAGCATGATATTCTCGAGTTTCGCCCAGAAGAACATGGCCTTAAGGATCGGCAGTACAAGGTGGTTGGCTCGCTTCCCTATGATCTGGCTAAAAAGATCATACGAAAATTTATTGAACAAGAACCACAAAAACCTTCAATTGTTTCGGTTTTGATCCAACGTGAGGTCGCCAAAGAGTACGTGGCCAATCCGCCAGCGGGCTCGTTCCTCGCCCGCTACGCCGAGATCTATTCAGAGCCTAAATATGTTCAAACGGTTACTAAACATGCGTTTTTTCCAATTCCGCCTGTGGATGGAGGCATAATCCAGTTCAAACTCCTGAATAAACCGATTGTGGCAGAAGGACAAGTAGAAACTTACCGAACATTTATCAAACTTTGCTTCTCAGCCATGCGAAAAACACTTCTCAACACGTTAATCGGGTACACGGTCGCAGCCTCAGGCGAAGGAACGTCAACCGCAACAAAATCGAAGCAAATCCATCGAAAACTCACTCGCGAAGACCTGACCAAAATCTTCGTGCAACTTGAACTTTCTCTCTCCGCCCGCCCTCAAGAACTTTCCACTGACCAGTTTACATCAATATTTTCCTGCATTAATGCAAGATGATTAGAGCAGATCTTCACGTTCATAGTTGCCTAAACTTACGGCTCCCTAAACTTCCCTTTTTCTTCGATTCTGTACAATCAGAAGGGCAGATTCTTCAGCGCTGTCGGCAAGATAACATTAGAATACTAGCAATAACCTCACATGATTCACTAGATGGTTACTACAATGCGTGCAAACTAATGAAAAGCAAAACATACAATGTAATGCTAGTCCCAGGAATTGAAGTTTCTACTGCTGACGGACATGTCTTAGCTTATAACGTTACCAGATCCATACCAAAGCAGGAAAGTGCCAGTAAAACAGTTCAGCTAATTCACGCTCAAGGGGGCTTTGCCGTTCCCGCACATCCGTATCATCCAAAGTCAGTCGGTAACCTGACCAAGACAGTCTCGTTCGACGCTATTGAGGCATATAACGCATTTGTTAGGAGGAGAGAATGTACACAAGCATTAAATACAGCACAACTACTCGGCCTACCCATTACTGCAGGTAGCGATGCCCATGAAGTTAATGAGATTGGGCGAACAACAATGTTATTTCCTGACAACGTAAAAACTCTAGCAGATGTCTTCTCCTGTATACGTCAAAAAAGGTACAAAATCGATTACCATACAACAAGACTATATAATTTTCTGCCAAGATGGCTCGCACAAAACATAAGCATCCAAGTAACACACCGGTAAACATACAATCCTAGAAAACTAAATACTGTTCGAACAGATCAGCATGAGTGCAACTACGACCGAGGCGCAATGCTCCTGTTGAAAGCATGGGCAGATCAGAACCTTGAATACGACTACATTAAGTACCCAGTGGATAAGCGGAATATTGCCAGTAGAAAGATTCCAGAGGCGCTCGGCGGTGCGATCGCTGGAGAAAAGGCTAAAACATCAAGGTCTGGCCGGAAGTTACTTACACTCGAGTATCACGTCCCCAGAGTCGCCTAGTCTCTTTTTTGTTATTTGCGATGTACTACCAAGCGGCGGAAGTACTACTATGGCTCTATGGTAGTACATCACAATAGAGCTGGCTAGCCATAGCCACTACATAGCTTTAAGTTCAGAGAGGTTATTAATGACAGACAAGCCTGGAGAAACCCGCGTTGTCGTACCTTTTTCTCTCCTGTTAAGCACAATCGGATGGATCTCTATTCCCATAGCCTTCGCGCGCTTGTATATATCCTCCAACTTGTCAATGTTATCGTCAACAATTATTGCGCCTTGAGGAAGTTTCTTGACTTTTCTTTCTGACAAGGGATCTTTCGAGATGAATACCAAGCCCCATCTTTATTATTCTATCGGCAATATACACGCGTAGTAAATTTGTATCTATTAACGTATGGTCAATATCGAATAGTATCGTTTTCACAGTTAGTATCCTTAAAACGTCAGCGCGGCCTCGAAGCCGGGTTTGACCTTGGAGAATGGATCACCAGCCACCACCTCAATCGTTACCGCTACTAAACCTTTGTTTTTCGCACACCAACTCGTCATCGAACCGGTCACAGGATACTTTGACCAGCCACCGGCACCGTCAGAATAGCCTGTTGCGTCACGCATTATGGCCGCGAGGGAATCCGAGCGGCCTTCACGCGATCCACCGTAAATGCCGCCTACACAGCAATGCGTGTCCACTATCGTGTCCACGCCCTCGTTCTCTATTAACTTTTTCAGCGCTGCGACTTCCGATTCAGAAAAAGGCGCGCTACCGCCTGCGCCAGGATAGAACGTCTCTCCAACGTAAATATCTGAAACCCAGCTGCTAGTGCCCCAATTACGGTTGATATCGATTCCATTTGAATTAAATCGCCTACTCCTAGCGTAACCGTCCGGATTCGCTACCTCGACCACAATCACACGCACCCCATCTGGAATCACATCCGGATGCCCGTCCAAATACGCATTCCATTTTTTTGTTACGTTCACAGATGTTCGTTCCGACCCATGCAAACCCGAAGTATACAAAACGGTTTTACTCCCAGACCCATAGATATACGCAACAATACTTCTACCATCTTCACTCTTTCCAATAGTTCGAACTATCCGATCAGCTGTCTTAAACGAAAAAGAGTAGTCGCTGGCCATTGGAAGTCCGTAAATCGAACTTACGCCTGCTGAAACCTTGACCGAATACGTTGTAGCCATCTTTAGTGATTTGGGCTTGTAGGTCAGCGTATTCCCACTCCAGCTAAAACTCCCGTTCGTGCTCGGCGAGACAACAAAGCTCGCCTCCGCCGAAGAATGGTTCACCTCCTGATCAAATGTAACCTTGATAGTCGAACTCAAGCCGACTTCTTTTGCGCCATTCCTTGGAGATACTCCCGCGATATGCACCGCTCCAATCGTGGTAAAGTCGATAACCACCGGAGTCACCAGCCACGACCCGTCAACCCCGTAAATCGCCGATTGATCGAGCGCAAAAGTATAACGCTTTCCATACTCCCACTTTCCAGCTGATTTTGGCGTAATTCGAACCATCGTCCCACCCACCAGCTCCACGTTTAGACCAGCTTCAACCTCTGGCGTGAATAACCGCACCATTCCCGCAGGCTCGACCTGCTTACTAAAGACTATCTCGACAGGCGCATCGATATGTACATTGTCAGCTCCAGTCTTTGGCATCTGACTGACAAGTTCCACCGGACTTGGCACAGTAAATGTCCCTTCTGCAACCACACGCTTGTCGGTTTTTACTACTGCCGCTCCTGGGTCAAACGTGATATTCCCGCAATCTTTCCCGCACGTTTCTGCGGGAATCCCAGCATCCCTAAACGATTCTGCTGTCTCGCCAACCACCTTCTGCTCTTCCCAGGTAAACACTTGATACGAATACTCCTGCCCAACCACCAAACTTTCCTTTTTTGCAGTAGCGATTATCCCGTTCGATTCTACAGAAACGCCAGCTACCAGACCTTCGTTAGTGACTGCAGTGCTTATCGCCACTTCTGCGTTTTCAACACCTGCTTCGTTTACTGCATCTGTACTATATGTGAACTCTGCAGCAGGTGTAGTGAGCACCTCAATGCGGGAGTTCTCACCAGTTCCCGCAAATGAAAAACCACTCGAAATAACCCCACCTTGTGGCACAAACGGTACTATCTCCGCAACCACCGCACTCTCTTCTGCGGGAATAATCGGGAACTCTGCGGGAATACTTTTCCCAAGGACTGTCCTTGCTCTGCCGAAGCTTACCAAAAACTCCACACCCGCCAGATACTCTACATCCGAAGCCAAAACGATCTGCTTCGTTAAACAAAACTCAAAAGAAACAACCTTGGGATTTATTCCTGCGCAGTACGCTTCAATAGGGTAGAAGGGTTCCCACTCAGGGTTAGCTCCGTCCCAAAAGATGTAATGGTTGAAGTTTACGACTATCGTATGTGAATCGACCGTCGAAACCGCATACGCAGTAGTAGCTGAATACTGGTAGAGTAGGTACCCGCCAGCGCCAAGTCCAGTCAAAAGCACCGACACCAAAGCACAAACCTGTACCACACGAACTGCCTTCTTGTGTTCACGAAACCACGTTTGTATCGAAGCCCATCGCCATTTTATTGCTTCGCCGACTTTCATTCCCATACGTTGAATTCTACCGGAAATCCGCCCTCATTCCAACTATGAAACGTCCGAAGAATATTGAACGGGAGGCGTTGTATATAGCATGTAACCATATAGTCGTTTCTCCCTAGCGATACCAATATTGTATCATACTTGTTGAATAAAGATAGTTAACAGGCTAAAATTGTCTACATGAATGATTCGGGTATTAAAATCCTGCAGGTTACCAAGGAATTAGTTGACGAGCAGTTCATTTCCAACCTGCTTATCGCATTTCCAGTCAAAGAAGATAACCCAAAATGGGAACTTGTGAAAACTCGGGAGTTCGTGGCGAACAGTAAGAACCTTTTCCTTATCGGATATATTGGCGATGTTCCTGCCGGATATGTTTACGGACATATTCTCAATCGATTCGACAGTGAAAAACAGTTTTTGATCTATGAGCTTTTCACAAACACAAAGTTTCGAAGAAAGGGTGTAGCTAAGAAACTAATTACTCACCTTCTGTGCCTTTTGAGGGAGAAGGGTTTTGATGAAGCATGGGTTCTTACGAATAAAAGCAACAAGCCGGCAATGGAGTTATATTCTTCAACCGGTGCCAAACCAGAAAACGAAGATGATTGTATGTTTATATATAGGTTAAAGGAGGAGAAATGAGAATCGAAAAAAAGACATGGCCAGAACTATTTCAAGACGTTTCCGATGGGAAAAAGAACTTTGACATTCGTCTCGCGGATTTCAAATGCAAAGCAGGGGACATGTTGGTTCTTCGCGAATGGGATCCTAAAACGAAAGATTACACCGGCCGGCAAATTGAAAAAACCGTTAACTACGTGATCAAGACCAAAGACCTTAAGTTCTGGACACCTGAAGAAGTCGACAAATACGGCTTTCAAGTTATTGGCATTTAAGCCTAACATATAGTACAATTCTATATCCATATAGCTTATAAGTAGTCAACTATGCCAGGTAGATTAGGTGGTAAAACAATGTCACGCCGAGAGTTTTTGGGCTTGGGAGGAGGTATGGCTTTAGCAGTATTCTTGACAGCATGCGGAGCAAGGAACAACACTACTACGCAACCGGTCGATGGTAAACCACAGTGGCCTACCCAGCGACCAACAGAACAGCTACCATCATTTCCGGATTATGTTACGGTCTTCACCGAAGGACAGGCACTACCACCTGAGCTTGACCCAAGCAACCTTACCCAAACGATCCAAGCCGGAGAGACAGAGGTCGATATCATCGAATTTGGTCAAAGTCCCCAAAATAGCTCAGGGGGACTTGCCGCTACAATCTATACGATTTCCCAAAGACCAAACAATCCACTTTCAGTCACCGTCCAGGCAACAGAAGTCGCACAAAAGATCGTACCTAGATAGATTGCAGACCAGTGTGGCCAGGGAGGATCGGCTATGATTGTGCGAAAAATCGACAGCACCGGAGCCAATCCAGCTTCACCACCCATTGCTGCCGCATGGAGAAATTTGCGCACTGATCCTATGATTGCATTATCCTGCCAGAGCGTTTGCACTCCTAACCAAGTTCAGACCTACCTTAACTATTATATGCACGGGGAGCCTGAAGCCACTTGGACAGGACATGTCAATGCATACACTGTTGGCGATTGGGAATCTAGCCCTCAAGGATCGCCGTAATAAAGCGGTCTAAGTCTGCTGTATTCTTCATGTCTTTGTTACACTGTACCGGATCCGCACAGACATAGATACCTTTCGTCCGATAGTCCACACCTTTTGGCTTCTTCTTCGTTTCCGTTGATATGAGGAGGATGTCCTCACGTTTACGGTGTTTATGACAAAGTTCGCAAAACGCCCGCGCAAACACCCCACGAGACGAGAGCCTCAACACATCAAACTTCAAACCAACCAACTCCTTCCTCTTTTCGGCTTCCTTCTCTTCAGCCTCATTTTCTGTGCGGCCACCTAAAGTCCCAGTGCTCACCCCTCCAGCTTTCCGTTCCAGCTTATACACCAGATAGTAGGCATTCGCGGTTTGGTCCCACCAGCCCAGGAACTTTAGAGACTCAAAGTCCATATTCTCCAGCCCCGACTCCGGTCGTGGCGGTTTAAAACGTTTGGTTTTCTTAAAAAGTTGCGTAAGTTGCTCACGTGTAATTATTTTCATCTCAATCAGTTAGTCAGTTAATCTAAACGGGCCATAGAACTCATCTGTTCTTTCAGCAAAACCTGCTTGGTAGTATTCAATCCAGAATATTTCATCGCTTTCATCAACTAAAATATAGTAGGTAGGCTGCTCGCAACATTTATAGCCGCCACCTGCTGAAGTGTCGAGTTCTAGAAGATCGCCGTCTAGCGGACTAATATAACTATACGCCCACGGCCCTTCACCTCTTGTTGGCGCTGGATTAGCAGGGTAGTTCTTATACTCTTCATTCTCAAGGGCATCCTCATAACTCTCGAACTCTGCTTGTACTTCTACATCACTATCAACCCCATCAGGCAGATTTATAATGTTCAGCTTAATCAGTATCAGTACGATAATCACTGAAAGAAGTACTGTTGCAACAGAAACCGCCAGTACCAACAATATTTTTTTGTTCTTAAGATAATCCATTAGAGTTGAACTTTTGACGGTTGACCTATTTTGTCAGGAAGAATCGTGTGACCTTCGTCTTTTAGCTTAGCCGCGTGGGCCTCTAATCCACCAGGAAACTTAGGGTTAAGCGAGCCATCACCTTTTACGACCCGCCAGTAAGGAGTAATCTTCTCTTCAAGTACGCCGAACTTCCGATCCTCTTCCGCCGCTGCTGCAATAATATTCATAAAGATACCAGTACAAAGTGGACATGTTTTGCTTGCGCCTGCCTCTTTTGCCAAACGTTCGCGGATTAAATCGGTCGTAATCACCTTACCTTTAGGAATCTCGCGCACAATCAGATCGATCTGTCTCGGGGTAGGGATCAGCAAGGGTTCACCGGTTCGTCTATCTTTCACGATCTCCGGCACTTCTGGTTTAAGCATCTTTTCTTTAGCGGTTTTCTTAGCCATTGGATTTATATGCAAGCTTATTTAGAGCAATATCATAAGAAAAAATAGGCGTTTTATGTTTCTTTGATAAAACTACTAACAAGGCATCCGCAAAACTAAGACTTGAGCTACCATGTAGGTCTAATGCAACACTAACGAGGGTTTTTTCTGCTCTTACGTTCGGAAGAGAAAGAATCTCTTTCATCATGTTTATTATTTCACCTTTAGGTATCTTGTAATAAGATCTTAAGGTGTACACCGTCTCTGCAACGACAACTATTGGAATTCGCAAAACACAATTCCGGTTATTAAGAAGCGCTGAAACCTCCGAAGCCTTCGGCTCATCGTTAGTGAAAAACCGTAGAAGAGCACTTGTATCAACGTAATATTCCTCCATCTCTAACTTTTTACATGATACGTAGCTATCTCCTTCTCCATCGCTCTCTGCATTTTGCGCTTATTATATGGCTTGTTTTTTGCATACTTTTGAAAGCATCCTTTCAACGACGCCACAGGATCGTATGGAGTAATCTCCAAACTATCATGAAGCAACACGATTTTAACCATTTGCCCGGGCTCGATATCAAGTTCATCGCGGAATGCAACAGGAATCGTTATCTGCCCTTTGGAGGTAACTCTACTTGATTGGATAGTCATAATACTAAAAGTATACACTGGGTAATACGGCTTGTCAATGGTATTACTGGCGCACCCAGGTATTACGCGCTAATATCTTCAGGCTCAGCCTTGGCCTCGGACATTTCCATGTCATCAAGGATCTCGTTCTCGTCAAAGTCGCGATCACCAGCCACCGCGTTTCCACTGCCAGCTCCATCACCACCACTGACAACTTCCGCGCCGTCAGGCGCGTTTTTAGGCTTGATCATTACCCGCCTGCTCATTCCCTCACCAGCGCTTTCGGTCGTTAATTCATCATCATCCGCAAGTGCCATGTGCACAATCCGTCGTTCCGCTGGATTCATTGGGGGAAGCTCATAGACCCGCGCCCGTTTTTTCGCAATATCTGCCGCGCGAAGCGCCATCTGCTTGAGCGCTTCTTCCCGTTTCGCTCGATAGCCATTTACGTCCAACGCAATATACAACGGCTCTTCGCGGCCTTTGTTCACCAGAAGCGACAAAACCGTCTGCAAAGACCTTAAACTACTGCCCATCCGCCCAATCAACCGTCCAAGTTCATCGTCACCGCTCACATCAACCCTAACCACCTTGCGCCCATCGTCCCCAACCTCCATTTGAATCTTTGCCTGCGCATCCACTTCTAAATGCCCCAAAAGCGTCGAGACTTTCTCCTTGACCTCTTCCAGTACTTCAACATCAGTTTTGGCACTCTTAGCTGGTTTGGCTTTCACTTCCTTATTTGTTTTTCCCTTGTCATTCCCGCTAACGGGATCTGCAACTTTCGCTTTAACCATAACTTGATATGTTAAATTAGTTACTGATTAATCCGCCCGTAGCGGATTCTATCCTATTTCCTCCGTTTGCGACCATGCTTACGCGATTCGCGTTTTTTCGCATCCGCAGAGGAACCTTCCGACTTCACTTTCTCTTTTTCATCAACAGGCTCTACCTTTCCTTCTTTCACCACTAGTCCACGGATCTTCTGGTATCGCTTCTGGCCCTCACCTTTAATCTGGTTCCAGGCAATCGCTCCCAAACCTTCCTCTTTACCAGAGTTTGCCTTTATCCAAGAGATACCCTTGGGAAGACCAGTCTGTACTGCCAGAAGTAACGACTGAACAAACCAATAGATGCCAAGCGCCGCAGGCACGGAGAACGACGCTACTGCAATCATAATTGGTAAGAATATCGTAAAACTACCACTCATCGAGGACATCATCTCTTGCGGATTGTCCTCCGCTGCTTTTTTCTCTACCTGTTCCGCTTTCTTTGTAAATCCTTTTTCCTTCAGCCCTTTAACAAGCTCTGCCGTGGCTTTGGCCGCCGCTTCTTTCTTTTTCTGCTCTTCAGTTTTTGGCGGAGTCATCAACTTGGTCGTAGCCCACTGAGAAACAGCAACTAGAAGCGCCAGCCCCAGGTAGGGAAGTACTTCAAATGTCTGAAACCCAAGTTGTGATGGAATTATCGCGAGGTCGAGACCGAGAAACAAAGTATTGAACGAATAACCTTCAGGAAACGTCAAAAAAGCTGAATATGCAACATCGTTGAAAACAGTGCCGCCAGACGTTGCGAGTATTCGAAGCGCATTGTAAAGCGCAATCAAGAAAGGTAGCTGAATCAACGTAGGCAAACAGCCAAAAGCGCACCCCTTAAATACGTCTTTGACCGCGCCCATCTCCGACATGGTCATTTTGGATGCATCTTTGCCCTGGAACTTTTTGAGCTTTGGCTGCATCTGCTGTAACTTTTTCTGGCTCTTCATCTGCATGGCCGTGAGCGGCCAGAGAACAACACGCAAGATCACAACGATCGCGATGATCGCGAGTCCAAGGTTCTCGCCAACCAGTTTATACATGAGAAGCAAAAGGTTGACGATGGGATGATAGAAAACTGTATTCCACATAGTCCCGGGATTATACCATAACTGCGCCCCAACCTCTAGTAATTTTGCTATAATATAGTGTATTACCTATAATGATTCGGACATGAGTACTGAAATTGTCAAACAAATAGAGACCATCCTTGGCAAATACTTGTCTCCTGAAAAAAACCGCGCATTTATTTTTGGCTCACGCGCCACAGGAAAGTTCGCAAAGTTTAGTGATGTAGATATTGGCATAGAAGGTACTCCACTTACTGGAGAAACCTACTTTAATCTGGTAGCCGCCTTCGATGAAAGTGATCTGCCTTTTAAGGTTGATCTGGTAGAATTCAATGATGTTTCAGAGCGATTTCAGGCAGTTGCAAAGGATAAAATAGTTAGTTTAAAACTGAAATGAAAACACAAGAGCTCTATGTTTCTGTCAAGACTGCTTCAGATAAATTTAAAGAGGCGCTGGCCTTTCCAGACACCGAACCTATGAGAGAATCATTAATTCAGCGATTTGAATACACGTTCGAGCTGGCCTGGAAGCTGATGAGCAGTATCTTGAATGATCAGTCAATTAATACCTATGGCGTAAAGAACATAATCAGGGAAGCGGCAAGACTTGGACTAATTGATTCACCTGAAAAGTGGTTTGAGTTTGCGTTAGCCCGTAACAAGGCTTCTCATATCTATAAAGAGGACGTTGCCAAAGAAACTGTCAAAACGGCTCGCACGGGCTTCTTTGAAGCAGTCAACTCACTTCTGCAAAAAGCAGACGAGTACTCGAAGTAAGGTGTTGTACTCTAGAAGTTTCCTTTATTGGTTCGCCGTAATACTCCATGCTTTAGCGCGGAGATATAAGGCGCAGATAAATATGCTTTTGCGAATAGCAAAATACCGCTCCAAGAAGCCAATACACCGGCCTTTAGGTTTAGGCCGAGGTATTGGCTTCATTTCAATAAAGTTTGCGCTTTAACATGGTCTATACCCTTAGAACGCCTAAGGCGAAAAAGAAGCTGTTTGCGCCGAAAGTAAAGATGACACGCTCTGGACACGATCGGCTAAAACAGGAACTTGAGCACCGCCTTCAAACGCTCCGGCCAAAACTTGCAAAAAAACGTTGAACAGGCTGTGGAGTTTGGAGATCTGCCAGAGAATGCCGCCTGGGACGCGACGACGAAGGAGGAGCGTCAAAACGAGCTTCGAATAGCTGAACTTCGCGACGTACTCGATCGCGCTGAAGTTCTTCCGGACAATATTCCTGATGCTTGCCCCGACTCAGTCGGGACTGTCGCGGATGTCAACGACCGTTTAATACTCGATATCAACGGTAAAAAAGAGAAATTGCAACTTCTTCCAATTAGTCCAGAACAGGTTAGAGCCACTAGTAGTCAGCCCCTTCAACCACGAAAAATGAACAAATACCACTTTTTATCTGTTGACTCTCTAATTGGGCTAGCGGTCTTCGGTAAAAAGGAAAACTTCCAGGCCAAAATAGACACACCCGACGGCGCAAAAACAATCAGAATAGTCACCATTGTTAAGGGCTGACCGAACCGTTATGCTATACTTATGCCAATGTCAAACATCAAACTAGCCATAATAGTCAGTGTTGCACTCTTAGCCACGGCATTAATAAGCACTGGCGGATATTTTGGTTATCAGAAATGGTTTAAATCTGAAACTGACCAATCGAATTTAATAGATAATCCGTCCACCACCCCAGATAGGAACTACGCGGTTTATAACGCTGTCCTTAGCAATAAATTACAACACTATGATGGATCCTCAACTATCGTCATTTCCGAAATTACAGGAGTCAATGGCAAAGTAGGCATAACCCTACAAGAAAAGTTCACCGAGTTAAAACTGGATACGATCTCAAGTTATAACAATGAAAATATCAACGAAACAACGCTCTTACGGAATCTAAATTTTGGCAACGAGTATATTCTACTTAGCAAAGGTGAACAAGAAGCGTACTTATCAGGCGATGGCGGCATGTGGGAAGATTTTTATCAACAGCACCCAACCGCACAGGGAATCACAACTCTTTCGGCAGTTGGTTTTAGCAATGACGGAAACCAAGCGCTTGTTGATATACTCACTATATCTGGCTTCGATGTTTGTGATGGGACACTTATTCTACTGGAGAAAGCTAATGGTGGATGGACTATTGTTGGTAGTACACTTAGTCTAATCTGCTAGCATTGACACTTGATCCCATGAACGTTCTTCTATTAAGAAAAGTGTGGCGGTGAGCCGAATTAATCGGCTTACCGCCACCAAAACCAGCACCTAAATCTACGTTTCCACCCACCAGTTACGCGTCTTCAACAATCGCAGGTTGACCATCCCCACCATCTCCCTCGACAGGAAAGTACTTACCAGCATTTATCTCTTCAACCAGCGCATCCACAATCGCGTCATTACTCACATCCAACGTCTCAATTTGGCTGAACGTTCTCGCCTGTGCCTCACTCACCAAGTAACCGCTGATACCAATCTGATAGGTATAACCCCCACGACTGAATGAGATAATGTATGATTTCCATGTGGTAACTTCTTCTGAGCTATCTGTGCATACTTGATCGCTGTTGACAGAAGAAGACACACAGCTGCTACTCATTTCAACAGAATCCATTTCATATATCTTCGCCGCGACAGCATTACCATCAATATTTACTGTGATATCTTTCGACTCGCTATTCGACATCGCCGGCTCCTCTGAATATACATCGATCACCACATTGTAACATCCCTCCATCCCGCCCTCCTGACATACAGCGGTAATATAGTACGATCCAGTCTTAGATATCTCGTAGAGACCACCGGAGTATTCATTATTGTATGATTCATACAACGCGTCTCCATATTCTCCAGCCGGGAAGAATGCCCTGTCTTCGTATACATTTGGGAATGAGTACCGCTCGTAGTTGTACTCGGTAACATATATATCCTGCAAAGTTAGTTCGCCTTTCACTGCTGAGCTAAGGAGAAGAACCGGATCATCCGCGCTTTGAATCTCTTCCTTTTCGTCAGTTTCCTCGTATACATAGTTAGGAATCTGGATTTCACGGATCTCCACATTCTCATTAAACGTGAAAAAGTCCTCAACTTCGGAGAGTTCCGCATTTCGAGATTCTGTCGTCGATTCCATCCGGGTTATTAAATTCTCTTCTGAAACAGAATCCGCATAAAACTCCTGCCTGCCCCACATACCATCTTCTGCATCTACCCACGATTTTGTAATTACCTTCTGAATTCCACTTTGGCTCGGACCATTAACGCCTTCCGGACCTCGACTACTAGATATCGCTATTGGCTGCTGATCGCATACTGACCCGTCCATCTCATAGGTTACGATATAATAGTAGCGACCATTTTCTTCTACAGGGCCTTCAAC
>Ga0209668_10000148_pt1 | contig 29346 bp, 25 predicted proteins | sample FrelakmetPLP11PL_FD_187150 | JGI IMG/M metagenome (GOLD analysis project Ga0209668, IMG submission 187150) | Freshwater lake sediment microbial communities from the University of Notre Dame, USA, for methane emissions studies - PLP11 PL (SPAdes)... | ecosystem: Environmental > Aquatic >...
GCTCCGGGTGAAACTGGCACAGCAGCATCGGTCCCGATTCCAACGCCGCGACAAAGCGCTCCCCGTGAAACGCAGTGCTGCCGTTCCAGCCCATCGGCGGCTGTCGAAGACGGTACGAGTTGGCGAAGTACGCACATCCGTCTGCGACCAGGCCACCGCTGCCGCTCACGGTATTCCAGCCCATCTGAGGCACGGCCACCTGGCCGGTGAACCGTTCCAGCCTCGCATTGACGATTCCCATGCCGGAAACACCGGGAGACTCTTCACTCTGCTGACAGAACAGTTGAAAGCCCAGGCAGATTCCCAGCAGCGGACGATGATCGAGGGCTCGTTGTCGCAGCGCGGTATCGAGCCCAAGCGAGAAGAGTCCGCTCATTCCGGCTGCGAAAGAGCCGACTCCAGGGATCGCCACCAGTTTCGCGTTACGGACCACAGCGGGATCCGAGCAGCGAAAAGGGCTGGCTCCGCAACGACGCAGCGCAGCTTCCACGGAGCGCAGGTTGGAGCGACCAGTGGGCACCAGTGCGACCTTCACAGCGCCTCCTTGGTGCTCGGGATGTCGCTGTGCGAGTCGCGAGTCAGAGCTTCCCGCAGCGCCAGAGCCAAAGCCTTATAAGCAGCCTCCGCCATGTGGTGGTTGTTTTCGCCGTAAAGCACTTCCACATGCACGGTGGCCCGGAGACTGACCGCCAGCGAACGGATCGCATGGCTGAGGTTCTCACAGGCAACATCGCCGATCCGTTCACGGGTGAGTTGGAGACGAACCTGTGCAAAGGGTCTGCCCGATAGATCCACCGCGGCGCGGGCCAGCGCCTCGTCCATCGGCGCCAGTGCGGATCCGAAGCGCCGGATGCCGCGGCGCTCTCCGAGCGCACGGTCGATGCACTCGCCCAGCGCCAAGGCGCTGTCTTCAACGGAGTGATGGTCGTCCACCTCGCGGTCACCCGCGCACACCAGACGCAGCTCCCAGCGAGCGTGTTTGGCAAGCTGCGCAAGCATGTGATCCCAGAAGCCAAGACCCGTGGAGATCCGGGAGCTGCCGTTGCCGTCCAGGGACAGCTCCACATCGATGCGGGTTTCGGCAGTGACGCGCTGCGTGAAAGCCTGGCGGACGTTGCTCACAGAACACCCTCCAGTTCCGACACGCTGGACCAGATGCGGGCAGCCCCGGCCAATCGCAGGCTTTCGGCATTCGCGAGCGAGTCCTCACCGGGTGCGCAAACGCCCAGCGGGAGCACGCCTGAGCGACGCGCAGCAACGATGTCGTCGGGTGTATCTCCCAGCAGCCATGCTGTGCGAACGCCGAGCCGCTGCATAGCCAGCATAACGGGCGCAGGATCCGGCTTGAGCGGTGCGTCCTCGCGCGTGATGACCTGCCGGAAGCAGTTCTGAATGTCGTGTTGGCGCAAGAAGCGTTCTGCGTCTCTCCGCGGTCGTCCCGTGACGATCCCAAGCGGTCGCACCTGCGACCACTGCTCCAATCGCAGGCGATCGACGCAGAGCTCCTCGTTGCGGTAGAGACCTCGCTCGTTGTAAACACGCTCGAAGCAGCTGGTGACCTCCTCAAGCGGCACATCGATGCCCTGCCGAGCGAGCAACCGCCTCGAGAGCTCCCAGTCATCATTGGCACTGCCTGCCTGCTTGGCGCGGGTGACGGTCTGCGCATCGACGCTGCCGCCAAAGGCGCGCACCGTTTCCTGAATGGCGACACGATAGGAGCGTGAGACATCCGCGAGTACACCGTCCATGTCGAAGAGGATGGCTTCGGGTGCCAGTGCGCATGCCAAGGCCGCCTCCAGACGCTGGAAGGCGCGTTCTTCGCCGGGGCAGCTGATTCGCACGGAGCGTTCGAGCAACGGCTTGCCGGGGAAGGCGCGCACGGCGATTCCCAAGCTGGCGCAGGCATCGCGCAGCCACAGCGGATCGGAAACCTCGGCGAGGACGAAGTTGGCCTGCGAGGTTTGGACTCGCGCACCCAACTCCCTCAGACGCAGGGTGAGGCGGCTGCGCTCCGATCGCACGACATCGGTGAGCGGTGACGATCGCACGAGCCGCTCGCAGGCCAGTCGTGCCGAGGCGCTCGAGACCGGGTACGGCGCACCGATCGAACGCAAGGTACGGATGATCCCCTCGGACGCGATGGCGGCGCCGATGCGCAACCCGGCCATGCCCCAGGCCTTGGAGAGTGTGCGCACGAGGATCGCATCGGGGCACGCACGGATGCGCTCCTCAATGCTCTCGTCCGCGAACTCGATGTACGCGAGGTCGACGAGCTTGGGAATACCGGCCGTTGCCGCTGCGAGCCGTTCCCATTGTTCAGCGCGGATCACCACACCGTTCGGGTTGTTCGGACTCACGACGACGATGATCCCGGTCGAGCCGGAACATTTGTCGAGGATGCCCTGCAGAGGATAGCCATCCTCCGTGTAAGGGACCGAGACAAGCCTGCCCCCGGCCCCCGCCACATAGCGCTCGATCATCTCGAAGGTTGGCACCGGCACGAGTGCCTCGCGGCGTTCACGCAGTGCGAAGCGCAGCACGCGCTCGATGGCATCATCGCCGCCCGCCGTCACGAGCAGTTGATCCTCAGGAACCAGCCAAAGCTCGGACAGCATGCGCGTCAGGGCACGCGTGTCCGGGTATCTCCGATCCGCGTGATCTGCGCACAGCGCGCCTTCGTTGGCATCCAGGAACAGGTCCATGGGCAGCGCCGCCCGGGGAATGGAGTAGCCGGTGCTCATGGGATGATCTGTGCAGGGTTGGAGACGATGATGTCCATGCCGCCGCGCGAACGCAGCTCCAGCAGCAGTCCGGGCAGACTGTCACGCGGAACCGCGGCTCGGACCGAGTAACCGGCGTCTGCAAACAGCGTGGCGATGGTCGGCTCGCGCATGCAGGGAAGAGCCTCGACCACGCGTTCCAGATCCGCGCCACTGACGTTCATTTCGAGCATCACGCGCTGACGGGCTTCCAGAGCCGAACGCAGCAGCAGAACCGTGCGTTCAATCGCCGTGCGCTTCGAATCGTTTTTCAGCGCTGCGCGGCTCGCATAGAGCCGTGTGGAAGAGCGCAGCACCTCATCCACGACCTCAAGACCGTTGGCGGCCAGAGTCTCGCCGCTGGCGCTGTTGTCGAGAATCACATCGGCATCCTCCGGCGGGAAGACCTCCGTCGCGCCCCAGGTGCGCACGACGCGGGCATCCAGGCAGCGTTGCTCGGCCCAGGCACGGGCCAGCCGGACATACTCGCTGGCGATGCGCAACGGGCCGGATCGCGGAAAGGAACCGGTCGGCGCCGCGGCCACGATACGGACAGGATCAAGGCCCGTGTCCAGCACCTCCACGATGTCCGCTTCCAGTTCGCCGACCCAGTCAGCACCGGCGAAGCCCAGATCGCGCGTTCCCGCGGCGAGCATCTCGATCACATTCTGAGGCTTGAGAAGCTTGGCCTCGAAGCCGGGCACCGATAGACGGGGCCGGTAGTTGCGAGAGCCAAGCTGAACACGGATGCCTGCTTCGGCGAGAAGCGTGAGGACACCGGATTCCATGCGGCCCTTCGGCAGGGCCAGTCGGATGGGACAGTCAGGTGAGGGGTTCATGTGGGTCGATGGCCGACCCACACCCACGCATGTCGCTACAAAACGACAGACGCCGGCGGGGCCGGCGTCTGTGTGTCGTGCTGAAGAGATCCGCTACGACTACGACATCACCGCGCCCGTAAGGGGTGGTGATGATGCAGATGGAAGCGGTTGCTCACGGCGAGGATGATCAACCTACCGATCCCGTCTGTCAAGTACGGGCGCGCGAGAAGAACTCTCCATGCGGTGCTGCGATGGAATTATTTTCCGAAGGTTCAGCGCAATGACGGAAATGGACGATCCAGTCCGCATGATTCGACAGCCGCTCGCAATGCTCTTCGCTTCGTTCGCTTTGGCGCTGACCCCCGGCTGCGGGGGCGGTGGTAGCAGCAGCTCCGGCGGCAGCACATCCGCGGACATTCTGCTGACGGATGCGCCGACGGATGAGCTGTTGTCCTTCAATGTCACCATCGAGGAAGCGCGGCTGTACGATTCGGACGGTGAGCGCAGCGAAAATCTGCTGAGCGGTACGGTGCGCGTGGATATTCTCCGCGCCCGCACGCAGCTTGCATGGTTGGTCTCCAAGCCGGTGCCCGCCGGCACGTGGAGCGGCGTAGAGCTGACCTTCGATCCCCTCAGTGTTGATGCGCGCCTGCTGGACGGTTCTGCGGCGAGCGTGACCGTGCTCGGCAACGAATTGGCGGCGGGATTCAGCGCGCCGCTGGTTTTTGCGAATGAGGGATATCGCCGCTGCGTCGTCGACTTCGATCTCAACCAGTCGCTGACGGGCAGCGGTTCCGCAGGTTTTGTGCTCGACCCGATCGGATCGACCAATGGCAACGACGACGGTGCAAGCCCGATCACGATTGACGACGTGACCGGTCGCGTCAAAGCAGTGGACACACTAAATAACCTGATCACGATCGACGCCTGGGCCGATGACGATCGGAGCGTGCTCCTCGGCAGCCTGCAAGTCGCCGTAGAGACGACCGACCTGCTGCAGAACGATTCGGGCACGCCTTTCGTTGACCGAGCCTCGTTCTATGCCGCTCTGGTTCCCGATGCGAGCATCATCGAAGTGCACGGCGTGATGTCCGGGGGCGTGATTGATGCAGCCCGGATCGAACTCGAAGACGGCTCCGGGGGAGACATGGCGGTTCGTCTGCGCGGGGTCGTGATCGGCCTCGACGCCCCCAGTTCGAACCTCACTCTGGCTGTTGCCGAAGTCAAGAAGGGCCAGAACATCGTGGAGGCCGCGCAGGGTTCTGTTCCCGCAACACTGGTCGTGCACTGGGACTTCCAGACCTTCTTCTCGACGGCGGACGGCACCGCATCGACCTCGTCAGCACTGGCCATCGGAGCCAAGATCGACGCGCGCTTTCTTGAGTACACCGTGGCTCCGTTCACCGCCGCCCGCGTGGAGCTGGAAAGCGAAGGTGGCGAATACGAAGGCAGCATCACGGATGACGGCAGCATGCCGACGGCGTTCATGCTGACACTCCAGCCGCTCTCGCCCGCGATCCAATCGGGAGAAGTCAGCGGCCCGATCCGTGTGGACCTCACGGGCAATCCCTCCGTCTGGCTGGACGTCGGAATCGAGCCCGAGCTGAGCACCGGCTGGCTCCAGCTCGGACAGCGGGTCGAGGCCAAAGGCTCACTTGGCGGAGCCACGCCTTCGAACCGGGAAATCAACGCGACGGAAATCAAGATCAAGGCCGGACGTTGCGATGCATCCGTCATCGGAGGCGTTGACACGATCGGCGTGCTGGAGCTCTACGCGGTGATCGAGGAGATCGAAGATCCCTTCGGGGCCAGCGCGGACACGAGCAGCAACCCCATGATCCTCGTGGTGCCCGAATGCGTCTTCACCGGCGACATCACGGACTACGAGACCTTTGCGATTGCCATGAACGATGCCGAAAACTACCCGGTGCTCGACATCGAGGTGCACGGCATCGCCGATCCCGACAACGCGGAAACGATCATCGCGTACGAAATTGACGTGCGAACGGACTAGCGCCGTTCTCAGCGCGCCGGTGCCGCAGGCTTCGTGCGCGCGCGGTCCAACTGCACCGCATCGAAGACGTTCCCTTGGACGTCAAATGCCCGGATGGTGGCCACTCCGTCCGCGCGCAGATCAATGCACCACAGATGGTTGCGGGCTTCGGCCTTGGCAAGCCACCACGCACTGCCTTCGGGGGGAACCGTGCGCACCAGCACGCCCCACGCGCCATCTCCCAGATAGAGCAGGCCGCGCTCGTCATCCCTCTTGCCTTCAAGGATCCGGTGGGTGCGCTTGAAGTTATGATGGTCATGTTCGAAGGCCGCACTGATTCCAAAGCGTTCGAACAGCGGCACCCAGTGTGAGCGGATTGCGGCCGCGACGGGGTTGTCCAGTGGCGTGCCTTCCTTGGGCGCCTTCGTGGTGCCCCAGGCGGGGTAGTGGTAGAAGGGGAATAGAAACTGCTGCTCCGTGCGCTCCAGCAATGCCCTCTCCAGCCACTGGGTCTGCGCACCCTGAATCGGCTCCGTGTGGGCGCTGTCCAGCAGCACCAGGGACAGGTAGCGCCCGAAATCGAGCGTGCGACTCGCACGACCATCAGGGAGCGTGAACAGGCCGTAGTAGTACGGCGCGTCACCGGGAACTTTGCCGTTGTAGTGACCACGCACCTCGTGATTGCCGATCCCTGCCACCAGCGGAAGCAAGCGGCCGTCCTTCGTCACCGCCGTGCGTGTCCAGGCCTGCAGCCACTCCACCACGCGCATGGCCCAGATGCCGTTTTCATAGGCCAGATCGCCACCCAGAACGACGAAATCCGGCTCGAGCAGTGCAGCCTGGCGGTTCATGGCCTCGAACATCTCGCGCGTGGCCATCGTGTCGCCGCCGTTGAGGAACCGCACAGGCCGGGCCTTTAGATCCCGCGGCATCGTGCGGAAGAAAAGCGGCTTGGCGTTCTTATCAGGGATCTTCCCGATCGAGATCTCATAGCGCGTGTCCGGCTGCAGCTCCGTAAGCTCCAAGCTGCAGCGGTGCAGACCGGAAGGCGGAATGCCGCGTCGCGCGGCCTTGACCTGCTTCCAATCAGCTACTCCTTCCTGACGCCAGTACAACTCCGTCGTGCCTTCCGGGTAGAGATCGACCCAGTTGACGATCATCGTGGTCGCCGGGTCCCGCACCCACTCGAGATAGATCCCGACCAGATCCTGGCTGCGCGCGGTGAGCGTCAACAGCAGGCAGCAGATCGTGCGAAGGAGGAAGCGCGCGCAGTGGTTCATGGATTCACTTGGAGTTCGACACCAGCGCGAGAACGGACGCCACAGGCCGTTCACCGGTCACATCACAGGGTTCATTGACGACTTTTTCCCGAACAACGAGCGTTGTCGACCCGCCGCCGTCGAGGTTGAGCGCCTCCTGCGCCCCGAAAGCCAACAGCATTTCGGCAGCTTCATTCAAAGTGGCTCCCCGGCTGCGTTTGCTGCGGCCATCCACGACGAGCAGCAGCAGACGACCATCCTTGGCGTAGCCCGCGGCCGTGCGAGGGTGGCGCGTCTCGCCGCCGATGCTCTGGAAGCACTCCTCCTGCTCGGTGATGCGGCGCTTGCCATCGCTGACGAGCATGGGCCCGCCGCCGAGCACCTCATCCATCACCCAAGCCTGCTTGGGCAGCTTTGCTGGAGCCTGCGCCGGCTTGCCGGGAGCATTGGGCAGCGGCTCATCCAGTGCATAGAGCAGGTTGTCTGCGCACCAGATCCATGCACAGTCGGCACGGCCCTGCGTGTCGAAGCCGATCGCCGCGCGCGTGAGGGGATGTGTGAAACTCTCACGCTGCACGCTGGAGACACCCTTTGCCACCAGCTTGCCTTCATCGATCACGACGCTGACCGACCCGCTGCTCGAAAAGAAGCCCGCATTGATCGCGACCAGTGCCTGCAGGTCACCGGCCTGACGGGTCGTTGTCCGCAATCCTTTCGCAGGAACGCTGGCCTCAGGCCTCCAGGACTTGTCGGGGCGCGCTTCGACCAGCCACGCACGCAAGGGCAGCCGCGTGTCCTCGCGTTGCAGAATGCGAATCGACTCCGGCAGCGAAGTCTGGAGGTCAGCCCTCAACTCCCAGCCCTGCGGCGGCTTCTGCAGTGCTGCGACTGTCAACCCGAGCAGGAGCATGCTGTTCATGAAGTGGCTTCAGGGCTTGAGGCACTCGTCAAACCAGCGTTTCCACTCGGAAACGGCGCGCGCGAACGTCTTGCGGTGGTTGGCATCGGGACCGGCGCTGATCGCCTGCACAAGATTGTTGCCCATGGCGTGCTGATATTCACTCGGCAGACGGGCGAGTCCGATCGTGAGGCACTCATCGACATCGCCGTAGTACATGCGCACGGGTGTCCGTATCTGCCAGCGATAGGGACGGATCTCGCTGACCAGCTTGCCGTAGGCGCTGTTACGGAAGTAGACGGGGTCGAAGTACTCCTTGCGTATGAGTCGCTTTAGATCACCCGGCCACTCAGCTTCCTGATAGGGCTGCTTTTCGTAAATCCGCCGTGCGATGTCGTACTGCTCCTCAGTGAAGAGCGAGCGCGCGAGCCCGGGTTGCCTGTAGTAGTTCTCATACGAGAACGCGGTGAGGATGAACATCGCCGATACCCACGGTGCGTCCAGCGGGCGCGGAAACTGCAAAAACCCCGTGAGCATCACCAGGCCGTCGCACTGAGCGCTGGCGGTTCCGGCTGCACGCACGGGCACACCGAGGCCCTCGAGCTTGTCGAGGAAGGACATCGTCACGACACCGCCTTGCGACCAGCCCGCGAGGAACAGCTCAGCCGGTTCTATGCCCTGCGAGCTCAGTACGCGCTGTCCGACCTGCAGCATGTCGAAGCACGCTTGCTGGTGGCTGCCGAGAACCACATAGCCATCCGGTTCCGTGGATTGTCCCAATCCGAAGTAGTCCGCGCCGATGACCGCATAGCCCTGCGATGCGAACTGGGCGATCATCAGCAGGGTTTCAGGGGATCGCTCGCAGGAGGAAGGTACGCCGAGCTTCGACATGACGGTCCCGTGCTGGTACGAGACGATCGGCAGTCGCTTTGCCCCGGAATCAGGTATCGCAACCAGACCGGAGGCGAGCGTGGGGCGGTTGCCCTGCTCGGGGATCACGGACGGGTAGCTGACCGTGAACAGCCGCACCGCATGGCGCGGAGGGCTGTAGACCTGCGCATCCCCGGTGAATGCCGGTGCTTCCTTGACGAGGATGTTCTGAAGCCGATCGACCTCCAGGCGACCGATCTCCTTCCAGCTTGCCTCCGTTTGGGCTTGAAGGGCGGGCGCAAGCAGACAAAGGCCGAAGGCCAGCAAAGGACGGATCATTCCTTCGATTCTAGCGCGTGGTGTGCGGTCGCGCAGCCAGATGCGCACGCAGCGCGTTGCCGTGATCGCGCTCGAAGTCGTGCCACACGTGGTGCACATGATCCGTGCTGCTCGTGCAGTCAAACTCGATGGCGAAGAAGCTGCCGCGCAGACACCAGTAGTGCCGGCCCTCCGGCGCATCGGAGCCGGCCCAAATCAGGCAGAGCTCCTCTTCCGCTTCCGCGAGCAGGCGTTGCCGCTCCTCCTGCGCAAACGGCCCCTGCAGGCGCAGCGCATGCTGTTCCAGCAGCGCGCGGAAGGCAGCCTTCGCCGCGGGGCTCATGCGGTCCATGCTGAGGCCGCGGCGCTGCTTGAGCACGGAGAGGTCCGCACCCGGAATGCCCGTCACATCGCCCGGCGCATCAGCCGCGATCCGTGCAGCCGCGCGCTCCGATTCGGAAAGCTGGTTCCACAGGGCGAACCCCAGCTCACGCTCACGGCCCAGCGGCGCATAGCCGTTCGCTGTCTGGAAGGGTGCCGCGCCGACGAACCATGGCGTGAAGCTCGCCTCCTTGCCATCGGTCATCCACTGCACCGAGAGGTGGTGACCCTCGATGCGCAGACCAAAGCTGCCCTGCGCCGGGTCGCCGAAGACGAGCCAGTCGTACCAGTCCGGGTCGTAGCTGCCCGGCGACTTCGAGTGCAGCAACGCCTCCAGCTCAATGACGCCCTGAACCTGACGCGCGCCTTCGACGGAAAGCAGCGCGGTGATGATGGCCAGCGCCTGCGAGCGTTGCGCGGCATCCATCTGCGACAGTCGCAGGCCCGCCCGCTCGCCCGGCACGAATGCCCAGCGTGTCCGCTCCTCTGCATCGATTGCCACGCGCGCGAGCGTTGACTGCTCCGCGCGCAGGCTTGCCAGCCATGCCTGGGTGGCCGCACGGATCGCTGTGCTCGCATTCGAAGCTGCGGGCGCCGGCTGCGTCGGGCGCAGACAGGCACCGAGCATCAGCAAGCCGACTGCGCCCAGTGCGACGAGCCGGCTATTCAAGAGAAGCTCGCCAGCAGGGCGACGAGGGGCTTGCCCGTGGGGCGGCCGTGCTGCCAATCACCGCCCTCGGCGCCGCTGCCGCCGATGTCGATGTGCGTGAAGCACAGCGGCTGGTTCGAATCCGTGCCGTGCTTGTCCAGTCCCGAGGCAATCACAAGGAAGGCTGCGGGGAACTGGTGTCCGCGCGCGGTGCCGGAAGATGGCAGGTTGTTGCAGGAGAGCAGGTCATCGGCTTTCGTACGCGGCTGGACGAAGTCATAGTCCTCGCGTCGCAGTCGCGAAATCTCAAACGGATCGCCCCATTGATCGCCCTGTTCGCCCAGTTGCACGGCGACGCCCGCAGCCCGCGCAGGACCGTTGTCCAGCGCGATGTTGTACGGGCCCACGGCGCGACCCGCATGTCCCGTCAGCGTGGCAACGGAGAAGATGCGCGGGTTGTGCTCCTTGAGTGCCCGCACGCGCAGGTGCGAGAGCAGATCAGCGAGCACCAGCCGGCCTTCGGCATCCGTATTGCCGATGCGCACGCGCACGCCCGCGTGGCTGGTGACGATCTCATCGGTGACGAAGCTCTCGGCACCGATCGAGTTGCGCACGACGCCCAGCTCGGCGATTGCCTGCACGGGGATTTTCAGCTTCGCCGCCGCGAGCATGAAGCCCGCCACCGCCGCTGCGCCGCCTTTGTCACGGCTCATGCCCGCCATTGCGCCTCCGACCTTGAGGTCGGCGCCGCCGGTGTCATAGGTCAGGCCCTTGCCCGCGAACAGCAGCGTGTGCTGCGGCTTGCCCTTGGGTTTGTACTCCAGCCGCACGACGCAGGGCCGGTGGCGCTCGACCTCGAGCGAGGCGCGCGCCACGGCGCTCAGCAGCGGATAATCACGTGCCAGCACCTTTAGATCGCTGACGACCGAAACCTTGACGCCGCTGCCCTGAAAGGCATCGACGCAGTACTTGGCAAAGCGCGGCGGGGCCATGCGCTCGGGCTCCGTGCCGCACAGATCGCGCGCCAGACGCAGACCCGCCTCGGTCGCCTCCACCCATGCAGCATCCGCGGCACCAAAGCTGCCGCCGAGCACCGTCACGCCGATGCTCTTGATCGGCTCGACGGAGTCACCGCGCGCTTCGCGTGCTTCCAGCGGTTCCCACAGACCGCCGACGGCGCCCAGTGCCGCGACGCGAGCCGCATGCACCAGCCGATCATCCTTGGGCGGCGCCGCGATCACCAGCAGCGGCTCCAGCGCGCCGGCGTCCCGGGCGCGCAGCAGTCCCTTGCGTGCCGCATCCGCGTAGCGTCGCACATCATCGTGATCGCGCGTCACCGCTCCGGTGGGGCTCAGGATCACGCGACCACCGGGAGCCGCGGGCACCGGAACGAGCGACAGCACGCTCGCCGCCTTCGCATCGACCTTGCGCGCGATTGCAAAGGCCTGCACGCACAGCTCGTGCTCCACAGCCGTCAGGTCGTGGGCGACGATCACCAGCGCGTCGAAGCCGTGCTTGCGGGAAAGTGCGGAATCAATCGAGGGAACGGCGTGGACTCGGATCATTCCCGAAGCATCCCAACCGCCGGTAACCGGCTCAAGTGGGAGCCGATTTTCCACCGCGAAGAACCCTCGCTTCGGGTAGCGTCATGGGTCTCCATGGAACCCGTATGGATCATCGTGGCCGCCGCCGCCGGACTCGCCATCGGCTGGCTCGCAGGCCGTCAAGGCGCCCAAAGCGCCCGCGCTCGTCAGGCTGAACTCGGAGCCGAACTCGAACGGCTTCGAAAGGAGCGCGACGCGCTGATCGTCGAGCAGGCGCGCCTTGCCGAGCGCAGCCGCAACCTCGAAGCGCAGAAGGCCGAGGTGGAGACCGTTTTCAAGGCAGCCAGTGCCGACATTCTCAAGGAGGCCGTTGCGCAACTGCAGACGCAGGCCAAGGGACAGAGCGAGTCCTCCCACAAGCTGCTCGATGAGACGCTCAAGCCGCTCAAGGAACAGCTCAAGCGCAGCGAAGAACTGGTCGCGCGCATCAGTCAGAAGCAGGAAGGCGACGCCAAGACGCTCGGCGAACAGCTGCGGCAGATCGCGGAACTGCAGCAGAAGGCCTCCAGCGCGGCGCAGACCCTCTCCAGCGCACTGCGTGACAACCGTCAGCGCGGCCAGTGGGGCGAGATCTCGCTGCGCAACATCGCAGAGCTGGCAGGCCTGAGCCAGCACGTCGACTTCACCGAACAGGCCAGCGTCGAAGGTGACGCCGGCAACCGCCTGCGACCCGACATGATCGTGCGCCTGCCGGGCAACCGTTTCCTGCCGATCGATTCCAAGGTTCCGATGAGCGCGTATCTGGACTCGCTCAACCATGCGCTGTCGGATGCGGAGCGCCTGACACGTCGCGCCGAGCACGCCAAGGCCCTGCGCAACCATGTGCGTGCGCTGGCCGGACGCGACTATGCCAAGGCTCTGGGCACCAGCGTGGAGATCACCGTGCTCTTCGTGCCGCTGGAAAGCGGCCTGATCGCGGCGCTGGAGGAGGATCCCGAGCTCTACAACGAAGCGCTCCAGAAGCGCATCGTCATCACGACGGCCTCGACTCTGCTGGCGCTGATGCGCGTCTGCGCCCTGCAGTGGCAGCAGGCGGCCATCAACGAGAACGCTCGCGAGATCCAGGTGGCCGGGCAGGAGCTCTACGGTCGGCTCGTGACCTTCGCGGAGCACATGGAAAAGGTCCGCAAGGGCCTCAACGGCGCGGTCGAGTCCTTCAACAAGGCCTCTGCGTCGATGGAGTCGCGCCTGCTTCCCAAGGCGCGCGATCTCAAGCGTCTGGGTGCCGCCACCCAGGATGAGATCGGCGCCGCAGCCCCGATCGAGATCAGCGCCCAGCCGCTCTCGATCGAGAATCACGTCGACGAAGCCCGTTCGGAACGCCCCTGAAGGGCAGCGTGCCTTGCTCGAATAAAAACCAGTTCTTCAGACAGAAGTACCTCTGACCCTGCTCTGAAGCGGCAGTCATCCCCCGATGAACGCTGACTTGCTGCCGGACCGATCGGACATCGCCCGGGGCCGCCCGGAGGCCTTCGAGCGGCTATACGAGTCCTTCGCCGCGCCGATGCTGCGGGTCGCGCTCTCCCTGACGGGCTCGCGGGCGGATGCCGAGGACGCCATGCAGCAGGCCTTTTTGAATCTCTACCGTTCGCGGAGTGCTTTCGCACAGGGACATTCCATGCGCGCCTACCTCTACCGATCGGTGCACCATGCGGCCCTGCGCATTCGTGAGCGCCCACGCAGTGCCCCGCTGGAGCACGACACCGCCGTAACGCCGCCGGAACCGGCGGATGAAGAGCTCATGCAGGCGCTGAGCAAACTGCCGATCGAACAGCGTGAGGTCGTAGGACTCAGAATACACGCCGACATGACCTTCGAGGAGATCGGTCAATCTCTGTCGATCCCGATGAACACCGCCGCCAGTCGCTACCGCTACGCGCTCGAGAAGCTGCGCACCCTGCTCGGAGAACACTCATGAATCCTGAACCGATGCACGATGATCACGACTTTGACCGGCTGGAACAGCGTCTGCGTTCCGGTATCCGGACGGTGCCGAGCGAGGAGCTGCGCTCGCGCGTTCAGCTGAGCCTGCGACAGGAGGAACGGCGTGAACGGCAGCTGTGGTTCGGTGCGCTGGCGGCATCCTTGCTGGTCGCCGTCGGCATCCGTCTGGCGCTGCCAGATCAGCCGATTCCGGCCAGCGATGCGGGGCACACCGCAGCCTCGACCCGCGTCCTCGCGCTGTGCGCGCCCGTCCCTCATGTGGTCGCCGACGAAAGGGCCGGATCATGAACATCTGCTGGAATCTCGCCCTGAATGTGCTGCTGATGCTCTCGATCAGCGCTCTCTCGATTGCCTGGTTTCAGCTAGCCGGAACGCGGGCGCTCAGGGCGCTTGCGCTGGTCCCGGTCGGAGGCGTTGTCGCGCTGATGGGGATCAGCCTCCGGTTTGCTCTCACACTCTCCTATCTGTGGCCCGCTGCCTGTGCCGTTGCTGCGGTCTTCGTGTTAGGGACGCTGCTTCTGTGGAGGTTGCGGGCACGGCTGGTGTCGTGGGTGCCCCTCGCGGTCCTCGCCGCGAGCCTCTTCGCGCTGCGCTCGTTGAGTGCGCACAATCTGCAGTTGGAGGCGGCCTTAATGGCCGCACGCCTGCAGACCGAAGCCGGCCAGATCGCCTATCGCGAACTTCCGCCGAAAGTCCGCGCTGATCAGAACGCCGCCCCGCTCTACAGGCACCTTGCCAAGACCATCATGAATTCGGCGAGCGGTGCTCTTGAGGAAGATGCGCCTGCACACGTCTCGCGCGCGGCACTGAACCAGATGGCGTCACTGCTGGAGGAACTGCGTCAGGCCACCCGCAGGCCCGCCTGCAGTTTCGAGAGCGAGAACTCGCAGGTGCCGGAGATCAACCTGCCGGAGTTCGTGTACCTCGCCCGTGCGCTCAACCAATCCGCCCTCATCGCGATCGAAGATGGTCAGCGTGTCGTTGCCCTCACCAACATCCGCGCGCTGCTCGATCTTTCGGAACACCTGATTCAGACGCCAGTGCTGGGTGCTCTCCACGTGGTTGCCCATGTCCGGACGCTGGCGCTGGACGCCTTGGCCCGCCTTGAGCCAACGGACAGCGAGAAGCAGTCTCTGCGCGGCACGTGGACCGCGATCTCGAGTCGCAAAGCGGCAGCCTTTGCTCTTGAGGAGGCTTTCATGATCGGCAATCTTGCCGCCGTGCCCCGCGCTCTCGCCGAGCAACTCGACCCGATCGGCGTGCAGACGGCGCTCTTCAGCGCAGTTCTGCTTCACGAGGTGCCCAAGTACCGCGAGCACATGCAGCAGGCCTGTGAGCTCGTGGCCCAGGATCGGGATGCGCTGATCAGCGAGAATGCGGAGCGGTTGCACAAGGGCAATCTGCTCCTGCCGATGCTGCTGAGTGCCTACCCAGCCTCCCTGCCCGCGGTCTGGAAGGAATGCGACCAGCGCCTGGAGCCCTATCAGGCCAGTGCGGCTTCCAGTCCGCGCTGATACTCGCCCGACTCATATAGGCACGATTCAGCCTGTGAACGGCCCGTGCCGGACCGCAGCCGCACATGCAGGCAACCGGAAAATAACCTCCAAGGAAAGAAAGTATTCGAAGCGCCGTCCATGGGCACGAACGATGGGCTGCCTTGGTGCGCCTTGCGGATCCAACCACCGCGTGGCGTTCCGGTCTCCCTCGCTGCGTAACCACAGTCACAAGGAGCCATCATGGATTTCTTCTGGAATCTGACCCTGCATGCGCTGCTGTCACTCTCGCTGAGCGCCGTATCAATCGGCTGGTACCAATGCTGCACTTCCCGCGGCATGAAGGTGCTGGCGCTCACGCCCATCCTTGTTCTGGGCACTCTGTACATCCTGAGTGCAGCTGCCGATACGCCGGGGGAGTACCTCTTCCATGTTTCCAGCGGCGCTGCCGGCGCATTCGTGATCGGCACTGCGCTGCTCTGGCTCTGGCGTGAACGTCTCTTGTCTTGGAGGGTTTCCGCAGTGGTCGCGATGTGCCTCCTCGCAATTCATTTGCTCAGTTCCCAGGTTCTCCAGCTGAAGGTGGATGCACTGCTGAGCCGCCATCAGGGCGATGCCGCGGAGACGATTCACGAGTTGCTCCCGCCCCGAGCGCAGCATGACGACAACGCGGCACCGATCTACAGCAGGCTCGCAACGCAGGTCTCCGGCTTTGATTTCGATGCGCTTTCCAAGCACACACCAACCGATGGATCACTTGCTCTGCTGGAGTCCTCGGCTCCGTTGTTGGAGGAGTTGCGCCGGGCTGTGCAGTTGCCGGTGTGCAGCTTCGAGTCAACCAATGGATATATCCGCGTCAATGCCTTGGGGCTTGTGCGCCTCGGCAACGGACTCAACCAAGCAGCGCACATCGCCCGGGATGCCGGCAATCGAGCACTGGCCTTTGAGTACATCCGGGCACAGCTGGATCTCGCGGAGCACCTCTGCCAGACACCCCTGCTATTTCTGGCCAAGGCGGCCTCTAGCATGCGGTTGAACGCTGTGGACACGATCGCAACTCTCGGACCGAACCCTGAGGAAACGCCCGTTCTCAGAAATGCCTGGACCAAGCTGACGGATCAGCAGCTCAGCATGCTGCGCCTGGAGGAGGCCGCCATCATCCGTGTGATGGTGCATCATCGCGAGCATCAGAACCTTGCATCGGACTATCTGGGCCTCAAGTCCATGGCCCGCGATGCCAGAGTCATTCAGGAGTATTCCGACTATCGCAGTTCCATGCGGGAGCTGCAGGAACTGGCAAAGACGGGGCGGATCCATGAAGTCGAAGCAGTGGCAGAGGCCCTTTTCAGTGACAACCAGTTCGTGCCTAAGAGCATCGGCATCCCTGCCGCGCTGCATCGGTGGCTGGCTGAATGCGACCAGCGCCTGGAGCCCTATCAGGCCAGTGCGGCTTCCAGTCCGCGCTGATACTCGCCCGACTCATTCGGGCCCGAATCAGCCGGTGAGCGGCATGAGCCGTACGAGCTCGTCGTACAGCGCCGCGCCCATGCCCTGATCCGACAATCGTGCCCGGATCAGCGCATTGGCGCACATCCCGCGGCGCAGGCTGCCGCCCTTGGGCACCAGCGCGACATCGCGTCGTTGCTGCGCATCGTGGCGCACGCGCACGGTCATCGAGCCGATGGCCGACTCCAATCGCCCGAGCGCTCCATCCGCAATGCCGCAGGCGGCAAGAGGATGCACAGTGACCACCAGCGGAGCCTCGGGCGTGCGCGACCACTGCGAGGCCTGTGACTTCTCGCTCGATACCGAGAGCAGCAGCAGCGGGAACTCCGACGTCGGCCGCGCAGCCGGCGGCGGCGCCTCGCGCATCAGCTGCGCGCGGCCGTTCGGCGTCGCGAAGCGACGATCCTTCCAGACCATCGTCGTGGCGAGGGGATTGCGCATCGGTCCCTGCTCGAGCCGCTCCAGCGTCGCGCCTGCCGGCGCCAGCTTGCCCGCAAGAATGCGCCGCTTCCATGTGCGCACATCCCCGGCGAGCTCGCTTGCCAATCCCGTGCGCTCGGCCAGCATCTGAATGATCTCCAGATCGGAGCGCACGTTGGGCGGTCGCTCCACGACGGGCTGCGAGACGCCGACGTAGTGGTGTCCGTAGGACCCCAGCAGGTCATCGTCCTCGAGCAGCGTCGTCGTTGGGAGGATGACATGCGCGTGCTCGGCAGTGTCGGTGAGGAAATTGTCGACCACCACGACGAAGTCGCGCGTGGCGAGCGCATGCGCTGTGGTTCTTGAATCGGGGAGCATCGCCACGGGGTTGCCCGCAGTAATCCAGACGGCCCGGATCGGCGGATCCTTGGCCGCGAGTATCTCCTGCCCGAGCAGCGGTTCGGTCAGTCGCCGCGGCGCGTTGCCGCGCACGAAGGACAGGTCAAAGGGGCGGCGTCGCTTGATCTCGAAGTTCACCGAACCACCAGGAATGCCGACATTGCCCGTGATCGCACCCAACGCATCGAGCGCGCGCACGCTGCCGCCGCCGTTGAGCTTGCGGCCCATGCCCCAGCCCACGAGGATCGTCGTCGGTCCCTGATGCAGGCGCTGTGCCAGATCCTCCGCGGCATCCACGGGCAGATCCGCCTCTCCGCACCATTCAGCAAGGCTCCTTGACTCGGCCAGTGCGCGGAAGCCATCGAGGTGATCACACCACTGTCCCGCATCCGGATGCACCCAACCGCGCTCGAAAAGCACACGCGCAACTCCCATCGCCAGCGCAAAGTCGCCGCCGGGCCGAGGTTGCCAGTGCCGTTGGCACAGCTCGGCCGTGCGGTGATGCACCGGATCGATCAGCGTGAGCTGCGTTCCCTTGGCCTTCGCGGCCCGCAGCTCGGGCAGGAGGTGCGGCCAGGACACATGGATGTTGCGACCCCAGATCAGGATCTCCTTCGCGTGGAGCAGGTCGCTCGCATCGTTGGCGTCGTAATCGCCGAAATCGCTGATCTGCGCCCACTCCCCGGCTCCGCTGCAGATGTCGCCCTGCTTGTCCGTGACGGGACCGAACAGCTCGAAGAAGTAGCTCGTGGCGTGCTTGACGAAACCCATGCCACCGGCCGAGCGGTAGTGCAGGATGGAGGCCGCACCCGACTCCGCACGGATCGCGAGCAGGCGCTCCGCGATGAGATCCATCGCTTCGGTCCAGCTGGCCGGCTCGAAGCCGCTTCCGCGCCGGATCAGCGGGCTCAGGATGCGATCGGGCGAGTACTGCAGGTTCAGGAACTGGTTCGTGCGGTGGCACAGGAACCCGCGCGTGACCGGGTGCTCCTTGTCGCCCTGGAGCTGCGTCACGCGGCCGTTCTCGAGCGTGGCGATGATGCCGCAGGTGTCGGGGCAGTCGCGGTTGCAGAGCGTCTTGCGGATTGTCGTGGTGGTCTCGATCGTCACGAAGAAGAGCCTAGCGGATCCCACGTCGCCTCGGCAGGGGCGGGTACAATGAGGAAATGGCACGCGATCCCTTCCTGCAGGCAGCCATCGATGAGGCCCGTCAGGGCCTGAGTGAGGGCGGCATTCCGATCGGCTCGGTCATCGTTCACAGGAACCGCATCATCGGGCGCGGGCACAACATGCGCGTTCAGCTGGGCGACCCGCTGCTGCACGGCGAGATGAGTGCGTTCAAGAACGCCGGTCGTCAGCCGGCGAGCGTCTATCGCGAGTGCGTGCTGTACACGACGCTGTCACCCTGCCCGATGTGCAGCGGAACCTCGCTGCTCTACAAGATCCCGCGAATCGTCATCGCGGAGAATGTCAACTTCACAGGAGCGGAGCAGTGGCTGATGACCGAAAATGTCGAGCTGAGCATCGTGCAGGACGCCGAGTGCATCGAGATGATGGCTCGCTTCATCCGCGAACGGCCGGATCTTTGGAACGAGGATATCGGGGTCTGACTCAGGGCAGGATGTGGCGGGCAAAGCTCGCGGCATCCGTGTTCGATCCGCAGACCAGCACGCCGACGCGCTGACCCTGCAGCTGTTCGCGCAGCGGGAACATCAGCCCCGCCAGGGCAGCCGCACCCGCCGGCTCCACCGCCAGCTTGGCCGAGCGGAACAGAAGCCGCATCGCAGCGCGGATCTGCTCGTCGTTCACCAGCACCACTTCATCGACGAATCGGTGGTTGAGAGCAAAAGAGTAGGGCTCGCAGCGCGGCGCGCCGAGTGAGTCGGCGATCGTGCGCACGGCCGGAATGGCCTGCGGGCTGCCGGCGGCGAAGCTCCTGTGCATGGTGTCCGCGCCTTCGGGTTCGACGACGAAGACGCGCGTGGCGGGACTCATCTGCTTCACGGCGCAGGCGATTCCTCCGGTCAGTCCGCCGCCGCCTGCGGCGACCACGATCGCGTCGAACTCCTGCTGCTGCGCGCGGATCTGGTCGATCATCTCGAGTCCAACCGTGGCTGTGCCCAGCGCGGTCTTGGGACCTTCGAATGGGTGTACGAACGTGCGGGCTTCGTCGGCTTCGATGGCCTTCACGCGCTCAAAAGCCTCGGCGACGTTGTCCACGAGCACGACCTCGACGCCGAACTCGCGGCAGCGCTCGATGCGGAAGGGATTGGCCGTGCGCGGCATGACGACCTTGGCGCTGGTGCCGAGCAGGCGGGCGCAGTAGCCCAGGCTGATGGCGTGATTGCCGGCGGAAACTCCGGTGATGCCGCGGCGCAGCGTGGCGGCGTCGATGTCGCGCAGGAAGGTCAGGGCGCCGCGCGGCTTGAAGCTGCCGGTGTACTGGAAGAGCTCTTCCTTGAGCCAGACGCGCGTGCTCGCGCCGCAGGCCTGATCGAAGGCATCGTCGATGATGCGGCGCAGCGGAGTGGTGATGACCTGCTCGCCAAGCGCGGCGCGGTTGGCCCGGATCATGTGGGGATCCGGGAAGGACATGGCTTGCATGTTCGCGAGCTTAGCGCGCGAAGGCGAAACTGCTCCCTTTCCCGGGACTCGCTGGGGCCACGATTTCCGACCAGGCCCTGGGGGTCGCCACCTGATTCAGGGTCCAATCGCCACTGCAAGAGACTTCAGCAGGCCCCGTTGCACTTGCGCGGACAGAAGCCGCTGCGCTCATCAGGCGTTGGCGTGGCTCGGCGGTCCGGGCTTCCCTGCGGTATTCAGTGCTCCATCGGTCTCCTCGCCGGGGTGATGAATGGTGCCCGGCAAGGTAAGGACGGCTTCGGCCCCGAGACCTCGCGCTTTTTCTCCGACTTTGGGTCCCGAGACGGGGAGCAGTATCCGCGAAGGCCTCAGCGTTCGCTGGATGCGGTCCGGGCCTGCACGGCCGGCGCGGGCTCCAGCAGGCTCAGCTGCTCGGTGCGTTCCAGCCACTCGTAGATCTCGTTGAGCGGCACCACGAGACCCATGTGGGGCACCACGGTGGGACGCAGGGAGCCATGCGTGTAGATCTTGCTGAAGATGCCCAGCAGCTCGTGCGACTCGGCATCGAAGATGCCGCCACCGGAGTTGCCGATGTAGGTCGGCGCGCTGATCATCCAGTAACGCAGGTCTTCGACGCGGTGATGCGTGTCCGCAATCTCACCGAAGGTCGGGATCGGATCGTTTCCCAGCGGACAGCCGACGGCGTAGACCTGATCGAAGATCCGCCGGCGGGCGATGGTCTCGGTCGGGGCTAGCTTCGCGCCGCACTCCACGCGCTGGTCCGTGTCGAGCACCAGCAGCGCGGCATCGATCGAAGGCTCATGGGCGAGAATGAAGGCCGACTCGAAGCGGGTCTCGCGCTCGGGGCGATAAATCGTGACCGGAATGGGCGTCGTGCGGGGATCGCCTTCCTGAACGATGTCGCGCACGACATGCCAGGCGGTGAGGATGCAGGTGCGCCAGCGCTTCTCGTCGATCGGCCGCGATTCAAGCAACACGCCGCTGCCCACGGTCTCGGTGCCGCTGAGCTGCACCACGGGGCCGACGAGCTCGCGCCACATGCGGTCCTCGTCGCGGACGAGTGTCTGTTCCACTTCGTGGGCCACTTCCTGCACCTGTGCGCTGGTGGATTGCGCGATGTCGCGGATGTGCGTGTAGCGCTGGTCAATCTCGGCACGCAGCTCTTCGACGCGGCAATCCAGCCGCGAACCGACGAGCGAAGCCACCCGCTCCGGTGCGATGCGCTGTTCGTGTTCGAAGCCCGCCAGGCGGGCGCGCTGTTCGCCGAGCGAGAGCGCGGCGCTGCGCAGCTCGTCCTCGATCTCCTGCAGGCGCGGCTCGAGACCTTCATGCCGAACACTCGCGATTCTGAGGTCGTCGAGCACCTGCAGCGTGGCGTCCACTCGCAGACTCAGCCGGTCGAGCTCCGCGCTGACGATGCGGACATCCTGCGGGGTGACGCGGGGCGCCTGTTCAAGGCGTTCGAGCCGATCGTCGATCTGGCGCATGCAGATCGCGCCGATGCCTGCCGTGATCAGAACCGTGTAGAGGATCGAGGTGCGTTCCATGGAGAAGGGGAGGCACCCCGTACTGCCGGGTAGGGACTGCCTGCATTTCCCTTCGGAACTAAGGAAGTCGCAATTTGAGGCAAAGGCCGGAAAAACGGACTAGTCGATCGCTCGAACACTGAAGATCCGGTCACCGACCTCGATCGCGTCAAGGACCTCGAAACCCTCGATCAACTGCCCGAAAAGCGTGTAACGGCCGTCCAGATGAGGGGTTTCGCGGTGGGTGACGAAGATCTGGCTGCCACCGCTGTCGACCTCATCGTTGCGCGGCATCCCGAGCGACCCGCGAACATATTTCCTGGGCCGGAATTCGGCCGCGAGGGCCCCCTCGTCGAAGGTGCGGCCCCCGTTGCCGTCACCGCGGTAGTCCCCGCCCTGAATCACGAAGTCGGGAACGACGCGATGGAACAGCGTGTCGGTGTATTCCCCGTTCCGTGCCAGCGTGAGGAAGTTGTGGACGTGCAGCGGCGTCTCGTCCGCGAACAGGCGGAAGCGCAGCGTGCCTTTGGTTGTCACGATGTCCACCACAGGGGCCGCCGGCAGTTCCTGCAGGGGGCCGAAGTCGCGCTGCGGCTCGAGGCCAGCCGGATTGCCGTTGCTGATCGCGCCAGTGCTCACTTGCTGACCTGCTTCTGACAGCAGCGCCAGAGCGCGGCGGCGCACGGTCGCATCCGGATCGGACAGCGCGGCACGGATGAACTCCAGCGACTCGGGACTCTTGAGCCTGGCGCAGGCTTTCAGGATGGAGCGCTTGAGCTCGGGAGCGATGTCACCCCTGGCCTGTGCGAAGCCGATCGTCAACCCTTCGAGGTCGGACGCCGTTGCGCGTTCCTCCAGCTGCGTGCTGACGGCCAGGCGTACGCCGTTGTCGCCGCTGCGCCAGCAGCGCTCCAGTGCGGCCTTGGCGCGCGGATCCTCGCAGCCGAGCAAGGCCTCGTGGGCCGCAGCCGCCACGCGCAGGTCGCGATCGTCCGCCAGTTGCAGTGCCAGCTCGAGCCGGGCCGCTGGGCTCAGCGCCGACAGCCCGCTCGCCACGGCGAGACGCAGGCGCGCTTCCTCGCTGCGCGCGAGTCCTTCCAGATCGCGCAGCGCGCGATCGCCCTGCAGTTTCGCGCCGGTTTCGATCGCAGCGGCCCGGACATTGGGCGAAGCGTCGGCGCGCGCGGTTTCGAGCGCCGGCATGATGCGCTCGAGCGCCTTCGGAAAGCCCGCGAGAGCTTCCAAACGCACTCGACGCACGTGCGCATTGGGGTGCGCGCCCATGGCAAGCAGTCCGTCGAGCGCCGCGGCATTGCCGTGCTTGCCCAGCGCAACCACGGCCTCGCAGACCACGCGCCAGTCGCTGTCCTTGAGCGGCGCGAGCAAAGCGAGCGTGGCCTGCGGCGAGCTCTTCAGGCTGCCGAGTCCCTGCGCGGCGCAGAGCCTGGCGCGCGCATCGCCGAGCGCGAGCGCATCGACGTACGCACGCTCGGCCTGCAGCGATTTCTGCCGCGCCAGCGCGAACAGACTGCGCCAGCGCACATCAGCGTCGCACTGCTGATCCATGGCGAGCCCGATCAGGCGGCTCTCGGCTGCGGGCCACTGCCGGACGCCGCTCTTCCAGCGCGCAATGCCCAGCACGGCTTCGCTCAGCACGATCGGATCCGGGTCCTGCAGCGCCGTGAACACGAAGGTGCGCGCCGTCTCGTCATCGAAGCGACTGGCCGCTTCCACGCGACGCGCGCGTGCATTCGCATTCGACTCGCGAGGCTCCGCGGCGCACAGCGCCCCGATCGTCGCAGGATCGGCGCGCATTCCCAGACCGAACGCCGCGGCGGCCCGCACCTCGGCATCCTCATCGCGCAGGGCCGCCGTGAGCGCATTGCTGACGCGCGCGCCCCACTCCGGACTGGGCAGCGCACCGAGCGCCTGCGCGGCAAGACTGCGCACCTCCGTGCTGCCCTTGGCCAATTGGTACTGCAGGAAGCCGCCACCATCCCGCCGCAGGTACTCGTAGTGCCGGATCGAGAGCTCGGCATCCTGCGCGGGCACCGCCACCGGCCCGGATGCGGGCTGGAAGGGAGCTTGAGGCTTGTGCGGGGCCTGCCATGCCGCGCAGGAGGCCCACAGGCAGCATCCGCAGGCCAGCACTCGCGCGAACAGGACGGGGAACACGGCTCTTTCCTTCATGACAGGCTCCAGACGGACAGGGATTCTCTACTATGGGGGACTGTTCGGCCTGCCGCCAAGGCCCTGACGACCCTTCCATGCCCATCGCCACGATCCCTGAAATCATCGAAGAGCTGCGCGCCGGCCGCATGATCGTCCTCGTCGACGATCCCGGTCGCGAGAACGAAGGCGACCTCGCCATGCTGGCCGAAGCGGTCACGCCCGAGGCGATCAACTTCATGGCGCGCGAAGGTCGCGGCCTGATCTGCATGCCGCTCTCCTCGGACCTGTGCGATCAGCTCGAGCTCGTCCCGCAGGCCTCGACCAACACCAACAAGATGGGCACGGGCTTCACTGTCTCCATCGAAGCCGCCTCCGGTGTCACGACCGGCATCAGCGCCCAGGATCGCGCGCACACGATTCGCGTGGCCTGCCGGGCCGGTGCCAAGCCAGCGGATCTCGCCCGGCCGGGCCACGTGTTCCCACTGCGCGCGCGCGAGGGCGGTGTGCTGGTCCGCGGCGGTCAGACCGAAGGCATCGTCGATCTGGCGCGTCTCTGCGGTGCTCGTCCCGCAGGTGTGATCTGCGAGATCATGCGCGATGACGGCACGATGGCACGGATGCCGGATCTGGAGCATTTCGCGGCTCGCCACGGCCTGAAGATCTGCACGATCGAGAGCCTGATCGCCTGGCGACGCATGCACGAGCGCCTGATCGAGCCGATCGAGCTGGATGTGCCGCTGCCGACGCGCTTTGGGACCTTCCAGGCGCACATGTTCCGCTCCAAGATTGACGGCAAGGAGCATGTCGCCCTCAGCCAGGGCCTGCCGGCGCCCGGCCTCGATGGTGTGCGCCCGAGCATCGATGCGCCGGTCTGGGTCCGCGTGCACTCCGAGTGCCTCACGGGGGATGTGTTCCACTCCCTGCGCTGCGACTGCGGACCGCAGCTCGACCGGGCGCTGGAGATCCTGGGGCAGAAGCCCCAGGCGGTGCTGGTCTACATGCGCCAGGAGGGCCGGGGCATCGGCCTGTCCAACAAGCTCAAGGCCTACCGGCTGCAGGACTCAGGGCTCGACACGGTCGAGGCCAACGAGAAGCTCGGCTTCCCCGCCGACCTGCGCGAGTACGGCCTTGGGGCGCAGATTCTGCACTATCTGGGAGTTCGCAAAATGAACCTGCTGACCAACAATCCCAAGAAGATTGCCGGTCTGGCGGGCTACGGGCTGGAGGTGATCGATCAGGTGCCGCTGGAGACGGCACCTAACTCGAACAACCTCAAGTATTTACGGACAAAGCGCGATAAGTTGGGACACCGTCTGGGTGGGGTTGAGGCCCCGCCCCGGTCTCCGGAAACTCCCTAGTCCAGCCGTACCTTGGGAATAGACCCCCGACCCGGGCGTCCTTCCCTCCGTGGCCCAGATTCAGCGCAACATGGAACAGACCGCACCCGATGACGATCGGCTCGTTGCCGAGAGCCTCCAGGGCAGCCAGATCGCGTTCCAGCTGCTGGTCGAGCGTTATCAGGACCGCATCTTCCGCCTGATCCGCGGCTACGTGCGCGAGCCCGCCGAGATCGAAGACCTCGCTCAGGAAACCTTCCTCAAGGCCTACAAGCGCCTCGAGAGCTTCCAGCACCAGTCCTCCTTCTACACCTGGATCTACCGCATCGCGATCAACACCGTCCTCGACCACATCAAGCGTCGCGGGCGCTCGCCGGTGCAGGCGGTGGAAGACCTCGAAGTGCTGCCCGTCAACCCCGGTCAGCGCCTCCCCGCGCCGGCCGCCAACCTCGAGCGCGAGGAGATCAGCGCCATCACGCAATCCGTGCTCGAGGAGATCCCCGAGATCTTCCGCACGGTGCTGATCCTGCGGGAGTTCGAGGAGCTCGCCTATCAGGACATCGCCGACATGCTCGGCATTTCGATCGGCACGGTGGAGTCGCGATTGTTCCGCGCCCGTGCCCGCTTCAAGGAGAAGCTCTTGCAGAAACACCCCGAGTTCGGAGCCGAGCTCTAGGAGACGACACCATGGAATGCCATGACGCCCGATCGCTGATCCAAAGCTACCTCGATGGGGAGCTCTCGCAGGCTCAGGCCGCGCCGCTGCGCACCCACCTGCTGGACTGCCAGCCCTGCCGTGCCGGTGCTCAGGACGAGAAGAACCTCAAGCGCTGGTTCGCCGCTCCGGCGGCGACCGCCGTGCCGGAGGGCTTCGCCGCCCGTGTGGCGCGCGCCGCCGTGCAGGGCGAGAGCCTGCCGCGCCGGGGCACGCTGACCCCGCTGGCGGGCGGGGCTCCGGCCGGTGCCGCGGGAACGGTTGCGGTGGAGCGGCGCGAGGCCTCCCTGCTGCGCTTCGTGCTGGCCTGCACGGCTGCTGCGGCTCTGCTGCTGTTCACGCTGGCGCTGGGCATCCGCACGCTGAGCCTGCCCCAGACCAACCAGTTGGCGGCCGATGACCGTGCCGAGGTCCAGCTGGAGCGCACGCTCGAGGATCTGGACCAGCTCAACCGCACCGAAGCCGCGGCGGGAGCGCAGAAGCGCCCGTGAACTCGGTGCGGCTGTGGGTGCTGCTGCTGGCGCTGGTCTCGTTCGGAGCGGGACTTGCAGCCGGCGTTTTCTGGACTACCCAGCGCATGCGGCCGGAGCCGGCTGCGGGTCCCTTCGACCAGTACCGCGCGGACCTGGTCCGCGAGTTCCGCCTCTCGCCCGAGCGTGAGAAGCACCTCGGCAAGATCCTGGCGGCCTACGAGCAGGAGATCGTGCAGATCAAGGACCGCTTCCAAGCCACGACGATGGCGCAGATGGAGCCGGAACTTGCCGAGCGCGGTCGCTACTATCGCAGCGTGATCCAGAACCAGTTGCTGCCTCCCGGCGAGCGCGAACGATTCCAACAGATGGCTTCAGGCCTTCCCACCACCCCCAACTAGAGCTCATGGCAAGATCCTGCGGCATTCGCCTTGGCCCGCGACGCTTCGAACTGGTCGTCCTCGACGGCGGTCCGAAGAAGCACAAAGTCCTCACGACCCTCAGCGGCGAGCTGCCGCGCAGGAGCGGTGATGCCGCCGCCGATGCAGGGGCGCGCGCTGCCGCATTGAAGGAAGCGCTCAAGCAGCAGCAGATCCCGCTCGATTCGGTCGGCGTCGCCGTCGACACCGGTCTGGGCGCCTTCCGCACGATCAAGGTGCCCTTCGCCGACAAGGCCAAGATCGAAGAGGTGATCAAGTTCGAGGTCGAGAGCCACCTCTCGCAGTGGAACATCGACGAGGTCGTGGTCGACTTCGAAGTGCTCGAAGCAAGCGAGTCTCAGAGCGAGCTGCTCGTCACCGCCGTCCAGAAGTCGGACCTGCGCGCCGCCATCGAGCTCGCCGGCAAGTCCGGTTTTGAGCCGCAGGAGATGGAGCTGGAGACCACGGCGATGGTCAACGCGGCCATCGAAGCCGGGCTGTGCCCGCTCGATGAAGCACAGGTGCTGATCCACATCGGCGAATACTCGACCAGCGTCGTGGTCGTCGATGGCGGCAAGCCGCGCGAGATGCGCGCGATTCACGTGGGTGCGCTCTCGTGGGAACTGGGAACTCCGGCTGCCGAGGGTGAGGCCGCGCCCGCCCCCGCTGAAGGTGCAGCCGCCGAGGCGGCCGCGCCCGCCGTGCTCGATCCGGAAGAACAACAGCGCAAGATGGATCAGGCCATCAAGCGCATCCGTCGCGAGCTGGTCCGCACCATTTCGGCGTCCCGCACAGCGCACCCGCTCAAGGGGCTGTATCTGTGCGGACATGCGGCGCCCGACCTGCTGGCGGCACCGGTGCTCGATCTCGACGCCAAGCCGCTCGCGTTGCCGGGCGAAGCCGGCATCCCCGAAGGTCAGCACGGGCAGTACGCGATCGCGTACGGTGCCGCGCTGCGCCAGCTCGGCGGCGGCTCGCTCAAGCCTTCGCTGCGCCGCGAGGATCTGCGCTACACGGGAACGCTGGAGCGCGTGGAGATGCCGCTTGCCGTTGCGGCATTGCTGCTCGTCACGCTGCTGGGCGTCTGGAACATCTTCCTGTTCAAGGATTACGAGAACCTCAACACCAAGCTGGGTGTCTGGCGCGATTGGACGATGAGCTTTCTCATCGGCACCACCAAGGGCGGCAAGGCGCAACCGGGCTATCTGGAGCAGCCGCCCGAGAAGGTCGCCAAGTACATCAAGGCGATCGACGAGGACTCGGAGCGTTCGCGCCTCGAACAGATGCAGGAGGTCAAGCGCCTGCTCAACATCGAGATCAAGAACCTCGAGAAGCAGCTCGGACAGGATGCGGAGATCAACTATCCGCAGTCCGCGCTCTCCGGTCTGGCTCTCGTGCTGGATGTGCTCGAGAAAGGCGGCACGGCCGTCGGGCGTCCTTCGCTGCGTGTCGTCACGGCGGACTACATCCCCGCCAAGAACAAGGAAGTCGACCACGTGCTGGTGAAGATGGACATCGTCTTCTTCGCCGACTCGCAGACTATCGCCACCGAGAACTATGACAACTTCCGCATGGCGCTGAAGCAGAAGCCCTGGTGCATCGACGTCTCCGAGCAGCAGACCAGCGCGCTCGACGGCGGCAAGGGCATCAGCATTCAGAATCAGCAGATCAAGGTGGATGTTTCCAAGGGCAACATCGGTCGCCTCGCCGAGGCGGCCCCTGCGAAGAACTGAGGTGCACAAGCCATGAAGAGCTTCTTCCAGAACTTCAATCTCGCCCGCGGCATCATTCTGGCCTCGGTGCTGGGCAGCCTGGGCCTGGGCGTGCTGGGCTACACCCAGCAGTCGCGCGTCTCGGAACTGGCGAACGCCTTCGAGAAGCGCAGCGACCGCAAGGTCGCCGGCGGAACCTACGAGGAAAACGAGGTCACCAAGCTCGCCCGTGAGATCGAGAGCCTCGGACGGCGCCTCGATCAGCTGGGCAAGGCCCAGCGCGCCGAGGGCTTCAGCGAGCAGGAAGGCCTGCAGCTCTATGCCCAGAAGGCGCTGGATGCCGACGGCGTGGATATCGGCGAGAACGACAAGACGCCCAGCGAAGCACCGGTCGACCGCGGCAACATCATCGACAAGAAGATCATGATCAAGCCGGTGCCCTCCGACCGGACCTTCCCGCGCTCGAAGATCTCGAACCTGCTGTACAAGCTCGAGACGGACAGCCGACGGATCCGCGTGACGCACGTGAAGATCGCGCTGGGCGGCAAGCCGCTGCCCAAGCTGCATGAAGTGCCCGAGGAGAACAACTGGACTTTCGAGGCCCAGATCACCTCGCGTCAGCGCAAGTCGCCCTGACGGGGGGCTGCCTCAACGCGGCGAGCTCGAGCTGCCGCACAGGCTCAAGACTGGCCAGCCGCGCTGCAAGGCGACGCTGGCCAGCTTCGCATCCGGATCCACGCAAACAGGATGCGAGACGCGCGAGAGCAGCGGCAGATCGTTGTGCGAGTCGCTGTAGAACCAGATCTCTCCGGGCTGGTCGAGCCCCAGTCCGCGCTCGCCGAGCCAGCTCTCGACCCGCGTGATCTTGCCCTCGCGAAAGCAGGGCTGGCCGACGATGCGACCCGTGAAGCCGAGCCCTTCGCGTTCCAGCTGCGTGGCGATCAGCTCGGGGATCTGGAGCTCACGCGCCAGCGCGCCGGCGAGGAAATCATTGGTGGCCGTGACGACGGCGAGCTCGAAACCCTCGCGGCGACGCTGCTCGACGAGCTCGCGCGCCAGCGGCTTGAGGCGCGGGGC
>Ga0209668_10000149_pt1 | contig 29025 bp, 28 predicted proteins | sample FrelakmetPLP11PL_FD_187150 | JGI IMG/M metagenome (GOLD analysis project Ga0209668, IMG submission 187150) | Freshwater lake sediment microbial communities from the University of Notre Dame, USA, for methane emissions studies - PLP11 PL (SPAdes)... | ecosystem: Environmental > Aquatic >...
AAACTGCTCCTCAGGTTGAACTTATCAACTCATTTCAAGCCAATCCGATTTCAGCCGAAGCGCTTATCATTACAAAAGACGAATATCCGGTGCTGTCGGATGGAACAATTCCTGTAATTGGAGCATTAGATGGCCAGTTAATAACGGAACAGTTGCACTTAAAGGGGAAGGCCACCGATACTGCGTGGATAGCCGATCCGGCAAATGACATATTAAAGATAGTTGTGGTAAATCGATATCATCCCGCCCCTATTGCAAAAGCATTTGTGGCCGGGTTTGGATTAACCAAAGGAGCCATAGCTTCTTCTGTTGCGCATGATAGTCATAACATAGTTGCAGTGGGCGTTGATGATGCCGCTATTGCAGCAGCAATCAATTTAATTATTAGTAGTAAGGGAGGGGTAAGCTGTGTGGTGGATGGACTGTCGGGAGACGATTGTTTACTGGAATTACCAATTGCCGGATTGATGAGTGCCCAAAATGGGTACCAGGTTGCATCAGCGTATACCGCAATTGATAAAAAAGCCAAAGCACTTGGTAGTAAATTAACTGCACCCTTTATGACGCTCAGTTTTATGTGTTTACTGGTAATTCCACACATTAAACTAAGTGATAGGGGTTTGTTTAATGGAGATAGTTTTCGTTTTTTTTCAAAAACAAATGAGTAAATACTTTGGTAAACTGTTTAGTAAATATTTTTTCCCGAACAAGAGAATGGGAGTAGCTTTGAAACAATAAAATGGGTTGAAAATGATAGTCAATTTAAGCAGTCACCACACATTGGTAAGTAACTGGATTTCAGAAATAAGATCTGTAGACATACAGGGCGACCGTATGCGGTTTAGAACCAATTTAGAGCGAATTGGTCAGGTAGCTGCTTATGAAATTAGTAAGGTATTGCCCTGGAAAACTCAGGAAACCCGCACCCCATTGGGGATTCATACAAGTAAGGTATTGGAGTCGCAACCGGTGCTGGCCACTATTTTACGGGCGGGGTTACCGATGCATCAGGGAATGTTAGACTACTTCGATAAGGCAGACAATGCTTTTATTTCAGCATACAGAAAGCATCATCATGATGGGAGTTTTGAAATTTGTATGCAATACATGAGTTGTCCTTCCTTGGAAAACAGAATTGTAATCATCAGCGATCCGATGTTAGCCACCGGTGCTTCCATTATTAAAACCATAGAATTTATTAAAAATGAGGGCAAACCCAAAGCCATTCATGTGGTTTGTGCCATTGCTTGTACCGAAGGGATTGAGATGATTCAGCGGGATTGTGGGGAGCAAATCAGCATTTGGTGTGGAGATATAGACGATGAACTAACTGCCAAGGGATATATTGTTCCGGGCTTAGGGGATGCCGGCGATTTGGCCTTTGGCACTAAAATGCAGCAATAAACCGGTTTTCAAGGGTTTTAGCCAGAATTATAACGGTTTGTTAGAATAATAAATGCGGTAATTTCAGTATTTTTACGTATATTCCTATGAAATGTACCGGATTCTATCCTTCATAATCTGTTGTTGTTTTTTGGGCACATTACGTGCGCAGGATCCGCATTTCTCTCAATTTTTTGCCTCTCCCTTAACGTTGAACCCTGCTTTAACAGGTAAATTTTCGGGAACTTATCGTGTTACGGGTAATTATCGCAATCAATGGCCAACCATAAATAATGCGTATGTAACTACTGCCTTCTCGGCAGATTTTCATTTATTACAACAAAAAATTCCCAACAATGATACCTGGGGATTTGGCATGGCAGGATATAACGACAAAAGTGCGAATGGTGCCGTTTCTTTTAATTTCGCTTCGCTATCTACAGCCTATCATAAAGGTTTAGATGAAGACGGATATCATCAAATTGGGGCGGGATTTCAGGTTTCCTATGCCAATATGCTGATCAATACCTCGATGCTAAATTTTGAAGATCAGTTAACTGCGAATGGTTTTACGGGCGTAACTTCCGAAACTTTCAATGGGGCTACTTTATCTTCCAAATATCTGGATATCAACGCCGGCTTTATTTATAATGGAAGTACCAGCGATAAGAATAATTTTTATATCGGGGTAAGCTTGTATCATATCAACCGGCCCAAACAAAATTTTAACGGGGGCCAATATGTGTTGAGTCCGAGAGCTACCATTCATGGAGGGGGTTATTTTCCGGTTTCACCCCATGCCACACTACACGTGAGTGCGCTTCACATGACGCAGGGCGGTGCATCCGAAACCATGCTCGGTGGGGCCATACAGCTGATTGCCAATCCGGATGTTGAAAAGCCTGCGAGTATTTATGCTGGCAGCTGGCTTCGGTTGAATGATGCGTTGATACCCTACCTTGGGTTGGAGTTTAATGACTTGCGCATTGGAGTAAGTTATGATTTAAATACTTCCGGATTAAAAACTGCATCCTTAAACAGAGGAGGAATTGAAGTTTCCCTGATTTACGTTCGCAGGCCTTCTGATCAGCGTCCTATTAATTGTCCTAAATTTTAATTTTCTGCTACCGGAAGCAGTATACATTTAATTTATTCATAATAACCCGAGAAAAAACTGAATTTGTGCTGAAGGAAATTATCATAGCTATCCAAGCTTTTTTCAAAGCACACCGGTTGATTCGGGAAAATAAATTATGGAAATGGATTTTGATTCCGGGTATTTTGTATACCGCTTTATTTTTAGTGAGTGTTTCTTACTTCAGCAGTACCTCTTCGGAATTTATTGAATGGTTTATTCTAAAAACCGGATTAAAAAACTGGAATGAAAAACTCAACAATGGATCTTTAAGTTTGTTACTCGCAATTGGAACAATGCTGGTTTGGTTCTGCTCATTCATGTTATATTTCTCTTTGGTTAGATCTATTTTTCTAATTATTGGGTCTCCCATTTTTGCTTATCTGAGTGAAAAAACATCTGCTATTTTGGAAGGCAGGATACAGCCTATTGAAACGAGTAAGATGGTAGCAGACATTAAGAGAAGTATTCAATTGTCGGTTAGAAATTTTTTTTGGCAAACGATTTATATACTTTCCATTTTAATTATCAGCTTTATTCCTTTCGTAGGCTGGCTAACTCCATTATTGGTGATGATTATTGAATGTTACTACTTTGGATTTTCTATGGTTGACTATTCATTAGAGCGAAAAAAACTAAGTGCAGTTCAAAGCAGATTCTTTATTAGTCATCATAAAGGTTTTGCAATTGGAAATGGAATGGTCTTTTATAGTATGCACCTGATACCGGTAATAGGTTGGGTGCTGGCTCCAGCTTATGCTATTATTGCTGCCACGGTAAGCGTATATCCAATAGCAAACGAATCTACAACATTATCCTAAGGCTATATTTGTTAGTATGAAACAAGATCAATCATCTGGTAAGCTATACCTGATTCCTTCCTTACTTGATGAAGAAGCGGTAGAATCAATTCCAGCCTATCTGATTGACGCTATAAAAAAATGTTCCCTTTTATTGGTTGAACAGCCCAAAACCACCCGTCGGTTTCTTAAAAAAATTTGGAAGGCAATTGTAATTGATGATTACCAATGGCTGGAGATTGCAGAAGGGGGCGAATCTGTAAAGAAACAAATGCTGCAAGCACTATCGGAAGGGAAAGATGTAGGCATATTAAGTGAAGCAGGATGCCCAGGCATTGCAGATCCTGGTCAGCTGTTAGTAAAGGCAGCACAACTGAAGGGATATACTGTAGTTCCATTGGTAGGGCCTAATTCGATTATTTTAGCTTTGATGGCTTCGGGAATGAATGGACAACAATTTAGCTTTTATGGGTATTTGCCAATTGATGCAGTAGAAAGAAAAAAGAAAATAAAAGAGTTAGAAAATGCATCCATCAAAACCGGAGGCACACAAATATTTATTGAAACCCCGTACCGGAATCAGGCAATGCTGGCAGATTTAATTCAAACCTGTAACCCACAAACCTTGCTTTGCGTAGCTGCGGATATAACAGGGAAAAATGAGTCAATTATTACCCGTACTATTTCCGACTGGAAAAAAAATACTGAATCGTATCACAAGCGACCGGCTATTTTTTTAATACAGGCAGCAATATAAGAATCCTTAGTTTTTGGGTCGAATAGAATTATCCTGCCATTGAGGGTCTCTCACTTCATAAATACTATCAACGATATTTACCTGCATTCCTCTCCAGGGAAGGCTTCCTAAATATTGTTTGTAATGCAGATTCAACTCCTTGCCCGATAATTTCATCATTTGATCGGCCAATTTCGGATCGGTTACGCTGAATGAAAATTCATTACTTTGAATGTTTGCTTTAAAACCACTTTGAATCAATTTTCCTTCGTAGGTTTTAAATAAAATACCTTTTTTCTGAAACACATTTAGCATACCCGCCTGTGTACCATCAGCAACAGTATAATAGTATCTCCAGTAAATGAAAGGAGCCAGGGCCAGTAAAATGAATACCAACAAATAGCGGAAAAACTTTTTAATTACTTGCATTATAAACCGTATTTATCAACTAAATAAATGAGTGCCGCCATATTGATGGCTCCCAATAGCAATTCTCTTTTGTTTACATTTTCAAATACATCAGTTCGGGCATGATGGTAGTCGAAATATCTTTGTGGGTCGGGCTCCAGTTCACAAACAGGCGTAGCAAACAGGCGATTCAAGGGCCCGATATCAGCTCCGCCACCACCATTACTAATTTCTGTAACTCCATAAGGGGTTAACCATTTAACCCATGACTGCATCTTTTGCAACTGAGCTGGCTTTAATCCACCTACGGTAAATGAACGTGGCGTAAAACCGCCGGCATCACTTTCCAGGGCGAAAATATGTTTTTCTTTTTTGGCTTCTGCTTCAAGTGCATATTTGGTTCCGCCTCTTAAACCATTTTCTTCATTAGCAAATAACACAAACCGCAGTGTATGTTTGGGTTTATACCCAAGCGCTTTTAACACGCGCATTACTTCAATGGTTTGCACAACGCCGGCACCATCATCATGCGCTCCTTCATTTACATCCCAGCTATCTAAGTGACCACCGATTGTAATGAATTCTCCCGGAAAATCTGTTCCGATAATTTCTCCTACCACATTATGTCCGATCGTATCTGGGTAAAATTTTCCATTGGTAGTAAGTGAAACTGTGAGGGACGATTTCTTGCTTAAATTCCACATTTCATCAGCATCGCGCGGACCAACTGCAATAGCGGGTATTCTTGGAAAAGAATCGTTATAAGCGGTGGCACCGGTATGTGGATCGTTGGCTACTGATTCGGTTAGTGAGCGAATCATCACCCCCACGGCACCATATTTAGCTGCCATACTAGGTCCGTTTCTTCTATACACTCCAACTTGTCCATAAGAAATAAAGGGCTTCACATTGGTAGGATCGAAGCCTTTATTAAAGAATACTATTTTACCAACTGCGCTATCTTTCTTTTTTTCCAAATCAGCAAAATCAGCAACTGCCAATAAAGGCGCCGTAACGGTACCTTTACCGATAGAATTTCCCAGTGCCAGTACATCCAGCTTTTTATTATAGGGTTTTTTATCCAGTTCAATGATGGAGCCAGCATCAGTTCCGCCTCTTACCCAATGAGGCACCATACATTGTTGCAGAAATACTTTATCGGGTGCAATCATTTCCATTGTAAATTTTCCCCAGCTCACGGCCCGAGCAGCCTGAGGTGACCCTGCAAGTCTTCCTCCAATTTGCTTGGTAAGTTGCCTGAGTAATTCATGGGCTTTGCCATTTCGGAGGATGTCGTCGGAAATTTTCTTGATGAAGATGGAATCTGCATCTGCCTGTGCAAATGTGATGAGCGGCAGAAAGAATAGGATAATGGTGGCTTTTTTCATAGCGTAAAGTTAAACAATTGGATATTCTGATGGTTAATTAAAATAGCAGCAAATACATTAAATTATGTTTACTTTGAGGCTGATATACGAAAATAATTAATACCGGCTGAATATGAAAATAGGAATAGTTTGTTATCCCACATTTGGAGGAAGTGGTGTTTTGGCTACAGAACTGGGAAAAGCGCTGGCAAATGAGGGACATCAGGTTCATTTTATTACCTATCAGCAACCCGTTAGATTAAATGTTTTTAATACCAATATCTTTTATCATGAAGTAAGGGTTCCTACCTATCCGCTTTTCGACTACCCTCCTTATGAATTAGCATTAGCGAGCACGATGGTAGATGTAATTATCAATTACGATCTCGACCTGCTACATGTGCATTATGCAATACCACATGCATCGGCTGCCTATATGGCTAAGCAAATTGTAAAACAAAAGAATGGCAGAAATGTGCCAGTGATAACTACTTTACACGGAACTGATATTACTTTGGTTGGGAAAGATAAAACCTATGAACCGGTAGTTACTTTTTCAATCAATGAAAGCGATGCAATTACAGCAGTATCGAAGAATTTACGTGATGAAACCTACCGATATTTCGATATCAAAAAAGAAATTGAAGTGATTTACAATTTTGTAGATGTAAATCGTTTCAATAAAAAACCATTGGATGCTTTTAGAAAAGTGATTGCCCCTGATGATGAAAAAATAATAATACACGCATCCAACTTTAGAAAAGTAAAACGAACAGACGAAGTGATAAAGGTGTTTGCCAAGGTTAGGTCGGCCCTGCCTGCCAAGTTATTAATGGTAGGGGATGGTCCGGAACGCCATGCAGCAGAGGCGCTTAGCCGTCAGTTGGGTGTAGATGAGCATGTGCGCTTTTTGGGTAAGCAGGAACAAATGGAAGATATTTTAGCAGTAAGTGATGTATTCCTGCTACCATCTGAATATGAAAGTTTTGGATTAGCCGCATTGGAAGCTATGGCTGCCAGGGTTGTTGTAATTAGTTCCAATGCGGGTGGACTGGCGGAAATCAATATAGCAGGTGAAACTGGTTATATGGCTGATGTGGGGGATGTGGAAACAATGAGCAAATATGCTATTGAAATACTCAGCAATGCGGAGCAATTAGCGACAATGAAGGAAAAGGCTTATGAACACGCTTGTGAATTCGATATTAGCAAAATCATTCCTCAATACGAAAACTTGTATAGCAGATTTTGCCGGATGGATACCTGCAGCAATTCAGCTTAGAATCAATTATTCTATAACCTGATTAATGCTTTTCAGTAGAGTATCAGCTATCGCTTTAATTTGATCTTCTGTAATACACAATGGTGGTGCAATGCGTAACCGATCGGGAGCGAAAATAAACCAATCGGTGAGTAATCCGTTTTTAACACACTGATGGACTATTTTTCGGTTTAATTCATCTGTTTCAAATTGAATCGACATCCAACATCCTGCAGATTGTACCGAAACAATAGCGGGGTGCTGTAAATATTGCAATAGCAATTGTTCTTTTTTGTTCACTTCAGCAATCCATTCACTTTCCATCAATACGGTAAACGCGGCAAGTCCTGCTGCGCAGGAAACAGGATGTCCGCCAAAAGTAGTGATATGGCCTAACACTGGCTGATAGCTAAGTGTTTGCATCATTTTATGCGAAGCAATAAACGCACCCAATGGCATTCCTCCACCCAATGCCTTTCCCAATAAAAGAATATCCGGCACAACACTCATTTGTTCAAATGCCCAGAGTGTTCCTGTTCTTCCAAAGCCAGCCTGAATTTCATCAAAAATTAATAAAACACAATGTTCATCACATTTTTTGCGAATCTGCTGGAGCCATTGGGGGTGAGGGCGGGTTACGCCACTCTCAGCCTGAACCGTTTCAATTATTACACAGGCAGTAGAGTGATCAATAGCATTCAGCACTTCATGGGAGCCAAAGGGATAATGATACACATCCGGAAGCAGGGGGCGATAGGCTCTCCGAAAAAATTCATCTCCTATCAAACTCAATGCCCCTTGTGTACTACCATGATAGGCGTTATTAAACGCAATTATTTTTGAACGACCGGTAACCCGTTTAGCCAATTTCAATGCACCCTCAGTAGCTTCTGCACCGCTATTGGTAAAATAAACACAATTGAGGGTTTCCGGAAGGTGATCGGTGAGTGCCTTAGCATATTGAACGGAGGGGGTTTGTATCAATTCACCATACACCATCAAGTGCATGTAAGTTTCGGCCTGAGTTTGAACTGCCTTAATAACGGAGGGGTGACCATGTCCAATATTGGCTACACTAAATCCTGAAATCAGGTCGGTATATTGTTTGCCATCTGCATCCCACATATAAATACCTTTAGCCGAAACCATCTCAATATTCATAGGAGCTTGAGAAGTAGGGGCCAGGTGCTGCAGAAATAGTTGTCGCTGATTCATACGAATGGTGCGCAATAGCTTAGGTGAATACTGAATATACCTTAACAACAAAATTAACTTAATAGATTTATCTTCACATATAAATTCATCAGATTCATGGCAACCATATTATCCCTACCTGATAAAAACCCTGTTTGGGGTAAAAACTGTTTTTTTGCACCCAACGCCACCATTATAGGAGACGTGAGTATGGGCGATGAATGCAGTATCTGGTTTAATGCCGTAATTCGGGGTGATGTTCATTATATCAAAATGGGGAATCGGGTAAATGTGCAGGATGGCGCAATTATACATTGTACTTATCAGAAACATCCTACTGTAATCGGTAATCATGTATCTATTGGTCATCAGGCAATGGTGCATGGATGTACCATACACGATGATGTGCTAATTGGCATGGGAGCTATTATTATGGATGAATGCGTTGTTCACAGCAATTCCATCATCGCTGCAGGTGCTGTATTGTTAGAGGGAACTATTGTAGAGGAAGGTTCAATTTATGCAGGTATCCCTGCGAAAAAAGTGAAAGACATTTCTCCAGAACATATTAGTGGAGAGATCAACAGAATTGCGAATAATTATGTAACCTATTCTGGCTGGTATCAACATGCAAAGCAAGTACCTGAAACTGACAATACCTTATGAAAAGAACATTACTGTTTTTGATATGTACAATGTTAGTTGGATGCTATTTATCTGGCTGCAGCATTTTAGGTAAAAGGAAAAGTGGTTGTCCGGTAGGAAGAAATGTTGGAGCAGAACGAATTTTGGCTGGCGACCCTAAAGCCATCAAGGCTGCTTCCAAAAAAAGTAAGGTGTTAAAATAGGATTTCTGCTATCAATAATGCTTTGTTTCAATTGTATCTAAAATTGAGCGGTAGCTGAGGTAACGTTCTTCTGAAACCAGACCTTTCGCTATTCCCGCCTTCACGCCACAATCACTTTCGTTAACGTGAATACAATTTTTAAATCTGCAATGAGGCAGAAGTGCCAGCATTTCCGGGAAATAATGTGAGAGTTCCTGGCGTGAAATATCTACCAATCCAAATTCCCGTAACCCTGGAGTATCAATAATACTTCCCCCATCAGGCAAATCGAACATTTCAGCAAATGTAGTGGTATGCAGTCCCTTGCCACTCCAGTCACTTACTTCGGATGTTCGTAGCTGAAAATCGGGAAAGAGGGAATTAATGAGGGAAGACTTTCCCACTCCGCTATGTCCGCTTAGCAGAGAAATTTTATTATGCATTTTTTCACGTAATTCAGCAAGTCCGGCATTTGTTTGTACGCTTATTAAAAGTACTTCATACCCGATAGCTGTATAAATTTCTTTATAACGTTCATAAAGTTGCTGTTCTTTTTTTCGATACAAATCTGATTTATTAAAAACCAGTATTGCCGGAATATGAAACGATGCGGAAGAAACTAAAAACCGATCCATAAATCCCATAGAAGTTTTTGGGGAAACCAGGGTAGCAATTAAAATGCTTTGATCGAGATTACTGGCGATAATATGGTGCTGATGTTTATTATGGGGAGAAATTCGGGCTACATAGTTATTGCGAGTATAGATTTGGTCAATTACTGCAGATTCCTCCTGCACATCTTCCAATACCATTTCTACTTCATCGCCTACTGCTATAGGATTTGTTGAAGTTATTCCATCAATTTTAAATATTCCACGTGCCCTTGCCTGATAAAATTTTCCGTCGGAACCTTTGGCGAGGTACCAACTACCTGTAGACTTATAAATACGGGCTTTCATGAACACGAATATACTGCAGGAGTTGCGGAAGTAATTGAAATTATATAATAGTATTCACCATAAATTTTACGAAACATTAACCATTTTATATGTCAAAACGGGTATCTATAAGGCCTCAGCCCGTTAAAATCAATATCTTCGCGATGTATGGAAAAATTTGCCCACGATACAATTACACCCGATAGTAACAGCACGCTGGAGAAGAAAGAGCAGGTGGCAGGTATGTTCAACGATATAGCCCACCGATACGATTTACTCAACCGCATGTTAAGTGGGGGGATTGATGTGTATTGGAGAAAAAGAGCTTTACGTGAATTACAAAACCGATCTGTAAATCAGCTGCTGGATGTAGCAACCGGAACGGCAGAAGTTGCAATAATGGCAAGCAAAATTGTACAGCCGGAAAAAATTATTGGGGTAGATATTTCTGAGGGAATGCTGGAATTGGGCAGAAAAAAAATTGAAGAAAAGGGACTAAGCAATATCATTTCACTGGAAACGGGCGATAGTGAGCATTTACGATTTAGCAATGATGCATTTGATGCTATCACGGTTGCTTTCGGTGTAAGAAATTTTCAGCGTTTATTACAGGGGCTAAGAGAAATGCATCGGGTATTAAAGCCGGGAGGCAAAATTGTGGTTTTGGAGTTTTCAAAACCTACCGGTATTGGTTTTAAGCAACTGTATCAGTTTTATATGAATTATGCCACACCCGCAGTTGGAAAATTAGTTTCTAAGAATCGCGATGCTTATGAATATCTGAATAAAAGTGTTCAGGCCTTTCCTGAAGGTGAAAACTTTTTACGCATTATGCAGGAGGCAGGATTTAGCAACACTTATCTGAAAAAATTAAGTTTCGGAATATGTACTATTTACTGCGGAAGCAAGTAATCATTCCGGTTTGGCTTTTTCTTACAACTGTTTCTGTAGCACAGGCACAGTATATGAAAGAGAATTATCGTCCGTTCCACGACGATCTTTTATATTATTTCGGTTTATCATTGGGATATAATAGCTCCTATCTTCAGTTCAACAAATCTCCCAGTTTCATTCAATCGGATAGTATCGTAATAGCAGAGCCAGGTAGAAGCGGGGGTGTAACCATGGGATTATTGGCAACCGCCCGATTAAACGATCATTTTCAATTTCGTATCAATCCCCAACTCGTTATTGGCGGTTCCCGCTCAATCGCTTATACTTTACAAAAACCCGGATTAGGTGAAGCCTTGTTTCAAAAGCAAACACTTCCGGCTACTATTGTAAGTTTTCCGTTTCAAATAAAATTCAATTCCGACAGAATCAGGAATTTTCGAACTTATATGATGGCTGGATTAAAATACGATATCGATTTATCGAGCAACTCAACTGCAAGAAGTTCAGAAGATTTAATTAAACTCAGTAGAAATGACTACGGATATGAGCTAGGACTGGGGTTTAATTTTTATTTGCCATTTGTAACTATTTCTCCGGAAATAAAAATCAGTAATGGTTTAGCCAACTTACACAAACCGGATCCTGGTTTAAAATACTCCAATGTGATAGAAAAAATTTTTTCGCGTATGATTGTTTTTTCTATTCATTTCGAGGATTAATGAACCATAATCGGGGAGATTGATTAACTTACTGTTAGAATTAATTAGTATGTTAGCAGACAAAACTACCCTTGCCGATTTATCTATTTTTCATCCCGAGGTTGAACAATCCATATTTCATTATTTAAATTTCACGCAAACCAATACAGGGAAAGAATACCTTCGTCAGCTGCTTGCTCATCCATTAGGTAGTATACCTGCAATTGAAAACACCCAACAAACTATTCAAACATTAGGAGAAATAGGGGGTGATTGGCCAGTATCTATTTCGAATGGTACATTAATGGTGTTAGAAAAATTTTATGAAACACCGATTAACAAGTTGCCCAATCAAGCCGGAATTGTGATGGGTTGGTATTATCGGGTGGTGTGTGCAACCGATTATTCACTCACAAAATATACGGTTCAACATGCCATCGACTTTACCAAAGGAATGGCTACAATTATGATTCTGCTGGATAAAGGAAATAGCAGTTTCATAACCGGTTGGCGGGAGCGAATAAAAAAGTTATTACAACGCCCAGAAATCAGCGATTTGTTTCAAGCCGAACGCGATCGGTTAACAACTGAAGAAGTTTTACGCATGGGCAGTTTCATAAGAGATGCGTATAAGTCGGCACTGCTTGAATTAATTGATATTTACTGTCAGATAGATGCCTACATGAGTTTAGCGGAAGCTGGCAAAAAGTGGGGGCTGCAATTTCCAACAGTTATAGATAGTGATGATACCAGAATGGATGCAGAGGAACTTTTCCATATTTTATTACCAGTTCCTGTGCCCTATACTTTATCACTTAAAAAGGAATCCAATTTTATATTTTTAACCGGCGCCAATATGGCCGGGAAAAGTACTTTTATAAAGGCAATAGGCATTGCTGCATATTTAGCCCATATAGGAATGGGTGTGCCTGCCAAAAAAATGACCATCAGTTTATTACATGGGATCGTGAGCAATATTCAGATAACTGATAATATTATCAAGGGTGAAAGCTTCTTTTATAATGAAGTACAAAGAATCAAAAGCACTTTAGAAAAAGTAAAAACTGGCTTTAAATGGCTGATATTAATTGATGAGTTATTCAAGGGTACTAATCAGGAAGACGCTATAAGATGCAGTACTGCTGTGATGGAAGGGCTCAGAAAGAATTCGGAATGTTTCTTTGTTATTTCAACACATCTGTATGAAATAGGTGAAACCCTAACCCAATATAAAAATATTCAATTTCATTATTTTGAAACCTCTTTAGCGGCAGGAGAACTCAGCTTTAGTTATCAGTTAAAACCGGGTATTAGTAACGACCGGTTAGGTTATTTGATTTTGCAAAAAGAGGGTGTTTTGGAATTATTAAATAAATTATAAGTTGTAATATTTTCAGTATTTACTTTCCACAAATAGCTATTCTCATGAAATTAACTATACTCGTAGCACTTCTTTTAACTTCTGCATCTGTCTATGCGCAACCAGTTCAGTCCGGCGTATATAGTATCCCAACATCAACACCAGCGAAAGGAAAAAATAAAAGCGTGGGAGTTTTATATGGATCAGGATTAGTATTAGATAAGCAAAGTGTAGGTTATTATATAACTGATGTTGGTAAAAAAATCAAATTTGTTGCAGGAGAAAGTGAGGAGGATTTGATTATCATCAAAAGCGGAAAAGCATCTGTAACACTTTTGGGAGAAGAAAAAATGCTAGAGCCAGGCTCTCTTGTTTTTGTACTTCCGAAGGATAAAGTAATTATTAAAAATTCTGGGAATGAAACTTTGAATTATTATGTACTTTCTGCAACTTCAAAAAAAATACTTTCTCAGGAAAAAGGAACAGATATTGGAAAATCATGTATGCTTGGCTTTAACGAGTTGGTGTTTAAACCTCATGATAGAGGTGGAGTAAGGCAAGTATTCAATCGTCCCACTGCAATGCTAAGCAAATTTGATATCCATATTACAACATTGAATGTAGGCATGAAGAGTCATGAACCGCACACACATAAGAATGAAGAAATCATTTTACTGTTGGGAGGCAATGCTGAAATGCAGATCAATCAATCACACCCAAAAGCCAATGAGGGAGATGTAGTTTGGTTAGGTTCCATGGTATCCCACAACTTAACCAATGTTGGAAATATTCCCTGCCTTTACTACGCAATTCAATGGAATTGAATGCTCAATTCGGGTGATTTACCAGAACAAATAGGAATAAATACGTAAGGATACTCCCTTATAGTATGCTAATCTTGTGGCAGTAATAATTGTCAGGCTTCGCCGTATACATTAAATAATTTGTTCATGTTGGTAAAGACTTTTGGGAGTGCAGTATTTGGAGTAGAAGCCATTTCAATAGCAATTGAAGTTAATGTAAGTATGGGTCAGGGATACCATATTGTTGGACTTCCCGACAATGCGGTGCGAGAGAGTTTACAACGAACCGAAAGTGCGATAAAGACGAATGATTTTCATATGCCGCGAACAAAGATTATAGTGAATCTGGCGCCGGCAGATATTAGAAAAAGTGGATCTGCATTCGACTTACCTATTACATTAGCTGTACTAGGAGCAAGTGAACAAATTGAAAATATAGAACGCTTATCAGAGTATGTAATGATGGGAGAACTGAGCTTAGATGGTGCGGTTCAACCAATCAAAGGTGCTTTGCCAATTGCCTTACAGGCACAGCGTGAAGGGTTTAGGGCCTTGATAGTACCACTCAGCAATGCAAAAGAAGCTGCCATGGTTGAAGGCCTAACTGTTTATGGGGTTAGTCATTTAAAAGAAGTAGTAGATTTTATTTCAGATGAAAATACGTTAACGCCCATTCAAACAAATGTAGAAGAGGCATTCGCGATGAAGCCTGCTGACTATGATATTGATTTTAGTGAAGTAAAGGGGCAAGAAAATATTAAGCGTGCGATTGAGATTGCTGCTGCGGGTGGACATAATGCTATATTGATTGGTCCGCCCGGTGCAGGAAAAACAATGCTTGCCAGAAGGTTACCCACCATTTTACCTCCGCTGAGTTTACAGGAAGCTTTAGAAACCACCAAAATTCATAGTGTTGCCGGTAGATTACCTGAGCATTGTGCATTGATCAATAAAAGGCCTTTCCGTTCGCCTCACCATACAATTTCAGATGTTGCGTTAGTGGGAGGTGGAGGCACTCCACAACCAGGAGAGATTTCTTTAGCACATAATGGAGTATTGTTTTTAGATGAACTACCCGAGTTTAAAAGAACCGTTTTAGAGGTAATGCGGCAACCGATGGAGGAACGAAAAGTTACCATATCTCGTGCTAAAATGGCACTAGATTTCCCCGCAAACTTTGTGCTAATCGCCTCGATGAACCCCTGCGCCTGTGGCTATTTTAATCACCCAGAGAAAGAATGCACTTGTCCGCCCGGATCCGTTCAAAAATACCTTAATAAAGTTTCAGGTCCATTACTAGATCGGATTGATTTACATGTTGAAGTAACACCCGTATCTTATAATGAATTAAGTCATCAATCAGCAACTGAAAGTTCTGCAATTATCAGAACCCGGGTAATTGCAGCAAGAGAAATGCAATTGAAGCGATATGCAGAACATCCCGGCATATATTCGAATGCACAGATAGGCAGTCAGCTAATAACCCAATATTGCGCCATCGGAGATCCGGGTAAACAGCTATTAAAAAGTGCAATGGAGAAATTAAATCTAAGTGCGCGCGCATACGACCGAATCATCAAGGTGAGCAGAACCATTGCTGATTTAGAGGGGAAAGAAAATATTCAAACCGAGCATTTAGCAGAAGCTATTCACTACAGAAGTTTAGATAGAGAGGGATGGGGAGGTTAAATAATTAAAAAATTAATATGAGTAAACCGAATTACAAATTACAACCGGGAGCATGTTACCATTTGTATAATCATGCAAATGGCAGTGAAAACTTATTTATTGAGGAGAATAATTATTGGTACTTCCTCCTAAAAGCATCATTGCATCTTCGGGAGACATTAATTATTTATGCTTATTGTTTGATGCCCAATCATTTCCACTTACTGGTTAGAGTAAGAGATGAAGATGCTATTCGGGATCATCTGAATACTTCAATCAGCTTCCGAGAGAAGACTGAGTTAGAAAAGATGTATTATATAGAGTATTGGATAAGTAAATGCATGGCAAATTTTTTCAGCAGCTATACGCAGTCGTTTAATAAAAAATATGGCAGAAGGGGGAGTTTGTTTATGCAAAACTTCAAAAGAACCCGGGTAGAAGATGACCGGGCATTAGTTAATATGATACGTTATATACATATGAACCCTGTAAAGCACAGATTTACAGAGGGGTTAGGAGATTGGGAATTTTCTTCTTATAAGCGAATTTATATGAAGGGGAATGATTGGTTGGAGAGAGAATATGTGCTAAAAATTTTTGGCGGTGTAGAGGCCTATAAAAAATTCCACGACTTACAACTTTTGGAAAGTTCAGAACTTTTGGAAAGTTCTGAACTTTCCAAAAGAGGAGGGGGTAAAAAAGAACGGTAATTTTTAAATAAAAAATAAAATTTTTATTTATATTAGAATGATTATCAATTACTTTGTTTTTTGATACTCTTTTCTTTGAATTTAATACAAATCCCCATTCTAAATTCAACGCTAAACTATACCAATCCCTATTTTTATAAACAATTCCTTATCAGCCAAATTTAAACATAATATATAATATATATAAACAGTTAATTATGAAACAAATAGCTTTTCCATTTTTTGCATTTAGTCTTCTAATCCTTTCCAATTGCGAGGCTTTTTCTCAAAGAAAAGTGGGGCAAGGTGGCGGACAAGCCTCCAGAAATATCCCAAAACCCGCAGCAACCCCTAATAACCGATCGGCATTACCTTCAGGGGGATCCGACAGAAATGTTTCTTCCAGAAATCAAAATAATAAAAGAGATAATATAAAATCCGATAACCCCTCCATCAACCGCGCTGGTAATAACAATAATATTAGTGGAAACAGGGTAAACGTAGACAATAGCAAAAAAAACGTAAATGTAAATATCGACAATAGCAAAGACGTTCGCATTAACAATAATCGAAATATCAATGCCAGAGTGGGATACGGTGGATATCGCCCTGCTTACAGACCCTATACCCGACCACCCTACCGGCATGGTGGATTTGTGTATTTTAGCTACCGTCCCTATTTCTATCACCCGTATACCCCATTTTTCTGGGGACCGGTTTGGCACCCCTTCGGATTCTTTGTTGCCGCTTTAGCTACTACCGCCATTATTGTTAGTATCGAAAATGCTCAATACCATTACGACCAGGGAGTTTGGTATCAACCTTATAACGGGGGATACCAAGTTGTAAATGCCCCAGTTGGTGGAACAATAACTACACTACCCCCCAATACACAAACCGTTGTAGTAAATGAAACCGTAAATAATTACTATTATGGGGGAACATTTTATGAGAAAAATGAAAAAGGCTATACAGTAGTTCCTCCAACTGCCGGAACAATTGTACCTCACTTACCAGAAGGTGGTAAAGAAGTAAAAATTGGAGAACAGACCTATGTTCAATTTGGTGAAATATATTATCAACCCATTCAGGTTGATGGAAAAAACATGTACGAGATTGTTGAAGTGAAAAAAGAAGACAATAAATAATAACATGCATTATTTGCGATTATTACTGGCTATTTCCATTAGTTGCATTATTACCACTAATGGAAATAGTCAAACCGTAGTCAGTTCACCTAGAGCCGGAGTGCCAGGTGAATGGAGATACCTGGGAACCGTTAATGCTCGATTTACGGCAGACCACGACGCAATTATAGTTCAAGGACCCTACGATTTTTTTAGAAAAATTAAATTCAAGGTTACAGGAGCTCCGATTAATTTGATAAGATTAATCGTTACTTACGACGACAGAGGATTGCCCGAAAAAATTGATACAAGGTTCACCATTCCGGCAGGTGGAGAAAGCAGGGTAATCGATTTGGCAGGGAATCGAAGAAAAATCAGAAGCATTGAATTTTGGTACGACACCAAAGGAGTTTTACAGGGAAGAGCTAATGTTTCAGTGGTTGGTCAGAAATAAAGCACAAACCGCACTGCACAACATTCAACTGTATGAAAGGGTTTGATAACTTAGATAGCATTTTCGCATGCCAGACAATTTTTTACTTACCCTACCCGATTTTACATGTTTTATAGCATCCTCAAATACTACAGATTTATTTTTCTGATTACGCTTTTTACTCCTAGCTTATTCGCCTATTCACAAACAAAGGACACCATTTATCTGAAAAACAAAAGCATTATTATTGGAGAATTAAGATCAATTAAATTAGGCAGAGTAGAATTTAAAGGAGATAATGTAGGCACATTACAAATCAAAAACGACAATGTGCTTACCATTAGTGCCAGAAGTCAGCACTACCGAATGGAAACCATTCAAAAACTCTCTTTTACCGGCAATATACAACCAGCCATTACACCAGGCAACATTATCATCAATACTCAAATGGGGGAAAAGGAAATACCCCTTGCAGATATTGCCTATTTATACAATTTCAGTTCGTCGTGGATATCCAGAATAAAAGGTGAATTTGGAGTTGGCTATACTTATACCAAATCCAGTAAAATCGGCAGGCTAAATGTGAATGCGAAAATGAGCTATCGTTCACCTAATACCGAAACACAACTTTATGGCGATCTGATAAAAACTCAGGATAGCATCACCTCTTATCGGGATAGAGAAAACTTGAATGCAGATTTTAAATATTATTTCAATGGTGCGTGGTTCGCCGGTTCGATTATCAAATACCAACGAAACAGAGAACTAGGACTCCTGAGCAGATGGCAGGAAGGTATTGGGGGAGGATATAATTTATTGTCAACCACCCATCAACGCTGGATTTTGATTTCAGGCTTAGCCCTTAACCAGGAAAAAAGTTATCAACTGGTATCAAAAACAACGCAAGAATGGATTCTCCAAAATAGCTACCAGTTTTTCTCTTTTAGTCAGCCTAATATCAGCCTGTCATTTCAACAAGGAATCTATATCAGTCTTTCTCAACAAGGTCGTTGGCGACACGATATAGATGTAAAATTCAGCTACGAACCGCTGAAAGATTTTAATATCAACCTCAACTACTACTATAATTTCGACAAAATATCTCCTTCAACCGGAAAATCACTAACCGATGTTGGATTTGTAATGGGAGTAAGTTATCAGTTTAACTGAGCTGACTAAAATTGCCCGGTACTCAACATTACCAGTGTACAGGCTTCAATTCCCTGAATGTTTTTTTGTTCCAATAACTCCAAAAGCGCATCATTTTCAGTTCCCGGATTAAAAATCACTCGTCGTGGATGCAGATGCATGATATATTCATACTCCGATTCCTGTAACTGTGGATTCAAATATAAAGTAACGGTATCTACGTCTTCAATCTCCGGGTGACCCGTAACTATTGGCGTGTCGCCAATAACACCCGGTTTCCTGCCAATTGCAACAACCGGATACCCCTTTTCACGAAGCCGTTCAACGGCCAAATAACTGTATCTGGAGGGATTTTCAGATGCCCCTAGCACAACTGTTTTTTTCATACGGCAAAAATAATTCATTTATAATTGAGGCCCTTCTGCAAACTAATTTTACTTACCCCAACTTTTCATAAATTTAATCGGTACCTTTCAAAGTAAACTCAACCCTATGCGTTTTGGTTGCTCATTTATCTGCTTTTTCCTATTTATGCTTACATCTAATTCTACCGCAGGCCAGGAAAGAATATGGCTCTATCCCCCCAATGCCCCGGATGTTTTCCATACTGGCTTCGATAGTTTACCGCCGTTTATAGACTACTATCCTGCTACAATACCCTCCTCAAATAAGACGGCAATCGTAATTTGTCCGGGCGGGGCCTATGCGCATCTTGCCTGGGAAAAAGAAGGAACCGTTGTAGCTGCAATTTTCAATGCAGCCGGTGTAGATGCATTTGTACTTCGATACAGGCTAAACAATAGAAAACAGGAGGGCCACAATTATCCTGCTCAATACAATGATGTATCTACTGCTATTCAACTTATCCGTTCAGGAAAAGCCGGCAAAGGCATTAATCCATCCAAAATTGGCGTATTGGGGTTCTCAGCGGGAGGACATCTTGCTTCAACCGCAGCTACCATCCATAAATCAGGAAACCCATCAGCAAAAAACTGGCATGAAAGATTCAGCAGCCGGCCCGACTTTGCCATTCTGATTTACCCTGTAATTTCAATGGACACTGTATTCGGACATAGATATAGCCGGGAGATGCTCTTGGGCAAAAGTCCAACAGAGGAAATGGTTAGTCAACTTTCAACTCAAAACAGGGTAACAAACAATACACCCCCCACCTGGCTCGTTCATGCAAGTGACGATAAAGCTGTACCCATGAAAAATAGTGAGGTTTTCTATGAAGCACTAAAAAAAGCAGGGGTTTCAACCGAACTTACCATTTACGATCACGGGGGACACGGATTTGGAACCGCTCCCACAGATCCTGAACTCTCTCAATGGCCAGGATTATGTATTGAATGGCTTCGCAAGCAACATTTTTTATAACGACAAAAATATATAATCAAAGATTTGGTGATATGTAATAAAAATTTTTCTAACTTTCAAGCAATATCTAAAACCACCTAAACAACAAGCGTCATGGCAAAAGCAACCAAAAAGAAAGCGGCCGCAAAAAAAGCTGCACCTAAAAAGAAAGTAGCTGCAAAAAAAGCACCTGCGAAAAAAGCAGCAGCTAAAAAAAAGGCTCCCGCTAAAAAGAAAGTAGCACCTAAAAAAGCTGCGCCTAAGAAGAAAGTAGCTGCAAAAAAAGCTGCTCCTAAAAAGAAAGCAGCTGCAAAAAAAACACCAGCGAAAAAAGCAGCACCCGCAAAAAAGGCTCCCGCTAAAAAGAAGGTAGTTGCTAAAAAAGCTGCCCCAAAAAAGAAAGCACCTGCGAAAAAGCCTGCTGCCCCTAAGCCAGCTCCTGCTCCAGCCCCGGTTGCCGCTCCTGCTCCGGCACCAGCCCCGGCACCTGCTCCAGCAGCACCCGAAAGTAGCAACAGCTAACTTGGGAAAAACAATTTCTAAAATCCGGAAAACAGCAGATACGTTTTCCGGATTTTTTATGCATATCACTTACCTTTCATTATTCAAATCAATGTTTAACATATTTATATGCGAATATTTTTTATTGCTAGTCTGCTTAGCTTTTCAATCCTTTCAATTGCACAATCCACCAATAAATTGCAGGAAAAAACCAGCCGCTTTACTAAGCATGATGGATTTTTCCCATTTTGGTGGGATGCTTCCAACGGAAAAATCTGGTTGCTGGTAAATAAAATTGGTACCGAATTTTTATATGTTCATAGTCTACCCGCAGGACTGGGATCGAATGATATTGGGTTAGACAGAGGATTAATTGGCGGAGGAAGGGTAGTGAGTTTTCAAAAAGTTGGAAAAAAATTATTGCTAATCGAACCTAATTACGATTACAGAGCTTCCTCAACCGACACACGCGAAAAAAGAGCGGTTGCAGAATCTTTTGCGCAATCTGTATTAGGAAGCTTTACTATAGAAGAAGAAGAAAAAGGAGAATATCTGGTAGATGCTACTGCATTTTTCTTGAGAGATGCCATGAATGTAGCCGATCGTATCAGAATGATGAAACAGGGTTCCTATACATTATCAGAATCCCGCTCAGCCATTTATATTGAACATACCCGAAACTTTCCCCTAAACTCCGAATTTGAAGCTACCATCACCTTTACCGGAGGTGCCGATGCAGGAAAATTTGTAAGAACTGTTGTGCCTAGTCCGGAAGCGATCACCCTTCGCATGCATCATTCGTTTGTTCAACTTCCCGATCATCAATATCAGCCTCGCAGATATGATATCAGAAGCGGCTATAACGCTATTAGTTACTTCGATTATAGCTCCCCCTTTACAGAACCTATACAGCAAATGTTTATTACTCGGCATAGACTTGAAAAGAAAGACCCATCAGCTGCTAAAAGCGAAGCTGTCAAACCAATTATTTATTATTTAGATAATGGAACTCCCGAACCAATCAGGAGCGCTTTACTGGATGGCGGTGCCTGGTGGAATCAGGCATTTGAGGCCGCAGGATATATCAATGCATTTCAATTTAAAATGCTTCCCGACTCTGCCGATCCAATGGACATTCGGTACAATATGGTAAACTGGGTTCACCGCTCTACCCGCGGCTGGAGCTATGGAAATAGTATCGTGGATCCAAGAACTGGGGAAATTATAAAAGGTCAGGTTACGTTAGGTTCACTAAGAGTAAGACAAGATCATTTGATTTTTACAGGATTACTCTCCCCTTATGAAACCGGTAAACCAGTTCCCAATACTATGAGAAACGCTGCCTTACAAAGACTCCGGCAACTGGCTGCACATGAAATAGGACATACCCTCGGACTACAGCATAACTACGCCTCCAGCGTGAATAACCGGGCTTCTGTAATGGATTATCCCCATCCCAATGTTATCCTTAATAGTAAAGGCGAAATAGACTTTTCGGATGTATATACAAATGAAATTGGAGAATGGGATAAACAGGCCATCAAATATGGCTATTCACATTTTTCTCCCGGTACCATGGAACAACAGGCACTCAATGATATATTGGAACACAATACAAAACAGGGTTTATTATTTATTGCAGATGCCGATGCCAGAGCAGCCGGAGGCATGCATCCCCAGGCTCATTTATGGGACAACGGGACCCAGGCAACCCAGCAATTGAAGTTAGTGCTGGAAGTTCGCAAAAAAGCCCTGGAACATTTCTCCGAAAATGCAGTACCAAAAAATGCTCCCCTATCCACACTGGAAGACGCACTGGTACCTATTTATAATTTCCATCGCTACCAATTAGAAGCCAATTGTAAACTAATTGGAGGTATGAATTATGCATATGCTGTGAAGGGTGATAACCAACCAAAACCTTCGATTCTTCCTGCTGCAACTCAACAAGCAGCTATACAAGCCGCCCTGCAATGCCTTTCGCCAGAGGTGCTCGCCATACCCTCAACCATCATCGATATCATCCCTCCCCGGCCACCACAATATTATGCAGTTGGAGAATTGTTTAATAAAAGAACAGGTATGGCATTCGATGCATTGGCTGCAGCCGAAGCACTAACCGACTTTGAACTTTCTTTTTTGTTTCACCCGGAAAGAGCCAATCGAATGGTTCAACTAAAAGCAAGGGCAAATACTCCGGGATTCGACGACCTACTCAATGCAATGATTGATGAAACCTGGAAAAAGCCCATTAAATCAGGACTACTAAGGGAAATACAACTGCAAACCCAGCAAATGGTTCTAACCTGGATGCTGGCTTTATACCAAAACGATCAGGCGGGATATGCAGTAAAAGCTATTTGTATGCAGGGGTTACAACAAATCAAACAATTGGCATTGGCCAATAAAAAAATTACCAATCTAGCCGCATATAGTAACTATACCATAGAAAGAATTGAAAAGCCAAAAGAAATTCCCTTTCCAATTCACAAAGAAATTCCCCCCGGGGCACCCATTGGATGTGATCAGGAGTTTGATTGGTAATGATACTTTATCGGATAATAACAATTTCTACCCGGCGGTTTTGTGTTCTGCCGGCTGCTGTTTGATTAGTTGCTACCGGTCGGGTTGCTCCTTGCCCAATGATGGTTACCTTATTAGCCTTTACAGGCAGATTTGTATACAAATAGTTGGCTACAGCATTTGCCCTTTGTTCGGATAGTTGCTGATTATATGCAGCAGATCCCTTTGCATCTGTATGTCCGATAATCTCCAATCGGCTGAATGGCTTTTGATTGAGCACCTGTACGATCTTTTCTAGTTTGGGATAAAATGACGGATTTAATACGCCCTTGTCAAACTCAAATAGCACATCCGGAATCAACAATGTATCTGTAGGAGGTTGTTGGATAGGATCTTTCTTAGGCACAACAATAACAGTATCTTTTGGCTTGGGAGGGGGTTCTGTTACGGGAGGCTCATCATCCAAAAAATTAAACTCTGTATGCCGGTAATTATTCATGTACAATAATTGCAAATTTTCCCTTGCATTTTCGCAAGGCGTCCATTTACCGCCCACTGGTAATAAGGACGCGCTATCCAAATCATAATATATCCATGGGTCTTCCTTGCTATATTCCCGGGTATATGGCATTTTTTCTCTGGAAAGATTTCCTAATAACAAGTAGCGTTCCTCACCCGTTGCCGTAAACTCAACCGATGCCTCTCGCCAGTCATTCACATACTTACTGTAATGCGTTAACTTCAACACATAATTCTGCGAATTGCTTTCTAATAGCTTTCTGTTGCGATAGGGTTCATATTTGCTAACAGCTAAATCTACATGATCGAACTGATGACCATTTGTAAAAACAGAAACCCTAAATCGATATGCTTTTCCTTTTTCCAGCGGACAAAGCAATTTCGTATAAATATAGGAGCGGGAACTGAATGGCTGTTCCCGGTTCTCCATTGCGATTGTTTCATAAAAATGCCCCTTCGAATAGGTTCTATTAAAATACGACTGATTCATTCTTTGCATGGGAAACCGAAACCATCCCTCCGGAGCACATCCCGAACTAAACTCTATACAAATATTCCTTTCCTCAAAATTTCCATTGGCAACCAAACTTTGAGCAATGCCTACTCTTGCCGCCAAAAGCCCAAAAATCAGGAATACAAATTGCCTCATAGAAAGAATTACACAGTAATATCCGTAAAAAGATAGTCCCCTTTTGTTAAGGGGACTATAATAAAATGATAAAAAAATAAATGCGTTGGATTACAATAACATGCGCAAAGGCTCTTCTAATAAACTTTTCAGGGTTTGTAAAAAGGCTGCGCCGGTTGCCCCGTCTACCACACGATGATCACAACTGAGGGTTAACTTCATTACATTTCCGGGAACTACCTGACCGTTTTTCACAACAGGCACTTGCGAAATACCCCCAACTGCCAAAATACAGGCATCCGGAGGGTTGATGATGGCAGTAAACTGATCAATTCCAAACATTCCTAAGTTGGAGATTGTAAAAGTGCTTCCCTCCCAATCCGAAGGCTGTAATTTTTTATCCTTTGCTTTCTGAGCGAAACTTTTTACTTCCGCACCAATTGCAGTGAGTGTTTTCGTATTTGCAAAGCGAACAACCGGAACCAGTAAACCTTCATCAACGGCTACCGCTACCCCAATATTGATATGGTGATTGTATCTTATTTTATCGCCTAACCAGCTGCTATTTACCTTAGGATGCTGCTGCAATGCAATGGCAGTAGCTTTTACAACCATATCATTGAAGCTGATTTTCACGGAAGCATTTTCATTAAGGCGGGTGCGTGCTGCAACGGCTGCGTCCATATCAACCGACATGGTTAAATAAAAATGCGGGGCTGTAAATAAACTTTCACTCAACCGGCGTGCGATTACTTTTCTCATTTGAGAAACAGGAACTTCTTCAAAACGCTCTACTCCGGTTGCAACAGATACAGCAGGTTGAATAGTTGGTGTGGAAGCGGTAGCAGAAGTTGCAGGTGCAACCGTTGCAGATTGGGCAGCAGGATGGAAAGACTCAATATCATTTCGGATAATTCTTCCATTATCTCCCGAGCCCTTTACTTGTTTTAAATCTATTCCCTTCTCTGCTGCCAGTTTTTTGGCCAGTGGAGATGCAAAAATTCTACCGGTATTTTCTGATTCTATTTGTGCAGGTGCATTTACCGGAGCCGATGCAGGTGCTGAAGCGGCAGCAGCGATTGGTGCAGATTCAGCAACGCTTCCTCCATTTTTCACAGCTGCTACAATCGAGGCTACATCCAAACCTTCTTTACCTATGATACACAATAAATCGTTTACTTTTATTACTGAACCTGCCGCCGCACCCTGGTATAATAAAATGCCATCCTTATAACTCTCCAGTTCCATCGTGGCTTTATCCGTTTCAATGTCAGCTAACACATCCCCCTTTTTTACTGCATCTCCCACTTGTTTGTGCCAGCCAGCAATCACCCCTTCCGTCATTGTATCACTTAAACGGGGCATTAATACTACTTCCTCCATATTTGCCGGATTCATATTTGCTGAGCCGGAAACCTGAGTGGCAGTTGCGGGAGCAGGCTGCTGAGGTGCAGGTGTTGCTGCTTCCGTTTGTGGGGCTGGGGCCGATCCTCCGCTGTGCTGAGCAACCAGGGCACTCACATCCTCCCCGGGTTTACCAATAATTGCCAGCAAATCATTCACCTGTAGTTTTCCACCATTAGGGGTTCCAATATGCAATAATGTGCCATTCTGATAACTTTCCAGTTCCATCGTGGCTTTATCGGTTTCTATTTCAGCCAATAAGTCGCCTTTACTAACAGTTTCCCCTATTTTTTTATGCCAGGATGCAATAACCCCTTCCGTCATAGTATCACTCAAACGGGGCATTAATATCACTTCAGCCATAGTTCCTTAACGCTTTAAATGAGCCGTGAAATTACGCTAAAATTAAGAACTGCCCCAACCCTGTTTGAAAAAAAGGCTTTGAGCAGGATGTAAATAGGGCAATTTGGTAAGATTATTGTCCTTGAGCAAGACTATACGCCTTTTTATCCCCCCACTGATTTAATAGTTCGGTAGAACAAATTTTGAAATCCTGCATTAATCTCCGGTAGAGTTCCAGCACATCTACCTGCGTTACTGCTACACCTGCAACACTTTCAAACCTGCATCCATATTGATTTACCAGATTGGTAAAAGATGAGCCTTTGGGCCATACCTGCGTTCCCCGATTGCTGATGGTAACCAATTTGAATAATTCACCCGTATGGTGTAAACATTTTTCGGCCACCTCATCCGGTTGCAGATTGCTCTCGATAAACATATCCACTCCCACGATGGTAACTTTAGCATGATCGGCACTCTCTAACATTGGGTTAGCAGCTAGTTTGAAATGCGTGGGCGTTGGTGGCTGATTGGGTAATATTGGCTTAGGCTGATGTTCGGGCGTTTTGCCAATATTTTGAATGATTGCCTGTGCAAATTCAGTAGTGGATAAAGACTGTATCGCTTTATTACCAAAGTCTCCGGTATGCATGCCAGACTCCAATGTATATAATAATGCATTCTCTAAAATGGCTGCCACTTCCATTAACCCAAGGTGCCGTAACATGGCAAATCCGCTTAACAATAATGCGGTAGGATTCGCAATATTTTTTCCGGCAATATCCGGTGCTGTTCCATGCACCGCCTCAAAAATAGAGATATGATCTCCAATATTGGCAGAAGGCGCAAAACCTAAGCCGCCAACCAATCCTGCACACAAATCGCTAACAATATCTCCCTGTAAATTGGTTAAAACAACCACATCAAACAAATCGGGTCTGCTAACCAACTTCATACACAAATCATCTACAATTACATCATCCGCTTTTAACTCCGGATATTCCTTAGCAACCTCATAAAATACCTCTAGAAATAGTCCATCCGTAAGCTTCATGATATTGGCCTTATGACCACAGGTAATTCTCCGGGCATTTTTCTTTCTTGCCATCTCAAATGCATAACGGATTACCTGCATACTTCCAGGACGGGTAATGAATCTTCTGCTCAGCGCAACATCATGTGTTAACATGTGCTCAACACCCCCATAGGTATCTTCAATATTCTCCCGAACAATGGTAATATCAATGGGTATACCCGCTTTACTAAAAACGGTATCTACCCCATGCAGTGTTTGGAAAGTGCGCTTATTGGCGTAGGTATTCCAGGTTTTTCGGGCAGTAACATTCACACTTTTTACCCCTTTTCCTTTGGGGGTTTCCATAGGGCCCTTAAACAATACCCCCAGCGACTCAATGGTTTGCTGAGCCTCGGGCGTCATTCCATTACTAAAGCCTTTATCAAATACCCATTTACCCATTTCAACCACCTCATATTCAAGTGGAACACCGGCAGCCTGAAAAATGGTTAAAACTGCGTCCATAATTTCCGGACCTATCCCGTCTCCCTTAGCTACGGCAACTTTATTCATAGTGATTGAAATTTGGTTGCAAAAATAAGCAATGCGAGTGCAATACCACTGTTAAATTGGTGTGTCCGCTCATATATTTTCAGTTTCATATCAGTATTTATTCTGTACTTTTACCTTACTCCAACCGTAATGCCATGGTTTCAAAAATTACCGACGGTATTCAGGTTTCAGTTGAAACCTATTATCAAAATGAATTTAGCGATCCCACACATGGCGAATACATGTTTGCTTATCAAGTAAGCATCTACAATCATAATAACTTCCCGGTAAAATTATTGCGCCGACATTGGTATATCTTCGACAGTAACGGCGAACATCGTGAAGTAGAAGGAGAAGGAGTAGTAGGGGTTCAACCTGTTTTGCAACCCGGAGAACAATATCAGTATATCAGCGCATGTAACCTGCGCACAGAAATGGGTAAAATGCAGGGTTCATACCGAATGATGAACGCTGATACCCATCAAATGTTTTCCGTTAAAATTCCACCCTTTGAAATGGTGGCCCCCTCTAAATTGAATTAATACTTACTATTCCTCAAGGCTTATATTTAGCTTCCTGAAATATAGTAGCAGCAGGTGTTTTCATTAATTTATCCGGATGCATATCTTTTTGCTGATCCATCCATTTTTTTACAATCTGCCAACCGCAAAATTGACCAATATTTCCGGGTGCCTGATCTCCCAACTCCGGAGTGCCGGGCGAATCTGTTAAATAATCGCGGGTATAAGTGGGGTCGGACCCGAACAACAAATTATTTTGTACAAAATAACTCCAAATACCTTTTTCACTTGCCTTACAGGCATCCAATTGTGCTGCTGTATATCCCGTTATCAGGGTATCAGACAAATTGGGAAGTAACAATGATAATAATACTACCCGCTTCCCCGATTCAATCATTTGCTCTACCAAGGGCCTTCCCGCACTTTTATTCGGGTATAAGTCATCTATAATATTCTTCATACAATTAACCGGAATATATTCCGGCTCAAAACGGCGCGACATAAAAGGGGGATACAATTGTTGCCCTTCCCCACTTGCATACCAGGCAAAATCTTTTCCCATATACACCTGCAAGCCAACCGCCAATGCTTCCGGAGTTAATACATTACCAAATCCATTAACCGGACCAATAAACGTGATTAATTTTTTGGGTAACGCATATTGGGGAAAATAATACTTTACATATTTACAGCCTGTTCGAACCTGCATAAAATAAGGCTCAAGCACCTGGTCGGACTGAATGGCTTTATGCCAGATTTGATAGGTACTTAAAAATTTAGGAAGTTCGTTG
>Ga0209668_10000150_pt1 | contig 29023 bp, 45 predicted proteins | sample FrelakmetPLP11PL_FD_187150 | JGI IMG/M metagenome (GOLD analysis project Ga0209668, IMG submission 187150) | Freshwater lake sediment microbial communities from the University of Notre Dame, USA, for methane emissions studies - PLP11 PL (SPAdes)... | ecosystem: Environmental > Aquatic >...
CTAATTTAATTAATTCATTTACAGTTGGTATCATTGTTTTTCGAATTACAGATTGCGGATTATCATAAAGTAGTTTTAAATAATGAGGTGTTATTGCAAAATTGAATAAAGTTTTAGAATCAATAATGTTTTTTTCATCATCATTTAAATTAATAAATGTTGACAATTTGTCTATTGAAGTTATTTTATTTTTAATTTGCCAGCGCCAATTATTCCAGTTATTGTCTGGAAAATACTTTTTAATAAAATCACTTTTACTGGGAGGCTCTACATCAACTACTTTTTTCAACTAAAATCTCCTTTTTATTTTAAATTATTGCATGCATTTTTTATTAAATTAACAACTTTATCTTGCTCTAATTTTTCTTAATTCTGTTTCTAAATCATCATAATTTGCTTTAATATATTTTATTTCTCTTTTGATAGAATTGATTTCAATTAGCATTAAAATGAATAGTATTACTGTAAAAAAGCAAATTCCTGCTAAGTATAGCATAATTTTTCCTTTTTTAAATTACTTCATAATGTGGATAATCTGGCGATTTGAATCTTCCACCCCATTTTAATCCTACAGATTCGCCGATTTTACCAGCTTCAATATAATCAGCTAATTCATTATTATTTACATTAACTTTGATATCCCATGTAACTTTGCCATCTTTCAATATAGCAATATCAAATGCTTTTGCTTTATCATTTTTAATATCACTATCTTCTAAATCAATAACATGCTTTGAATTCATTGTCCAAGTAACAATTTTATTATCTGCATCTTTAATTTCATATAAACCAGCTAATTTTCTCAAAGTATTAACTTCTGCTAAAGTCTGTCTGCCTTGTGCATATAGAGCATATTGTTCTTTAACTAATCTTGCAGTACAAGTTGTTACAAATGGTATTTTTGCAATATCCATTTTTTCTTTAAATTTAAAGTATATTTTTTGTAGATCTAAAGATAAATCTTCAATTTTTCTCGACGCCATCATTTTCCTCATTTCGTTTATTAGCTACATTTTCTGAAACATGTTGTCCAACTTTAGCACCTAAAACGACTAATAAGACCATAACTGTATTTGTTGGAAAATCTTGATAACCTAATTCTTTGACCATTGCTACAATATTAGAAGAAATATATATGCCTAAAATGGTCATTACTATTGAAATTGTGCAAACTCTCATAGTTGAAACTTCACCATTTGATGATAACATACTTTTAAAAAACTTATGTAATAATTTCATATATTTCTCCTAATTATATTCATTTACTTAAATGCTTTTGATTTCTCCAGAATTGTGCAGCTCGACCATGATCATAAGGAAAATATCGTTCATCTTCTGACTTTGGGGCAGCTAAATATTGACTATTATGATGTTCTTCTTTAGCAGCAGGTGTTGTTAATTTTAAATTTTTATAATAATCATCATTAAAACCAAAATTATCTAATTCTTTTTTTCCTTCATTAAATTCATTTTCAAGATTAAGTCTTTTTTCATCTAAATTAGATTGTAAATCTGTTGCATTTTCTGACTTTTCTGGTTTTGCTGTAATTTTTCTTTTACTTTCAGGATGCTGTTGTAAATATCTTTTTTGTGCTTCAAAAGTCCATACATCCCAACTAATTGCTTCTTTTAAAAATTCTTTTTGTATTTTAGCTAAATGTTTCATAAAACTCCTTTTATTCTGAAATTACGCCATCAAAATGTTCATTATCATTTATTGCATCTTGTTTTGTAACATGAATTACACCGTCTTTGTGATGAGGCGGTGAATAAATAGAATACAATTTTAAATCTTCGTTACCAATGTTTATTAAATTATGTTTTGCACTTGCAGGAATAACTATTGCAAAACCATCAGATACAATTTGTTCTTTTCCATTTATGATTATTTTGCCTGTGCCTGAATCTATTCTGAAAAATTGATCTACATTATGTACTTCTTCACCAATATCTTCTTTTGGTTTTAAAGACATTAAAACTAATTGTGAATTTGCACCAGTATAAATTACTTTTCTAAAATAATTATTTTTAATAGTTTCTTTTTCAATATCAATGACAAAGCCTTTTAACTTTGAATCTTCGTTTTTTGAAACTGTATTTTCATCGATATCTGAAGAAATATTACCTAATTGATTCATAAAAGCTTCTATATCATAATTTAATAAATTAACATTCTTGTCTTCAATAGATTCAAATGATATTGGCTTACTACATGATCTATGATACCATACATTTTTAGTTCCATAAATACCATTCATATCATAGAAGACTTCTTTTTCACCTATTTCTTTATTACAATGAGGACATATTTGAAATTGTTCTTTTAATATTCGTGATTTTTTTAAAACTTTTAATGGATTTATTGAAATTTCTTTTGCTTTTTTAACATTTCTAACAAATTCATTAGAAATTAATCTAAAATGTTTCATAATGTTCCTTTCATTTTTATTACAAAAATTATAAAACAATTTGAACTTCGCTTTATATTTTCATTAATATCAAATTGTCAAATCAAATCAAATCAAATCAAATAGGAGTGTAAAGTATGATTAATTTAAAACAAGCATTAACAGAACTTGTTAAAATTGCTGCAAAGTGGGAAAGTCTTTCATATGAATTTCAGAAAGATTATTTGAAAAGACATCCTGGTTCAAAACGTAGAGTTACATCACATCCAACTAGTGGTCTTCAACGAATAGAACCTCAAAGATCTCAATCAAGAGATATTTTAAGTGCTTTAAGAAGAACAATTGGTGTGGATAAAAATGCAGAACCATTAACAAGAAAATATTTAACAATGAGAGAAGGTTCTAGTAATAAATTTCATTATTTTGCTGTTTTTAAAAATAAAAATGATGAATTCGTCGCTGCAAATGCTTATGGTAGAATAGGTTATGACCCTAAAGTTGCTATTATATCTGTTTCAGAAACTGAGGCTCAAGCTTTTTCTGACATGAATGACAAAATTAGAAGTAAAACAAAAAAAGGTTATGAAGATACAAAACTACCAAATACTGTAGAAGTAGAAGATGAAAGTAATTCAAGTCAAGATAATGAAATATTTGATAAAATTTATAATGAACTTAGTAAAGAAGACAAAAGTTTAATTAAATCTGATAAAACTTCTGAAATGCCTAAAAGTACTGAAATACTTGTATCTAATAAATCATTTGAAACACCAAATAAAGAAGTATTTTTAAATTTAATAAAACAGAAATTAAGAATATCATCTAAAAGTCATAGTGAATTTGAAAATTATATGACAGATGGAGAAAGTAATAAATTTCATTATTTTGCTGTAATTAAAGATGATTCAACTGGTCTATATCATGGAGCAAATGTATTTGGAAAAATTGGAACAGAAAATCCAGGTGTTTCAGAAATTAGAGTAAGTGATGATCCAGATAGAGTAAGAGACGATGTTGATTCAAAAATTACAAAAAAATTATCAAAAGGTTATATTTCAAAAAATTCTGATATAGGAATTGAAGATTCAGATCAAGATAATAATTTTGATAAAATTCATAATGAACTCATTAAAGAAGATTTACCAATTAAAAAATTACCTGAAATGAGTGGACCTGCATTTACAAAAAATGATATTTATCAAGAAAATTCAGATGCACAATTAGTCGTAGGAAATATAGCTCAAAAAGTATTATATTTGACAGAAATGAGCGGTCAAATGTCAGATGGTATGTGGGAAAATAGTAAAGGTTGGGAGGATTATAGACATTTAGATTGGAATAATATTGGTGTTGGTGGAAATATTGGTAAAAAGTTTCATGCTAATCGTACAGGATATAATTTTACAAATCCAGAATTATTAGATATTGTTGGTGATAGAATGTTATCTTCAATTAATTTATTAAAAAAATATCCTAATGAAACTTTATCTGCTATGAAAAAAGGTCTATCTTTACCGGATGATTTGGAAAGTGTAGAATATTTATTTAGTAACAGTATTGACTATTATAAAGAACAAGTATTAAAATTAAATGATATTGGATTAACTAAAGAAAAAATGAAAAATGCTTTGGAAAATCCTGTATATTCAAAAGAAGATATGATTAAAGATTTAAAAGGTTTAAAGAAGGCAATTAAGCAATAACTGTACAATCTATTTAAATAAAAAAGGACTTTAAAATAAATTAAAGTCCTTTTTTTATCCAATAAATTGATTTTTTTTAGCCTATTATAATTTTATCTGCATCTGATGTTTTTTCAACACTATAATTTATGTCTTTAGTTTTCAATTCACTCAAAAATTTATTTTTCAATTCTTCAGGCAAAATTTTTACATATTGTTTACTGTCAACATTTCCTGTTAATGTTCCAATTTGATAACCAGGCGAATATTGTAGTGAATGACCTTTTTCAGTACCATGAACAGTGATTGGTTCAATCATTTCTGGAATATCTAATTTTTTTAAAATATTTTTAACATCATCAAATGAAATAGTTGCTAGCATGTTTTTTTCTTTAAGCTTTGATTTTTCTATTTCTTTTCTGTCATTTTTAACATCTTTAATAGCTTGTAATTGCTTTCTAATCCAATTTTGTTGATAAATTGGAAAGCGTTTTTTGTAAGAATAAGAATCTAATTGGATGTTTTTAAGTGATAAAGCTCGTTCTTGTAATTCAAGCTGTCTATCATCTAGTTTTTCAAATTTTGGTTTTAAATCATCAACTGAAACTAAAATTTGTTTTTTACTTTTAGGATGTTGTTCAAGATAATTTGTTTGCTCTTCACGTGATAATTCAAGCCAAAAATCTTTTGCTGTTTTTATAAAATCTTTTTGAATTATTGATAGATACTTCATTTGTTTCCTTTCGATAATTTATAATTTTAGTCACATTATAAAATATTGATTAGGAAATTAATGCACCATGAAATTTGCAAAATTTATTTATTTTAATAGATCCAATGTCATTATTTACGTTAGAAATTTCACAAAGGCATTCAGGTGCATTCTTTAATGCTTTTCGATAACCCATTTGATATCTATCAATAGTAAAAGATTCATCATCTTCGCTTGTCTCAATATCACTCATTTATTATCACTTTCATAAAAAAATCAGAGGCGGTAGGATTTGAACCTACGATGGCGAAGTCAAAGTCCGCAGCCTTAGACCGCTAGGCGACGCCTCTATTTATAAATGAATCATCCCAATTTATTCTATTTGTAGCATAAATCATATAACTTGTATCTTGATTAATTATTGGATCATGAATATGTGAATATACTTCAACAAATTTATAATATTGTTTAAACAATTGTTCTAATTCAATTTTTGTATAGTGCCATACATGATGACCTCTTCTTTCATCCATTGTCATTGGATGATATTTAAAATAATCACCATTTGGTGTTGTGCAAATAATATCAAATTTTTTGATTGTATTTAATAATATACATAAATCATTCTTTTCAATATGTTCAATACATTCAATAATGTTAAAAATCGTATTTGATATCGTGCTATGAAAATCTCGATGTTCACAAGTAATTATTACATTTTCAAAATGATACATAAATTGTAAATTTTTTATTGGTTCTTTTAAATTACTGAAAATAAGTGAAGCTTCATTTAATGCTTCTTTTGAAATGTCATACCCTATTACGTGATTTGCAAATTTACTTAGAAAAAAAGATCCAATTCCTATTCCACAACCAAAATCTACAACATTTTTGTTTATGCAAAATGGTAATGTTGACTTGTATCTCATGCGTGATGATTCAAGTCCATTTTCAAATGTTGGTCGTTCACCAGTAAAAATCATATGCATAATTCCTGCAAAGATGAATGTCTTTGACAATATATGTTAACTTTACCGCTTTTTTTAATTATTGTTACGTTTGAATTTAAATTATTACATGGTAGATGTTTACAATTTTCACAAATAAAAACATTTACATTCGTCATGTCTAATTCATTTTCTTGTTTTAATTTAGTTGTAAATGGTAAAGTCAATTTTAAATAATTTTTTAAACTATTTTGAAACAATTTCACTCTTTTCATAAATTCTATATCTTAGTGCTATCCCTCTTTTAAAAACTAGTCTATTCCATTTTTTTCGTTTGCCAGTTTGAACAAATTTTCTATCCCATCTTGCATCTTCAATCCATGTTGGTAATTTATTACCATTTTCGCCATGTTTAAAAAATGCAAGCTCTGTTGCTCTTGTTGCAAATTGTAATTTTGGTAATATTGTATATGTTAATTCTCTTTTTCTATCCATTAAAGCTTTAAGTATTTCTACTTCATTTTTTGCTTTAAAATTTGGAATAATTTTAGAAAAATCTTTTGAAAAATTATTAATAAAATCAGGCATTTCTATTTCAGCTTCCATGACATTTATTTTTATAGATTGACTTTCGCCAACAATTGTCTTTTTTGGCCATTCTTTTATACTAAAACGAGGTAATCTTATTCCTTTAGCTTTTAATTCATTTATACAATCATTAATAAATTCAATTTCTACATTTAATCTTTTCATTAAAGCTTTAGTAGTAAAATAAAATTGACCATAAAATGATATCCATCTATTTGGGTGAACGAAATTTTTAAATACTACTGATGATTCTGTGTATATATTGTTATTTATTAAAAAATCATTTTCTTTTGCTGTAGGCATAAATTCAATACCATTCCAACCATCATATAATTCACCATCAATATCAACCATCATAAAATTTCTGAAATTGCCAACTGAATCTGAGGTTATGATATTCATGTCATTTATTCTAATTGAAAAAGCAAAATTTTCTTTATTAGATAAAACTGCTAAAATTTTTCCATGTCTATTTTGTTTTGACACTGTAATTTCGTTTTCTGTAATTGAAGCTGCTCTTCTATTTTTATATTCAGGAATATTAATTACAGCATTTCTTTCTGCTAACGCAAATAAAAAGCAAGCTAAATCTAAATCAGTTCCGACAAATACATCATCATTTGTATAAGCAGCACCAGGTTTTCTGGAATATAAATCATAATTCCAATGACTAATTACATCATCAATTACTGATTGAATTGGCTCTGACAAATCAATAATTTTTTTCATATTTTTATTGTCTAAAATATTTAATAATGTACTTGCTATTTTTTTCATTTTTTATCTCGATTTGATGTAATTATTATTTTTTTCTCGTGACCAACTTCAATTTTCGGATCAATAAATATTTTAAAACCAGCATTTTTAGCTTTATTACAAAATGAAGCATCTTCACTTATTATATCTTTAAGATTTTCACTAATTTGAATAGATTCTGATGTAAACCATGGATATTCAATACTTTCAAATACTCCTTTTTTAACCATCATAAAGCCCATGCCGCTATATGAAACTTCTATTAATTCTTCATTTTCAATGTCTTTAATTGATAATGGTTCAAAATAACCATTTTTTTTAAAATACTCAATATCAAATTCTTTATATGCTATAAATTGTTCACAGTTATTTGAATATAAGCCTGAGACAATATCTTTGTCTCTATTTAATAATTCAATAATTTGATCAGGATTCCAAAGTATATCAGAATCAATCCACATTATATGAGTATAATGTAGATCATTAAATATTTTTTGATTTTGACCATTAAACACATTGCCGTGTAAACATTTTGCTCTTGCTAAATGCACTAAACTTGAATATTCATTTGTTATAAAAAATTTTATATTTTTAGATAATAGTAAATGAATTGTAGATGTCCAACATTTTAAAAATTCTCCTGAAAATTCTTTTCCAGGAAAACAAAAAACTATTGTTGCAGCATTGTTATTATTACGTTTTTCGTCAATTGTTTTATCATGAATCAATTGAATGTTTTTTAATGTTACATTCATTTTCAGGATCCTTTAAAATTAAGTCAGTTTTTTTATCTTTTGCATAAAATCTAATTTTATCTTGAACTAATTTAGCTGATCGTTCATTTATCATTTGTCGTTTGTATACTAAATTAAAAGGAGGAAATACCATACCTTGAATTTTTCTACCATTATTCATTTCATCAATAAATTTATTAATATCCTCACCACAAGCTCTGCAATGATAATTATCTATTGCATTCTTAACAATAATAACATACCAATTTTTTGAAATATTATTAAAATCTACGATTTGACCTATAAAACTAAATTTATTATTTTTTTTAGAATCTAATGATTTAATTGTTTTTTCTTTTAAATTATTTGTTGAAAAAGAATTCATTAATTGTGTTTGATTTTCAACTTTTGAAAAATAATCATTATTTTTATTAATTTCTGTAGTAAATAGAATTGGTACTTTAATTTTTATAAAATTGTCATCTATTAATTGTTCAGGTTCGACATTGATTAATGTTTCAATAGTTACATCATCGTTACTTAAATCATTTTGAATTTCTAATTCATCATTATTTGCTATTGTACCTGGCATATTAAAAGCTAAATGTTTTGCTTTTTTATTAATCATACAAGTTTTACAATAATATATTTTTTGAGCATCACCGCCCATATAAAAAATTTCAATATTTTCTTCAGTCGGTAAATACGTTCTAGATATACAACATGAACAATATAAATATTGTTGCATCTTTCCATTGTGATCTCTAAAAAATTTTGGTCTATCGTGAAATTTCGCCATAGTTATTATTCAATCGTAGAATTTAAATACCAATTTCGTTTATACGTTTCATCAAATTGAGAAAATTCATTTTTTGAACATTCTTTCATTTCATCAAATCTACTACCATATGAATTTATCATATCACATTGATGCAATATAATTGCTTCTTTCATCATTGGTTCTACTGGCGCTCCCCACTCTCGCTTACCATGATGTGACAAAATTAAATGAATCAATTCCATGTATTTTTTCTTTGGCATATCATCTTGCACAAACTTATCAATAATCAACAATGCTAATGACGTATGACCTATTAGTTTGCCAATTGTTGTTCTATCAATTTTATCTTCATATTCATATTCTTTTATTTTACCAATATCATGTAATAAAGCACCAGAAATTAATAAGCTTAAATTTACATTTTTTGTATCATGTAAGTATATTATATATGCCAATTCAGCTATTTCTACACTATGTTGAAGTAAACCACCAATATATGCTTGATGATTTGATTTAGCAGCAGGCGCTTTAATAAACATTTCATATACATTTTCATCATCAAACAAAGATGACAATAACATTTTAAAATCATTATCAGAAACTACTTCTAATAATTTTTTAAATCTTGAAAGATAATCAATATATTCTTCATCACTAATTGTTTTTAATTTTAATTTTTCAGTAGTTTTTGAAGCAGATGTTACATCTATTTTAGGTTTTCCGGCATAAGTGCTAAATTTACCTTTAATTTTAATAACTTCGCCTTCAATAAAATTAAAATCTATTTTATCCCAAACAAACGCTGAAATATCAATTTGACCATCATTGATTTCTAATTTTAAATAATCATTACCATTTTTTGCTTTAGCATTTGTGACACTTTTTATTAAAACTATAGCAGATATAACATCACCTTCATTAAATTTCATATAATTTCCTTTCATGTATTATAAATTATATTATTATTTGAGGCGATGTTTTACATATATTAATTTTTTAACAAAAAAAATCTCAACTAAAAATTAGCTGAGAGATTTTTTAAATTGTATTTAAAAAGCTATTTATTTTATGTCTAAGTCTTCTAATTTTATTTCATTTATATCATCTTTGAAATATTCTTCATCTTTTGTCAAATTTGTCGATGAATCTACATTAAAAGTGAATGAATTAGACGCAGTTTTTATATTTAATACATCTTTTAATTTCACTTTAAAATTGCCTTTCTTAAGAAAGTTTTTAAAGATTACTGGATTTATATAATATTGTTTAGAAATGCCTGCAGTATTTCCAAGAAAATCAGCAACTTCATTTATAGAATCATTCATTGCGATTTTCATGTCATTTAATGTTACTTTACTTAAATCAATTTTGTCAAGGTATTCTTTAGCAATTCTTGTTGCATTTGCATGTCTAAATTTATGTACTGTTACATTTGATCTTAAATTAAATCGTAAGTAAGCATTAACCAATTTTGGTGATATTCTTTTTTGTTTTCGTAATTTTTCAAATGTAAAAATAGAGTCATCTGGGTCTTTATCTTTAATTAATTCAAGCAAATTATTTTTAATTACATCATCAACATATATTTTATGACGTTGTTCAATTTGATTTTTGCCAGTATAACTAAATTTTACTTCATTACCATTTATACTAATATTTTTTACAGATAAGTTGTGAAGACCTCTAACGTCATTTTCTTCACTTTTCTTATTGCCTATTCTCATACCGCCCTTATCAACAAGTGCAATTGCTGTAGCATAAGTTCTTGATCTTTCATTTTCACTTGTAAGATCTGCAACATATTTTTCACGAATTCTTGGCAAAATATCCATGAATCTTTTGATGTTTGCAAATTTTTCTAATTTATGTTTTTTGATATAATTTTCAGTATAATAATGAGTTTTTCTACCTGTTTCAGGATTTTCATCATATGCATAGTAACTGTCATCTTTTTCAGAGCTCCAATTTGGATTTTTTACTATATTCCAATCTGTTCTCATACCATGAGTAGTGTCTAGTTTAATTCCGTCTTCTGCAAAGAAGTTAGGATGAGATTCTTTAGTTATATTTTTGAATTTTTCTTCTTTCAATTGTTTCCGAATTTTTTTATTTTTATCTTTTTGTTTTTGTTTATTTAATTTATATTGCATCGGATTTGTTTTCTTTTGATGCTGATTATTTAATCTTTTTTGTTCTTCTTTTGGCAATGAATGAAAATTAACCATTCGTTTAGTTTCAGGATGACGAAATTTTTTGCCAGACCACCAAGCAGCAATTTTAATAAATTCTCTACAAATTTTTGCAAAATGATTCATAGTTAGTCCTTGTTGTTATGTTATTTAATTGCAAAAATTATCAAAATTATTAAAATTGATGAAAAATAATTACTAATGCTTATCTAATGAAACGTAGTCAATCTGATTAAAATGAATATAGTTATCTATTATCTAAATTTTATATTATCTAGAGGCTTCTAAAGAGGCAAAAGTATAATTGAAAATCAATCAGTTATGATGATTAGGATTCATCTTCTTCGAATAAATCTATTTCGTCAAATTCGTCTTCTGTAATTTCATCATAAGTGATGTCAAAATTATCATCTGAAATGTCTTGATCTACTTCATAATCATGAATTTCTTCATTTTCAAATTCATCAAATATTTTCATATAATTTCCATTAATTTAATTAATTTATTTAATCTTGTTTTTCTTCAAATTTCTTATGGCATAGATTAACTAAAGCTTGGGTTTTTTGTTTTTCTATTTGTGCTATTTTTAATTTTGCTTCAGAAATAATTATATTTTGGTCACATATTTCATCGTTTAATATTGTGATTTGAGCAGATGTATATTCTTCAATTGAAACATTTATTTTTTTTACTTCTTCATTATTTTGCATAATATTTCTCTATTTCTATAAATAAAATTTTTAGTTTTTGCATTGTTATTTTTTCATTATTTTTTAATTCAAATTCAGTTATTTTTTTGGATAACAAAGATACATGATCTGTTACATTTTTTGGTAATATATTTTTATCAAATAATGTTTGCATCCATTTGCTTGTTTTTTCTCTAATATCTTGTTTTGTCATTTAAGTCTCATTTAAAAATAAATAAAATAATGCAAAGATAGATTAAAAATTATGTTTAAAATGTTTAAAAGTCCTCATTGTTAAACAAGGACTTTTATCAATCAGAATTTTAATGACATTAATGATTATTCGACATTAAATGAATTTAATCTAACAATTTTAATTAATTCATCTTTGTCTTTCCATTTGAAACTTAAAATTGATTTATTAACTTTAAAAGTATCATCTGAAGTGTACAATACATCAATGTCTTTTACAACTCTATTTAATCTGCTTAATAGTGAAACTAATTTTGCATCAGCTCTGCCCAATTTGTCATTAGGCGTTGCTATTAATTCACCATTAATTTTGTTTTTGCATTGAATAATTAACATATTATTCAGCCTTCGATTTTTTCACTTTTGCAACTTTTGGCTCTTTTGGTTCTTTAGACTTCTTTTCAGACTTCTCAGCTTTTCTTGCAGTTTTTATTTCTTTCTGCTTATCAAGAAGCAACTTTCTCAAAACGTTAATTCCTTTTTTTGCGTCGATCAGCTTTTTTCTTGCTCTAGATGCAGCTGATGCAACATTTTCTTCTGCAAGCTTTGTACAATCAACTTGTGCTTCTGCAATGATACTTACGATTTCTGCTACTTTTTCAACTATCATACTAACTCCTTGTAAAAATGTTTAATTGTTTAATCACTTTCTGAATCTTTTTTGTTTTCTATTGATTTTTGTGACATTATCTTTATTTGATTTTCAAAATCAATGTTTATGCCTAATTGAATACCTTCCATTGATTTTTTTAATTCTCTATAAAACAATGATTTTTGATCCTTTGACATATCTTTAGAAATTACTTTTAATGGATCATCAAGTCTTGCTAAAATCTGTCTTATTACAACACTTAAATATAATTCTTCAACTTGTTTTGCTTCTAAAGATACATTTTTACCATTTATTTGTGTAGCACCTGCAATTGCCTTATTACCAATAAAACTAAGCTGTGATAATAATTGACCTTGTTTACTTTCAAGATCTACTTTAGATAATGCTTTAAATTTACTTATAGCTTGTTTATTAAGAACATTTAATACTTGTGCCTGCTTTAAAATCAATTCATCAATTCCAAAAGTTTTACCATTCAATCTTTTTTCTATAACTATATCTTCAAGTTCTTTGTATTTATTAACTAATTCTTTTGCAGTTGTATCAAACATTTCCAATTCGTCAATGTATTTTTTTGTTGTTAATTTAAAAATATCTCTTTGAGTATCTGATGTTGGCATTATGTTAAACGATTCTGCATTTCTTTCTCTATTATATTCAGCTATTGCAAAACCTTTTACATCAAAATGAAATTTAAAATGTTTTGAAATAGATTGAACAGATATTGTTTTGCCAGATCTTTCTAAAAATTTTTCAGAATATACTTCAATCATTTTTTGATATGACATACCATCTAAAAATGACTTGTTTATTTTTATTGAAAGAAGAGGAGTTGAACATAAAACACATGAAGAATTAGGCTTTAAAAATTGTCTAATTAAGTCAGATTCTGTTTTTTTATCAAACATTTTTTCATCAACAACTGATTGAGTAATATCTGAATCATTTGAAACATCGCCTAAATCATTTGAAACATCATTAATGATTGCATCTTCTATATTTTCATGTTCACGCAATAAATTCATAACATCCTTACTTAAATACTCGTAATTTTTCTATGATAATGTCAATACTATTATTTGCCAATTCATTTCCAATGTTTATGTATTTATCAAGATATTGTATTTCATCAATTTTATTTATTTTAGTATCAATAACTTTATCAATTCTATGAAACAAAAAATCATTATTGCTATTATCTAAATATGACAATAATTTACATTTAGCGTCAGTAGCCTGGTACCTTGCTAAACCACCATCTAATGGCTTCATATAATATAAAATTTGTTTCAATAAACCAAAATAATTTGTCATTTTTTTAGCTTCATCAAATGACTGAGACATATCAATTGAACCAGAACCAACAGATAACATAAAAATTTTCTCATTTTTAAACCATTTTTGTCTAACACATTCAATAAATGCTTCTAAAATCGGCGAATTATCTAAACCAGTACCTCCATCAAGCCAAACTGATTTTGTTTTTTCATCAACAATAGGGCCAAAATAATATGGTGCTGCAAAACTTCTTTCAATTGCATCATATAATTGTAATTCACCATCTTTTTGTTCCCAAGATTTAAAAAAATGAGTTTTTCCATCTACAGCGTTTACAGATGTACAAACAAATTTTGTCAATAAATCTTTCATTTTAGTATCAAAAAGTAATTTATCATAAAATGACTTTACATTATTCTTATCATATTTATACTTTTTATACCAAGGATTTTTTTTAAATACATTTGGTAACTGTTCAATAATAATTTCAGAAATATATTTCATTTTAAAATTACCAGTAGATATTATTCCTCCTATTATTGCACCAACTGATGTACCTACTATTAAATCAAATTCATTGCATAATTTATTACCAAGTTCTTCTTCTAGTCTTTCAAGCACTTTACACTGAATAGCTCCCATTACACCGCCGCCATCTAATACTAATATTTTTTTCATATTTTTCTCATTTTCTGAAATTTTTAAATTTATTAGTAGAATTTGCGGTTTTTATATAATGATCTAATTTAAATTCAAACTCGTAGATTGTATCTTCAAATCTTTCAATTATAGCTTCATATGAAAATGAAAAACCAAAATCTTTATTATGCATTAATTTATCAGGATCACCTATACCAACCATTGATGATATTTCATTTTTTTCAACCCAAATCTTATTTTCAAGATTTTTAGCTTGAATTGCCTTTTTACAAATGTCTATAAAAACATCAACCTTTTGTTCAATCAGAATATGGTATCGTCTTTGTTCAATCATTTATTAATTAATTCCATTACTTCTTCAAACGAATTGCATAAATTAAGGTCTATCGTAAAATCAAGTATGTCTTTATCATTAATTTGTATATTTGTTTTTTTATTTAATAATGAAAACAATGAATTTACGTCAGATTTAGTTTTCAAATTATTTAATTCATTTTTTAAATCATCTATTATGATTTTGCCGTTATAAATAGTGATTATACTTTTACAATCTGGACAATTTAAAGCAATTAATTTTGCATTTTTAATTAAAAAAATTTCAATATTTAATGTGCAAACTGGACAAATAAAAGATGTGCAAGATGTCTTCACTGATTTGACCTTTCATTTAAAGCTTTTTCATAAGCTTCAAATACTTTATCATCTATTATTTGTCTAAATTGATTAGTTAATGGATGAGCAATATCTTGAAAAGAACCATCTTTCTTTTTACTATTTGGCATTACAATGAAAAATCCTTTTTGTCCTTCAATGACTCGTATATTTCTTACAATAAACATATTGTCAAAAATTATGTTTGCAAAACATTTCAATTTAGAAATTTGATTTGTTTTTTTTACAAGTATTATTTGAACATCAGTTATATTAATCATTGATTTTCGCCTACAAAGAGTTTATTTTTTTAATTGATCAAATAAAAATTCATCATAACAAATAGAATCTTTATTTTTATATTGTACTAAACATGATGATTTATTTACTGAAACAACTTTTCCGTATACATTTTTTTTGATTATTTGAACAGTATCATTTATACAAGGCACTTCATTTTCATATTTTTGATCGCAACATAAATCTATTGCTATGTATTCATGTTGTTTAGATATAAATTTTATGATTTTTTCTGGATCAAAATATATAGAAGAATTTATAGCAGTTTTTTCAATATTATAATAAATTGCATCTTTTAAACTTATTTTTTTATATAAAGTTCGTTTATAAAAAAAAATGCCTGTTATTGGCACATTTTTAAATGAAATTTTTTTCATCGGAATAGTAGTAATTTTTTTCATAATTTTTTAATTAATCTAATTTAATTTTTTAAAACAATTTTTGCAAATTCGCTTTGAATATTAGAAAAATGCTTTAATTTATTAAAAGCTATTTTTCTAATATTTTCTATTTGAATATTGTCTTTTTCTGTTCCATCATTAAATTTAGCACTAACAGATTGTCTATCAGTATTTAAAACAATTCCTTCTTTACCATTAAACTCTATTTTATCACCTATAGTAATAAATGATCCATCATTATATAGTAATCTTTTTCTTTGATTGATAAAATTAGAATGTTTTTCCAAAAGCAACCTCTTGTGAATTAGTTTCATTTGAAAAAAGTTCAACATTAAATAAGTTAGTATTTGCTAAACAGTCATTAATACCTTCAGTAGGTTTATTAACAACTAAATTTGCAATTTTTACGAAAGATGTTTTATCTTTAATATTTTTTTGTAAAGCATTTATTAATGAATCATGCGTTGACCAATTTGAAGATAAAATTTTATCAAAATTGTCATTTGAAAATTTTGAAGCCACTTTAACAATTTTACTAACTTGTTCTAAACTAATTTTTTTTGTAGTTTTTTTAGCACCTATTTTATTAGCAATAGAAGCTGCAACAAATGACTTAATAACTTGAGTATTATTTTTATCTCGCAATTTAGATGAAATATCATCAACTTTAAAACCTATTTTTCTAGCATGATTAATAACTTTAATCGCCTGTTGTTTTGAATCAACAGATGCATTTTTAACTATTGAAAGACCAGTTATTGCACATTTATTTGAAGCACTTTTGCACAAAGGTCCTTCTTTAATTTGAAAAATCATATTACAAGCTCTACGACTTGCTACAGAAAATGCTTCTTGTAATTCTTCAGGTGAAGAATACAAATTAGAGTCTATGTAAGTTAATCCAAGTAATTTTGCTTCACTATCATTATTTAATTTTTCAATAACTTTACTAGCTATTGATTGCCCAAATGAATTTTGTAATGATTTTTTTATTGATTCTATTGGTGTTTGAATAGATTGCAAATAATATGCTGCTTTTATAGCAGGTGTTAAATCTTCAACTTTTTCAGCAACATTTATCAAAGGTGTTGATTCAATATTATTTTCTCTATTAATACCATTATTTGACTTTTTAACAATAAATTTTGCATATTTAGAAATTAAATCTCTTGCTTCATTAAAATATCTATTAACTCTTTCAGTTCCATATTTTTTTGAAACAATAGATTTTGCAGTTCTGATTGAAGGATTTTGTAATAATGATTGCTTAAACGCAATTTCAATTTCATTATCATCTTTACCTAATTTTACAATTTTTTCATTGTTTTTTAAATTATTATCAGTATTTTTTGCAATTACTCTATTTACTTTGCTATTTGATGTTCGTCTGTTTCTTATTTCTAATAAAAATTCATTTATTACTTTATTAGGATTTTCACTTGCCAATTTTGTATAAAATTTATCAATATCCATAGATTTTACAAAATATGAATTTACATATTTCATTGTAGCAAATTTGTTTATTATATTTTTAGCTTGAGCAGCGGTCTTTATAGAAACATCATCTGAAATATTCAATGCTGTTTTTGTGCAAATACCTTTTTTATTACATTGACATTTTTCACATTTTGATATTTTTTTAATACTAGTTAGCATTGTTTTTAAAGAAACTGATGCATTTTTACTAATAATTGACAAATCACTACAATCATCTACTAATGATGCATCTAAATAAATATGACCTAATTTACCAAACTCTGATTCTATCTTTGCAATATCAAAAGAATTCATTGCATCTTTAGATATTTTTCTTTTTAATGTATTTACTATTTTTTCAGGACTGTTTCCAGTCATTAACATATAACGAGCTTGCTTTTCAATTTGATCTTTAGACAATTCATTACTACATTTATTATTTACTTCTCGAATACTATCATCAAGCAATGGTGCTTTAACAGATTTTTTGTTATTCCAAGTTGTTGATATACCAGAATATTTTTTCTTTTCTTTTTCATTTAATGAAATATCTGTGTCAATTTGTGTCAAATTAGATTGCTCATCACTAGCTAATTTTTCTAGCCATGAAGGAAGAGCTTGATATTGATCATCAAAAACATTGGTTTTCATTTTCTATCCTTTTTAGCAATTATGCAACAATGTCATTTTCTTCAAAAACTCTCTCAATATGCTGTTTATCTTCAGATATTTTCCAAAAATCATTAGTTTTTACATCCTGATATAGATCTTTTTTTCCTGCAATTTTTATTAATGACCCAGATCTTCTTGCAACCCTTGCCTGATGCAATGTCATTTTAGATCTAACTATTGCATGAGTTGAACAAGCTACTTTTGATATGCCTTTTGTTTCAAATATTTTATTTAATAATTCAGATTCACCTTCTCTTGACATATTTACCCCTTTATGACATTTGGAACTACTCTAACAATTTTACCGTTTTTTATATTCCAAAAAGGTTTTGTTTCAGCATTTTGATGATAATCTTGATCACAACCTTGAAAAACTCGTTCAATCATAGTTGAAGCTACTTTTTCAATATCATCATTTTCTTCTTTAAATAAAATATTTGAATATATGTCATCATCATTAGAATCAAATGAAATTTTAGCAAGAACATTTTTAATATCTTCTTGCTCTTCATTTTCTTCATTAATTAAGTCACAATGCTCTTCAGCAATTGCATCAATTGATGATATCATTTTCATTTTAATTAATCTTTTGCTTTGTTGATGTATTAACTTTTGGTTGCACATTTTGCTTAACTGGTGCAACTTTAGGTTTTACCGGAGTTGTTTGTTCAGGTTTAACTGCCGGTTTAGTTGCAGGCTTGACTTCTGGTTTTTTTGGTTTCTCTATGTCTGCTTCTTTTTCATTTGATGATTCATCATCATCATTTTCTTCTTCTGCGTAAAATTCATCAGAAGCGTTTTTAAAACCTTCTACATCTTGCATAACTTGCTGAGCAAGATTCATTGGTCTATTCTTGATAATTGATTGCCTGTCATTAAATTCAAATTGAGACATAGATTCAATTACGTTTTTTATAGATGCAGAAAATCTAGCAGAATACAATTTTAATGCATCAACTGCAGATGTAAAATCATCTTTTGTTATTTTCTCTGTCTCAACTGCATTTGCAAGTTCTTCAATAATTAAATCATCTTTAAAACCGGCAACAACAGCATTAACGATAGATTGAACGACATTACCATCTTTTTTAAGATCAAGAATCATATTCCCTCCATAGAATTTATCTTTAAAAAATACAATAATTGTAGAATTATCAATTTAAAATCAATGCTAAAATTTAATTTTGTCTTTTCTTGAAAAATATTTTTAATTTTTTCAATTTTTCTGAATTAAATATTATTTTTTTATTGATTTTAGGGATTTTATTAGACTTAATTTTAAATTTGTCTATTTTTAGAGGCTTTTTAATTTTTATAATACTTTTTTTAGTATTCTTTTCATCAATTTTATTTTCAATTTTAACATAATTATCTACATTTATAATTACTTTCATTCTCGTTTGAGAATTATATAACGATTTTTGTTTTGTCAAATTATCAAATATATTATAATAACATTGTAATTTTTCATCAACTTTTATTCGTTTTTTTATCTTTTTCAAACCCTGTTTTAATCTAGCTGAAACTGCAGATTGTGATATACATAATTCTTTTGAAACAGCTCTTTGATTGTGCTTTAAAAAATATAACATCATTGCTTCTAATTGTCTTTTAGAAACATATTTTGAAATACATGATCTCATGTCATTGACATCAATTTTTCGATTACTATAAAAATGCTTAATTCTATGTATTGCTCTCTTTTTATAATAATTAACCATCTCTTGAGACAAACCTAATATAACACCAATATCTTCTTGAATCTTATTATGATCAAAAATCAATGACATTATATCACGTTCAAAATCTGGCAACAAATTATGAATTATAAATCTAATATCTGATAAAATTTCATCATTGTCATAATTACTATTTGATGTCCTTGCAGTCGCATTCTCTGTCTCACAAAAGAATGTAGACAATGTAGAATTATCTAAATTCAATTCCTTCTTAAAACCAGAAAATTTAAAAGTAGATTTAATATAATTATTTCTAATCTTAGCAGCTGTTGCATCTAAATTAACATCATTAAATGCATTAAAGATTGTGTCAGCTGATGTATTAGGGTCTTCAATTAAATCTTTTGGCAACTCTGAAAAAAAATTCTTATTCATCATTTAATAAATCTTTGTTTTGTGATAAATTAATAGTTGGAGAACATTCATTGCAATATAATTTACCATCTTTTCTTTCACTAGCAAATCTACTATTACAAACACAACATAAACTTTGAATATCAATAGGCTGAGGCGATCCAATCTTATTAAACATTTTCCTCCCAAATACAAGTTCTAGGTGATTTATCTAATCTTAAACAATCAAATCTAGCATTTTTATAACTACTTGAAGTCTTTGTCTCTGATATAAATTGAATAACCTTACCTTTTAATTTCTCTACATTCATTCTAAAATAATTTGCATCTTCTCTAGTCAAACCACTAACACTAGCAACTTCAACTAATTTAGTTCTCTTATATTGTGCAACTAATATTGACGACACAAAATTGTCAGGATCTGCTGTACTAAATTTAAAGTCAATTATAACAGCATCATATGTTTCAGCTTCTTTTAATTTTCTCCAATATTTACTTTTCTTATTAGTAACTTCATAACAAGAATCAATAAATTTAAATACAACACCCTTTTCTTCAACATTTGATTTCAAAAGCTTTTTCCAATAAGCAAATTTTTCGCTATAATTATTTATTGATTTTATAATTTCAATATTACAAGTCTCATCAATTAATGAACTTAATTTTGACTTTCTACTTAATAAATCACAATCCAATAACCATTTACCATCAATTGCCATCACATCAAAAATAACATACGTTAAAAAACCATGCTGCTCTTGCAGAGTTATTGAATCATTCAAATCTGAATTCAATATCTTATGAACTAACGAAACTGATTTACCTTTTAAATGAATTTCGCCATCAAATAATGTATTTTTTGGCAATCCCATCTTTTTAATATCATCATGAATTTTACTAAACTTATATCTAAAATCACTAATATTCTCTTTTGCTTCTCTTCCATAACGACCTGCAAATGAAATATCATCACCAACAAGACTTTGAATTCTTCGACCATTAATCTTAGGCTCTAATGACCAATAATCTTCCTGAAAACATTCATCACACTTCTCAATACGTAAAATAGAAGGATCCATCAATTTAATAAAGTCAATCATTCATTTCCAATCAAAAAAAATATCCCATAGTCAAAATTAACTATGGGATATTCTATTGTATTTTATTTTTTTATTTTTACAAATTTTAATAAATTATCTTACTACCATTTTCTGGATCTTTACTTGCAACGATTATATCATTAAATGCTTCTTTTAATTCTGTTATATGAGAAATCACAAAAATCTTTTTATATTGACCAGAAATATACTTAATAATCTCAATAAATTGATTTATACCCTCTTGATCTAAAGCTGCAATTCGCTCATCAATAATCAATGTATGACTTTTCTTACCTGCTCTTTGAGTCAACAAATTCGACAATGATAACAATATTGCAAATACTATTCTAACAACCTCACCGCCACTATACATATTCAATGTTCTTGGCAATTTTCCCTTTTCAAAAATAACAACATCTAATCCACCCTTTTTCTTTAACTCACCTGATTTATTCACAGGATCTAAATCAAATTTAACTTGTAATTGACTATTCTTAGCAAATTTTGACAACAATTCATTAGTAGTTGCTTCTAACAATGGTACATTATCATTTATAATATCTTTTTGTAATCCATTTTTACCAAACAAAATACTCAATTCAGTATTAATTCTAAAATCTTCTTTTAAAACATCAATTTCTCTTTGTATTTCTTTTACATCAAGTTCAGCTTGTAAAATTGTTTTTATTTTTAAATTCAATTCACCAAGCAATAATGATGATTCATTTTTTGATTTAACTATTTCTTTCAAATCATTTTCATATGTTACTATTTGCGATTTAACAGTATTCAATTCAATTAATAAATTTTTTTCAAGAGATTTTTCAATTAATTCTTTTTTTACTAAAAATTCATTAAGACTTTTTTCAGTAACTTTTAATTGATTTTTCAATTTTTCAATTTCAAGTTCTAATTTATCAACTTTTTCACGATATTTAATTTTAATTTTTGGCAAATTTTCTTTAGCTAATTTTATTGAATCAATCACCTTGTCAATATCAATAATTTTTTTAGTAATCAGCGTCTCTTGATTAATTCGTTTATTTATACTTTCCAATTCGCCATCTAATGAAACAATATTTTCATGTATTGTAAGTAATTGCTTTTCAATTTTAATTAAATCATTTTTAAAATTAGAAATTTCCATATCTATAGCTTCTAATAACTGATTCTTACTTTCAACAGATAACTTATCACAAGGTTCATCAATAATTGGACATATAGCACATGATTTATCTATTTTTTTCTTTTTTTCATTTAAAGCTTTTATTTTAGTATCTATTTCAGTTTTTTGTTGAAGTACTTTTTCTTTTGATTCACGTTGAGCAATCAATTTTGTTTTAATACCTGGTAATTTTAATTTACTTGATTCAATCTCTTTTATTGTTTTTTGATGTTCATTTTTTTTATTTAATAAATCATCTTCATTTGAATCATCAATTATTTTTTGAGTTTTTTCAACTTCATCAATGCCTTCATCAATTAATTCAGATAATTCAGATTCTTTTTCTGAAATATTTTCATTTTGTTCTTTTTGCTGATTTTGAGTATTTACTATCAAATTTAAAACTTCTGTCAATTGCTGTTTGTCTTTTTCTTGATTTGCAATTTTTACTTTAATTGATTCTTGAGATTTTCGTTTTTTAACTAATGTTTCATTAATTTGATCTATTTGCAAATTAAATTCACTAATAGTTTTGTTTGAATAAACCAAATTAGCTTCTACTTTTTCTTTTTGCTCAACTATTTTAAATTTATCATTTAATACAATTGATTTAATTTGAATTTTATTATCTAAGTCTCTAGCTTCATTTTTTGCAATAACTTCAGCTTTTTCATAAATTTGAATGCCCAATAAATTACAAAGTAATTCTTTTCTTTCTGAAGCATCTCCATCAACAAATGATGAAGCTTCTTTTTGTCCAAAGAAAATACTATTTGAAAAAATACTATAGTCTAATCCTAAAATCTCAGTCAATAACTCGTCAGTTTTTCTTTTAGTATCATCAGATATCAATGACCATACACAATTCTCTAATTCTTTAGAATTCTTATCTATATACAATTCATTAACTTTTCCAGCTTTTCCATATTGTCTAATCTTCTTATATCTAACATTTTCCATAACAAAACATATTTCAATTTTTAATGTCTTGCACTGATCATTTATATAATCAGATAAAGTTCTACCTCTTCCAATTCCCCAAAAACAAAATGGTATACTCTCAATTAATGCACTTTTACCCTCACCATTCAATCCAGAAATTAATAATGTATGATATGGTCTAAAATCAACTTCTTCTTCAATATAACTTAAAAACCCATTCAAACTAATTTTTTCAATAATCATACTTTTTAATCCTTAAAATTCACAATTTGAGGTTCTTCAAACCATTCTGACATAAGATAAGCTGTTCCTGCCATTTTATGTTCATGTTTTGGTCCATATGAAACTAAAATAGCTTTTACTGCTTTTAATGCATTTTCTTTGTCAATTCCTTGTTTTGCAACTAATAAATCAATAACATCTTTAGAAATTCCTTTAAAAAACCATTTTTGCATAAAATTGCACCAATAAGATCTATGCTCTTTAATATCATCTGGTACATCTTTAAAATCAGGCATATGATTAATTTGACCAAATGCTAAATCCAAATCATTAATTTCAGGCACTTTTATCACAATTTATCCTATTTAAGGTTTTACATAACTAATTTTACATTTTACATTAGATGGTTCTTTAGGTAAACTGTCAGAACAAATTTCAACGCCTATTATGACACCATCAGAAAAAACTTCTCCAAATTTCCAGCATTCAACTTTTGAATTTAAAATAGCTTTGTGATTGAAGTCATTAAATAAAAGTAGAACATAGATTAGTATGATTATTATGACTATATTATCATTAAAAATTATTTTTTTTATTTTATTGTAAGTTTTAATTATTGAATTATTTTCAATTTTTGCAACTTTTGATAAACAAATCAAATATCTTTCAAGTTCCTCAGGCGTTTGATTATCTACTTTAAGTAGTAGTTGATTAAATTCTTTTTTAAAATAATCTACATCTACATTAAATCTGTTTTTCATATAACTATAAGTCCAAGTTTATTAAAATTATTTTATACTATTCTAATTTTCATGTATTTTTGAATTTTATTCATTTATTCACATATGATTTACACATTTTATCATAACAATCATTTTATATATAAACATACTTCTAATGAAACGTAGTCATTTTTATTTATAAGTATATGATATTATATTAAGAAAAACTTGACTTATCTAGAGGCTTCTTGGAAGGCAATAATTAATTAATAGAAATCAATCAGTTAGATGAATAAATTTACAAACGAATTAATTTATTTTTTATGTCATCATTTTTTTTAATTAAAAAATTTAATTCTTTTTCACATTCATTTAAATCTTCAATAATTTCAAGTGTTTTATCATAATTACCACTAATCAATTTTGCGTGCAATTGTTTAGCTTCGTTAATTGGCAATTCAATATAAACTCTAGCCATGTCATCATCAAAATTAATTGTCTTTCCTTGACTTCTAAAACTTTTAAATTGCCAATTCATTTATTTTCCTCAATCAAAAGAATCTTGTGATTCTGAAATTGCTCTTCCTTCTTTAACATAATCATAAATTTCAATACCATCATAAAACCAATCAAACATATTTCTTCGTAATTTTGCCATGTATGTCTTATTTTCAGCTTTTCGTTTTAAATTATAGAAAATAACACCTTCAGCCCAAACTTTATCATCAATTCCCTTTTTAGATGCTATTTTTTGGTACAATCTTGAAAACAAAAAATCTTTAAACCAACTACTAAAATTATCAAATGTTCTTTCATGCTCATTAAAAGAATTATATCTTAAATCTTTTATAGTTTTTTCAAATGGATACCATTCATGAAAATCTAACTTATATGGATTATTTTGAAGTTTTGGCCCTATACATTCACCGGCTTGTTCACCATCTGCTTTTACATAACCTTTACCAATTGATCTAAAAAGACCTTCAATTAAAAAAGTTTTACCAGATATTATTTGAAGAGGATCAATTATGTTTTTTCTATTTTGAAAAGCTATTAATCGTCCAGAACAAGTATTTATTTTGATATTTGTGCCATCTAACTTTTCAACAGCAATAGTATCAGGATCTTCAAACACCCATTCATAACCTGGATTAACTTGATTAACTACTAAATAAACTTTTGGTTCTCTTAATTGAAGTTTATTACCTATTCTATTAAAATCATCTTTATTTATTTTAAAAGTTTGTCTAATAAAAGGACAATGTAATTTAGGAAAATCTGACATTTCATTTTGCATTTTAATTTCCATTGTTGATTATTGTGCCTGCACCAATACCACATAAAGCAGCAACAGTGCCAATTAATATTTTTTTAAATATTTCTTTTTTTACAACTTTGACAATCACTGTATCAGTTCTTGTAATAGTTTTTATAGAATCAAATTCTGGCTGAATATACTCAATTGAACAAATTAAATCTTTTGGTTTTTCCGGCAAACTATCAGAGCAAACTTTAACATCAATTATAGCTCCATCTTTTTCTTTTTCACCAAATTGCCAACAACGAATAGTATCTTTTATTGTATCATTTTTTATTACAAAAATAGTATCTAAAATATCTTTTCCTTTTTTCCATGAAACAGTTGTATCATGAATTGTATCAATTTTCCAAATAATTGAATCTTTGCCTTTTATATAAACTGGTTTAGATTCTGTTGGTCGTTTATTAAAAGAAAAAATTACAACAATAATCAATATTGCAATTACTATTATAAAATATAAATTAGATTTTGACATTTTTTATCCAATCTGATACAATAATTTTATTTTATTGATTTTCTTGTTTAAATTTTCTATTTGTCTAATTGCAAATTCTTTATCTATTACAAATTCAAAATTTTTGAGATAATTTTCTAATTCTTCAATATTTTTAAAATACTTTACAAAATTGTCTATATGACCATTTTCATTTCTACCAATAAAAAAACTTAACATTTCATAACCAAACATACCATTTCTATATGGCGAAAAATCATGTTTAATTAAAAAACTTTCATTAACTTTTGGGCAATTTTTGCCATTAATCGAATTATTACATTTTTTAATTTTATAAATTACATTTTTTGTACATCACCAATTTTTAAATTATTTTTTAAAATCGGAAATACATTTTCACTATCATGTCCATCAATATTCATAAAAATCCTTATTTATACATCATCAGCACAATTTTTTCTACAATTGTCACAGCACCAACACTTTTTAGTTGCTCCAGTCAATTCTTTTTCTTTTGGACATTCATCATAAATACCAGGTGCATTTTTACATTCAGGACATTTTCTATATCTTTTACCTTGTTTAATGCTAGCTGCACGCTTTTTGTCTTTTTCTTTTAATTTGAATTCAGCTTTTTCTTTTACAACTAATTCAATAGTTTCATCACTTAAGCCTTTTTTCCAACTCATATTGTACTCTCTTCACATAATTCATCAAGTTTATTTTTTAATTGAATGTAATCTACTGTAACAATTTTACTTTCTGCACATTTAATGATGTTTGAAATATCTTTAATTTTATCTTTTAATTTTTTTATTTTATTACTTAAATTATTTGCAATTTTAATTGCACATGATAAACATTGATTTGAACGTTTGTCTCCTAAAAATTGACATCCACAATCTTGACATTTACAATAATAATCGCCTGTAGTAAATCCAAACAATTCAAAACTATTTTCAAAACTATTTACATTTTCATTAATTATTTTACTTTTTAATGAAATCATTTTATCTATTGACTTTGAATTATTCAAAAATATCTCCCACTTTTAACTTTGATGATTTAATTTTGACAAAGCTACAAATGAATCTGTTTTCAATAAATTTACAGATAGTGGTTGAAAAATTAACGATAAATTTTTACTATCATTTTTCCATCTATTACGAATATCATGTTGAGCAGCATGTAATGAAAAATAATCACTTGTTCGTCTGCCATAAAGCTTTCTTAAAAAATTTACATCATCACGTTTACTTGCAAAACTTGACAAAATGTATCCTTTATTTGTAGTAAGTACTCCAATTCCAAGTATTCTCATTTTTTTAATATGCATATATACTTGACTTATAGAAATACCACAAACTTCGCTTAAATCTTTTGCTGATGAATATTGATTTTCAATCAACACATTTTTAATTACTTCAATTTGTGACTTACACTTATCTGTAAATACAAATGAATTTTTTAAAATATTCATTTTTTGCCTTTCATACTTTTAAATGTAATTTTATGTTTTCAACAGCTTTATTTGCTTGAAGTAATGCATCAGAACTTAATTTATAAAATATTGACTTTTTAATTAATTCAAGATAATCCGGCAAATCACTACTACAAATTGATGAAATGCTATCTATATCAATTTTATAAATATCATTGATTTTTGAAGCTTCTGTATTTTTTATTGGCGTTTTATTTGATATTATAGCAGGCACTTTACTTTGTTTTAAAATATATTTATCTTTGACTATAATTATTTTGTATTTTTTTCTTAGAAAGTATATAGTAGTGTAAATTGATTGTTTTTTTGTATCTGGACCTAAAAAAGAAATTATTTCTTTGACATTAATTCCTTTTTCATTAGTTTGTAATAACTCTAAGATTTTTGTTTTGTAATCTGTCATAATTTCTCCTTTGAAACATTGTTGAATATAATATTCAATTATATTGTCAAAGACAGTGAGAATTCATAACTACAAACTCTCACTGTTGAAAAAATTATAAATTTTTTAATTTCTTTCGCTTTTCTCTTTTTGACTTTCTGCTTTCTTTTTCTTCATGTTCATCATCATTAGAATCTTCTGAATTATCTGCATTTTCTACAGGTTCTACTTCTGGTTTTTTATTTTCAAAATCATTGACAGAATCTGGTGTTTCTTCTTTGACTTCGTCTTTATTAGTGAATATTTTTTTATTTTCAATTAGATCAGTAATGACTTTTTTCATCATTGGTAATTGATCTAAAATTTCATTAAATTTTCGTTTAGAGAAGTCATCAAAATGTCCTACTTTTTCACCAGTTTTTGGATCTACAAAATTATAACGATATGTTATTTTTTGATCTTTTTTGTTTACAGATTGAATTTCTTTTAAGCAACCATTCAACATTGCTACATCAAAAAATTCTCGTTCATTATTAACACCAGAACCATCATGCATCAGTGTAAATACTATAGCATCTTCAGGCGTTGAACCGGCTTTATTTTTTTCAAATGTAACTTTTACATCATGAGATAAAATATCACCATTTTCATCTCTTTCTACAGAATCCCAAACTTTAGCTACTTTAAGCGCAATAGTGTCATAAAATGGTAATGCATTACCACCAGTACGATAGTCACTAACTCGACCTAAACTATTTGGATTCTTTCGTAATTGATTAATAAAAAACAATATTGTTTTTGAATCGACATCTTCTCTTGACATAGCAGAAGTTACCTTTTTTAATCCTAATCCAATAGCTGAAGCTTGAGTTCCTCTTTGTCTAGAATCACCTAAATCTTTTATTGAATCTACAGATGATGTTAATTGTGTTACACTATCAACACCAATTATTGCATATTTTCCAGGATTAATTACTTTTGTTACTTCACCTGTCTTTTTGTCAATTTCGTGTTCACCCAATATTAATGCATGAATCATATCAAAACATTCTTCAGCAGTTGAACATTTTAATACTATTAATTTAGACACATCAACACCAACTTTAGTTGCCCATTTTACTTGAAATTCAAATTGTCTTTCTGCATCAATAATTACACACGGAAAATCAGGATATTGTTTTTGTGCTTGAGCAATCGCTAAATATAATAATAATGTTTTACCTGCGCCTTCCCAACCAAAAGCTTCAATTACAGACCCTAAGGGATATCCTTTACATTCACCAATTGCATTATTTAATAAAATAGAACCAGTAGATATTGATTCAATTTTTT
>Ga0209668_10000151_pt1 | contig 28856 bp, 10 predicted proteins | sample FrelakmetPLP11PL_FD_187150 | JGI IMG/M metagenome (GOLD analysis project Ga0209668, IMG submission 187150) | Freshwater lake sediment microbial communities from the University of Notre Dame, USA, for methane emissions studies - PLP11 PL (SPAdes)... | ecosystem: Environmental > Aquatic >...
CTAATAGTACTCGAGTTAAAGAGATTGAGTTACCATTAATGGTGGCAATATAAGTATCAGCTGGAATCCCAAACGCCACGGCTAGCATACCAGTGGATAATCCAACATTAGAAGTTACTGTCAGTATGTAGGAATCAGGGGCTCCAACAGATGAAGTTATAACTGGATCATTGGTTATAGTAGCTGTGGCTTCCCATACACGATTTACATGACGTACCTGTGTGCCTTGTGGGTATGTAGCTACGGCATAACTCCAATCAGTAATGTTGGATGTATATTGATAACGGTCATATTTAATTGTGGTTAAAATAGATCTTGCCAGATTCTTGCCTAAGGCCAATGGTTGATTGCCCATGACAGCGACTGCTAACGCACCGTATCCGTTACCGCCGGTTAATTTGATTATTGGTGTAACAATATAAGGACCGGCAGCATCAATAATATTGATTGCAATAACACGTCCAGCACTGTTAACTACTGCTTGTATATTAGTTGCTTGTTCAACTCCATCAACATATACTTTAACATCCGGTGCCACAGTATATCCGGAGCCACCGTCGACTATAGTAATGTCTTGTAGGTCTAATAGATAATTATTATACCATTGTTTCCAAGGATCAAATGTCCAAATTTCTGCATTAGGAGAGGCATCACTAGTAGTGCTCTCTACTATGCTAGTACTTAGATAATATGGTTGGCCTGACTCATCAAACTGTAAAACTGGACTTACATATTGTGGTACGTCTATATTTTCAGTTTTCCAATATGCTGGAACATCAAAGTCAGTTAATGATCCTGGGTAGGTATCATCACCATAGTAAGTCAAATCAAATTGTCTAATTTTTACATGGTATGGTTTGACTTCTTGAATATAATCCAGCACAAACGTTTGATTGTCTTCAAGATAATTTTGGAAGGGCAACAAAGCTCGAATTCTGTGCTCAACATCAACCAAGCTAGTTTTAATTAACCAGTCAGGTGCTGTAAATTCACTGTAAATGTAGTTAAACATCAAAATTAAATTACGATTACGTTCAATTGCTAACTCATCTACAAACAATTCGTCATTAATAGCTTGAATAATTTTTCTAGTTTCGATTACAGGCTCTTGATCAAAATATTGTGCATCAAATACTTCAACATCAAAACCGTATCTTCCAAGCGCATAATTCCATAACTTTTCACTAAATTGTATAGTGCCGTCTTGGAGCCCAACGCGGTCCCAACCTAGATCTGTTCTTAGATAAATTTCAAATTTGCCCTGGGCGTTGGCCCGGACCTTAACACTACTACCAACAGGAGCTTCGGTTAATGTCAACTTGTCTAGAGCTGAATACACAGGAACTTCTGCAATAGGTTGTTTGGTACTGTTGTATCCGGGCAAGTACCAATCGATGTGATCCCAGTAACGACGAGTATCATAATTTTCAACTCGAGTCAACTGTACTGTGCGTAATCCTGGGTTATCAACTTGCAGATTTTCATCCAGAACAACCTGATAGATACTCCATAGGCCATTTTGTGTGGCGGCACTGTCTACTAGGTACAAATAACCCAATGGTACAGCATATATGTTTTGATAACTAAGCTCTTCAAGATTGGCAACATTTGCATCCCAGGCACCGGATCCAGCTTCGGGAGGAGGTTCAAAACTGTTTAGTAAATTAAATGATCTATTTTCAGTAATTGGATATTGTGCTAAAATAGTGTTGGTGCGTACTAGATAGTTTTCCAGGGCCATAAAACGATCAGCAAACATACTTTGACGTGGGCGGAATTGTACTCCATATCGTTCAGCTGGACTTAACATTGGATCCGGCACTGGTGCGCCACGTGTGTCAACTCCTGAGAAACTGTCTATTAATTTTCTGTATAAAGTTGCATTTAAAAAACTATCAGGCTGTCCGTCGGCAATAAGATCATATTCAGTATGAATGTTAGCATCGTTGAGTTCTTGATCAAACTCAACGTGTATGATAGTATCGGCTGCTGATATGTATTCTAAAGCATTATATAATGCTATTGTACTAGAGTTTAAAGCAGCAATATAAGGTATGCCACTGTTTCTTGGATTTTCAATATAGCGAGCTACTCCAGTGGCGCTGAGAGTTTTGCCAGCGCCAGTATCTACAGTAGATATATTTCGAACCCAGAAATAATAAGTTGTTACAAAAATATTTTCTTTACTAAGAGCACTTCTTACAGTGTAACTACTAGTACTCAGCACGGTACCTGCACCAGTATAACTCAGTGGGGGTACATCACTGGCTACCCATTGATAAATGTCTACTCGACTACCGGGGAATGTCTGCCCCCAGCGTCGACTTGCATACACAATATTGTCTTGATTTGGGTCAATGAATCTTACAGTATCAGTGTCCCACCACATTTCGCCTACGTGCTCTGCTCCCCAACTGTTGCCTTGATTTCGTATGGTTCCGTTTGTGTAGTTTGCTGGGTCCACTGCTCCAATGTAATCAATGTTTCTACGTGCAGCTCCTAAAACTTTACCCTGTAACGGATCAATAAAATCAAAATATGTTTGTGTAGACGATACCAATCGATCATACATGTAAACTGAATTAATTTGATTTACATCTACCGAAGGTTGTTGGATATGTATTACTTTCCACGCTGGATCACGATCTGGGTTGTTAAACACTGAAACCAACCCATAATTAAGAGCACTGTCTCCCAGGTCGTTGCCTGGTGCGCCTACCATAAGTCGGCCACTGGTATAATTTAGTGCAGTACCAAACTGATCTTGAGATACTAAATCAGTAGTATAAATTTGCTGTCCAAACACAAACATGCCAGGATTGGTAGCAGAACCGTTGGCGGATGGTAGGTAATCATAACTGTAAACTACTCCACTGTTGAATACTGGAGAGAAGAATGTAGTACTACGCTCATCAAAATAAGTTTTTCCGCCATCAAATGTAACAGGTTCGTAGACATTGCCATTTGGCGCACCAACAACTAAATTAACAGCATTAGTATCTATATTCAGTGAACTACCAAACTGGGCATAAGTTACTGCGTTAGGACTGAGTATGGTTTGTGCGTAAACAAAAGTATCAAATCCTAAAGTATCAAATAATGTACCAGTTATACCCGGTAACACTGTTAGTCTATTACCCGGGGTAGAAGACTCAAGATTTAATACACTCAATGTCAATCGTCCCGATACTATTGTAATTACACTTCCTGCAACGGGTGCGTCAACAAACACTATTTGTTTAGTAGTAGAATTATAAACATAATCTACTCCAGCAGTCTGCAAGGTCGATCCAATATATACCACTGTGGTATAACTGTCAGCTGCTGAATAAATGGTTCCTACCTTAAATGTCTTAGTATTATTGTCACCGGTAAAAATTAAATTTGGAGTAACAGTAGCTATAGCATTGGGAACTGGCGTACTTAATGTCCAATAGGTTGTATTAGTTGGAGCATTGCCCACAGTAGTCGACAATGCCACATAGTAAAAATTATTATAAGTGACCCGATCGCCAAGCACGTATTGACGAGTAGACAGATATGGGTTAGGACTAATTGCTTCTGCTAGTCCTTTTACAGTGTTATTTGGAGATTGTGGAACAACTACTGCCACATCATTGATGCGAATAGATTGTCCTGCAACTAATGTAGGATTGGCAATTAGAGATGTAGTAACACCATATAGTCTGCTTTGATTTATATTGCGGTCTACTGACCCTGCTTCAAGTAGTATAGTGCTGTCTAATGGATTACCAACATACAAGCTACAGCTGGTAGGACAAATGTCCACAGCAGATCCAAACAAACTTCCACTTTGAGGAGTATTAGCTGAAATTTTCTGTATTTGTTTAAATTGATTAGTTTCAATTTCTATTACGTCGCCAACCGATAATGGATTTAAAAAAGTAACAGTATTGTTATCAAGATTTACATCAACTTGGCCATTGATGAATTGTATTCTGGTAATTCCAAATTCTGTGTAGCTTTGTATATCTAAAAATTCATTGTTTAATATTACTGATACTGGACTAGTTGCTGGCGTAGGAATAGAATATGTTGCAAGGGTTGTATCTTGAACAATATATTTGACTACACTACGATCAAATGCATAAACAGATCCTGCATTTGCTGTTGTTGATACGTCGTCAACATTGGCGCCAATATAAATTCCGCGGCCGTCTATAGTAGTGCTTACACTAACGCCAAACTGTGCATCAGTTGGCAATCCAGCAACAGAAATTGTGTCAACATACTGCCAGTGTGTATTGGCTATAACAAATATTTGATCGCCCACCCCAGGAATAGTATTAAAAGTTAGGTCTTGAGTATTAAGATTACTATCATTATTAAATTCATAATCAATGTATGGGCGTTGTATTACCCCATTGACAATAACAGTAATTGAATCAATGTTAGTTACAGTGTACAAATATGGTGTCAATGAGAACGGACCGGCTGTGCCGTCTCCGGTTAATTCTACTCCAGAGCGGCGGCTAATTGATAACAAAGATCCTTCTGGCGGAATAGTAACAAATGTAACATAGTATCCGGCTGGTAATCCAACTGGATTTTGTTGTATTACATAATCTGTGCCATATGCGGCTGTTTGCCTATTTAATACAACAACTAATTGCGCAGACTGTGCGTAATCAATTACAATGTTGTCAGAAACTAAAAAAGATTGATCAACGCCATTGGTAGTAGTTTGAACTACTTGATCTTCAACATCTACACGGTTAAAGCAATAAACTTTTCCGCCGTTGGTATCAGCTGGAGCTCCTACGTATAGCCATCTTTCGTCGGTACTGACTGCTACTGAACTACCAAATTTGATAGGATCAACGCTGGGACTTGGGCGCACCAATAATTGTGTTTCACGGAAAGCATTAGTGGTTAAATCTCTATAAACAGAAAGTACATATCCTTGATTGTTATTACTAGCACTGGCACCAATGGCTGCCCATTGATTCTTGCCAAAATCAATTGCGTTACCAAATCCTTGTGTGCCAATGGCATTAAGGGTAAGCAATACATCTTGAGTGTAATTGGTATTGCCAGAATTTTGACGATATGTATAAACTATACCGGTATCTACCATTGGACTACCAATCATGGCTGCAAATAAATTTTCGCTTTGTGCTATGCTGGTTCCAAATTTAGAATTTGGAATTGGTGTCTGTGCTAAAAGTTGAGTAGTTGATGAGAACGGATTTTGTTTTTCTAGTACTGCCCAATGGCCAGATCCGTCATTATCAACATAAGCACGAGCGCCCGGTAGTAAACTATTAACATAGTCTAAACTAGCCACATCACTGGCCTGACTGACTCTCATTGTTTGAAGATCAAACACCATACCGTTACCAGTGATAGTAGTTTGACTGGTATTAATAAAACTGTAAGAAATAATTACCGATGTAATTGACGGTACTGATAATACTCTGTATACACCGTTGACCGACTCATTGAAATATCTAATTACAATTAAATCTCCAACACTAAGGCCATGAAGTCCACTAAATTCAGCAACACTGGTACTATTAAGATTGTCAGTAATTTGTGTTAATTGTCCAGGTACTCTGGCGCAACGATATACTCCCCAATTGTAACTGTTAATTTTGGCTATCCAAATAGTAGTGCCAACACCAATATTATTGATATCTGCGGCAATACTAGCAGGGTCGTTGATGTCAAAAACAGTAACATCAACGTCATCAAGATTTACATAACCAGCACTAGGTAATGCAGTGTCTTGATTGGTTACATAGGTTGTAGGTAATATGTCTGTGGACGTTAGTCTATAGCTTTCTCTCCAGACATCATTTAACAAAATAGTTTGATCGGCCAAACTTGGTTGTTGTGGCTGTATAACTTGCACTGTTGATGGGTCAGATCTAAGATATGCCTCGTTGAGTCTGAGTTCAATGAAACTACGGTTAGCGTTGGCTCCATATGTGCCGATCAGTATTGCCCAGTTTTCAAATATTTCATAGGCGCCCGTTTCTTTACCTAAATCAGCATAGGTAAACAATTCTGCAGCTCGTATTGTTCCTTTGGTGCCTAAAAATTGCTGGTAAAGATTTACTTGGCTAACGTCATTTAAATTTAAATCTGTCATGTATTGACGCGGTCTGAATCCAATAAGGCCATATGACAACAAATCGTTGTCGCGTTCTAAGTTGGCACTGTTAGTGTTATAACTGTTGGCCAGTTGATCTGCTTTATTGGCCAAGTTAGGCAAGAGGCCTTTTTGTATTTTAGTATAATCGCTCTTGACCCAGTCGTTGGCCTCAAATTCTAACTTAGGTTGTACAATAGTCTGGGCTGACCAGTAATTGGTTTTATACAGTACAATTTCACCTTTGGTATATTTCTTATTAGGTTGCCATTGTTTAACATTATTTTGATTTAGTATAAATCCTTGAGCATTTAACACACCATTCCAGTCTGTACTGGTTGCGCCGGTCATACGCACACGATTTTGTCTAGCAGCAGTAGTAGGATCGTACACAAGATCCTGGAAGATACTTACATTATCCAACACAACCATATTTTCATAGTTGGTAAATTTCATATCCAAGAATGATATAGCCTGACTTGATGCCGATGTTACACTAAACGTGTCGCCATACCGTTGAACAATTAAATCTCGAGTAGGTAATCTTTGTTTGTTTTGATCTAGAATTACGTTTTCTGGGCTTGTACTAACAATTGTATCTACTACTGCTCCTGCTCGATAAGCCTTGAGAGTATTGGCTGCTGGATTTAAATTAATAATTGTGCCAGGGGTCCATCCTTGCTGACTCCAATACAAAAATTCTTTGGCCATTTGATTCCAGTTAAGAGTATAGTTATTCACTCTTTCATCAAATACCAGTCCCTGACTTTCAAGCCAAGCGCCATAACTCAATATAAAATCAACCATCATGGTAGTATTAATAAATGTATAACCATATGGTATTTGAACTACAGTGTTGGTGTATTGAGCCGGAACACGTACTGTTGCACCACCACTAGAAACTGTTTGTAATACACCGCTGCTTGAACTAGCAAAAACATTAAAATACGGAGTAGCATTATTATATCCATAAACAATGTAGCCGTTCTCTGTTTGTTCAACAATTAAAGAACTGTAAACTACACGACTAAATGGTTGATTTTTGTATAACAATAAGTTGTAACTGTCGTCTGGTAACAACAAACTACTGTTGGTACTGTCAGGACTTGACCGTTCAACATAAAGACTAAGATACTGTTTGTCAGAGAAACTGGCCATTCTATAGCAAAGTCGTACATCTAGGCTGGCCAAATCATTGGTCAGTGCAGTTGTTGAGTTGCGGCCCAGTTGCTGATTATAGTCCACAATCCAGTTGATGTAACTGGCCTTACTAACACCATTGCCGTAAACTTGAACTCCACTGGCATTTAATCTGTAGCGCCCATTGTAGAGATATTGTTCCAGGTCAAAATCATATTTGTAAAGATCTCTGTCGGCAAATAAGCTAAAGAATTCTGCAGGACGTGTTAGTATTAACAAACGCATGACAGCAAAAGGATAGCTACTACTTTGCCACCATGACGCTTCAACCGGGCCGCCGTCGCCTACTGACCAAGATTTTTGGAAATCAGTAGGGTTGTATGGACCTACTACACTTACCAGAGGATCTAATAATTCTCCCTCAGTTCCTACTGGAATAACTTGGGTTAAGCCAGGTCTACGATATGCTGGTTTAATGTAAGGAGCAATAGGATCTGCAACAAGGCCGGCCTCCAGGTCGTCCCATAACACCAAGTTATCACTAGTGTAGGGTGCAGGGCCGTAACGATTTTCCCACCAATCGGGTTGCACACTTAATCCCAGCATTTCCCATGGTGTATAGTTAGGTGTTATAGTGTCATAGAAATAACGATAAATTCCACGCCAAGCACCCAACAACGGTTCACTATTAATTTTATTGCCAGCAGTACTATAGTTGTAGGTAAAAGCATTACTGGGTTGATAATCTTGTGCTTTGTAATTTAACTTGTTCCATCCTACCCAAGTCAAGAAGCTTTCGCCCAAGATACCAGTGGTTTCTGTTTGTGAATAATCTGTAGTGCGGAAAAATCCTGGAATTACATCTTCGGCACTAAGTGGAATTGGATTACCATCCATTTTAATATTGTCATAGATTCTACGTTCAAATTCTAATAAAATGTCATCGCGGTAATCACCAAAAGCCATGGTTATGCTACCATCATGTCCTTCAATTACCAACTGAGGCTCTAAATAATTGTCACTGACATATATCCTAGGCACATATTTGGGATAAAGACCCATTTTGGTTGGAGTATTAGGACAAAAGTTACCAGCAGTGTCGGCGTACTCGTTAATGGTGATAATATCCCCTACTTCAAGCGAAACCGTAACAGTAAATCTAGGACTGTCAGGCGATACTATATATTCCAGATCTCGAGTAAGTAATCGTGTTTCAGATCCTCTTGTAAGATATACTAGCAGTCCTTTAAAGTTAGCCGACGTAAAATTGTAAGTTTCTATTGTGTTAAATGTTGCTGTGCTAACAAATCCAATGGTGTCCACAGTTTGTGTAAACACTGATCCAGTAGGCAACATGTCAGACCAATAAAATGGATTAATATCTGTGCGACCAGATGTGATTTCTGCAATAGCCGAATCAAGGATCTCGGCTATGGTCATTTCTGGGTATTCATTACGTGCTACAGTTTCCAACAACAAAGATTTATATTTGATGTATTCACGACTGTTGTACTCTAACGAAGCAAAAATATCATATTCTTGGCTACGCATAAAATAGCCAGCCAAGGTTAATGGGCTACCTTGTTGTAGTATCTGCAATCCGTAAGGAACAATATTTCCCAAATCTCTGGTATTATTAGCACCAATGATTGGACCTTGTATAGTTAATAAATTTTGACCAATAGTTTCATAGTGTGTGCGTATTGTGCCCAAGGTAAACACTTTGCTGTTATCATTGAATGGGTTATTTTCTAAATTGATAGGAACCTGATAAAAAGCAGTAGGACTAATCTGGTCACTTAGTACCGCAACCTCAATGACATCACCCGGTACATACAATCGATTAAGTGTAATTGTAGTAGTGGTATCTGTGGTAATATAACTGTAGTTGGCTGGATCTTCAAACTGGCTGTTTACATAAAGTTGTATGGCAGGAACAGTAGTATTAGTATTGACCTTGATGTCTAATCGTAATGGTGTACCATCGTAGCTGAATTGGAATTGTTGTCTAATTAAACTTTGGGTTACTGCAGATTGCCATCCAATCTCTTTGGTGTACTCAAGACGAGTACTGTATTGGCGCACAAATCCTTCGCTGACGTATTGTGTTTGCCCAACACTTTGATAAACGTAATCAAAGGTATCGGTGTAAAGATTATTGTCAAATACAATATCGCCTATGTTAGACAGGCTAAGGTAACGTAATGGAAACCCTAACACAGCATCGGGTGAAGTATTACTGGTAGCATAGCTGAATAGTTTAGATCCACGGAATGTTGTACTAGGATACTTGACTCGATTACCAAAACTTATTTCAGCTGAATCATAAACATCAAATAACGGTGCCTGGTTGACTCCAGTTTTTTCTTGTGCTTCGAACCAGTCAACTCCGTCAAACCAAAAACTCAATCCTTGTAATGTTTCTCCGCTAAGACATACTGTGGTCTGATCTACCAATACTTTATTATCCGTGGCTGGAACCAAATTGATAATAGGTGGTGTGACTGCAGGATCTGGAGTAATAAATTGAACTTCGTAAATTTGATTTCTGACCTGTGGGTCAGTATCGGCAGCAAATATAACCAATGTGCCTTGAGCGAACGGGTATCCATCCACACTGTAACCTGTGCTTCCATTGATGGTGCTTAACGCATCTGTGGTCTGAAAATCAATAATATCAACCGGAGTTACTGCCTGTGTGCCAAAATTAAATAATCGTGTTCCAGCTCTGAATTCCAGGATAGGTCTACGAGCGCGGAACAGGTTATCTACTGTGGGCTGTATGCCATTTAGTTGGCACGAGTATGTGATTACATCAATATGAAACCAACGATTGCTACGACTCCAGGCATTGAGATCTGGACTGGCGCGACTTATGGTTAAGTAATCTGGAACTATTGGAGCATTTAGTGTAGCATCAAAATTGCCTAGATCATACGGGGTAGAGTCATAGGGTATAGTGGCACTTTTAGTATAAGTTTCTGGAGTAACAAATTCTGTTACTGGTAATAATTGAATTGCAGTACCTACACCTTCAACATAATAACTATTATTTTGATATGCTAACGGCTCAACATTACCACGGAATGTAACCTTCAATCCGTTGGTGAATACTACTCCATTAGGACTGGTATAATTTTTCTTGCCAAGAATATCTTCAATGAAAATAATGTCAGTTAGATCTTGGTTAATTAATCTAATCTGTCCAAATATTTCAGGGTCTGTACCATCTTGGTACCATAAAAGATTCTTAATTGCAGTTAACAGAGGAATTTTTTCAAAGTATCCTGATGCATTTTTATACCAGGATGTACTGGAATATTCTGTGCCATATAGAATAGAAAACTTTTGTAAATTGTTAACAGTCAATACATTGTTCAACTGAATATAAATGCCGCCTGGATCAGTTACATATTGAATTTGCCAAACGTCTGATTCAACTGCTTGTTGCTGAGTTAAAAATACAACTGTTTTGCCATCTAAACTTGTTATTCCATCAATGCCGTCGGGGTTGGCCAGTAAAAATGAATCAAGCAAAACATTGTTTATTTGGTCAAAGTTAAGTGTTGTGACTAAATCTACTGTGCCAGCAGTTTTTCCACTAATATTTCCAATTGGTGCTAGACTATAATAAAAATTCTGTGCTGTACTTGGGGGCACATTAAATGTAACTGTTCCTAAATCTTCGCCGTTGTTGACAACTCCAAGCACATCTCTTGAACTGATATTGGGTGCATATGGCAAACGACCATCGACTCCAGGATCAGACTGAATCCAAAATCCAGGGCCAGTGCCCGGTGTAGCATCAATGATATTAAACACGCCTTGCATGTTGGCCTGTGTGCTGTTGGCATAGTACAAGGTGTCAGGAGCATCTTGAGGAACAACAAATGTAATGGTTCCTAAAACCGCTCCGTTGTTGGTAACTCCGTTATTGTATAGATTTGTATTGCCTAGACTAGGAGTAGTTTTAATATAAAAAGGAAATGGCTGATTCAATACCATAGTAAAGGTATATGTATTGCCGCGCACTAAAGTTAATGTTGGGTTAGGCTCATAGTCAATGACAAAAGCAGAAGCACCGTTGTTCGACACACGGAAATTAATAGTCTCTTTGTTGTTTTGAGCTACTTGAAAAGTATAATTGCCGCCATGTACCAGAGTCAATGTTGGGTTATTGCCACTTATTCCACTAAAGGTATAAACACCATTTTCTCGTGTTACTACAAAATCGTCAGTTAATGGTATGGTGCTAGCCGACACATCTACAGCAAGCGGCCCAGCAGGTTCCCAATAGTATTGACTATAGTTAACAAATTTATCAAAATCTACAAATGGGTCCCAGGTATAATAATTGCTTTTGTACAAACTATCTGGGTTGCTGACATTTGCGCCTTGTAATTTTAATGCGTCATTGATGCCAGGATAGGTAATGGCATCTTTGATATCTGAAGTATCACTGTCCAGACTAATAACGCCCGGTTCTAATTGATAATCGTTACGACTTTTAGTAGGCTCAATAACATACTTGTCTGCAGAATTAACACCGGGTCCAACTTTACGACCTACATAGCCTTGAGTTTTTTGAAATGCAGGTTCTTGTACCAGCTGATCTAGCGTGGCATTAAGAAATTGGCGATTAGCCGGGGTTTGAAATATCTCAGGAAGAAAATCTACTGTACGAACGTTATTGGCCATTAAATTACTCCGCTACCAGGAGCAGTACGAATATTTGTACTGGTTAAAGCCTGAATAACTTCAACATCGTTAATGGTGGCAGCATTTACAAATATCTGATTTGGTGCGGAACGAATTTCGTATAGGTCGCCAAAATATTTTTGTGTGTTGAGTGGCACTAGCACCACACTACTGACTACATCGCCAATCTGTGCATGTATGTAAGCAGCTAACTCACTGAAATAAAATGTAGCACCAAAGTCCCACTTGTCAAGACTAAAATAAGCATCCATATTGGCTACAACCAAGTTTTTAATTTCACTAACACTGGCCGTACTCTGTGCAGATTTAATAACTTTAATAGTGGCTCGCAGTTGTTCTGCTGCACGGGCACCAAATAATGGTTTAAATTCCACACTATTAAGAATCATATTGTCTGAAATCATTTTGTAATTTTGTAAACCAGAGTAAGCAGTGGTCAACTCATCAATGGTAGGCGGAACAGGCTCTGCGACAGTACCAGTTGAATCTTTGATCCAATTTTGATAAGAAGTATAATAAGCACGAGTAACCACATATATGTCAATGATATTGGTTGATCCTGGGTCTAGTCTACTGGTCAACGGACTGTTATGACGATACTGGAAATATAAATCTTGCCGACCTGTGCGGGCTATCCATTCAGTGGTGACATCCTCTAACAGTTTGGTGCCGTTGGCATCAATTACAATCTGATAAAATACAAACTGCTCATAGGCATAAAATACCTGGCCGACTATGTAATCTGCTAATACCAATGCAATAGCGGCTTGGGTTGGGTAGTTGCTGTTTACTACTCCTTGTTCAACCAATAGATATCTTTGTAAATTATCAAAGTCTACTGTCTTTTGAAGGAACACTAATTTTTTATTAGGCTCTACATTAGGTGCCACAATGTCATTGAAGAAATCTGGATTGTCTGGAATTCCGTCACTGTCGACATCTTCAAATCCAACAACAACTTGGAAGTCATCTACATATCCGTCGCTTTCAACTGGTTGTCCAATAATTTTTATTCTAGTGTCGCCGTCTAATGGCAAGTTGCTGTCAGGTCTACTGTTGGTTTTAAGAATATTAATAAAGTCAGCAATTACTGTGCCAGTTCTACTGTCGTATATCTTTTGATTAGTAAAGAAAAAGAATCTGGTTTGAATTACACTACCAAAATAATAGTCAAGATTTCTTGATGTTACTGTGTATTGTTGCCCGTCAGTGGTACATTGAATAAACCAGGACGCATCAGAGTTCACACCGTCATTGTTATAAGCCGGACCAGGAGGAGTTGGCGGATAGTTTGGACCTTGTGTCAAGCTCCATGTAGCATTAATGTCAAGGTTGCTGGCTGTAATAATATACCAAGTATAAGGAGTTCCTGTAATGCTACCTGTATTGTCGTAGCCTAAACCAAAATTTTGATTCAATGCAATCAAATCTAATATGTTTTGTTGTAGGGTTGTGGTAAAATCAGTAACAAATAGTGGAATAACTTGCGCAGCAATAGCACCATCGGGCACATAATTGTTTAATACAACTGGGCCTTGTCCATTGTCAAAGTTTCCTTGCCCTTGATTAGTTCCGTTTACATACACTGCTGTTGGGCTAGCCCATAATACCATTTTTTCATCTGCACGAATTGGCACGCCGGCTTTGAGATTATTAGTAGCATCAAAGAAATAACCCGGTGGTGGTGTGAATTTTACCAAGGAATTTACCACAATAAATCTAGTATTGTTAGAAGTGTAAGGACCAATACTTACGGGACTACCATCACTGTCTTGAAAATATCCAGTGGTTTCGTTAGCCAATGTAGTACTCTGATTCCAGGATACCCCCTGTGATGTTAAATCAACTCTGGGATAATTGGCATAATAAAATTGTTGGGCGCCTGATTTAATCAATAAAGGGTTGATTTGATTAATAATAATATCAGTGATATCGTTATTGGTTAACCAATTAAATCGAAATGCTGGTAAATTGTTGGCTTCATACAGGGCACCATCGCTGGCAAATGTATTAGTACTGGAATATTTTCCCGTACCGTCAACCAAGTCCAAATAACGACTAGTTCCAATACTGGCACGATTCAATGCCTTGCTTTTTAAAATTGAATTGTAAGCGGTAAATGGAAAGTTATTATAGTCCTCGCCGTTGACCATGCGATCTTGTGTGTAATAACGAGCTGGAGCACGTTGTTTAATTTCGTCAATGGTTTCACGTGACTGAGCATTACTTACTGGCTCAGTGATACCACAGGTAAATGTAATTGTTTCAATGTTGCCTGTACGACTAATGTATGAAATTGGAATAATTACACTTTGCATTTCTTCTGGATTAATGATATACTGCAATCCATTTGACGCACGAACATAACAACGGAAAAGTCCAACTGGAATAGTAGAGAACACGCCGTCACCAAAGTTCAATGTAATTTGATCATTTACTCTGCTGGTAACTGCAAATAAAGTTCTTGTGCCAGGAGCCAACTGCTCAATGGCTGCGCCGTATACACTAGGAACAAAGGTCCACTCTTGCGAAATATTTCCTACGTTGTCTAATTGATACAACCAACGGTCTGTGTTATTAACACCTTCAATATTGATGTTGACCTGGCGGTTACTAATACGTTCTGGCAAATTAAAATCTTGGTTCTGTAGTACACCTTGTTTGAAATAGAAAAAATATCCTGTGTTGGCTGATTCAAATCCCAATTCATCATTGCGGAATAACACATTAAATTGTCCAACGGGTTTAGGACTAGGCTCGTAGATAAAATCTTTTCCAACGGCTGTAGCATTAACCACTTCAAAAGGCATGTTAACTCCGTCGATTGTGGCTGTGTATGGAATCACTGGTATATAACCTGGTACCAAGTTTACTGTGTATTCGTCTGTGCGAATACCTAAGATTGTGGTTCTTGCTCCTGGGCGGCCTACACGTTGAGTATCTACCAAACTGGCATTGACAATGGCAGTAAATTGTTCTTGCCAATCAAGATTGCTAGGGTCCGCCCAGTTTACAGTAATGTTAGCAAGATTAACTCCATTGTAATCTGTAACATTTTCTGTAGTTTGTACACTGAATACTTTGAGATAACCGCTTGATTCGGTATTACGCTTGGGAGTATAGCTTACTAAATTTGCAAGTCTGACAACACTGTCGCGGCGTTCTGCTGTGTCTAAATAGTTTTCACGTGTGTTTAAATCTGTACGGAATGCCAAGCCTTGGCCCATAAAAGCCATAACATCCAGCAGGGCAATAAATTCTGAACTTTCAATATAGTCATTGAAAGTTTCTGGGTAATACAAACGCAAATAATCCACAAAGCTCTTGCGTAGTGTTTCAAAATCGTAACTTTGAAAATCAGCTTCGCGATAGGTTTGATAGATTCTCTTCCAATCTTCAACACCAAATATTACTGTTTGTCTTGTGGTTTTGGCCATTTCTATTCCCGGTTCTATTATTTATTCGTAAAATAAACTGGGTAGTTAAACATAGGTGGCACGACGTTGTTGTTGATTAAAAAATATGCTTAATCGTTGAGCGTCGGTGCTGGGTACCACTATCAGTGATAGTTGTATTAATATACCATTTTGTTGTGGAAATAATTCTATATCGTTTAATGCTACTCTAGGATCCTGGCCGCATACACGCTGTATTTCAGCAGTAATTTGACGTTCGGTTTCTTGCGTTTGATTTTCAAAAACATAATCCCAAAGAACAGTTCCATAACCAGGGCGCCCTACTAGTTGCCCTTGGCGTATATTAAAGGCATTTAGTAGGTCAATTTTAATCAAGTCAAAGTCAATGGCTGTGAATTTTTTGTATTGATCAATGGTGTTGAATCCGATGAATGTTGGCATAGTTGTATTTAATCTCGTTTAATTTGTGAATAATTACCCAAAAAGGTTTCTTGCTTGTGTAGTGACCTGGCTTTGCAAGGATGTGGCCTGTTTTTCAAGATTTTTTAATATATTTTGTGCCTGGGTAATGTCAAGTCTTGACGCTACACTGGGCAAACTAGGATATTCAAAGTTAGGCACTGGAATTTTGGCACTGCCCAATACTCGTTTAAATGCTGCATCTACAGTTTGGCGATTTACTGTGTTATTAAATCCAGCAGCAGCCTTGGTGCCTGACACTAAGTCTCCTCCACCACTGAATAAACTACCTAAATTACCTAATGCCCCTTGTACTTGGCTGGCCAAGGCCTGTGCTTGTCCTTGTAAGGCAGCTGCTTGTCCTTGTAGTTGTCCTGCTAGAGCTTGGGCCTGTCCTTGTAGTTGTCCTACCAAGGCCGTGGCCTGACCTTCTAGTTGTCCTACCAAGGCCGTGGCCTGGCTTTTTAATTGTCCAGTGACTTTGTCAGACAGCCCGTTTAAGTTAGACAAAGGATTTGAAAAATTCACACTAAATTGCGAAGCTTTGCCCAATAAATTCATTCCTGCATTTAGATTGGGTAAACTACCAGGAATAAGATTAGTAAGATTTGAAGTAATAGAATTCAAATTAACATTTTGTAATGCTGACACATTGCCAATTCCAAGAGCTTTACTCCATAAGGCTGTGGCTTGAGTGCCGTACTTGCTGGCATTGCTAATTAAAGCACCTAGGTCTCCGTTAACTTTGTTTGTTATTTGCGACAGGGTGTTGGTGCTTATTGTAGGAAGTCCATTAATGGTTCCTCCCAATAATGATATTGAATTGCGGTCTACCAAGCCAATGTTGGTATAAACTTGTCCAGTACTTAGACTAGGTGGTTGTAGATTTTTGTCAACAATCACTCCAGAAGCCACAAGAGAATTATAGCTCTGTTGCATAATTTCAGTCTGTATAGTAGTTTGTGTATCAGAGCTGATCAATATATCGTTTAAGGATGTTATACCATCCTTGCCAGTCCATACACTGGGGCTGCTCATGACTGCAACAAAATCTTCTGGCGTGTCTATAAAATATTTTGCACTGGTTCCAGGTTTGACATAGCCAGCTTGCTCTAATGAATAAGCGGTAAATCCATATTGCCCAATGCCTTTTTCTAACGTAATTACATCAAATTCTTGATCTACTATATTGGTAATTTGTGCCAATAATTTTTGCACTTGAAATGAATCCAATGGTCCCACTGCGTTTGGACCAAGGCCACCACCCCTGGACAAAAGTATGTCGGCATCGTCAATTGGATTTTGCAATGGTACATTGACCAGCGAAGGTACAGTCGAGGTTGTAGGAAGATCTTGAATTATAGCCAATACCGTATTATCAATACCGGCAGTGCCGCGATCCAATCGACTAAGTTCAAGTTTAACTGTTTTTGATTCTACGCTAGTTAATGTTTGTCCTGGACTATATCCAACAAGGCTACCCGAAGCTACCTGTTCATAAAATATACGATCGGCCTGCAACTGTGTAGTGCCCGACGGGGCGTTTACAACAAATTTGTCGCCTGATGGAAGAGTATAGTTAAATTGGCTCATTATTCTGTTTTAGTAATGCTTACACCTTCTGGAACGGTAGGAGCTTCAGGACTAGGTGTTGTTTGGCCCTTTTGTAAACTAACACTTACACTGACACCTTGATTATGATACGGATAAGGTTCATGTGTGGGTGCCCGTGTCACAATACTTTCTAATCCAGTAGGGTCAGCTACCCAGCCTGCACTGTTGTTAAAAGTAACACTTGGCATAACTGTTTTGGTAATTCCTTGTGGAGTTTCTACACTTGCACCGGCGCCGCCGTTGAGATTGATTGGTTCTCCTTTAAGACTTAAAGCACCAGAGGATTCCAAACTGGTTGATTTTCCTTTGAGAGCCAATGCGCCATTGCTTTTAAGTCCAAGTTGTGCGGAAGCAAACAAGGTTAAATTTTTCTTAGTGGCCACATTTACTTCACCATCACTTTGTATGGAAGTACTTTCCATACTCTTCATATTAATTTTCTTGCCAGCATACATGTTGATGTCTTCGTCAGCATGTAAATTTATTGTTCCTTGTGTTCTTACGTTGACAGAATTGGTGGCAAATACGTCTACTGTGCCTTCTTGCCCTAGTTCAATCCAAGTCTGTCCATTGGCGTGAACTATGTAAAAACAATTGCCATCATCACTCATAGTAATCTGATGACCTTTAGCACTACGAATACGAATCAAGTTGTCATTGCCAGCAAGATCGCCGTCGTCCATGACCAAGGTGTGTCCACCTCTACGGCCAATTACTTTGAGTTTAGCCAGGGTTTCTGAATCTAATTGTTTAAGAGCGCCTGCGTCACCGGTTGGCCCTGCTCCAAGTCCGCCTTGATAGATACTTCTTCCTGGAGTTGATATTCCATAGCAAGCACTAGGGCTTTCGCGTTGTGCTGAACTGCCGATGCTGCCACGTATGGTATCTTTGATTAAGCCTTGTTCAAACAACACAGCCGCTACATAACTGTGTACTGGCTTGGGTTGATCAAAAAACTTAGGATTCTCACTGGTTTGGGGGTTCTTTGGACTGTTGTTAATTTCTGTTACTGGTAGCAAAGGAGCATCGCCAAAATATGAACTTTGGGTTTTATTTTGTGTAACTGCCCTGGCTTTTGGCACACTACCAATGGCTGGAATCATGTGATTTATCCCTGGAGTTGGAATGCAACCCACATAATATCCTTGATTGGGATCACCTGCTATAAAGAAACACATGACTTGTGTGCCAATGTCTGGGGGTGTAAACCACATACCATAACTTTGTTGATTGCCGTCTAGATAAGTTCCTGTTCCAGCACTGCCTCCTTTGGGAGTGGCTCCGTAAAATGGCGGACAATAACTCACTGTGCGCCATAAACTTTGATCTTTAAGATTAACACTGCCGTCTTTGTTGGTGTCTGAAAATTCTGATATTACCACTTGCAGTCGCCCATTGCGAGTTGGGTCAACGTTGTTGACTACTATGCCAATAAAGGCGCCTGTTTCTGTAGCTTGACCGCCACGATCTAATTTATATCCCTGCGGCCGACCTCGACTGCGTTGTACATTTTCTGCCATTATGTTTCTCTATCCATTAGTTGTGATGGTGCTGTAGTGCCAGCTAATCCTGAATTATAATCTGGTTCTTCTACACTTGCGGTGTCCTGTTGATATTCGTTGTCAGATGATTCAGTTGGTTGATCACTATACTCATCTGAGATTGGTTCTAAATCTCCATCTGACGTTGGGTTCTCTGGATCTGGTTGCGGCTGTGGTTCTGGTATGCTGATTGGATCGCTTTCTTCAGTATTGTCAGTAGGCAGATCTTCTTTGAGTATTCCCACGCCACTACTGGTATCCCATTCACCATTGTTATCAGTTGCTCCTGGGTTGTTAGTTATCCTTCCATTGGCAGCAGTTCTATTACCCGCGGCGCCTGGAATTGCAGCGGCTCCGACTGGTCTACCGTTTTGCTGTTGTTGTTTAAATGTTTGATCTGGCAAGTAACTTAACAAGCTACCTTTGACCACTTGTTTAAAAGATCCCTTATTGAATTCACTTACACAATCATTGGCAATATAAATGTAGCTCTGTTTAGTGGCTCCAGGACGTCGTCCAGTATTGAATATGGTATTTCTTACATTAGGATCAATAATTCCAGTTTCAAGATTATAATCGCCTGGTGTGTTAATTAAAATTTCAAATAGTATTTGTTGACTATCGTAGTTGATAGTTCCGTCTGGCATGAATGGGCCTGACTTAAAATTTCCTTTACTAACTGGATCTATGTCGCCTTGTTGTAACCACGCCGGATCACCTATAATTTGTATAGTAGCATTGGCCAAATCGCCTGGACTATACAAATAATCTGTAAAGTTTGCGCCAATTTCGTTAACACCGTTTTTGGCGCCTTGGCTACTTTCCCCAGATCTGGGTTGGTAGCTAGTTTTCATTGTGTCTTGTACAATAGTGCCAACTTGTTGATTTTGTGATCCGCTAAGAACTGCATAGTAAAGAGCATTGTAAGTTTGTTCATAACTGAGCACCTGAGTGTTCTCGCCAGTGAACCAATAATTGTATTGTTTATGTACACCGTTGTACTTGGGTAACGGAAAATAGTCACTGACCAATCCTACTACCTTATACGGACTGATTGTATATTTGATATCATAAGCATAATCATTTCGTTTAGAATCATACTTGTCTGGCTTGGGCACAGCCGTCATATTAATTTTGTATGTGGCTATGTTATTTCCAGGCTTGGTATTGGGTTGTTGTTTTCCGGTACCGGCTTCTGACTTTGTTACCAGGGCCTGGGCTGTGATATAGGTACTGTTTTTCATTACAGTATCAATAAGTTGCACAATCTGATTACCAGCTATGACACTGATATTTCTAGTTTTGAAATCTGTACTGCTGGTTGCAGGATTTAACTGCTGAGCAGCAGTGGTTGGTGGTGCTGATGCTGTGGCAGTTATTTCTGGATTCTTAACTTGTATGCTGGCCTGTGCCAACGCTGGATCTGTAAATTCAATTGTGTAGGTATCTGCGTAGGTATAAACTCCTTTGTTGACCAATTCTCTTTGAAATTGATTTAATGCTTCTGCCAACCCGCGTCGCACTGTTATTTTGGGATTTTTAGCGGCTGCCGCATTAGGAGGAGGAGCTGGAGGCTCTGGATCTTCGCCTTCGCCTGTAACATTATTGTCTCTGGCTTTTTTTTGAATTTCTTCAACCGTAAGTCCACTGGTACGCTGTGGAGGTGCTATGTCTACAGGACCGTTTAGAGCTTCTTGTACTGTCATGGCTCCTAGTTCTACATTATAAGGTATGGTTCCTCTGGCACTGCCAGCAGCAACGGTTGTTTGAACTGCTGTGGCTTCAATCTCGTACTCAACTATTTTGTTGGCTACTTTAAAATTAATCTTGTTCAGCGTAATTGGGTAATATTTTTCAACAAATGCACCACCCTGTCCGCCCCCGCCCTGTTTGGCTGTTGGGTTGCCACCGCGAACCAAGTTTCCAGCATCATCATAACCGTAAAATCTTAATACCAACAAGTAAACAGCCGAAGTAAAGTTTTTCTTTTTATTTGTAGCACCACCTAAATACCCTTGCACCGCCTTGTCAAGATTGCCCAACAAAGTAATTCCACTGGGTTCAATGATGGTCATTTTGATGTCATTCACATTGTGAGCCGCATTGGTTCCTTTGCCAGTGATAGCACTGCGTAACGTTACTTTGTCTATGTAGTAGTCATTGCTAAAATAAGTGTTGCGACCGCCCACTGGTGCTCCGCCGCTTTGTATTAACAGTTGCGGACCTGGAAGAATTTTTTTCTTCTTGTTTACAATCATTGCTCTATAATCATCTGGCTTCATCAGATACAAACTAAACTGATAGGTATAGCTGGCATATTGATCCAGTATGTTAGGCTGTGGTATAATAGGCGCTGAGCCAAATGTGGCATCAATCGAAGTGGCTGTGGAATTCTTTGTAGCCTTACCAGAATCTTCAGAGTCTGCCCCTGCACCAGCTTGTGTTGTGGTATAGGCTACTTCACCATTATTAGTATCAGCCGGTGGTGTAGCCTGTGTTTCAATAGTTTTTCTGATTCGACCATTTGTGCCGGTTTCAACGGTATTATCATCTGGAGGAGTCCCTGGAATTTCAACCAACGGTTCATCTGCTGGGGTAGAGGCTGTTGCATCTGGGGCACGGGCACGGGCTTCTTCTTTTACTACTTGACCAGAGCTAGCAGTAAATTGTGCATCAACCCAGTTGTTGTATTCTTCTTGGGTTACCTCTATGAACTCTCCACCGGCAGGATTAGGTATAAATGGCATAGGTTACTTTAGAATCCCAGTGTTGATCTGAGTGTGGTAATCTTGGGCAAGTAAATTACAGCTCCGGCTACAAAATCTATTGGCGGCTTGGTCAATGTGTTAGGATTACGCTGATAAAACACCCACCACAGTTCCGCAGTATCGTACAAGTCAAATGCCAATAAATCTGGCCTGTACTGATAGGTAGTATTGATTGTGAACAATTGATCGTCCGGCTCTTTGGGTATGGGTCTATTGACCATTACATCCAAGAAGAATTGACTGTATTGAGTTAAAAAATAAGGACTGGCTGCAGTGTATGTTGCCATTACCAGAATCCTCCCTTGATTAGATCGCCATTGGCAAATGATTTAAGACTGAACTGTTTACTTACTTGACTACGACTCTGTACCGGCAATAAAGTTATTGAAATATCTATTTTGGTTGGCACATAGGTAGGACTGTTGGTTCCTAACGTTGGCGGAGGAAGCGGTGTAGGCAACGCACCCTTGGTCAATGCGGCTGCTGCCAACCGATTAAGCCCGCCAAAATTACTGGCTGTGGCCACAGTTTGCCGATCACGCTGGCCTATCAAGTTTAATCCAACGTTTAATGCACTGTTGGCACGGATGTAGTCTACATCAGCTGGCAAATTATAATTAAACGATTGTACCAAGCAAGGATGCTCGTTGAATTGATATTCACCCAAGCCTGACAAATATGTCAATGGAGGAGGTGCTCCACGTTCTGCATCTTGACCGTAAAACATTTTGGTCACTGCTTTAAAAAATGTAATTACTGCCAACAAATAATTGGCCTCGCCTGTGCTCTGTGCTGTAAAGGTACATTTTAAACTGATTGCATCTACGTAACTACTTTTATAAAAATATCCCTTGTAGTTTGAATGTGTTAATGTGTATGCATCATACTCAGCTTTATACACAGTATCAATTGATGGTGTGTACGGAAATATAACACCGTCGCTGGTCTTTAAAGGTTGTAGTACTCCTGGGCTTGCAGCATTATAAAGATACTTGGCCATTGGTGCCAATCTTAATCTAACACGCCAATCACCGTTGTTGACTTGTTTACGCTGATTAGAAATTGTCTGCTGTTGTCTAGCCTGATCTAAAAATCCTTGTGTGACAGATGCATCTTGACTGGCTGCAGTCTCGGCAGAACTTGCAGGGCTTGCACCTTCGTTGTCTATAGCATTTTCTGCTCGTGTTCTTGCCACTTCTGCTAGCCAATCATTGTCAGCTGGTTGTTGTGGGGCGCCATTGATTGTGTCGGCGTCAACTTCTGGGTTTGGGATTGGTACTAGTTGTTGATCCTCTGCTTCTTGTTCTGGAACTGGTTGTGCTCCGTCACGTTCTTCACTGCCAGGAGGATAATCAAAAAATCCTCCAACTTCTGGATCTACTTCTGGATCTACTGCTTCGGCTGCTAGTGCTTCTTCACTGCCAGGAGGATATGTTACATCAGTAAAACCAACTTCTGGATCTACATTTGGGTCAACCTCAACAGGGGTGTTGTCGTAAAACCCACTGGAAACTTCGCTGGGCAATGTACCAGTTTCTGGATCCACGGCTGGATCTACACCATCGGCTTCAAATTGTACAGAAGTATCTGGTACTTCGTCTGTGTTCAAAGTGGGTACAACCTCTGGATCTACACCATCGGCTTCAAATTGTACAGAAGTGTCTGGTACTTCGTCAGTAGTGGAAGTAGGTACTAACAGTGTTTCACCGTCTGACGCAAGAGGTGCAAACGGAGATGGCCCTGTCTGTACTTCTGCTTCACTAAATGCTTGTACAAGTTGTTGATAATTTGATTCGTCTTGGGCAACAGCGTCTAATTGAATGTCACTGGCAGGAGTTCCTGGAATTTCAACCAATGGTTCATCTGTAATCGTTGACTCTGCTGTTTGTACTTCTGATACTGGAGGAAGATCTGGAGTTTGGTAAAGATCTCCGTATTCATTTTTAGAATAGCCAACAGGAATAGCATCTGATTTTACATCGCTGGCTGGAATACTAGATGTAGTACTACTATTAAACAAATTACCAATGTCAGCAAACGTATTTCCAATGCTGGTTTGAATACTGCTAAGACTAGGAAACACATTAGACAAGCTGGGTAAATTGGTTGAAATTGCATCAACCAAATTTGGTTGTACTGTGCCCACAGTTGGCAAATCTAATCTGGCACGAATAAATGGGTCAGTAGGATCTGCTCCACCTAACACACTTAATTGCGCTGGTGTAAGTCCAGATGTAGCAGAATTGGTGTTGACTATACTGTCAGGAATTGCAGGAGTTATCTGTACTGGTGTTCCTGTGGAATTTGAAGTAGTAGTGGTTGTTTGAATTTCTGTAGCAGGAACAACAGGACTAGTAGTAGCAGGAGTAGGATTTCCTGAGGTATTTGAAGTGCTTGTGTCTGCTTGTGTTTGCACACCACTTTGATAATTTATATCTTGATATATAGATTTTTCTATATTAGCGGCACTGAAATCTCCGCTGGCAGCCAGCTGATCTGCTACGTCTCTGCTGGTAAACGTAATGATTGAAGTTCCCGAGGCAACGTCAATAATTGACCAGCTTGTGCCATTTTGAATAACTTGATAATCGTTGTTGTCAGCCATGTTTGCTCAATTCCTTATCTTGTATTTACCGGAAAAATAAACCACCCAGATAATGATTAAAAGGTTGACAACTGTGGTTTTTGTGCTACAATAAATATACTATTAGGAGATTCGTTAGTGTCAACTACACCCACAAGAACACCAGCAAAAACAAATTATCTCAACAACAGAGATATATTAAAACAAATACACCTAAGCAAAAATACCTACTGTACCTACACTGATCCTGTAATGGATCATCAGTATGATATTATTTTGCCTAGTTTATTAAAAATCAACCAACGTACTATTGCCGAAGCCAGACGTAATCGTGCAGATCGACTCAAACGCGAAGGTACTATTGTTGACCCAAAAAAGATTCCAAATACTGATTTGGTATTTAGAATAACTTGTTGGGAACATATACCAATGGCGCCCAAAAAGATACCTAAATCTACTGCCAAAAAGAAACAGAAAATTGAAGATATTTTTGAACTAGAGCTCGAAGCTGACGATCCATTAGCTGACTTGCTTGATGTTCCAATCTTAGATGAAAAGCATGTGCGTCTAAACTTTCCTCCGTTTTATCATTATCGCTTGAACGAAAACAAAGAACCATTTCAAGTGGGCAAAAGCCACTGGATTGGCGACTTTGAAACCGGTGAGTTTAGCAAGGACCACGGCAATGCTACTCGCACACTAGCTACAATGTATATGAAACTGTGCGAAAGATATGCCACTCGATCCAACTGGCGTGGCTATACTTACAATGAAGAAATGCGTGGGCAAGCCTTGCTACAACTTAGCCAAATTGGTCTACAGTTTGACGAATCAAAAAGTCAAAATCCTTTTGCTTATTATACTGCCGCTATTACTAACAGCTTTACTCGTATTCTAAATCTTGAAAAGAAAAATCAAAACATTCGTGATGATGTGCTAGAGATGAACGGATTGAATCCTAGTTGGACTCGGCAAGCAGCCGGTAAAAAGAATCCAAACTTCGGTGCAGTAGTTACAAATATTGACATTTCTGAATACAACGACGAAACTTAGCCTGATCAGTTGCAAAGTTTGTTTTATTCCTGTATACTATAATCTATGAGTCTATTTAAAAAAGTAGCAGTCTGTACCGATATCCACTTTGGCCTAAAGTCTAATAGCCAACAACACAATCAAGACTGTAGTGATTTTATTGATTGGTTTATTGACAAAGCAAAACAAAATGGTTGCGAAACTGGTATGTTCCTTGGTGATTGGAGTCATCAACGTGCGGCAATTAATATGCAGACCTTACAGTATAGTTTGCGTAGTTTGGAAAAATTATCCAAAGCCTTTGAACGTTTTTATTTTATTCCAGGCAATCATGATTTGTATTATCGCGATAAGCGTGATATCTATAGCACTGAATGGGCCAAGCATATACCCAATATTCAAATTGTTAATGATTGGTTCCAAGACGGTGATGTAGTAATTGCTCCGTGGCTGGTTGGCGATGATCATAAACGGATTCCGAAAATGAATGCCAAGTATATGTTTGGGCATTTTGAACTGCCACATTTTAAAATGAACGCCATGGTAGAAATGCCAGATCACGGCGAAGTCAAGGTAGAAAGTTTTGGTGGCTTTGATCGGGTGTTTAGTGGCCACTTCCATCTTAGACAACAGAAAAAGAATATCAGCTATATTGGCAACTGCTTTCCACACAACTATGCCGATGCTGGCGATGCTGATCGTGGCATGATGATCCTTGAGTGGGGATCCGAACCAGTGTATCATGCGTGGCCCGGACAACCTTTGTATCGTGTGCTTAAACTAAGTCAGGTCATTGACAACGCACCCAAAATACTTGTGCCCAACATGCATGTTCGTGTAGAATTAGACATTGATATTAGTTACGAAGAAGCTAATTTTATCAAAGATACATTTGTCAAAGATTATCGCTTGCGTGAAATGGCATTGATTCCTGTTAAGAGTAGTGCTGTAGATGCAGACATGGCACCGGGTGAGGTTAAGTTTGAAAGTGTGGATCAAATTGTTACTGATCAGCTGACCAACATTGAAAGTGAATTTTATGATCCTAAATTATTGTTAAAGATCTATCAAAACCTATGATCCATATAAAAAATCTAACCGTAAAAAACTTTATGAGTGTTGGAAACAGCACACAGGCCATTGACTTTGATCGCAAGGACTTAACTCTAGTCTTGGGAGAAAACTTAGATTTAGGTGGAGATGGGTCACGTAATGGTACTGGCAAAACTACAATTATTAATGCTCTTAGCTACAGCTTATACGGACAAGCACTTAGCAATATCCGCAAAGATAATCTTGTAAACAAAACTAATAACAAGAATATGTTGGTCAGTTTAGATTTTAGTGTAGGTGGTAAAGATTATAAGATTGAGCGCGGTCGTAAGCCTAACTTGTTAAGATTCTTTGTAAACAATCAAGAACAAGTTATCACAGATGAAGCACAAGGTGACAGCAGAGAAACCCAGGATGCAATTGAGCAAACTCTAGGACTAAGCCACGATATGTTCAAACATATCCTGGCACTTAACACCTACACAGAACCTTTCCTAAGTCTTAAAGCAAACGACCAGCGTACTATTATTGAACAGTTGCTTGGAATTACCATGCTCAGTGAACGTGCTGACAAGATTAAAGAACATAACAGGGCTACTAAAGAAGGCATTACACAAGAAGAATTTAGAATTCGTGCTGTTCAAGAAGCTAATAAACGTATTGAAGAACAAATTACAGCACTGAAACGCAGACAAACAATGTGGATAGACAAACATGCGGAAGATATCAAAGAACTTACGACAGCACTATCATCGTTACAGAACATCGAAATTGAAGTGGAGATCCAGGCTCACAAAGATCACAAGGAATGGGATCAAAAGCGCAAGGATATCAATGAACTATCAGCGCAGATTAGCCGAATCAAGTTGGACATCAATCGAGAGGAAAAGCTGGTCACCAAGATATCAGCAGAAATTACGACGCTCGCAAACCATGAATGTCATACATGTGGTCAGCCCTTCCATGATAGTAAGCACCAACAGGTTATGGAAGCGAAACAGACTGATCTGGATACGGCACGAGCGAGCGGCGCAGAATTTAGCGCCCTCTTATCAGAGTTGGAGATTGCCCACACAGCCTTGGGCACGTTAGGTAAACCGCCTAAGATGTTCTACGATAAAGAAAGTGATGCTGTGCATCATCAAGCCACGCTGACCAATTTAGAAAAACAAATTGCTGAGAAGGGCAAGGAAGTAGATCCTTATACTGAACAGATTGAAGACATGCAACATCAAGCCTTACAAGAGATTTCGTATGAGGTACTAAATGAACTTACTAGACTACAAGAACATCAAGACTTCTTGCTCAAGTTGCTGACCAGCAAAGATTCGTTTATCCGTAAGAAGATCATTGAACAGAATTTAAGTTACTTAAATGCTCGACTAACACACTACTTGGATCGTGTGGGATTACCACATACAGTCGTATTCCAGAATGATTTGACTGTCAGCATCGAAGAGCTAGGCAGAGAGCTAGACTTTGATAATTTAAGTCGCGGTGAACGTAATAGATTAATCCTTAGCATGAGCTGGGCGTTCCGCGATGTGTTTGAATCCTTGTATCAACCCATTAACTTGTTGTTTATAGACGAAATGATTGATAACGGACTGGACACGCAGGGTGTTGAAAATGCTCTTGCATTGTTAAAACAAATGAGCAGAGAACGACACAAGAGTATTTGGTTAGTAAGTCACAGAGATGAACTAGCCGGGCGAGTTGAAAATATTCTTAAGGTTGTCAAAGAAGGTGGCTTTACCAGTTACAACACGGATGTAGAAATTGCGTAGAATTCGAGTTCTTCATATTGAGCCTACTGACGTTTGCCAAGCCGCGTGTCCATTGTGTGCTAGAGAAACCAATCCAGATTTTAATAAATCTAATGCTAATCATCATTTACGTGTAGAGCATATACAACGCCTATACACTGAAAAACAAACAAAACAACTAGAAAAAGTTTTTATGTGTGGTAATTACGGCGATCCAGCTGCTGGCAAATACACATTAGATTTATACAGATACTTTAGAAGTTTAAATCCCGATGTAGTGTTAGGCATGAACAGCAACGGTGGATTACAAACAACTTTTTGGTGGTATGGGTTAGCTCAAATACTTAATCAACCCAAAGATTACTGTGTGTTTAGTATTGATGGCTTAGAAGATACCAATGCTACTTACAGAAAAAATGTTAATTGGGCAAAGATTATGGCCAACGCAGAAGCGTTTATTTCAGCTGGTGGTAATGCTCACTGGGACATGCTAGTTTATAAACACAATCAACATCAAGTCGAAGAGTGTGAAAAACTAGCACAAGATATGGGTTTTAAATGGTTCAGAGCAAAGGTTAGTAAACGGCCGTTGATTGCTGGATTAGCGTCGCCAATTGGTTGGCAACAACCTGTTGAAAAATTAGGAGCA
>Ga0209668_10000152_pt1 | contig 28635 bp, 26 predicted proteins | sample FrelakmetPLP11PL_FD_187150 | JGI IMG/M metagenome (GOLD analysis project Ga0209668, IMG submission 187150) | Freshwater lake sediment microbial communities from the University of Notre Dame, USA, for methane emissions studies - PLP11 PL (SPAdes)... | ecosystem: Environmental > Aquatic >...
TGCTCCATTGTGGATAGGGTAGTTGCAATTTCACCAGATTGTTGGTAGGGAAATTTACCTAGCACTTGTGTCAAATCTTTTTCTTGTGCTATGATACATACAATCAAATGCATGCATACGAGTAGTAGCGATATTTTTTTCATACAATCATTTAAAGGTTTACAGATGCCAGGGAGTTCGCATGGGAGGATTCAACATTTTATTTGCTTCGTCATCATTCAAAAACGTTACGTTAACGGGGTCGAACGATAGTGATCTGCCTAATTGTAAGGCAATCTTTCCCATATTAATCAAAGTACAACTACGAAAGCCATTGCTTTCATTTAAAGCAAATGGAGTTCGATACCGTACGCTTTCCAAGAAATCAGTTACCTGCGGGGCAGGGTCGGGCATGGCTGCTATTTTTTCGGCAATATTGGGTATGGTTGACCGAAATCCGGCAAATAATTTTCCTTTGGGTCCTTCAATATAGGGGGTATCGGACTGTTTTGCCTCGCCGTCTAAAATTATTTTACAGCCATCTTCATAGGTAAAAGTAATTTTTCGGAAAGTGCCGCATGCATCAAAATGTTGTTGTTCTGCATCCACTTCCACTTTAATCGGACTGGTATCGTCTTTTCCTAAAAAATATTGAATAGGATCCAGGTAATGTTGGCCCATATCTCCCAGTCCTCCTCCATCATAATCCCAATATCCTCTAAAGCTGGTATGAACTCTGTGGGGATGATAAGGTTTATAGGGTGCAGGACCAAGCCATCTGTCATAATCTAATTCCTTCGGAACCGGCTGCTCAGTTAAATCGGTTTTGCCTATCCAATAAAATTTCCAATCAAATCCGGTTGTTTTACTAACGGTAACGGTTAGTGGCCAACCCAGTAAGCCGGATTCTACTAATTTTTTAATTGGCTTTACAGTTGTATTCATGCCATAAAAGGTATCCTGAAATCGGAACCAGGTATTTAACCGAAACATTTTTTTGTATTGTTGAACGGCTGCTTTTACCCGTAAACCTTCGCCTATCGTTCTCGTCATGGGTTTCTCGCACCAAACATCTTTTCCGCCTTCTACTGCTGCTATCGACATTAAAGCGTGCCAGTGAGGCGGTGTTGCGATGTGTACAATATCAACCTCTGGTAGTGCTATCAATTCCCTAAAATCATGAAATGTTTTAATTTTTCCCGGTATCAGTTTTTCGGCTGCCGCCAGATGGGTGGTATCAACATCACAAATAGCAACTACCCTTGTATTGGCATATCCAATATGACCTCTTCCCATTCCTCCAACACCAATAATGCCTTTGGTAAGTTGATCACTGGGTGCGAGATACCCTCTACCTAAAACATGCCGGGGAATAATAGAAATACCGGCTGCCAAGGTTGCGGATTGTAATAAAAATTTTCGGCGACTATGCGCAGACTTATTTTTCATATCAAGTTTATTTCAAGATTAGGAGGGAGTGGAAGTAATTTCGCTCGAGTATAATAATGGATTGAGAGGGGATTGTATTATTTCATCTATTTTGGCCCCGGGGCACCAGGTATCCCAATCATTTTGCTGATTGCTGTTTTCAGGAGCTTTTAATTTCATCTCACTGTCCATATAAATAATGGTCATTACCTTTCTCATTTGGTTACTATTGTTCGCCCCTGCCCGATGAAATACCCATCCTGAATGAAAACTGATTTCTCCTGCATCAAAAGGCTCAATCACATGGGTGAAATCTGTAACCCTTAGTCGCTCTTGTATTAGTTGTTCGCTCGAATCAGAAATGGCCAGTTCTCTGCCCTCAACTATTTGGTGACTACCCGCGCTAAATTCTAAAGGTCCCATTTCAAGGGGAACCGCTTGTAAGGGTATCCAGGCAGTGACTGTTTTATCGCTTGCGAGTGGCCAATAAAATTGATCGGCATGCCAGGGAGTAATTCCTCCACCGGGTTCTTTAAACAATGCCTGATCATGGTACAAGCGCACACCCCGCGTACCCATTAATTGGGTGGCAATTGAAGCAATTCGCTTACTAAAAATCAGTTCCCGGATGATTTCATCTTCTCTCCATAAATTCATTACCTGCAAGAATGCTTTTCCATAGGTGTCTCTGTCCGCAAGGGGCGTGTTATTCTCGAGTTGAAACCGTTCAATTCTTTTGCTGATGATACCATTAAAATAGGCGAGGGTTTCATCATCCAATACCTGTTTCAATTTGATGAAACGGTATTGCTGATAAAATGCACGCTGTTCTTCCGAAACATTAAAGGGTTGCGCTAAACGGCTCATTATAAAATCAGGACGCATGGGTGCAGTTGTTCTGTTACAATAAATATAAACAATATCCTGATGCAGTTGTAAGTATTATTCGGCCAATTATTTTTGCTCAATCACTTCAATATATACCTGATTAGGTGCCACCATAACCACGCTTCGGTATTTTCCCAACCTTGGGTCTGTTATATATCCCGGCCCGGAAATGATGGGTACTCCAAAACGAATGGCATTCGCAAGCAGTTCATCCATCTTACTGGTTCGGAAACTATACATCCCGATTCCGGCATTGGGGATATGCGGCGGATGGGCACTTTGTTTAGGGGAGGATTGTTGAAAGTCGAGCAATAATAGGTGTCCGCTGGTAGCTCCTTTTGCATAGGCAATGGAGAATCGAAAGGGAATGCCGGCTGGCAGCCCTAGTGCCGAGCCTTCGCCCGTTTTCCAAACCTGATCTCTCCGAAGTTCGTAGCCCAGTACCCGTGTAAAAAATGACAGCACGGTATCACTCATCCCGGTAACATTCAGGGCACTGTATCCCGGACCTCCTAAATGGCTGATAGAATCAACCTCACTTAATGGAGGCATACCATTACCTCTTTCAATACCCACGGCATGCAGCCATTCCGGTCCTTTATAAATGGTTTCTAAATATTTGTATTGAGTTCCATCCGGTTTACTTAGCATAGATGCCTGCAGCGGTGCAAGCGTTTGATAGCCCATTGCCACTAGATAACTATGCAATTTTTCTTGTTGCGTATTTGGAAACCCGAGGGTAAATGGTCCATTTTCTGCTGGGCCATACTGGCTGCGGATAACGGGCACTTTTTTATTAAAACTAAGTACACGCAACTTGCCATTTTGAGGTGCACCGGGTCGGTCGTAATAGGTGATTTGAAAAGTTAAGCTATCAGGTATTTGCCATTTTGCTGCAAATTGTTTGCGTTGTTTAGCGGGTAAAATATAAGGTCCCGACTTCCGCAATCCCCAGCCCTTTACAAAAAATAATTCCAGACTATCGGGTTGATTGGTGCAAATAGTAATAATTTCAATGGGTCCGCAAACCGCTTCTGTAACGGAACTGGCTGGGTCGGTTAAATCGCGTTGTGTTACCTGGTTTTGTGCAAAAAGGAGGGGGCATACTCCCAGCAATCCTAAGAGAAGTATACAACGATAAAACCTATTGAAATAATCAGAGAATCTGTAAAAATTAGTTAACTTCATTAACTAAATATATGAATTCCCCTTCAATAATCATAGATGAACAGGGCCTGCGCGATGGGTTGCAAACCCTTTCTCGTATGCTGCCGCTCGAAATGAAACTCGATTTTATTCAGCGACTGATGAATGCCGGCTTACGGCGTATGCAAGTTACATCTTTTGTTCATCCCAAATGGGTGCCTGCTATGGCAGATGCTGAGCAACTGTGTGCCCGATTACCCATTACCGATCAGGTGGAATTCAGTGCACTGGTTTTGAATAATAAAGGAGTAGAGCGGGCGGCACAGGCGGGTATTCGATTGGTGGCTGCCTCTATTTCTGCCAGTAATACACACAGCCAAAAAAATGCCAATAAAACGCTTTCAGCAGCCAAACAAGAATTTAAAGAAATGGTTGCGCTGGCAAGGCAACATCAAATTACCGTGCGTGGCGGTATTCAATGTGTTTTTGGATGTAGATACGAAGGTGCTATCGACGAAGCAGTAGTATATGATATCACCAAGCATCATCTCGACTGTGGTGTTGAGGAGATGGCATTTGCTGATTCTACCGGCATGGGGAATCCTACTCAAATGAAAAGGATGTTACCACGCTTATTAGAATTATGTGGATCCGTTCCGGTTAGTTTGCATTTACATAATACCGAAAATAAAGGATATGCCAATTTGGTAGCTGCTTTGGATTGTGGGGTTCGGCAATTTGATACGGCTTTTGGTGGTTTGGGAGGATGCCCCTTTATTCAAGGCGCAACCGGCAACATTGCTACCGAAGACACTGTTCATCTGCTGCATCAAATGGGATATGATACGGGTATCAATATAGAAGCGGTTGCTGCCATCAGCATGGATATGCAACAATGGTTGGGAGCCCCCCTCCCCGGATTACTTTACAGTTTATTGCAAAAAAAAGAAGTGCGCCTGAATTAATACAACATGCAACCTCAAAACATATCAGAAAAAATTTTATCAGCCCATGCCGGTTACCCGGTATATGCTGGTGAACTTTGTATCGTGCCGGTAGATGGTGCCATGGCAACCGATACTACTGCCCCCCTAGCCATTAAAGCTTTCGAAGAAATGGGCGGCGAACGGTTGGCAGCCCCCAACATATTTCACCTGATTATCGATCATGCAGCACCTGCCCCCAACGAACGAATTGCCAACCTGCATCAGTTGATGCGCAACTTTGCTTCCAAACAACAATGTGCTTTGTATGATATCGGTAGCGGAATTTGTCACCAGGTAATGGTAGATCATCATACCGTAAAACCCGGTGATATCTTTATGGGAGCAGATAGTCATACCCCTACTTATGGTGCACTCAACGCCTTCGCCTGTGGTGTGGGTAGCACCGATTTAGCAGCAGTTATGTTAACTGGAAAAATCTGGTTGAAAGTTCCCCAAAGTATTCAGGTGATTTTGCATGGTCAACATTTACAGCCGGGCGTAAGCGCAAAAGATATTGCCCTTGAAGTGGTTAAACAGCTTACCATTAGTGGAGCCACCTATCAATCGGTAGAATATCATGGCGAACTGCTGCATCATCTCACGCTATCCGATCGCATGGTTTTGTGTAATATGGTTGCTGAAATGGGTGCAAAAACCGGAATTGTTTCACCGGAAGGATTGCAGTTGCCTTACTTATTTAATCCTGTATTTGCAGATAAAGGCGCTGTTTATACGCGTGTACTGGAAATAGATGCAGCAGCATTGCAACCCAAGATAGCCATTCCCCACTCGCCCGATGATGTGCATGATGTAAGCACTTATATTGGAACCCCCATTACATATGGTTTTATAGGAACCTGCACCAATGGTCGCTTATCCGATTTGCAGGCTGCCGCAAATATTTTACGCGGTCATACCCTCGCACCGGGTGTTCGCTTGGTGATTGCTCCTGCCAGCAGACAAGTACTGTTGGATGCGATGCAAGACGGCACTTTACAAACTTTAATTGCTTCCGGAGCTTCTGTCATCAATAGTGGATGTGGCCCCTGTGTAGGCACACACGATGGCGTTCCGGGGAATGGTGAAGTAGTGATTAGTGCAGCCAACAGAAATTTTCAGGGACGAATGGGAAATCCAAACAGCAAAATATATTTGGCCAGTCCGGCAACTGTAGCTGCCAGTGTGCTGGCAGGTTGTATTGCCTTACCGAAATAAACCATTCTTATGGCGAAAGCGCATGTATACGGAAATAATATAGATACCGATCGAATTATACCCGGTAAATACACCAAAACCCTCGACTTGAGTGCCTTGGCTTCGCATGTGATGGAAGACCTGGATCCGGCATTTAACCAACGTTTTGTAAAAGGCGATATCATCGTTGCCGGAGAAAATTTCGGTTGCGGCTCTTCGAGAGAACAGGCACCTCTTGCATTAAAAGCAGCGGGGGTTTCTTTGGTGATTGCCCGATATTTCGCACGCATATTTTTTAGGAATGCCATCAACATCGGTCTACCCGTGCTGGAAATTCCAGATCATGCGATTCAATCCGGTGATGAAATCCAATTCGATTTAGCCACCGGTATCGTTATCAATGCAACCCGGAAAGAAGAATACAAAGCCAATCAACTACCCCCCGTAATGCTGGCTATTATGCAGGAAGGAGGATTGGTTCCTTACCTGAAAAAACATAAAGATTTTATCCTGTCATGAGTTTGCCATTAGAAAAAATTCGGGTAGTTGAGTTTACCCATGCAGTAATGGGGCCTTCTGCCGGACTTATCCTCGGTGATATGGGTGCCGATGTAATACATGTTGAGCCGGTTGAAGGCGATAGTACTCGATTACTCAAAGGGTTCGGACAAGGTTTTTTTTCCTGCTATAGTCGCAATAAAAGGAGTCTGGCAATCGATATCAAATCACCGGAAGGAAAAAAAATTATCTATCAGTTGCTGTCAACAGCAGATGTGCTGATTGAAAATTTTGGTCCCGGTACTATGGATCGGCTTGGGTATGGGTATGAAGAACTAAAGGAAAAATATCCTCGATTAATTTACTGTTCTTTGAAAGGATTTTTGCCGGGTCCGTATGAAAAAAGACATGCGATGGATGAAGTGGTTCAGATGATGGGTGGGCTAGCTTATATGACCGGTCGCCCCGGTGATCCTTTAAGGGCAGGCACTTCCATTGTAGATATTACCGGTGGCATGTTTGGATGCATGGGTGTTTTACTGGCATTATACAACAGAGAAAAGACTGGTGAGGGAAAACTGGTAAAAGCGGGATTATTTGAAACCACTGCATTTGTGATGGGGCAACACATGGCACTTTCTGCCTTAACAGGAAAGCCCGTACCCCCTATGCCAGCTCGATTGAGTCCCTGGAGTATTTACCGAATTTTTAATACAGCGGATGATCAGCAAGTTTTTATAGGCATCATCAGTGAAAAGCATTGGAAAAGATTTTGCGATGCGTTCAATCGACCCGATTGGCAGGAAGATGAAAGATTGCAAACCAATAATCAGCGGGTAGATGCCAAAGAGTGGTTTATGCCCGAAGTAGAGAAAATGATACAACAGTTTACTAAACAGGAAGTACTCGCCAAATGCGAAGAAGCAGGTATCACCTATGCCCCTATTTCTACCACCGAAGATTTATTTACCGATGAACATCTGAATAAGAGTGGTGCATTACTCGAAGTTCAACTAACTGATGGTACCCAAACCCGTTTACCCAAAACCCCTATTGATTTTGAGGATGCTGATATAACGCTTCGGTATCAGCCTCCGGCCGTTGGTGAGCATACTGATGCTATACTAAGCGAATTGGGATATACAGATGATGAAATAGCAGCTTTATTAAATAAAAAAATCATTACAGCGTAAAACGAAAGTTATGTTCGATGTTCTAATTAAAAATGTACAAATCGTTCATCCCGGAAAAACAGCTCCCATTCCGGGGGATATCGGAATTGCTCAAGGTAAAATAGTAGCAGTGGGAAACAATCTTTCTGGTGAGGGATCTGCATTGGTTTATGACGGAAATCATCAACTCGCTTTTCCCGGTTTGGTGGATGCACACATGCATACGGGCATCTATAATCCATTGGCGGAAGATGCGGTAACCGAAAGTCGTGCTGCTGCTTCAGGGGGAGTTACCACCTCCCTTAATTATATGCGTACGGGAAAATATTATTTAAATAAAACCGGCCCCTATGCAACATTTTTTCCGGAAGTGCTTGCCATCTCTCGGGATAAATTTTATGTAGATTACGCCTATCATATAGCCCCTATTCAATATAGTCATATTGATGAAATAGATATGCTAATTGAAAAAATGGGTGTAACCAGCTTTAAGATTTTTATGTTCTATGGTAATTATGGATTACATGGAACCAGCAATACGCAAAAAGATTTTTTGATGACGCCCGATGGGGAGTATTACGATTATGCCCATTTTGAATTTATCATGCGGGGCATCACCCGGGCAATGGAGAAATTTCCGGAGAAGCGGAATGCTATTTCTTTGGGTCTCCACTGCGAAACAGCTGAAATTATGCGGGCATATACGCAATTGGTTCAGCGGGATGGAACGCTTACTGGTTTGCGGGCCTATTCAGCTGCCCGACCACCCCATAGTGAAGGGTTGGCCATCTTTATCGCTTCCTATCTTGCCAACGAAACGGCTTGTACCAACATCAATTTATTACATCTTACCTCAGCCAAAGCGGTTGATGCAGCGATGATGATGCAACAGGTATTTCCGCATATTAATTTTAAACGGGAGGTAACGCTGGCGCATTTAATATTGGATTATGATTGCAGTTGTGGCTTACATGCCAAAGTAAATCCGCCTATTAGAAGTCGTGAAGATGTGGATTATCTATGGGAGCATTTGCTGGCAGGTAATATAGATTGGGTATGTAGCGATCATGCTTGCTGTAAAGCAGAATTTAAAACCGACGTTACCGATAAAGACAATGTATGGCTAGCTAAAAGCGGGTTTGGAGGAACCGAACTCTTATTAAGTGGTTTATATACGGAGGGAATAAAAAGAGGTTTATCGGTGAATCGCATAGCTGAGTTATTGTCTGCTAATCCCGCTGCTCGCTTTGGTCTTCCCGCTAAGGGTAATATTGAAGTCGGCTTCGACGGGGATATTGTATTATTTGACCCTACACAAACATTTACGGTTGATGTTGCAGGTGCTGAAAGTACACAAGGATATTCCGTATTTGAAGGACATACCTTTACCGGTAAAGTAACGGCTACTTTTTTAAGAGGTCAGCTGATTTATAACGAGGGCAAAGTATTGGGGGAGCCCGTCGGACAGTTTTTACATAGACCCTATTAAACAATTAAGACAATATGAATTTAGCCATCCAAGGTCAACGTTTTGTAGTAGGAGGTGCCACTTCCGGTTTTGGTAAAGCCATTGCCGAACTATTAATTGCAGAGGGCGCTCATGTTATTGCGGTAGCGAGGGGGGAAGAAAAACTTAACATGCTAAAAGCTGCTGCGCCTGAACAGGTGGAGTGCATTTGCGGCGACATAACAGATGAGGCCATTCATCAGCAAATAGCCAACTTACTCGGAAATCGTACAGTACAGGGCATGGTTATAAATGCCGGAGGCCCACCCGCAAAAACTGTAATGGAAACCACTGCCGAAGATTGGGATCAGGCATACCGTTCATTATTGCGATGGAAAGTATTATTAACCCAGCGTTTTTTGCCTTCGATGGTAAACAATAAATATGGAAGAGTCCTCTTTATTGAAAGCGCTACTGTAAAGCAACCCCTCGAAAATCTGGTGCTCAGTAATTCACTTCGGGCAGCTGTGGTGGGCATGGTAAAAACTTTGTCTCAAGAAATCGCAGCAACGGGTGTAACCCTTAATATTCTTGCTCCCGGCTCTCACAACACACCCGCCATCGATCGGATATACCGCAAGAAAAGCGAACAAACAGGTATTCCCTTCGAAGAAGTGAAAGCCAAAGCAATCCAACAAATTCCAGTTGGCTTTTTGGGAGAAGCGGCAGACTTTGCCAGTTTAGCACTTTGGTTACTGAGCCCGCATAGTCGGTTTATTACGGGCCAAACCATTTCTGTAGATGGAGGCGCAGTGAAAGGAATCATGGGGTAACTTACCGATATAAAAAGAATACTTGTTTTCAATATTTTAACGCAAATGCTTTAACACTATGAAGAAATATTATTGTTGGGTAGTACTTGCCTGTTTGTTTTTAATGTATATGGCCAGTAATGGTATTGTATTAAATACTTTCAACCTCTATCTGCCTGAGTTTGCAAAGGAGTTTGGCGTAGATATCGGTAAGGCAACCGGATTGGCTGCTACCCTTTACCTTGTTTTGGCCTTGCCATTACCATTTGTAGGCAATCTGCTGGAGAAATTTTCTCCCAAAAAACTAATTGTAACTGGCGCGATTGGCGTTTCAGTAGGATTATTCTTTTTGGCACGTGCTACCAGCTTTGGCATGATACAGATATTTGTAATTGTATATCCGCTATTTCTTTGTTTGGTAGGGTTGCTCACCAGCATGTATGTTATCAATAACTGGTTTGTGAAATACAAGGGTATTGCTACTGGTATCCTACTAATGGCAAGTAGTGTTGGTCCCGCCATTTTTGCTCCCATTGTTGGGAAATGGATTAAAACGATGGGATGGCATGCAGCAGCGCAGAATCAGTTTATTTTGTGCAGTTGCCTTATTTTGATTCCGGCTTTACTTATTTATAGTCATCCAGCACATATCAATAGCTCCGCCGATGGTATTGCAGGAACGGTTGGTCGACAGCCAATAGTAGATAAAGCGGCAAGTAAAGCATTATTAAGGAAAGCTCTTTTCAGTGCTGAATTTTACCTGGTAGCCCTGGTAACGGCTGCTTTATGGTTTTGTATCGGGGGATTTATTCAAAATCAACGAAACTATCAGGCAGATCTGCAGTTGGATGTTGCACAAAGCGGACAATTGCAAGGGCTGTTTTTCCTGTTTGGTTTATTGGGTAAATTGTTATTCGGCTATTTAGGTGACAAATTCAGTGTGAAAAAAATCATGTTAATCAGTGTGGGAAATATGTTGTTGGGCTGTTTACTGTTATATTGGAGTTTGCAGGATTCCCGCTGGATTATCCCTTGTGCTATTGTATTTGGATTGGGCTATAGTGGTACATTCACTATGATTCAACTATATATCATAGATTTGTTTGGTGGCGCAGCCTATGGAACTATTTTGGGATTACTTTCATTTATCGACACGCTTTGTGCTTCCATTGGCGTGGCAGTGTTAGGAGGAATGAGAAAGGCGAATGGTAATTACGAAAAAGCTTTCATGATAATGATTGTACTCAGCCTATTTTCATTAGTTGCCACATATATTATTAATCAACGCGCAAAGAAGGGACAGTTTATTTGAGTTAATTAACAGAAAGCATGCTTCAAAAAAATATCAACGCATCCGTAATCTTCCACTCCATTAAACTTTCAGAAACCTGGAAGAAGCGGGGTGACTTGATAACGCAACAATTTGGCATTACTACACAACAATGGTTTATCTTATTATTATTGGCAAAAGATCCCAATATCCTTTATTTTAAATTGAATCCGCATACCAAACCCCTTATGGCAAAGGAGTTGGCAGAAGCGCTTAATGTGAGCCGGGCGAATATTACTAATATGCTCAACGTGCTCATACGAAAGAAACTGGTTACGCAAATCAACGATAAGGAGGATAAGCGACGAAAAAGATTGTCATTAACCTCTCAGGGAATTGTATTGGTAAAAAAGTTGGAAAAATTGCGAATCGCTTATAATAAAAAAATGTTATCGCAATTTTCGACTGCAGAAAAAAAACAGTTTATTCGTTTTGTAGACGACTGTTTGAAATTGATGCTTCCGGCATAAAAACTATTTTCGCTCGTACCGAATAGGAGTAGAATAGCTTGTTAAGCGCTTCCCTTCTTTTTCCAGCAGCTCCATCACCAAAAGCGTTTTGGCAGTAAAAGTTTCCGAAAGTGTAAAGCGCATCTGATTTCCCAATTCATTAACCGAAACTGTAGAAAAGCTTTTTTCTTTTTCATTCCATCTATAATCAGCCCCTTTAAAAGTAGGCGAAGGAGCCAGGGAATCATAATCAAATTGCAGACCGGGGTTGTCATTTCTCAGGGCTTCTTTTCTATAGCCGTTCAACTGATAGGTGGTTAAATGAATAACATCTTTACTGGTTTGGCTAAATAAAAAAAGATAGGGTTTCGCTTCAGTAGGTTTCCCTTCGGTTAAATAATAGCTCTCCTCCAGCAAAAAAAATCCGGTAAGATTGGCTGGCTTGTGGATTACTTTATCATCGGCTACCCGGTTAACATGAATTGCCAAGGGGTGAATGACTTTACCGGTTTTAAGTTCCTCAATTACCTGGTTGGCATTGTCGAAATCACCGGTAATATATTGTTTAAACCGGTTGAGCATTTTACCGGAATTATCTTGGGCAAATACTTCAAAACCACTCAGGATGAATAGCAGAAGCACGAAGATATTTTTCATACAATTTATTTTAGGTATTTCTATGTAGCTGAACCGTCCAGGGAGAAACATCATTCCCATATTTATTAATAAAAACTTTTTGGCGCAAAAATCTTTTGAGTGCAGCGGCTCCCATCCTTGTGCCGCCAATACCACTCAATTTAAATGATGACTTTTCCCCTTCATGCATAATGGCAGTGAGTGCAGCATCGTTGATACTGATTGCTCCTCCTGTAATATGCCTGCCCACTTCCATCGCTTCTTCCGGAGTGGCTGCAAATACAGCACCGCTGAGTCCGTAAATGCTATCGTTCGCTAATTCAATAGCTTCAGCAGTTGTTTCAAAGGCCATTACCGGAATAATCGGGCCAAAGGTTTCTTCCTGCATGATTTTCATACTATGAGTAACATTGGTAAGGATAGTAGGTTTGCAATAAAATCCACCTCCTATATTTTCACAGGCGGTACTTCCGGTTATCAGCTTGGCACCTTTCGAAAGTGCATCTTGCAGGTGGTCGTTAATAATGTGTACTTGTTTTTCGAAAATGATGGGTCCTAATTCGCCCTCATTAATATCCGCTGCATTTAGGAGTGCATTTTCTGCTCTTGTTTTTAACTTTTCTACGAGCGAGGGAAGAATTGAAGAATGGGCATATACCCGTTCAATACTCAAGCAACTTTGCCCCGCATTGGCAGTGCTACCCCAATAGATAGAAGCAGCGGCCTGTTCCAGGTTGGCCGAGGGGAGAACAATTGCTGGATCTTTTCCACCCAATTCCAAAAAAACGGGAATCATATTTCGTGCGGCGGCTTCATATACTTTTCTTCCCGTAGTGGTGCTGCCGGTAAAACAAATAAGTTGACAATGATTGATGAGAGCAGCACCCGTTTTTCCATCACCGGGTATATAGGCCAACACTGCTTTCAGTTCGGGCACTTCGTTGATGGTTCTATTGATTATATCAATAAATCGTGGGGTAACTTCACTCGGCTTAACAATTACTGCAGCTCCTGCCAGTAATGCAGGTAAGGTATCAATCAATGATAAGAGTAAGGGGAAATTCCAGGGAGATATTACCCCAACTAATTCATACGGAACCCAATCTTGCTGTAAGCGGATAAAAGGAATTTGCGTTGTTTTCTCAGGAATGGGAATAAAAAATTCTCCTGCCAGTTTACACCAGCGATCTATACTACTTGTGAGTAGTTCAATTTCTAATTTGGTTTCCCATACCCTACCTGTATCCGTTATTAAAGCATCTAATAAATCTTTCTGATGAAGCTGGATTTCCGACTTCCATTTTTGTAAAATCTCTGCTCGATAAGGAAAACCATTCGAGTACCATTTTTTTTGTTCTTGTAAAAGCTGTTGGCAGCGTATTGCAATTTCATCACCTGATAATTCAGGTCGCTGATAATCGAAAATGCCGGTTCTGGGATTTCTTGTATTCACCTCAATGATATTATTCAATGATGCCCTTCTGCTGTAAGGCAGAAATTACAGATTGCTGTTGTTGGATATAATGACTCCGGCTGGGCGTTTTACCGATGAGCGTATTGGCTGGATATACTGATTGCGCATAGGTAGGTGCGAAAAGTTCGAAACGCTGGCGGGATAAATAATTACTCATACCTGAGCGCCGTCTGTGTTCGCGAAGCGCAGACAAGTGGATGGAGGCATTGGCTACCATAGTTTCACCAAATCCAGCTTCACATAGTTTGATACCTTCGTATTGAACAATTTGCGAGTGGCCATCGGTAGAAGCAGCGGGAATAGGATAGCCGGTAATACCCGCACTGTTGGCACTAATAATATAGGCCATATTTTCGATGGCACGCGCCATTTTAGCAATGTTTTTGGGAGTTACCATTAAAGAGCCCACTTCTGAAGTTTGGTGTAAAAAAATTTCAGCCCCCCGCAATGCTAAGCAACGGGCAATTTCCGGATATAAAATTTCTTCCGAAGCCAAGCAGGCTAGGTTACCGATGGGGGTTTTTGCCACCGGGAATAAGCTATCAGCGCCATATACCGAGATGTATTCATCCAGCACATCATGGGGCGTTGCCGCATACATAGAATTTAATCTTCGGTACCGCAGTTCTATTGCTCCTATTGGATTAATAATAAAGGAGGTTTGAAAATACAGTTGTTTAAAATGGTCGTCCAGTTCATATACATTCCCGCTTAAATAGATGCCACAATCTTCTGCCAGGTGTTTGAGCGCACCATATATTTCATCTGCCGGATGAATGCATCCTTTTTCCTGCCACTCTTCGGTAGTTTCTCCCATGGGAAAGCCCGACAAAAAATATTCCGGTAAAACTACCAATTGCAGATCTTGCCCAATAAATGCTTTAGAAGCTTTTACCTGGGCATGAATCCGTTTAACTGCATGCAGCATTTTATTTTTGGCATCTGCAGGTTGTTTGCACTGATTTACCGATTCGGTAGTTATCTGTAAAGCGAGGGCTTTATATGGAAAAGTATCTGGTTGCATGGGATATTTAAAATTAGTTAACTTCATTAACTAAATGGAGAAATACTGCTACTAATTTACTACTTATGGCTGATATCTTAATTATAGGCGCCGGAACGGCTGGCATTACTGCTGCATTAAGGGCAGCAAAGCGGGGAAAGCAGGTAGTAGTAATAGAAAAAAGTGGTATTGCTGGCGGAACCCTTCACTATACGGCCGGGCACATGAGTGCTGCTGGCACCCAATTGCAGCAAGCAGCGGGTATTGCTGATACACCCGAACAACATTTTCAAGACGTTGCCCGTATCAGTGGCAACACGATGGATGCCGTTATTACCCGAAAAGCAATAGAACTGGCCGCCGGAACGGTAAATTGGTTGCAAGAATTGGGATATCCTTTTCACCAAAGGTCACCGGCTATTTTATATGGACATGAAGCATATTCGGTTGCTCGTACCTATTTTGGAAAAGATGATGTGAGCCCCAATATGAATAAACCGGGGAAAACAATCTGGCAAATTTTGCAGCCTTTATGGGAGGAAGAAGTTCGTAAAGGAACAATTCAATTGATAACCCATTGTAAGTTGATTCGATTACTGCGAACCCATCATCAAATTGATGGCATAGTAGTTGAAAACAATGGGGTGCAGCAGATATTAACTGCCCAACAATATATACTTACTACGGGTGGATATGCCGCCAATCCAACTTTTTTTAAGGAGCATACACCCAACATTTCCAGATTATTGAGTGCAGCCAATCCTGCTGCTACTGGCGATGGAATGAAGGCAGTGATGGAAATAGGCGGTATTTTTTGGGGAAGCGATCGACAAATGTTTACCCTTGGCGGGATAGAAACAGAACCGGGTTCGGGAAGAATTGATTTTTGGAATGCCTGGGCACGGATGAGCAATAGTAAAGATAGAAAGCAACGAGAAATATATGTAAACGACAAAGGAGAGCGCTTCATGAATGAATATGATTGGAGTGTTGATCAGCGTGAGCGTGTAATCAGAAACCAACCCAATAAACGATGTTGGGTGATTTTTGATGCAAAGGCATTATGGGATGGTGACTGTATTATTCCACAATGGTCTGCAGAGCAGTTGCAAGCGGAAAGTATAAAGGGAAAATTAATTTGGCAAGCCGATAGTATAGAAGACCTTGCCCATACAACCGGATTGCCGGTGGATAGTTTACAGGGAACTGTAAACAGCTATAATAAAGCCTGCTTAAACCAACAAGATCCACAGTTTCAACGCACTTATTTGCAACATCCTATTATTACTCCTCCTTTTTTTGCGATACTAACCTATGCATATGCGCTAATAAGTTTTGGCGGTATTCGTGTGAATGATCAATTACAGGTAGTAACAAAGGGCGATATTCCTATTGTAAATTTGTTCGCTGCCGGAGAAGTGTTGGGTGCGGCTGCTACCAGTGGAGAAGCTTTTTGTGGTGGCATGTTAATTACCCCGGCCCTGAGTTTTGGGAAATGGCTGGGTGATACTATATAAATCTAACTCCATTGCCAAGAAGTTCATCTTGTTTTAGTTAACAAAAATTCCTGTTGCATGATGATTCTTCTTTCCATATTGGCAGCAGGCGTTGGAACCACCCGAACCCAATCGGGAAGCGAAAAAGTGAGTAGCTGATCCATATAACGCAAAATCGGACTACCCAGCCATCTAAAAATAAGCGTGGGTACTTTCAGTTGTTGCACTTTCTCGGCTCGTTCGTGCAAAAAAGCAGCACGGTAGGCCCTTGCATAGTCTGTGCCAGCCATCAAGTATTCTTCAACCATTTGTTGAATAACGGTAGCAGGAGGTAAATGATCGGCAATTCGATTATCGGGATCGGTGCTGTACCAGGGGAAAAACAAACAACTTTGCTCTACCATTTGATGTAATCGTATTAGGTGAGATCCATCATTTTCTGGTTCTAGCGAAATAAAATATTGCTGCAATAGTTGGGCACGAAAATCTTCCTCAAAATGAGCTACGTTATCAAGAAAAAGATGAGCAATTTTTTCAGGATACGCAAGCGCAAAGGCTATGGATAATTGTGCACCGGTAGCCGTTCCATACAGAAATATCCGCTCTGCCTGCAAATACTCAACTAGTTGCTCGATAAAAGGCAAATACCCTTCTATTGTTTCCGGAGCTGGATCTAGGGAAACTGATTGTCCGTATCCCGGCGTATCGGGCGCGATTACCCGAAAGTGATTTCCCAGTAAATGCATTAATGGCTCCATACTTCCCGAATGGGAGGGAGATGGATGCAATAAAAAAAGCAGGGGTCCTTCACCGGTTTCCCGGTAAAATAAGGATCGCCCGAATAGCTGAATATGATTTTTTTGAATCACCTGCATACAATACTAAAAATAGTTAACTTCATTAACTAATCCATAGATGATGGTAAATATCCGGTATGTTTTGGCAGCACGCCCTACAGGGGCAGCTTCGGAGCAGCATTTCGAACGAGCCGAATTACCCATTCAACAACCAAATGAGGATGAAGTACTGGTAAAAGTCTATTATATTTCGCTGGATCCTGCTATGCGTGGCTGGATGAATGCTGGAACTACCTATGTAAAAGGCGTAGAAATAGGTGCAGTAATGCGTGCATTCGGTGCCGGAGAGGTAATTGAATCCAAACATCCCGGGTTTTCGGTTGGGCAAATGGTTACCGGCTTACTGGGCGTGCAACAATACGCAGTTGAAAATGGGGCCTATCTTACGCGAGTTGATACAGATGCAGCACCACTGAGTTGGTACTTGGGTTTATTGGGAATGCCGGGATTAACTGCATATTTCGGACTATTAGATAAAGCGAATCCGAAGTCCGGAGAAACCGTATTAGTAAGCGGAGCAGCAGGTATGGTGGGGTCGCTGGTTGGGCAGATAGCAAAAATAAAAGGTTGCAAAGTGGCTGGTATTGCTGGTGGCCCGGATAAATGTGCTTATTTAACAGAAGAACTGGGTTGGGATGTTGCAATTGATTATAAGAATACACCTGATCTTGCTGCGCGTTTGCGGGAAACCCTTCCAAGCGGGATCGATATTTTTTTTGATAATGTTGGAGGCGATATTTTAAATGCAGCATTAACTCATTTAGCCAGGGGATGCCGTATCGTTATTTGTGGGGCTATTAGTCAGTATAATCAATCTACACCTGTGGGACCCTCCAATTACATGAAAATTGTAAGCGCCCGGGGCACTTTATCAGGGATCATTGTATTCGATTATTTTGGCAGGGCATCCGAAGCTATCAACGATATCAGTACTTGGGTAAAAGCCGGTAAAATAAAATATAGAGAGCATATGATCCAGGGCATTGAACATTTTCCTGCTGCACTCAATCAATTATTTACCGGAGAAAATCAAGGTAAATTACTCATTCAAAATTTCTAGGTATGATGAGAAAATATCTGCTAGGTTTTACCTGTTTTATTTTTCTTTCTGCAATTCGTGCGCAAGATAGTATACCCGCTACGGGCATTAGTGGCGTATACGAAGTAGTACTTGGAACAGCACAGGCAGCTCCTGCTATTCGTTATTTCAGAGAATTTGGATTTCGGGTGGTTGATAGCGCCCGCCTCTCCGAAGCACAGTCAACCCAATTGTATGGAGTAAGGGTGGGGGCTTACGTATATCGCTTACAAAACGGAGCAATCGATTCTCACGGCTTACTACGCATCATCGTTTGGGATAAATTATTAGGCCCGGGGGTGGGATATGCCGAACCCGAAACCGTTGGGCAGCGGCTGAGTGTTTTATTAACCAAAGACATTATTCGGCTCACCGATGTGTACCAGTTGTTGCGTTCCAAACAGGAAAAATGGTTGCCCACCGTTCCGGTATTTGATGATCCGCTGCGGATTAACAATGGGGGGGAGTTGAGTTTCTTTAAACGCCCGGTGGGGGTGCGGGAGAATGCTGTTTATGGAGAATTTTTTAATCATGTTTTCTTTCAGCGGTATGGTTACACAATTCCTGGCTATGGAACCATCGACCCGGCTACTCCTTTGCAAACCAGTGAGTTTACGCACCACGATTTTTGTATTCGGGTAGATAGTATGCAGCAGTTGATGTATTTGCAAACAGCCCTTGGTTTGCGAGCCGAAAAACCGCCTGTAATAGATGGTGATAATAATAAAGGCCCCAAAGCAACTTTTCTAATGCCCGATGGCTATTCCCATTATTATCAGGGATTTGTTAGTCCAAACAACATCTGCGGAAAACTAAAATTTTTTATGGCTGTACACAAAAATAAGCCCGATGCATCTGCTCACCAGCGATTGGGTGAGGCCGGAATAACTATGCATACCTTTTACACGCCGCGATTAACTTACGTGCACGGGTTGGTAGCAAAGCACAGACTACAACCTACCCTCATTCAAAAAAATGAATTCGGAGAATTGAGTTTTGTTTTCCGGGGTCCGGAAGGAGCAACCTGGCAAATCATCGAACAAAAAAATATACGGCACCAGCCGGAAAAAGTGTTAACAACCCTATTTACCCAAGATTAAAAACAACCTATATGAAAAAGTTATGCTGGGCTTTCCTTTGCCTGATGGCACTTTCGGATGTAACCGCCCAAAAAAAAGGAAGTTATAACCTAAGCGATCCGGTAGACAATATGGATGCTTATATGAAAGTGCGTGGCTCACTGAATCCTTCCGATGAAGTGGTATTTTATGCCAAAGGCGCTATTTATGCGTACGATCCGGATAAGCCATGGAAACACCTATTCAATTTCGAAATGTTCAATATTGCCCGTTCCGAAAAGTTACCCGGGGATAGCGGTTGGCGACTGATTACACGCGAAATGCTGGTTTACCAGGACCCAAAAACCAATGAAATATTATCTACCTGGAAAAATCCATGGACCGGCGAAGAAGTAGAAGTAATGCATGTTTGGAATGATCCGGTAAATCAGGTGTTTAAATATGGTGCATTTAAAGTTCCCTATGAAAAAATGGGAGCAGATCGGATAGGAATGTATAACGATGTTCCTTTATCATATCCTTCCCCATTGAAAAAAGCCGAGTGGCCAGAAAATACAAGAAGTGATGTATATCAGGGTGCTGAGTTATTTAACTTTTTCTTTAGTGAGAAAGAACTGAATAATCGAAAACTTACGAATGCTACTGCAGATATTTCCTGGACCCGCTTCAGTGATTTTTTGCCCTGGATGAAAATGAGTAGTCGGCCAGGGAATTTATTGTATCAAAGTAGAGGGTATAAACTCAAAAATGGCTATGCCGATTTACCGCAGGCTATTAAAGATTTTGTAAGTAAAAATTTTCCTGAATATGAGCACGCCCCATCAACGTTTACGGCTCCTAATATGACGAGCTGGAAATATTTTAGAAAGGTGATGGAAGATCGTAAGAAAAAGAAAGAATAATTATTGCTTATAAACAAAAAAATACCCCCGAATCCGGGGGTATTTTTTTTGAGTAGTATTTATTAAAATTCAAAGGAGATATAGGCAATCCATCTTCTGGGTAATTGAAGATAACCCTGCGACCAAATCGAAACTCCATTGTTGATGAAGTTAGGAGTTGTTTGTAATTGACCCATAGCAGTGGTGTTTTCTTGAAGCCCGGCAATTTGTTGAACTCCTTGTCTGTTCCCCAGATTTTTACACTGCAAACCAATTTTGATATCTTTTTTACCACCCACACCAATCCGCATATAACCTCCGGCATTTAGTACCGTCATTTTTCCGAGGTCAATCAAATTGGTAGCGTCGGCATAACGGTTTCCAATAGAATTAGCAGAGAAGTCGAATCCAAACCATTTGCCTTGATACAAAGCAACCGTATTCCATATATAATTAGGTACGTTCGGTAAACGATTGCCTACTACATCTATTGATGTTTGACCATTTCCTTCATCAATCACTTTCAATCCGAACAGATTTCCTTTTACGTCAACATCCGGTAAATTAGATTGACGACCGATGATTCCTCCGGAAGCAGCATTGGAAATTTTGAAATTAGTAAAGGTAGCTTTCTGTAAAGTTAAGCTGGTTCTAAAGCTAAACCCGCGTAATGCACCGGTAGGCGCCCATGAAAGTGAAATCTCCGAACCCATGATTCTGTTGGAACCGAAAGGCTTTGAAACCAATAAGCCATTTTCAAAAATAGAAGCCAATCGGTTATTGATGGTATTGTGATAGAAAGAGAAATCTACGCCTACAGAACCGGCTTGCCCTTTGAATCCCCCTTCAAATGATGTGATGATTTCGTTTCCAGACAATCCATTTGGCAAACGGAGTAATGTGCTGGCAGTTGCATTACTGGCGGTAGCATTCACGTATTCCAAAGAAGTAAATGCAGAATAATCGGGCATACGATAGGCACGATTTGCGTTTGCATACAATGCAGCATTTCTACTCAGCATGTAATTAACACCCAGTGATAATGAGTAATCGCCAAATTCTAAATTACGGGTAATGGCACTATCAAAAGGAGCTTTGGTTTCGCGTAAATCCATATTGAGCCAGTCGTAACGTGCGCCCACATTAACGGTTAACTTATCATTGAACTTTACTTCATGGCCGGCAAAAATGGCGTTTACCTGCTCGTTATAACGACCACGGCGTGTGATGCTTCCTCTTTGCGGACTGGCACTGGCACTGGCAATGGTGATGTTCAATGGAATAGAGGCAACTGGAGAAACAGCCAGTCTGCCCGGAATGATACCATTGATTAGTTGCAGGTTGTTCGGATCATCCGGATTTACAAAATGAGAATAGCTGTAAGTAGTAGGTTTCAGGTTGGTATTGGAGAAATAATAACCAATTTGAAATACCTGTCTTTTTCCATTACCCTGATTCCAAACTTTTTTCAATCTTAATTCATTCATAAAATCATCATCATTCGAGTCTCCATCCAGCATCAAGCGGAAGGCACCTCCCGAAGACGTATACAGAGTTCCTGGAGTGAGCGGACTAGGTACTACAGCTGTTGAATATAATCCATTGCTATTGTAGAAGGAAGGTATGGAGAATGGATATTTTGTTCCGCTAAATAGACTTTGGAAACGGAATTTATTTTCAATTGACCAGTTTCTGCGTAGGTTCCTATCGAATGAAAAATTGAGTTGCAGATTTTTACTATTGTTATTTTCATTCAATTGATTACCCACATTGCGAGTAATTTGTTGTCCGGTTGCTGGATCTAATACAGCAACTCCGCTGGGACGAGGTAATGTGCTGCTGCTGCGGGTTCCGAATACTGAGTAGGTTTGATTGGTAAAGCCTGGGAAAATGAATGTGTGAATATTCTGCCACTTAGCGGGTAATTTCATTGTTACGGGATCTAGTGGAACATCAGTAAGGTTTTGGAAACTATAGTTACTGAAAATAAATCCTAAACGTATTTTCCCTTTTTTGTCCGCATTGAAAAAATCGAAGTTTCCTCTCAATTGCCAACCATGATCGGTGTAACCTGTTTTTCTAAAACCCCGGTCATCTACCGTCCAGCCACCAATATTGTAACGCACGGATTTATCTTTCGACATAGATCCATTCAGGTTCCAGTCGAAGCGATAGTTCAAATAACTATTATCGGTATGAATATTATCATAACGGCTGAACTTAAATGATCCATGGGTTTCTTCTCCGCCGGTTTTGCTGATAATATTTACAACACCTGCGGCAGCTGAACGACCATATACAGTGGCAGTACTTCCTCTTACCACTTCTACTTTCTCTACGTTATCATCGAATCCGAAACCTGCATCGGGTAAGCGTCCGGCGCTACCAAAAGCGGGTAATCCATCTAATAAAATACTGGTGTACACTAATCCACCCAGTGGGTTACCATCGGGAAAGCCCCTAATCACAATTCCCCCTCTTCTTCCCTGAGAGTTGTTAGCAAAAACACCGGGCGTTAAGGTAACTGCTTCGGCAAAGCTCTCAGGTTTAATGGATTTTAGTACTTTGTTATTAATGATGTCAACTGCCTGCGTGGCTTCAATTTTACGTATAGGCTGTCTGCCCGCAGTAACGCTCACCTCATTCAATTGATTCACTTCTTCCTCCATCCAAACATCAACCGAATTCCGGTTGTTAATGTCTACACTTTGGGTTCTGAAATTGATTGCGCTCACCGACAAGCGTGCACCGGATGAACTAACCCGAATGGAGAAGTTTCCCGATTTGTCGGTAGTTGCCGCGTTTTTCGTTCCCTTTTCCTGAATGGAAGCGCCCTCAATGGCTGCCTTATTTTCTTTATTAACCACTTTTCCTTTGATAGTTACCTGCGCATATAATGCAGGTATCATTAAGAGGAAGCAAGCGGTTATTCCAACGATTCTTTTCAGCATTTTCAGATGCATAAAAATGGTTTTGGGTGGTAGAAATATAAAAATGTAAAATAGTTAACTAAGTTAACTAATCTGAAAAATAATAAATTATGATGGTTTTACCAATATTTGTTTATTTTTTCCCTGCTATATCAGCTAAATGATTATTTTCAGTTTGTTGTTTTTTTGTATACCCTAATTCAGTAGGAAAGATTTTTTTGGAGAGCCTCATTAGACATATGCTTGCCGGGTATTTTTGATTTTTTAATTAATTAATTGACAATGAAATAATTACATGGAATATTCCCAGTCGATACTGCTTGAATCTTTACCTGTTACTATGCGGCAATGGATTTTGAGAGAGCGGCCCAATACCCGCGTGGAGGAATCAAACTTCCAACTAATACAGGCACCTATTCCTACCATACAAACCGGTGAGTTACTGATCCGGGTTTTATATTTAGGACTGGCACCCGTCATGCTTCGGTATATGCGCAACGAAACCAGTTTCGAAAGGCCCCTGGCATTGGGGGATGTGATGATTGGGCGTGGGGTAGGAGCAGTGATAAAAAGTAACCATCCCGATTACCAGCCCGGCGATATTATTCAGGCAAAGATGGGGTGGCGAGAATATGCTGTTGTAAATGCCAATGATCCCTATTATCTAATCTATCGAATGCATCATACCGACTTACCCATTTCGCATGGTATTAGTAGTTTGGCAATGAGCGGATTTACTGCACTCATTGGGATGAGGGAAATTGGAAAGGTAATGGAAGGAAATCGGGTATTGGTTTCGGGAGCTGCTGGTGGGGTAGGTAGCCAGTGTGCAATGGTGGCAAAAGCCCTGGGAGCCTCACAAGTAGTGGGTTTGGCCGGAACCGATTATAAATGCAGGCAGCTAACCGAACAACTGGATTATGATGCTGCAATCAACTACACAACAGATTCAGTTCAGGCACAACTCGACCATTTATTACCCAATGGAATCGATGTGTATTTTGATAATGTGGGAGGAAAATTATTAGATGAAGTACTGATGCGCATAAATCGTCGTGCCCGTTTGGTAATCTGCGGAAGAATATCCGAGTATTTATTACCCAAAGAGCAATACCATGCTTATAAAAATATCTACCGGATTGGACTCCAGGATGCAAAAATGGAAGCTTTTTTTGTATATGATTATACCCCATATTTTGCTGAATATGAAACTACCCTGGCCAACTGGATTCGAGCGGGTAAATTAAGGCCCTGTGAACATATTTTACAGGGTATTGAGCAGATGCCCCGTGCTTTGATGAATCTGTACGAAGGCGTAAATATCGGTGTGATGATGGTTAAATTATAAAGTGTAAATCCCCCCTAATTTATGCAGGTAATAAAAAAAATGTACCCTTGGATGATGGTTTTGCTGGCATTACTCACCATTACGATCAATAGTGGGATGAGTGCTTCCATTACCTCTATTTTTGATACTTTTTTAAAGGAGACTTTTCAAATTGATAACCAACATCTGCATTTGTTGAAGTGGCGGGATGCGATTAGTGATATCACGGCAGCACTTTTCGTTTTAATAGCTGGCATTTTCATTGATAAATTAGGCCCTAAAAAGGTAATTATTTTCGGATCACTCGTGTTGGCAGCTTCTTATCTTTTATATAGTTATACCCAAAGTATCTATCAGGTATATGGTGTTCATATTTTATTGGCTATCGCACTGGTTACATCCGGAAGTATCCCCAATATCATCCTAATATCTTCATGGTTTACCCAAAAGAGAGGGCTGGCCCTGGGAATCATATTAACCGGAACCAGTTTGGGTGGATTTATTGCCACCCGTTCTCCCCTGGTTCCCTATATTCAGTTACACGGATGGCGCGATGCTATGCAGTGGCTGGCTATTTTACCCTTTGCACTGGCAATTCTTGTAGCCTTACTGATGAAAAATAAACCGACAGAAATGGCTACCCAAGGAGGGGGAACTGCCTTGAATCAAACTACTGCTTCAGAAGGGCTTACCTATGCAGTTGCAATACGTACCCCTTTGTTTTGGTTGCTGTCTCTATGTTCATTCTGCATCTTCTATAGTATTGTTGCTATGATAAAAAATACAGTGCTCTATGTTACCGAATCTGGCTTTCCCCTGCAAATGGCTGTGGGCTGGCTCGGTACCTATTTTTTATTTTCTATAATCGGGAAGTTTCTTTTTTCATTTTTAGCAGATTACGTTAGTCCTTTTTTTATGTATGCTTTTTGTTGCGGACTAATGGCTATGGGATCGTTGGGCTATAGTGTAACTGCCATACCTACCCTCGATTATCTGTTACCGTTGATGGCTTTGGGATGGGGCGGTATTTATACTATCGGTAACCTTATTATTATGAAAAACTTTGGCACCCGCGCCGCCGGAAAAATCAATGGCACTATCAGTATTGTTCAGTCGGCAGGACTGGCTTTGGGGCCAATTCTAACTGCTTATTTGCATGATATCTCTTCATATACTACCGGTTTTCGGGTAGTTACAGCCTTATTATTAGTGGCCGTTTTGCTATCGCTCCGCCTCTATAAATATGCAATAACATCTCCATAGTTACGAATAGATAAATGGAATTTTTGAATAGGAAATTAATTTTTTCGATACTGAAAAATAGTTAACTTTATTAACTAATTTTTAAAATCTAAGTTATGTTGAATTTCGCTCTGTTTCCCGACATGACGGGTATTTGGGAAGGTACCTATACACGTATTAATGCGGCCGGACAAATCATGTTTACGCATAAAAGTAAACTAACCCTCCATTTGCAGGGTAACGAATGGCGGCAATCAAATTTGTACACTTTTGATAATGGGAGGGTAGAATTTCACAATTTTGGGATGTCTCCTTTTGATGAAAATGGCGTAATGAAATATGATAATCCTCGAATCATAGGAGAAGCCTGGGAGGCAAATGGGGGTAAGAATATTTTACTTTGGTGGTCGTACAAGCAATTTCCCGGCTCTATGTTATATGAAATGATCACACCTATCACTGCTACCCATCGGATGCGGGTTTGGCAACATTCGATGAATGGAAATTTTGAAGGCATTACCATGATTGAAGAATGGAAAAAGGCTGATCAGTCTACAATACCCCTTTCTCATTATGATCAGGCAAGTTATATTGTGGAAGCTTGATTTTACACGAATACATTTATTGAAGTAACGATTTTAAGCATTGTATATGGGAATGACGATTACAGAGAAAATTATGGCACACAACAGCGGACGAACTGCTGTGGTTCCGGGGCAACTGGTTTGGGTAGACGTACATACAGTTATGACGATGGATTATCTGGGAAAGCAATGCTTTTCTGCATTTGAAAGCCTTTCTCCCGATAAAAAATTATTTGATAAAGAACGGCTCATTTGTGTAAGTGATCACCTCGCACCTCCACCAACAGAACAATTTGCTACTATGCTCAATGAATGGCGGGAGATAGTACATTCTTATGATATCCCATATTTCTATGATTTAGGGAGACAGGGAATTGCGCATCAATTAATGGTAGAACAAGGGCACGTACTTCCCGGAAAAGTATCCATTGGAACAGATTCGCATGCCAATACCTACGGGGCAGTGGGGGCAGTAGGGAATGCCATTGGAGTTACCGATGCCGCCATCGCTATGGCTACCGGTAAATGCTGGTTTCGCGTTCCCGAATCGGTAAAGTTTGTAATCAAAGGAACCTGGCAACCCTGGGTGATGGCTAAAGATTTAAGTCTGCACATCATGGGAATGATGCACTGGAACGGACATCTTATTTATAAAACACTTGAATTTACCGGACCAGCTATTGAATCACTCGATATGGCGGGAAGAATGACGTTGTGTAATATGACGGTTGACCTTGGTGCCAAAAATGGTATTGTAGCCCCAGACGCAACTACGGCTAATTTTCTGAAACCGGTTCAAAAAGGCGATTGGGAATTTGTTAGCAGTGATGAGGATGCACACTATGATGCCGTATATGAAGTGGATGTTACACAGGTTGGACCAACTGTTTCCATGCCCGATAAGTTAGATGACGTTGTGCCGATTGATAAGGTTGTTGGAACCAAATTCAATAAGGCATTTGTAGGTACCTGCACCAATGGCAGAACCGAAGATTTTGCTATCATGGCAAAAATTCTGGAGGGACAACAAATTCATAGAAATGTAAATATGGTATGCATTCCTGCCAGTCAGGCTGTTTACCTCGAATGTATTCAAAAAGGTTATTTCGAAACCCTTATCCGGGCCGGTGCTGCCATAGAAACACCCAGCTGCGGACCTTGTGCAGGCATTCATACGGGTGTAGCAGGAGATGGAGATATTATCTTAAGTGCCGGCAACAGAAATATGAAAGGGCGCATGGGTAGTAAAAATGCTAAAATTTTTCTTACTTCCCCTGCCGTTGTAGCTGCTAGTGCAATTAAGGGAGAAATTACAGATCCCCGTTCTCAAAATTGGTAATTGATAAAATAGAATAGATATGGCCATCATAACTGGTAAAGCCTGGGTTGCAAAAAATTATGTGATGAGTTTCGATATGATTCTCCAAAAATTTTGGACATCCCCCATCAATCCTGCTGAAAATGCAAAATGGGTAATGGCAGGAGTGGCGGAAGAATTTAATCGTGAAAACGGCTTTATAGACGCAGGTTATACATTTATTGTAGCCGGACATAATTTTGCTGGTGGTGGGAAAAGTATTGAACACTGTGTTACCGGATTAATCGGTGCCGGCATACAAGCAGTATTCGCTACCAGTTTTGCCCGTTTACAATTTAGAAATGCAATCAACTATGGATTGCCATTCATCACCAGTAAAGATATCAACCTGGAATGTACTACCGGAGATGAACTCTCCTATGATTCTGATACCGGAGTAATCACCAATCTTACCAATGGAAAAGTATTTACCAGTGTTCCGGTAGCTCCCTTTGTTGCTGAAGTGGCTGCCAGTGGCGGATTGATGAATTTCATTCGCAACAAAATTGCAGACGGAAGTATTCACGATTTACATTAATACCATAGAATCCCTATTGCGAACCAATTGATACGCTATGTTGCATAATGCTATAAAAAAAAGACTTGCGAATGATCTTACTTGTTATGGAGTGATTTCGCCCACCACCGACCCTACCGTATGTGAATATTTGGGGTTAATGGGGCTCGATTTTTATATTATCGATAGTGAGCATGGTGCTATTACGCTTACAGAAGCTACGCACATGATTCGTGCCATGGAAACCACCGGCATTACCCCACTGGCACGGGTGAGAAGTTTAGACGAAAAATTGATACTACAATACCTCGATGCGGGCGTAATGGGTATTATGATGCCCGGAACGGAATCAGCTGATCACTGCGCACAGTTGGTGAAAGCGATCAAATATTTTCCTGCAGGAAATCGAGGATTAGGGCCTGTTCGGGCAGCTAAGTATATGGCCGGAAAATTGTCACAGCAAGACTATATAGCTACTGCGAATGCCGAAACTTTGGTATTGCCTATGGTTGAATCGGTAAAAGCTGTGGAGCAACTGGAAAAAATGTGTGCAGTAGATGGGGTAGATGGATTTATCATAGGGCCCCGCGATCTTGCACTCAGCATGGGTTTCACAGATGGCCCCAATCACCCCGAAGTAAAAGCATTAATCGATCAGGCTATTCAGATTATGGTACTGCATAAAAAAATTCCGGGTACGGTTGCTGCCAATGCCGAGCAAGCAAGAGACTTATCTGCCAAGGGAGTCCGATTATTGCTGAACAGTGTTCAAGGCTTATTGGGTTCCGGGGTAGCCGCCTTTACCAAAGAAAGAGTTTCTTAATCAACAATAAACTGTTTACTAT